>Ga0210390_10004702_pt1 | contig 11497 bp, 11 predicted proteins | sample IncBWH11OmetaG_FD_161050 | JGI IMG/M metagenome (GOLD analysis project Ga0210390, IMG submission 161050) | Forest soil microbial communities from Barre Woods Harvard Forest LTER site, Petersham, Massachusetts, United States - Inc-BW-H-11-O ... | reverse complement strand
CGGATTGTAAACTAGGACGTAATCTCCAGGCGTAACGCTCTCGAATGTGAAAGGCTCGCCATTTACTTGGTCGGCAGAGCCTGTTGCCTTTGACACCGGTTGATCGACACGTTGGAGGTAAACGCTCGCGAACTTAGGAGCAATGCCGTCGGGACCAGTGACCAGTCCAGAGATCGATGCAGTGGGCACGGCAGAGAGATCGTGGTCGAAGCAGGTATGAGCGAGAAGGTCTAACGAAAGGTGCACCACATTATAGCTTTGGCTAAAAGGTAGGCTGAGGGAGAGGCCGGGAGGGAGGCTGGAGGCGGAAATGTCATAGCTGTCGGCGGGTAAGCGGTCGAAGTGATATGCACCGCGTTCGTCGGTGGTGGCTGCGAAGCTTTTCCGATCTGACTGAAGCCTGATCGTGACGCCGGCAAGAGGACGATCATAGGCATCGTGGGAGAGCCCAAGACAGCAGGCCGTGCGCCAGAGCATACCGTAGAGGGATGCGTTACGCCGGCCATTTTTCTCGGCGCGCAATTGCTCGAGGATCGCCTGAGCATATTTCAATTCGGTCGTGTGGCCACACCCGTGGGCATACATGAGCACAATGCCGTCCGCTAGTGTCAACGGTTCAGCAAAGACGAGATATTGTTTGCCTAGTTGGAATTCAATTCCCGTGCATGGAACGTGGTCTAGCTCGATCGTGTCCGTAGTTACGCCTTTGATCTTTTCGCTGACGCGAAAACGGAACCTGGGTTGCGTCTCCAGAACCGTGCCGACGAAAATAGCAGGAGACGAGTCTTTGAGCACTTTGCAACTTTCTAGGAGAGCGCCAGCGCAATCGCATTGGGCGCGAGTTTGAGCTGCAGCGGCGGCGATGACCTGGGCAAAAAAATAACTATCGGGAAATCGAAAGGCCAGCTTGCGTGGGTGCGCTAAGAATTGTCATCTTTTTCAACCGGGACGAGCCACTTGTTTGCTGCTCCCCAGATCATACTTCCTGGATTATTTATTGCGTGCGTGAATCGCCGTCGATAGACTAAAGAAGCTACACGAATTAGGCGATGGAGTTCGCCATAACCGCCTCGGCTTTGTTTCGAGGCTGATGACTCCTGGCTGCCGCGCGGCACCAGGAGTTTTTTTGTATACTGCGCCGCAGCCGGACTGGAGATGCCTTGCGTATTTTTCTGATTGCCCTATTTGGGGCGGTGGGGACGTTAGCGCGATATAGCTTGCAGGGCCTGGTTCAAATCAAAATGGCCAGCACATTTCCTTACGGAACCTTGCTCGTCAATCTAACTGGCTGCTTTTTCCTGGGCCTCATTGGGCAACTGACTTTGAATCGCATCATCGTTCCCCCGGAATGGCGCATGGCCATCGCCGTGGGGTTTTTTGGCGGCTACACTACCTTTTCCAGTTTTGGCTGGGAAACCGCGAAGATGTTTGAAGCCGGCGAATGGCTTCGCGCTTCCACCTACGTCGCCGCCAGCGTAGTGTTGGGCCTGCTTCTCTCCGTGGCCGGGATTCGCCTGGCCAATCGCTTCTAGGAGCACCGCAATGACACACCAGAAATTCGAAGGTGAACGCACCCTGATGCGCATCCACATCGGCGAGTCCGACAAATGGCGTGGCAAACCGCTCCACGAAGCCATCGTGATGATGTTGCGCAAAGAAGGCTTTTCCGGCGCCACGGTATTGCGCGGCGTTGGCGGCTACGGTGGTTCCAGCATTTATCACACAGACAAATTGTTGCGGCTTTCGCAGGACCTGCCGATTGTCGTCGAAGTGATCGAAACCCAGGAGCGCATTGATCAAATCCTGCCGCGGCTGGATGAAATGGTCGAAGGCGGCCTGGTGACGCTGGAGAAAGTGCGCGTCATTCTCTACCGCTCCGCCAAGAAATAATATTGTAGGGCCCGCTTCTGAAGCGGGCCGTTTCCCGCGCGTTCAGTTCGCGCAAGGCCCTGGCTCATAGACGCGGCCAAACGATAAACTCTCCTCCATGTCTGAACCCACACAACCCAAAAGCTGGCTGACGCGCACTGTGCTCGGCGTTGGCCTAACCAGTTTGTTCAGCGACTGGAGCCATGAAATTGCCACAGCAGTGCTGCCCGCATTTTTGGCGGCGATTGGTGCGGGCCCGGGTTGGCTTGGCGCGATTGAGGGCATTGCCGATGGACTTTCCAGCTTTGCGAAACTTGGCGCGGGGCATTACACGGATCAACTAAAGAAGCGCAAACCTTTGGCCGTATTTGGCTATGCGTTTACAGCCCTGGCTACGGCTTCGTTTGCTTTTGCCACGCACGCTTACCAAATCCTGATTGGCCGGTCCGCTGCGTGGCTCGGCCGCGGTGTGCGTTCGCCCGCGAAGAAAGCCTTGCTTGCGGCGGACGTTCCGCCGTCGGCATATGGGCGCGCCTTTGGCGTGGAGCGTTTGATGGACACGATTGGCGCCATTGTGGGCCCGCTGACGGCGCTCTGGCTGCTCCAAGCCACGCATCACAACTACCGCGCCGTGTTTTTGTGGACGCTGCTTCCTGGAATGGTAGCGGTGGCCAGTTTCTGGCTACTGGTACGCGAAAGGCCGATCGAAGCGCGAAAGAGGCAGTCTTTCCTCACCGGATTACGCGCGCTGCCGACAACGTTTCGCCAGTTTCTGCTGGGCGTGGGCGTGTTCGGTGCGGGAGATTTTTCGCACACCCTGCTGATTCTCTACGCCACGCGCATGCTTGCTCCCTCAAAAGGCATGGCGGCCGCGGCCAGCATCGCAGTGGGACTCTACACCTTGCACAACGTTTTCTATGCGGCTTCCGCTTTCTTGAGCGGCTGGATCAGTGATCATGTGGCACATCGCAAGCTCGTGCTCGCGGCCGGTTACGCGCTTGCCGGCGCAACCGCGATTCTGTTGACCGCAGCCCCGCACCAGCCGTGGCTGCTCGCCGGAATTTTTACACTTGCCGGATTGTACGTCGGCACGGAAGAAGCGCTGGAAGATTCCCTGGCCGCGGAATTGATTCCCAAAGAACAGCACGGCATGGCATTCGGCACGCTCGCGGCCGTAAATGCCATAGGCGATTTTCTTTCAAGCGTCGTTGTCGGGTTCTTGTGGTCCGCCGTCTCCATACGCGCGGCTTTCTCGTTCTCCGCCGTCTTGTTCTTTCTCGGGGCTTTCATCGTGCTGCGCCTGCGAAGATAACGCGGGCGTCTGATCGGCCAGATGGAGCTGCGCTTGCCTCTCCGACACCACCATGCGGCGCCGCACTTCTGCCAGCAAATATTTTCGCAAATTTTCAGCCACGACTCCCGGCTCGGCGAGCACGCGCAAATCGTTCACCGTAAGCTGCGGCAAAAATCGCAAAATAATCGAAATCGGCGTGGACGAATTCCGCACGATCGCCAGGCGGATGTTATAGCACTGCGACCATTTGCGATGATTCGCCAATGCCTGCACCACCGCGACCGGCACTTTTTCCCGCGCCAGCGCCTTCAACACCTGCGCTTCCGTCAAATATGGATTTTCCAGCGCGATCGGCATCACTTGCGCGTGGCCGTCCGCAACCAGCGCTCCCGCGACGCGGCTCGGCCCACGCCTGGCCAGCGTGATTTTTTGCCCGAGCGGCATTTGCGGCAAGCGCGCAACAATCTGTTCCTGCGCGTAACGCTTCAGCTCTTCGGATGCCGCTGGAGAAAGCGTGAACTGCACCAGATCCATCAAATACAGATCCTTCAACAGCCGCAGACCAACCAGCCGGGGCGTGCGCGGATGGAGTACCAGGCTTTTCTTCACCACATAACTTTTCAACAAAACTTTCCGCCTCCCGATTTCTTCCAGAACTTCCGTAGGCAGATCCTTGCGTGACAGCAACAGCGTCAGCTTGGTTTCGTCGAACGACGGATTATCCAGCACGGCCATCAGAACCGCAGGCACAGGGTGGTAGATCAAGGCCTTGAGATCTTCGCCGGTGGCCGTCCGCGCGCGCGCTGCTTCCTTTTCTACTTCCACCGCTTATGCCCCTTCTTCGGCCGGTGTCAAAAGAACACGCAAGGCCAGTCGCGCGGCAGCCTGCGCTGCAGTCACAACCAGCGCGCCAAATTCCGCTTTGGGTGCGGCGGCGCGCAGCCGATCATCCAGCAATTTGTCAAAATATTCTGAGCGGCCCACCATGCCGCCACTCTTTACCAGCAGGTATCTCTCATCGTCCAGTTGCAGCCGTTCACTTAAATCCAGCACCAACCCGGCAAGTTCCTCGGCGGCATCCTTCAACAGCGCCCGGGCTTCACCATCTCCTTCATCGGCCGCGGCGGTGACTACGGGAAAAATTCTCGGAAACACTTCGTCGGGTACGCGGTAGACGCGGAGCTGTAAATCTTCCCAATCCGTGGCACGCAGATCTTGCAGAATGCGCGCCGCTAAAGGCGAATCACGCATGCCACGATCTGCCGCGCGTAACGCAGCAATTGCCGCCCGCCGCCCGACGTCATACGCACTGCCTTCGTCTCCGAGCAATGGCCCGTGGCCGCCAACGCGTATCACTTGGCCGCTCAGATCGCGCCCAACCGCAGCCGAACCGGTGCCCGCAATCAACACGATGGCACGGCCTTCTCCGGTAGCTTCGAGGGTCAAGTCCAGATCCGTGCAGACATACACTACCTGTGCGGGAAATTCTTCCGCCAGCAGCTTCTTCATTTTGCGCTGCGATTCTGGCTGCGCCGTGCCCGCCAGACCCGCGCACACCGCGTGAATATCGTTTAACGAAAGCTTGGCGTTCTGCATCGCATTACGTCCGGCTTCGCAAACTGCTGCCAGCGCGCCGCCAAATCCGACACGCATGGGATTCGAAGGACCGCTGCGCCCTTCAGCACGCACCAGGCCCGCCTCGTCCATCAACACACACTCTGTCTTGGTGCCTCCACCATCAAAACCGAGTACAAATCGCATACCTAAAGGATACGTGAGTTGGGCTGGTTACGCGTAGTAGCACAAGTCGAGGTGCCGAATCAGTTCGGTTTTCACGTCATCGCCGCGTTTGGCTCCTTGACGCTCTTTGCTTCCGACACTATCCTCGACTGGCTTCGCTGCGAGCGCTCGCAACTTTGCGAAGCCGGAGCTTGATGCGCATTCATCCGGTCGACCTGATCATCGTCATTGCCTATCTTCTGGGCGTCACCCTTCTCGGCCTCCGCTTCCGCCAGCAACAACACGATGTAAAAGATTATTTCCTGGGAGGCCGCAGCACTCCTTGGTGGGCTCTGGCGCTCTCCGTTGTGGCCACGGAAACTTCCACGCTGACAATAATCGGTACTCCCGCGATCGCCTATGCGACTAATCTCACCTTCCTGCAACTGGTGTTCGGCTACATCGTTGGTCGCTTTCTGATTTCGCTGTTGTTCCTTCCCGGATACTTTCGCGGCGAATACCTTACCGCCTACGCGCTGATCGAAAAGCGCTTCGGCGAAAAAATGCGCGCGGTCGCCGCATTGACGTTCCTCATTACGCGCACTTTGGCGGAAGGCGTGCGTGTTTCCGCTATTGCGTTGGTGATCAGTGTGGCGCTGGGAACTTCCGAACGGCTGGCCGTGTTCATAGTGATTGCGCTCACGATTCTGTACACCTTCGAAGGAGGTATGAAGGCAGTGATCTGGACGGACGTGGCGCAATTCTTGCTCTACCTCGCCGGAAGCCTGGTCACACTGGCGCTGTTGCTGCATAGAATCCCTGGCGGCTGGCATGAGGTCACCCAGGTTGCTGCGCTGAATGGCGACAAATTGCAGTTCCTGGATTTTCGCTGGAACCTTGCCAGCAACTATACGTTTTGGTCCGGTGTCATTGGCGGCGCATTTCTCACCATGGCCACGCACGGCACAGACCAGACGATCGTGCAGCGCCTGCTTGCTGCCCGCAACCAGCGCGACAGCAGCCGCGCCATTATCGCCAGCGGCTTTATAGTCCTTTTCCAGTTCACCGTCTTTCTCCTCGTTGGCGTGTTGCTCTTTGTGTTTGCGCAGCACACTCCCTTGCTCGCGCCCGGTGATCGCACCGATCGCATTTTGCCGCTCTTCCTGGTTCGCGAAATGCCCAGCGGCTTAGCCGGCCTGCTCCTCGCCTCGATTCTAGCCGTCGCCATGTCCAACGCCAGCGGCTCGCTCAACTCTCTCGCTGCCTCCAGCGTGATGGACTTGAACGCCTTGCGTGGCCGTCCGATCGAACCCGCAAAATTCCTGAAAATTTCCCGGCGCATGACGCTTGTCTGGGGCGTGATCCTGATATTTTTCGGACTCGTTCGTTGGGAGCACTCGCTCCTCGAAACCGGCTTAGCCATTGCTTCGCTACCCTTCGGCAGCCTGTTGGGTCTATTCCTTCTCGGTACGCTCGATTCCCGCGCAAATTCGAAAGGCTGCTTGATCGGGATGTTCGCGGGACTCGCGGTCGTTCTGTCTGTATATTTCGGCACGAGTGTGGCCTACACTTGGAATTTTTTAATTGGGTCGTGCGTTACCTTCGCAGTGGGTTCCTTAATCAGCCGCGTCTTTCCTGAACAACATGCTCACGCTTGATGCTTATACATTCCGCGATGGTCTACACTCATTTGCCATGAACCTGCCTGGAGACGGAACCGCATGAGCGAAAAGCGCCTGGAACTTGTGCGCGGCCTGGGGCCGTGGGCGTCGGCGGCCATCGTCGTCGGCACCATGGTTGGCACCGGCATTTTCTTGAAGCCCGCCGAGATGGCGCGCGAGGGGCGCTTCGTTTCCATCGTGTTTGCCGCGTGGATTATTGGCGCGCTGCTCTCGCTTTTTGGCGCGCTAGCCTTTGCGGAACTGGGCGCCGCCATTCCTGAAGCGGGCGGCGAATATGCTTACCTGCGGCGCGGACTCGGCCCTGCCTGGGGTTTTATGTTTGGCTGGATGCACTCCATTGTGGGGCGGCCTTCGTCCACCGGGTCCATCGCCGCGGGAATGATGCGCTTCCTTGGATTCTTCTTGCCTGCGGTGGCCGCGCCGCTTTTCACCTTGCACATCGCGATTCCCGGACTCACTAACTGGATCCATCCTTACGATTTTGTTTTCACGTGGGCGCAACCGTTTGCGGTTTTCTGGCTGCTGGCGATGACTGGCGTGAATTACCTGGGCGTGCGTCTTGGCGGTGAAGTGCAAGTCTTGTTGACGGGCATCAAGGTACTGAGCATCGGGCTGATCATTGGCATTGCCTTTCTTCTTCCCAGCCCTGGCCCCCACCCTGCCGACCCGGTATGGCCGGTTTCCGCCAGCGGCGGTTTGCTCACTGCATTTCTCGCGGCGCTGGCTGCGGCGCTGTGGGCTTACGACGGTTGGGAGGATCTGAACCTGGTTGGATCGGAGGTGAAAGATCCACAACGCAATTTCCCGCGCGCGCTGGTGGGAGGGGTTTCGTTCGTCGCGCTGATGTATTTGCTGTTCAATGCCGCATGCCTGAAAGTTTTGCCCTTTAGTAGCGTGGCGAATTCGCAGCATGTGGCGTCGGACGTTGTCGAACATCTTGTCGGCCATGGAGCCGCTTTGTGGATCACCCTGGCCATGGTGTTGTCCGCGCTCGGTTCGATGAATTCCTCGATCCTCAGCGGCGCGCGCGTACCCTATGCGATGGCGCGCGACGGAATTTTCTTCAAGATTGCCGATGGCATTCATCCCAAGTACCGCACGCCGGGACACGCTCTGATTTTTCAGGTCGTGCTCACAAGCGTCATGGCGCTGACGGGAACATTCGAAGAGCTCACGAACCTCTTTATTTTTGCCGGCTGGATTTTTTATGGCCTGGCGGTGGTAGCCTTGTTCCGCCTACGCAAACTCGAACCTGCGCTGGAGCGTCCCTACCGTTGCTGGGGCTATCCGTGGGTTCCGGGCCTGTTTCTAGTAGGAGCGCTGGTGCTGACGGTCAATCTGTGGTGGGTTCGGCCTGGCAGATCGACGATCGGCTTAATTCTGATCCTCACGGGATTGCCGTTTTACCGGTATTGGACTCGCCGTCGCGTTACTTGAGATTTCTTGGGTGCCCACTCTGAGCGTTTTTTGGCGGAGGTTGGGTCTTGGGTTTACTCGATTCAGGAGCCCAAGGCGCCGGCGGCAGTAGACCTTGTGTTCGGAGAAAATTCGTTGATTGGCAGCAGCACCGATTGCACTTTCTTACGCACGCGAATGCCGGGATGCATCGCTTTAGCCATCGCCTCGATTCCCGTTATGAGCCGCCCCGCTGGACGGGAGACAACGCCATTGGCGTCCAGTGTAAAGATGCGGCCATCGCGCACCGCCGGAATGCTCTTCCACGCCTCCGAAAATTGCATGGATAGATATTCATTGCGCGCTTGCTGCGCTGTGTAGCCGCAGGGGCCGATAAAAACAACGTCGGGCTCGGCGGCCACAATTTCTTCCATCGTCACGCAGCGCGACGGCACTTTCACTTTGCCCAGCGCGTCGATTCCACCGGCGTGCGAAATCATTTCGGGCACCCAATGGCCGCCGATATAGAAAGGATCGAGCCATTCCAGCAACACCACCCGAGGACGGTGCGTTATCTGCGCCACCGCCGCATCAATCTGCGCCAGGCGCTCTCCGATTTTTTCGACGAACGACTGTGCGCGTTCCCTCCGGCCAGTAGCTTCGCCAATCCACAAAATGTCTCGCCACACATCGCCCAGATCCAGGGGATCGAGGCTCAGTACTTCGGGGCGTTTGGAAATGTGTGCGAGCGCAGCGGCCAGCTCATCCGGCGTAGCCGCGCAAACGTGGCAAAGGTCCTGAGTGATGATCAGGTCGGGCGCGAGCGATTCCAGAATGTCCTTATCGACGCCGTAGATCGATTCGCCGCGCTCCACGTGTTCGCGCACCAGACGATCCGTTTCCGCGGGACTTACATCCTTCGGCAAGCGCGAGTGCACAACGCAGGTCTTTGTCTTGGCGCGCGGAGGAAAATCGCATTCGTGGCTGACGCCCACGATTTCTTTGTCGAACCCCAGAGCAAACAGGGTTTCGGTAGCCGAAGGCAGCAAAGAGACTATGCGCATCCTGCGACTCTAACACAAACCCTGTTCCCATTCTTCGCTTTGATTACGTAGTACCAGCTTTCACCGGCAGCGCCGGCTTGTATCTGTTTACGAAAGCCACGCCGGCACAAAGAGCGATGCCGGGGAGGATAACCCAGCTCAAAACCATCGCCAGCAGGGAGTCGAGTTTGAAATCGGGCGCGATTCGCGGGTCGACGAAGAACGCAAAGGGAAAAGTGACTGCGAGTATCGCTGCAATCGCCAGTGCGGGAAAAGTCCCAGCGACATAAACTTGGTATCCGGCTCCGTCTTCGCGGCGGGACAAATATCCGCCCATAGCTCCGATTAGTGGCAGCAACAACAGCCATGGTAAGTATAGGATAGCACTTCGTGGTTCCGCTCGATTCCAGATCAAGGGTTGCGCGCCAGCCCAAATGAGCAGAGCCAGAATCGTCCAACAAGTTAGCAAGGTCAGCAGACTCGGAATCCAAATGCGCTTCACTCGACCGTTCATGGTTCCCTCCTGTCTCGCCGAATTCAGTTGTGTGTTTAATTCCTTCCAATTCCCTGCTTGCGCTCGCGTCTGCAGATCCGCCTGTCCTTCCGGCAGTCCGCTCAAACGCAACCTCTCGTAGGTCTCTTCCAAATGCGCGGCCAGCTCTTGCGCGACTTCTTCGAACTCCGCGCTGTTAACGCGCAACGAACCGAGATTCTCGCGAACGTACCTTTGCCAATCACGCATGAGTCACCTTGGCAACGCGCCGCAGCGCACGGAACAGATCGGCCCATTCGGCGCGCATGGGCTTCAGCATTTTTTGCCCTCGGGACAGAAGCCGGTAGCAGCGTCGGCGCTTCCCATTCGCGCCGATTTGCCATTCGCCACGCAGCCAGCCGCGCCGCTCCATGCGATAAAGCAGAGGATATAGAGCCGCGAGGCTATAACGCAGCGCGCCCCCTGACTGCTCTTCAATGCGCCGCCCGATTTCGTACCCGTGCAACGGTCCGTCCTCGAGCACGCTGAGCACCGCAAGTTCTGCCGTCCCTCGCTTCAATTCAGTCCGAATCATAGAGCATCCTCTTACATGTAAGACTCTTATATAACGGATCCAGTGTCAATAGTCCCGGATTGCCCGTATCGCACGGCTCTGCGGCAACTTACTTGTACAGGAAATACTTGCGCCGTATCTGTTCGAAGGCTTCCAAGGCCGGGGCCCAGGCCGCGATGATTTGCTCAGGCGGCGTGCCGGCTCTTAGCTGTTCCACGGTGGCGTCGTTCCCCAGCAGGACGATCGTTTTGCTCACGTCGAAATGGTCGGGATACATTTTCTGGAGCACGGCGGCGATTTCCAGCCCCACGCGCATACTGCGAACCGCTTCGCGATCGGTGACGCGAATCCCCACGCCTCCGCAATGCTGTCCGGCATAAAGTCCGCTGACCGGAACGTAGGGCTGGTTGGCAAACCGCACCCCCGGCACATTCCGTGCGTTCAAAGCTTCCGTCACTTCGTCGCCATTGATCCATGGCGCGCCAAACTCTTCGAACGGCGCTTCGGTCCCGCGCCCGACGGATATCCCAGCGTTCTGAAGAATCTCCAAACCCGGATAAAGAACCGCACCCTTCAAGGTACGCAAATTGGGCGACGGCGGAAGCCAGCGAATGCCGGTATTTTCGTAAAAATAATTGCGATGCCAGTTTTTCATGGCGATCACGTGGAGCTCGCACTGGATGTGGTTCTCTGCGTTGAACAGTTGCGCCAGTTCGCCGATGGTCAGCCCGTAACGCACGGGCAACGGATAATAAGCGACGAAGCTGATCTTGTCGGAATCGAGGATCGGACCTTCCACAATTTCGCCGTTGATCGGGTTTGGCCGGTCCAGCACATAAAACGGAATACCCTTCTTCGCGGCTTCCTCCATGCAGTAGCCCATGGTCACGGTGTAAGTGTAGAAGCGCACCCCCGCGTCCTGCACATCAAAGACCAGCGCATCGACGCCCTGGAGCATGTCGTCGGTTGGCCGCAGATGATCTCCATACAGGCTGAAAATAGGTAACCCGGTCGACGCGTCCTTGGACGAAGCGACGTTTTCGTCCGCATGCCCGGCGATACCGTGTTCGGGACTGAACAGCGCCACAAGTTGCACACCCGAAGCGTGCGCCAGAAGTTCGATCGTGGTGCGGCCCTGAAAATCCTGACCAGTGTGGTTGGTGATAAGCCCGACGTGCTTGCCCCGCAACGCCGCGAATTTTTCAGCCTCCAGCACGTCCAAACCAGTCTGAACGCGACCGGCATAGTGTTTCGGCGAACTCTTCTGCTTCTGTGCACCGAAAGCGTGAGGAGCCGCGCTAAGCCCGTACCCGATCAGCAGCCCGAGCGCCATCAAAACTTTTCTTCGATCATAACCCAAACTCGACAATGTTTTCATAGTTCCCAATGATATTCTGGAACGTGCCGTTCGCACCTTGATTGTGAGCGTGCTGTGCGCGTGCTATATAC
>Ga0210390_10004700_pt1 | contig 11498 bp, 9 predicted proteins | sample IncBWH11OmetaG_FD_161050 | JGI IMG/M metagenome (GOLD analysis project Ga0210390, IMG submission 161050) | Forest soil microbial communities from Barre Woods Harvard Forest LTER site, Petersham, Massachusetts, United States - Inc-BW-H-11-O ... | reverse complement strand
CCTCGTTGATCGCCGAGGCCACCGTCGGGTGTTCGTACTGCCGCGGATAGCCGAGGTCCTGCGACAGATCGCCCTCGCCGATCAGCACCACGCCAATGCCGGGCACCTGCTCGAGCATCTTCGGCAGGTTGGCGATGGCGCGCTTTTCCTCGCACATGATCACCACCAGGACCTCGCCCTGCGGGTTCAGCGGCCATGTGTCGGCGCGTGGATAATATTCCTGATCGGTCAGGCCCCAGTAGCGGGCGGCGGTGCGCGGCGCGTCGCCACGCTGGCCCGGCGGATCGTAGTACCTGGCCTCGCGCGGCCGCGGATAGCGGCACGCCTGCACGGCATTGCGAGCATCCTCGACCGTAGATACATGCGGCCATACGATGCCATAGACGCCAATGTCCAGCACCTGCTTGGCGATCCACTGGCTGTTCTCGCCGCCGTTCGGTGGGATGCGCACGAATGGCGTCACCGCCGGCGCGATGCTGCCCGAGGTGGCGATCTGCCGGCGGTTCAGCATGTATTGCAGACAGTCTCGCAGCGCCTTTATGTCGTACGGGTTGTGTTCCATCTCGAACACGACGCCGTCGTACGGCGCACTTGAGATGGTCAGCGCATTGCTGATCTCGCCGCTGGTGAAGGGAACGAACGCGGGCTTGCCGGATTCCAGCGCCTTGATCGCGCCGTTGAGGCGGGGAATGTCGGCCATCGTCTCCTCCTTAACATGTAGGTTTCGGGCGAAGCCCGATCGTCACGCGTCTTGGCCGGATAAGTCCGGCCATCATGTCACAAACAGCTCTTCGACCTTGTAGGCGCGGGGAATCAGCCCCTGTTCCGCAGCATAGCGCATTAGCAGCTCGATGGCAGGGCGGTTGGCGGCGATGCCGTACGGCACGGTATCGTCGGCAACCTGCATCGACGCCTCGAACAGACGCATCAGCTCGCCGGCGAGCCACGGATGTTCGGCCAGCAGCGCGTCCTTCACCACGACAACATGGTTGATCGGATAGGCACCTGTCTTGCGTGACCACGCCGCAGCGGCGGCATCGGCGTCGGGAATGACCGTGCACACCTGCGCCGGCTCCAGACCCGCCAGCGCGACGGCCGCATCGATCTCGCCGGACAGCAGCATCGCGCGCAGGTCCTGGCCCGCCGAGATGCGCTGCACGAACGGAGGATCGGCGAACTCCTGTACGTGCGCGTCTTCCTCAGTGACCCATGTCATCGAGTCTGGTGCGATGCCGTACTCATCCTGTAGAATGCCGCGCACCCAGACGCCGGTGGTCTGCGACCAGGCGCGCACGCCCACCCATCTCCCCACCATATCGGCGGGCCCACGCAGCGGCGAGTCGCGCCGGCAGATCAGTGCGCCATGATGCAGGCCGCGCAACAGTACGACCGGCAGCGCGGTGATCGGCTTGCCATAGGCCCGCGCCTGGGCGTGCGTGGTCAACGCGATCTCGCACAGGTCGAATTCCAGCGCGCGCGTCATTCGGCGGAAGGCACGGGTGACCGGATCGACCTCGACAAAGTCGAAGCCAACGCGGTCAGAGCGCACCGTGCCCCGCTTGAGCGCACGCACCAGCGGCGACTTCCCGAGTGCGGTGCGGAGAACAACATCTGTCATGGTGACTTCACCGTCGGGTAAATATCCGCCCCGTAATGCCTGCGGAACTCGGCGATCTGGTCGGGCGGCGGCGGGGCATACGTGCAGCGCTTCGAGGTGAACCGCCCACCCATCAGGCGGTTCATCTTCACCGCCATCTCGCCAAGCTTCACCAGGTTGGTGATGCCGTTCAGGATCGGCATGCCGGCGGCGTCGTGGATGTCGGCGTGCGCCAGCAGCGCCATCACCACGCCGCCCGCGGCAATCACCACCTCGGCGCCCGCTTCTGCATTGGCCTGCGCGGCACGAGTGAACTGCGCGACGATCCGATCACGCGCCTCCGCATCGTCGAATGCGACACCGAGGTCGGTCAGCCGGTCCACCTGCATGCGGTTCACTGCCGCGAGCCGATCGCGCAATCCGTAGCGTCGCACGTTCTCCACGATGCGTGGGGTGAACTTCTCGTTGATCGTCACCAGCGAGAAGCTCGCGCCCATCATGCACGCGACGTGCAGCGCCGACTCGCACAGGCCCATCACCGGGATATCGGCAATCTCGCGCGCCTCCTGCAATCCGGGGTCGGCGATGTTGCCGACCAGGAACGCATCGAAGCCCTCGCGCACCGCTCGGTGCACGTTCTTCAGCACCTCGCCGGTCTCGAGATACTCCAGATAGCGGAACTGGTCGCCGGTGCCGCCGATCTCGGTGATGCCGGCGACATGGATTTCAGTGTCCGGATCGCGCACCTTGTCCAGAATGCCGCGCAGAACGCGTGGATAGCCGCCCCACTCGGTTTGGCGGGACATGCTCTGATACCAGAGCTTCATGCGAGACCCTCCTGCGCGTCAGGCCGGACGCCAGTCGAACCGGCTGGCGAGCCAGTGTCGCAGCTCTTGCAATGCCGGAGCATTGGCTGCGAGGGCGGCGGTATTGGCGGTTGCCGCCGGTCCGCCAAGCGGGCGCACATCGACGGTCGCGGCGGTCGCCTGCACACCCAGTGAGGCAACCGCATCGACGCCGGCGCGCCGCCACAGCGACACCATCGCCGCCGGCGTAAGTTGCGGCAGCACCAGGCCGAACTCCAGTTGAGTTGCCGCTGCCGCGGCGCTCCATGCGTTGCACAGCGAGTCGCTCGGTATGCGGCCGATCCGCGCCGCATAGAGTTCGGTGAAATTCGGCACCGCAGGATAGGCCGCATCACGGGTGACCTGGCCGGCGTCGTCGAGCGCGCCAAATGAGAACAGCGGCTGCGCACCGACAGCAGCGAGCGCGGTGAACTGCTCCGGCACGCCGTGGCCGCGCAACAGCACCGCGTCGACAGCTCCTTGCGAGAAAGCGCTCCGTGCCGACTCGGGCCAGGCGAGGCCGAACACCGGTTCCATCTTCGTGCCAAGCAGGTGGAGACCGAGCAGCGCGGCGAGATCGGCGCTCGCGGGACTGGCGGCAGCGACACGGGCGCGACCGCCCGGTTTCAGCACCGTCGGGCGGCCGACAACCATGCCGGTGCTCATGCCGGCCATAACCGGGACCCAGTGTGCCACGTCGAACTGCGCGCGGGGGTCGCCGACCATCCAGGCGAGCGCCGCCTGACCCGGCGCAAGCATCGCCGTCAGCCCGTCAGGCGCGCCACGCGCCTCGAACTGGTTGGCACCGGTGACGCCATCGGCGCTGCCAATCCCCACCCGATGGATCGGCGTGTCGGCGGGCAGCGATTGCTGGAGCGCGGGCAACAGAGCATCCGCCCACCGGTTGAGCGTCCCGTCGCTCGGCCCCGCCACAAACAGCCTGGGACTTTCGGCAAACGGCGCAGTCACCGCCGATGGCGACGCGGCCCACAGGGTTCCGGCCCGCACCGTGGCGGGCAAGGTGCTCAGCATCGCCAGAAGGCTGCGCCGGCCGGGTCGCGGCAGGTCGGTCATCCTGGTCCCTCTCCCAAGGATGACTCTCCTACAGGCTTACCCTGCCTTAGGCAAAATCGGGCGCGGCTTATTCGTCATACGCAACAAGCGCCTCGCACGGCACATCGAGCCGCTTGCGGCCGTTGAGGAAGGTCAGTTCGATCAGCGCCGCGGCGGCGGGTACCACGGCGCCGACGCGGCGCAGCAGCGCGATGCCGGCCGACATGGTGCCGCCGGTGGCGAGCAGGTCATCGACCACCACCACGCGCTGGCCAGGCTCGACCGCGTCAGCCTGCACCTCGACCCGGTCGGTGCCGTATTCCAGCGAGTAGTTCAGCCCTACAGTCACGCCCGGCAGCTTGTTTCGCTTACGGAGCATGATGAAACCGCAGCCAAGCTTCAGCGCCAGCGGCGCGGCGATGAGGAAGCCGCGGCTCTCGATTCCGGCAAGCAGGTCAGGCTGGTAGGCGCGCACCGCCTTCGCCATGCGGCCCATCGCCACCTGCCAGGCGTCGGCATCGCGCAGCAGGGTGGAGATGTCGTAGAACAGGATGCCTGGCTTGGGGAAATCCGGAATGCCCCGGATGTGCTCCTTCAGGTCCATGCGCCTGCCGCCTTTCACGATGGTGCTTCGGCGTCGGGTGTAGAATGGCGTTCCGATGGCCGCAACCAAGGGGGAGAATTGCAGCGTGGCAGCCGCGGCTAAACCCAATATTAAGCCGATGGGCGTCTACTGGCGTGGATTTCAACTGGCCAAAATGGCCCGACATTCAATCGTGCCGCAGGACAAGCGCCCGTGCGGCACACAAAAAACAACAAAAAGGCGCCCCGGCGGGCCCGATTTCTGGTGCCGCCGGGGAGCAAGTGAGCCGACTTTGAATGGAGCAACAAAGTCGGGGGTATTCCAGTATCTGATGCACTGGTTAATAGGGGCTTAACGGCGAGGCGCAGCTTTCTTGTGGGCCTGCGTGCCCCGCACCGAAGTTGCACCGGGCGCTGCCGTCCGGGCAGACTGGCGTCCATCCACCGGAGGACGTCATGAGCCAGACGGAGCTGCGCAACGCGGACATCGATACGGTGCTGACCGAGGCCAGGGAAGCCTACGTCACCCGCAATCCGAAGAGCCTTGCCCGCTTCGTCGAGGCGACCGCCGTCATGCCCGGCGGCAATACGCGCACCGTGCTGCACTACGCGCCATTCCCGATCGGCATCGCGCGTGGCGAGGGTTGCCGGCTGTGGGACCTCGACGGCGCCGAGTACATCGATTTCCTCGGCGAATACACCGCCGGCATCTACGGGCATTCGCATCCGACGATCCGCGCGGCGGTAGACAACGCGCTGGATGCCGGGATCAACTTCGGCGGCACCAACCTGACCGAGGCGAAGTTTGCCCGCGCCGTGTGCGACCGATTCGGGCTGGAGCGCGTGCGCTTCACCAACTCGGGCACCGAGGCGAATCTGCTGGCGATTTCCGTCGGCCGCATCTTCACCGGGCGCTCGAAGGTGATGGTGTTCGACGGCGGCTACCACGGCGCGGTGTTTGGCTTCGCCGGTGGCGGCTCGCCGATCAACGCGCCGTTCGACTACGTGCTCGCGCCATACAACGACCTGGCCGCGACACGGGCGCTGATCGAGCGGCACGCGGCCGACCTCGCGCTGGTGATCCTGGAGCCGATGATGGGTGGCGGTGGCTGCATCGCCGCAGCGCCCGCGTTCCTGGCCATGCTGCGCGAGGCGACCACAAAGGTCGGCGCACTGCTGATCCTGGACGAGGTGATGACGTCGCGCCTTGCGCCGGGCGGGCTGCAACAGGTACGAGGAGTCAGACCGGACCTGACGACACTAGGCAAATACATCGGCGGTGGCATGTCGTTCGGCGCATTCGGTGGACGCGCCGACATCATGGACCTGTTCGATCCGCGCCGTCCTGATGCGTTGCCGCACGCCGGCACGTTCAACAACAATGTGCTGACGATGGCGGCAGGACTGGCGGGCCTCAACGAAGTTTACACGCCCGACGCGGCGCGTGCGCTCAACGCGCGCGGGGACGCGCTGCGCGAGCGGCTGAACGCTTTGTGCCGATCGCATGACGCACCGATGCAGTTCACCGGCATCGGCTCGATGTTCGCGGTGCATTTCACGCGCGACCCTGTGCACTCGGCGGCGGACGCGGCGAAGGGCGACGCGAAGCTGAAGGAGCTGTTCTTCTTCGACATGCTGGAGCACGGCATCTGGCTGGCCCGGCGCGGAATGTTCACGCTGTGCCTGCCAATCGGTGACACGGAATGCAGTCGCCTGGCGGCCGCTGTGGAGGAGTTCCTGTCCAGCCGGAGGTCGCTGCTATCCGCGGCCGAGTGACCAGACTCAGACTACAACAAAGGAAACGTCGATGAGAAAGCAGTTCACGCTCACGCGCCGTCACGTCTTGCTTGGCACGGCTGGTACCCTGTTCGCACCCGCCATCGCGCGAGCCGCCACACGAGGCGTCAGCGACAGTGAAATAATCATCGGCTGCATGGCAGACCTATCGGGCGTTACCGCAGTCCAAGGTGTCAACAACGCCGATGGGATGCGCATGGCGTTCGATGAGGTGAACGCCAAGGGCGGGGTGCATGGCCGCAAGATCCGCTTCATCGTCGAGGACATGGAATACACTGTGCCGAAGGCGGTGCAGGCGATGAACAAGCTGCTCAATCGCGACAACATCTTCTTCGGTCTAGGCAATGGCGGCACACCCATGAACGACGCGGTGATGCCGGCGATGTTCGAGAAGAACGTGCCGAACCTGTTCCCCACGACATGCGCGCGATCGATGTACGAGCCGTTCAACCGATTGAAGTTCGGCCAGTTCTCCTCGTACTACGATCAGATGCGCGCCGGCGTGAAGCACTTTGCCACGACCAAGGGCGTGAAGACGGTCGGCGTGATGTACCAGGACACCGACTACGGCCGCGACGTGCTCGCCGGCGCGCAGGCGCAGGCCCAGGCGATGGGGCTGAAGATGGGCGGCACCACGGGCCACAAGCCGACCGACACCGATTTCAACGGCGCTGTGGCCAAGCTGCGTGATGCCAACTGCGATCTTATCGTGCTGGGCAGCATCGTGAAGGATACCGTGATCATATTGCAGACCGCGCACAAGCTCGGATGGAATCCGATCTTCATGGGCAACTTTGCCACCTATTCGACTGCCGTTGCCGAGGCGCCGGGTGGCCCGGCAGAAGGGTTCTATTCGATGTCGCCGGCGCCGTACCGCTACCCAGATGACCCACGTCCAGCGGCGCACGTATTTGCGGCGAAGTTCAAGCAGGCTTTCGGCATCGATCCGAATTATCTCGGGGAGGCAGGCTACACGGCGGCAAGCTTCTCCGTGGCGGCGCTGGAGAAGGCCGGACGCGATCTGACGCTGGACAGCTTCATCGCTGGCATGGAGAGCATGAAGGATTGGCACGACGTATTTGACGGCCCGCCGCTCTCGCTGAGTTCGACGAACCATCATGCCTCCAATCAGTCGTTCCTGTCGGTGGTGAAGGATACGCGCTGGGTTCCGGTGCTGCAGGAGCCGTTGAGCTTCTGAGCCCGCCGAGGCCATAAAACGAGTCCAATGGGGAGACACAGCATGAAGCGTCGCACACTGCTCGCGGGTGCAACCGCGTTTGCCGCCGCACCCGCGATCGGCCGTGCCGCAGAGAAGACCAGGGTCGTCTGGTGGCATGCGATGACCGCGGCACTCGGCGAACAGGTGAACCACCTGGTCGAAGCGTTCAACCAGAGCCAGGACGCGATCGAGGTGCTGGCGATCTACAAGGGTGGCTATGCAGATGTGCTGACCACGACGATAGCCGCGTTCCGCGCCGGCCAGGCGCCGCATCTCGCACAGATCTTCGAGGTCGGCACCGGATCGATGCTCGTCGCCGGAAAGGCAACGAAGCAGGTGTGGGAGTTGATCAAGGAGACCCGCGTCGCAATCGATCCCAAGGCCTACATCCCTGCGGTGCGTGGCTATTATAGTTTGGCGGATGGACGGATGGCTTCGATGCCATTCAACTCGTCCACCGCGGTAATGTGGTACAGCAAGGATGCGTTTCGCAAGGCAGGGCTCGATCCGGACAAGCCGCCGGAGACGTGGCCAGATGTTGTCAAGGCGGCCCAGGCGATCAAGGCGAAGGACGCGGCGGAAATCCCGGTGACCAGTTCGTGGCTGAGCTGGATCCAGCTCGAACAATACAGCGCGCTGCACGATATTCCGTTCGCCAGCAGGTCCGATGGGTTCGAGGGACTGGACGCGCAGCTCGAAATCAACAGCAAGCCGCATGTGAAGCACATGCAGCGGCTGCTCGACATGGCGAAGGACGGCACGTTCAAGTACGCCGGCCGCGACAACCAGCCCGATCAGTTGCTGGTGTCGGGCAAGGCCGGCATCCATTTCAACTCGTCCGGCATGCGCGGCGACATGGTGAAAAGTGCCAAATTCGACTGGGGCGAGGCGTTTTTGCCGTACGATCCGGAGATCATCAAATCGCCGCTCAATTCCATTATCGGCGGTGCGAGCCTTTGGACGATGACTGCGCCGGGGCGAACGCCCGAGGAGTACAAGGCGGTGGCGACGTTCCTGAAGTTCATCGGCAATCCGGAAAACGACGCGTACTGGCATCAGCATACCGGGTACGTGCCGGTGACGTTCGCCGGATTCGAGCTGTCGCAGAAGCAGGGGTTCTACGACAAGAACCCCGGCGCGGATCTGCCTGTGAAGCAACTCACCCGCGGCCCCGTGACGAGCAATTCGAAAGGGCTGCGTCTGGGACGGCTGGTTGAGATCCGCAACATCATCTACGAGGAGATGGAAAGGGCGTTCCAGGGTAACCAGAGCGCGCAGCAGGCGATGGACAGCGCCGTAACCCGCGGCAACAAGGTACTGCGGGAGTTCGAAAAGGCGGCGAAGGCGTGACCCCCTCCCCCATTGATGTTCTCCCCCTCCCCTTGCGGGAGGGGGTTGGGGGGAGGGGGCAACACCCGATCTGACCCCGAATGGAACGCCGCACCATCTTCGAAGGCTGGTTCCTTCCCGCAGTCCTGGTACTGCCGCAACTGCTCCTCACCGCATTCTTCTTCCTGTGGCCGGCCGGCGAGGCAGTCTGGTCGAGCCTCACCCGTCAGGATCCTTTCGGTCTCGGCTCCACCTTCGTCGGTCTCGACAACTTCTCGGACCTCTTCTCTGACCCGCTGTACGTCGATTCCATCATCCGCACGCTGGTCTTCTGTGCCGCCGTCAGCATGCTGGCGATGAGTATTGCACTGCTCCTCGCGGTATTCGCGGACCACGAGATTCGCGGCCGCGCCATCTACCGCACACTGCTGATCTGGCCCTATGCGATCGCGCCGGTGATCTCCGCCGTTCTGTGGCTGTTCATCCTCAACCCACAGGTGGGCCTGCTCGGGCGCTGGCTGAACGCGCACGGCGTGCCGTGGGATTACACGATAAACGGCGGCCAGGCATTGCTGATGGTGATAGCGGCGAGCGCCTGGAAGCAGGTCAGCTACAACTTCATCTTCTTTCTCGCCGGCCTGCAGTCGATCCCGCGCGCGGTTACCGAGGCGGCACGAATGGACGGCGCGAAGGGCTGGCACCGGTTTCGCACCATCACCTTCCCCCTGCTGGCACCCACAACATTCTTCCTGCTGGTGGTGAACCTGGTCTACGCCGCGTTCGACACGTTCGGCACGATCTACGCGCTGACGCGTGGCGGCCCTGGCAAGGCCACTGAGACGCTGGTCATCAAGGTTTATCGTGATGGAGTGGTGAACCTCGATCTGGGATCCTCGTCCGCGCAGTCCGTGGTTCTGATGGTCGGCGTGATCGCACTGACCGCGATCCAGTTCCGCTTCATCGGCCGGCGGACCAACGCATGAGCCAGGCGGTCCTTCCGACGAGCGTCACGGAAGCCGTCCCGGCGCGGCAGATCGATTGGGTGGCGCACATCGTGCTTGGGCTCGGCGTGCTGCTGTTCGCTCTGCCCGTCTGGCTGGTGCTCGCGGGGTCAACCCAGGATTCCGGCGCGATCACCCGCGGCGACCTGTCGTTGTTGCCAAGCCTCGACCTGTCCGCTTATCCGCGCGTCCTCACGCATGGCACGATGGGCACGGAGCCGGTGTGGCACATGCTGCTGGTATCCGGCGGCATGGCGCTCGCGATCGCGGGCGGCAAAATCGTCATTTCGGTCCTGTCCGCCTACGCTGTGGTGTTCTTCCGCTTCCCGTTCCGCCGCACCGCGTTCTGGTTGATCTTCATTACGCTGATGCTGCCAGTCGAGGTGCGCATCATTCCGACCTATGCGGTGATGTCGGACTTTGGCCTGATCAACAGCTTCACCGGCCTTTCCGTGCCGCTGATCGCCTCGGCCACCGCAACACTGCTGTTCCGCCAGGTGTTCGTCGCCATCCCCGACGAACTGGTGGAGGCGGCGCGCATGGATGGCGCCGGCCCACTGCGCTTCCTGCGCGACATCCTGATCCCGGTGTCGGCAGCCAACATCGCCGCGCTGTTCGTCATCCTGTTCGTCTATGGTTGGAACCAGTATCTCTGGCCGCTGCTGGTCGCGACCGACCCGGGCCTCGACACGATCGTCATCGGCATCGTGAAGATGATCGGCGTGGAGACGCAGACCGACTGGAGCGCGGTGATGGCGACGGCGGTTCTCGCGTTGCTGCCGCCGGTCCTGGTGGTGGTGCTCATGCAGCGCTGGTTCGTCGCGGGGCTGACCGAGGGTGAGAAGTAGTGCCAGTACCAGCAGCCCAGCCCGATGACCGCTTCGGGTGGCAAGAAGGCGTTCTGCCGCAGCGGAGTGAGCGAGGCGGCTGCAACACTATCAGCGGCCTCCCGTCTGCCCAATGCCGGAGTCAGTTTGGACTTCTCCGCTGGCGGAGGCGTACTGGCACCAACCGTCCTCGCTCAAGGACCATTGATCTCCCAGAAGTTTCTTGACCGCAGCGTCCTCAAAGGTTTCGTCGGGCACACCGAACGGACCGATGAAAGGCACGAGGAGCGGCAGGGCCACACTCCGATCTCGTGCGATCCTGCCCCATACCTCGGTCCGCCTCATATCGGCCGCCACGTCGAATTCGCGCCGTAGTTTCGAGGTCAGACGAGCGGTCAGCCGCAGTCTGCGCATGCGCTCTCGCCGTTCGCTCGCGTAGTCGGCGAACAGCCCGTCATGCCAGTCGTCCGCGGTTGAGATCGCGTCGGATACCAGGCGCACGTCCCGCATCGTGATGCTGAGACCTTGACCAATCGTTGGGTCGTTGTGCCCGGAGGCGTCACCGATCAGCACCACCCCGGGCGCTATCGGCTCGTCAATCCAGGTGTCGGCATTTGGATAGCCTTGACACGGTCCCGCCAGTTGGCCGCCGGCGATGGCATCGGAAAACGGCAGAGATGGCACGCGAAACGCCTGAAGAAAGTTGTTCGCCGCTTGTGGGCCCGCGAAGCGCCCTCGTTCTTCGAGCGAATAGCACAGATACAGTCGGGCCATGGCCTGCTCGTCCTCCGGCCACGCATGGACGCCCTCGATCAACAGGCCCGCGATCAGGTGATGCACCGGTTCGGTTTGCACCTTGGCACCGATCTGACGCGCCACCGACGAACCGCGGCCATCCGCGCCGACCACCAAACGGAGCCTGATGGTGTACCGCTCGTTCTCATGCACGTAAGAAACTGTGGGCGGCAGGCCCGGCTCCACCGAGACGGAATCGACTCCGCGCAGCAATGTCGCACCTGCGTCCTGGGCGGCCTGATCCAAAGCGACGCACATCCGGGGATGTCCCAGCATCATGGCGCCTGGCACATCCGGGACCAACGCCGTCGTTTCCATCGCAGAAGCACGCGCCGCCTCGATCGGAATGCTGCCCTCGTATCGTACGGTTCTGGAGATGAAATGTCCCCCGGCGTCCAGAAGCACGTTCAACAGGCCCAACTCCCTGGCTTCGCGGACGCCCCAGGGGGCCAG
>Ga0210390_10004698_pt1 | contig 11499 bp, 9 predicted proteins | sample IncBWH11OmetaG_FD_161050 | JGI IMG/M metagenome (GOLD analysis project Ga0210390, IMG submission 161050) | Forest soil microbial communities from Barre Woods Harvard Forest LTER site, Petersham, Massachusetts, United States - Inc-BW-H-11-O ... | reverse complement strand
ACAAAAGCTCGGGCCAGCCTGCGTCGCTCAGAAATCCTTAGAGGTTTGTGAGCGACGCAGGCTATAGCAGCGGAACTCTCCGGCTACGCCGGAAAATTCCGCTGCTTTTTGGATAGAAGAGTTTAAGAACAGTTTGCTTCGATGCATCAATTTTTAAAAAGGCTCTTAGACAGACGCGCAGCGTCTGGATAAGAGCTTTCTAGCCCGCAATGAGCTCGTCGCCTCAGCTTTTGCGTGATTTTTGCGGGCTAGGAAGCAGGCGCGATACTCTCTCCATCTACCCAAACACCTTGCAATCTTAAATCCTGATCGAGCTTTACGAGACAGGCTCGGGCACCTGACTCGATCCGGCCGAGATCTTTTGAGCCTAGATATTCCGCCTGCCGGGCGGAGGTCATTTCGGCGGCTTGCTCCAAGCTTAACCCCAGGCTGACCAGATTCCGAAAAGCGTCTAGCATCGTAATAGCACTGCCAGCCAGAGTTATCCGATTCTCTAGCGTTATGCGCTGGCCCTTCTTGATAACACGACGGTTGTCCCACTCAAAAGTTCCGTCTGGCATGCCCGCCGCGGTCGCGTCGGTAATGGCGTAAAGGCGCGGAATCGCACGATAGGCCGCCAAGATAACGGTGCCGTCGACATGGACCAGATCAGTGATGATTTCCGCGAATCGCCCTTTGGCCAGGGCATAGGCGGCTACGCCGGGGGAACGATGCTCCATTTGGGACATCGCATTAAAAAGATGGGTGAAGCCCGAGCATCCGCAATGGAACGCCTCTTCGATGACCGGTGGCGACGCAATGCTGTGACCGATCTGCACGCGGCAGCCTCTTTCGACCAGCGCCTTGATGACGTCGAGACCGCCGGGAACTTCCGGCGCCACCGTGGCTATCACGATCTTGAATTTCTCGGCCCAGCTTCTCGCGAGCGCGGTATCGCCATCAAGGATGAAAGAGGCTGCCATCGCACCTGGCTTGAGGGGATTTATAAAAGGGCCTTCGAGATGCGCACCCAACACAACCGCCTCGCCCGGCAGTCGCACCGCCGCAATTGAGGTGATAGCAGAGAGCGATCCTTCGATGACAGGGACCGGCCCGATCGCTGTGGTCGGAGCCATTGCCGTTGTGCCACAGGAAGTGTGATAGCGCACGAAGGTGCGAACGCCTTCTTCACCGCCCTGCCAGTCGCCGCCCCCGCCGCCGTGGACGTGAAGATCAATGAAACCAGGCAGAACGAAGGGACTTTTCGGCTTGACTCCCGCCGCCGTCATTCGGCCATCGACAGCGGAGATCGTGCCACCAGCGAATTCCACTTTGCCGGTTACCCAACCGTTGGGCGTGAGAATGGAGCCTTCCGGCGATACAGGGGAATGGGCGGTCATTAAGCTTCAGGCGTTGCAGGAGTTGCAGGAGTCGCAGGAGTTGCAGAATGGAGCGTACAACGATTAGACCCTCCCAGCTTCTCCAAAGCGTCACCGGTTCACCGAAAAGAAGCGCTCTTCCGGAACATTACATTTCGATGGCTCGCCCGGTGCGGATGCTCTCATCGGCTGCAAGAACGATCCGAAGGCTGTTGACCGCGTCACGCATGTGATCCGCGAGATCGTGCTTGCCACGGATAGCTTCCAGGAGGAAACGCTGCTTTCGCACGCTCATCCCGTCATGGTCGGGCTGATCCGCGATTTGAAATTCTTCGTCGGTTTCTGCGAGAGACTGATCAGGCAGCAACCTGGCGTGATGCATGCGGATCGCCCCCGACTGCGAATGCGTGTGGATGTCGGACGACACCGTGGAAGTTGCCCCCGCGACCAGCAGGTCTCCCGGATCTTTCACGACGATATGCACGCCGCCCTTGGGTCCGAAGACATCTTTAACGAAGAATGCGACCTCGCTGATCTGCGGACCCCAGGCGGCCTCGTACCAGCCCACCGATCCGTCATCGAATACGACCTGGAGTTGACCGTAATTGTACATCCCGGGCGCAATCTCGTCGGCTAGGCGCGCGCCAATTGCATGCACACGAACCGGCTTCGCGCCGGTCATATGGCACATCATATCCACATAGTGAACGCCGCAATCCACGATGGGTGACAGCGCCTTCATCAAGTTCTTGTGCCATGTCCAGGCCGGCCCAATAGAGCGCTGATTCAGATTCATACGCATTACCAGGGGCTTGCCAAGCCCGCGGGCGAGCTCCATGAAGCGCACCCAAGTGGGACTGTGCCGTGGTCCCAGGCCAACCAGCAGCTGGCGATTATTCGCCTCTGCCGCGGCGACGACTCGTTCGGCGTCGACAATGGTTTCAGCGATCGGTTTCTCGAGAAATACGTGCGCTCCGGCCTGGAAGGCGCGTACTGCGAAGTCGGCGTGCGTGTCGGGCCAGGTGTTTATCGAAACGACATCGGGTTTTACGTTGGCGAGCGCCTCGCCATAGTCGGCGAAGCGCGCCAGATGGGACCAGGTTTTGACGATATCGTCACGCGTGGCGATCGAACGGCAGCACAAGCCGGCGAGCTCGTAGCCGTCGAGATGATCATACGCTTTGGCATGCGTTACGCCCATGTGGCCAAGGCCGACGACCAGGACGCGAAGTTTTTCGGGCATGATAGTTCTTTCGATGGGTTAGTTAAACTTAATCGGTCAGGCGGGTGTAGGCCGCTGCGAGAAGAAGAATGATGGTGCCATAAAGGATCTGGCGAACCGATTCGGGCACGTCGAGCAGGGTAAGAATGCTGTTTAGCACGGTCAGGATCAATGCCCCGATGATGGTGCCCGAATATCCGCCGCGGCCGCCGAAGATCGAAGTTCCGCCGATGATTACCGCGGCCACTGATGGCAGGAGGTAGACCTCTGCCAGCCTGAGTTCAGCAGAGTTGGTGCCTCCGACGATGATGAGACCGGCAGCGGCTGCAAGCAGGCCACAGGTGACATAGTTGAGCAGGAGTATTCTCCAGACGCGGATGCCCGCTAGACGGCAGGCGTTGCTATTGTCTCCGATAGCGTACAGCAGCCGGCCATATCCGGTACGGCGCAATACGAAGATAAGGATGATTGCGACCGGCACCCAAACGATAAGATCGTTCGGGATACCACCGAGGGACTTTCCGGCGCCCAGGTCCTCAATGAATTGCGGCACACGTGGTGCGTCGGCCATCTTTTTCTGGCTGTAAACGACCAGTATCCCTTCGGTCATCAACCCTGTTCCCAAGGTCATCACCAAAGGTTGTACGCGAAGAAGCGCGACGCCGATCCCGTTGATCAGGCCGACGACAAACCCAACTCCGAGTCCGTAAAGTATCGCCGGAGCGACTCCCAGCCCGGAATGAGTAGCCATCAGGTAAGCGGAAGCGGTCGCCACGTTCGCGACGGAAAGGTCGATTCCTCCGGTTAGCATGACAAGTGTCTGTCCGGCGGCGACGATTCCAAGGGGCGCCGCGAACAGCATCATGTTCGATGCCCACAAGGCGTTGACTGTTCCAGGCCGGGCCAGTTCAATGCCCGCGACTAACGCCAACAGGAGCAGGACCAGGACTACAATCGTGCGGGTGCGCAGCAGCGATACCAGGCCACCGCCAGTGACAGCCGCAACCGCGCGCGAGAACACCGTCTTGCCTTGCTCAGTCATTTACGGCTTCGCTCCTTGTCCACAAATCCGCCGATCATCACGATTACGACAATTAAAGTCCCTTGGATCACCTGACCGAAATTGGGATCGATATTGAGGAAAATCAGATCGGTCGGTATCAAGGTCAGAACGAATGCGGCCATCACAGGCCCGAGCATTCCGCCGCGTCCGCCTGCCAGGCTGATCCCTCCGACAACGACTGCGCCCAATCCGCTGAGTGTGTAGTAGACCCCAGCGAGCGGCGCCCCGATTCCGGTGGTCATGGTCAGGCCGAGTCCGCCGACGGCGCTGAACAGCCCGGAGAATACATAGGCGGCAAAGCGCGTGCGGTCGATATTGACGCCGCTGCGGAAGGCCGCTATGCGGTCGCTGCCGACCGCATAGAGTTGAAGCCCAAGTTTGGAACGGCGCAGGGGGATCCAAATCGCGCCGACCGCCGCCACAAGCAGTACCAGAGCATTTGGCAACCAGGGTGTGAACAGCGTTCCCGTACCCAGATTGAGGAATTCCTGCGGTGCGCCACCGCCCGGCTTCTCGAGGATGACGAGAGCGATGCCACCCCAGATGAATCCGGACGTCAGGGTGGCCACAACGTCGGGAATACGAGACAGGACGACGATCAGGCCGTTCAGCGCGCCGATGGCCATGCCGGCCATCAGAACCGCCACCGCCAGCAGTAAGGATTGACCGAAGCTCGCCTTCTCCATGGTGCTAGCGGCCAACACGTTGGCAACCGCCATTACGGATCCGATCGAAAGATCAATTCCTCCGGCGATCACGACCACGGTCTGCGCCGCAGCGGCGAAGGCGAGGGGCAGTGCTCCCATGGCCAGCGATTGCAGGTCGAAATCGGAGAACTGAGGGTGAATGGCCACAGTGATTGCGAGCGAGGCGGCGAGCAGGGCCGGCATAAAGAACAAGCTGGGGTTGCGCCGGAGCGAGCGCCAGATTCGCGTTGTCAGGTGCCTATGCGATGCGGCAGGGACCGTCATGACCGGCGATACTCATTGAATTTAGGAGACGGTACACTTGTCATGAGGAAGTCTGCGCCAGCGGGGCAAGCCCATGCGCGGAGCGCAACAGCGTAGCTTCATCGGCCTCGGACACTGGCATCTCAGCAACCACGCGCCCACCGAACAAGACGATCGCACGATGGCAAGCGAGCGCGATCTCGGGAAGTTCCGAAGTGAACAGCAGCACTGCGGAGCCCTCAGCTGCTATTTCACGGACCAACGCGTAGACCTGGCGCTTCGTACCGATGTCGATGCCGCGAGTGGGGTCGAAGCACAGCAGAGTATCGAAGCCGCTGGCGAGCCAACGCGCAATCACTACCTTTTGCTGGTTGCCGCCGCTCAAACGTCGCAATTCTGACCCTGCGCGAGTGTCGATTTGAAGGCGCCCGATCGCGGATTCTACGCGCCTTCGTTCCGCGTGGATCCTGATCGGACCCCAATTCCGAATGCCGCCGAAGGTCGGCAAGGCGATATTTTCGGAAATCGGCCGTTGCTGTAAGAGAGCCAATAATCGGTTCGCCGGTACGAGCACGATACCGGCCGCTATGGCATCCGCCGGGTGGCGGAGCCTCAATTCTTTGCCATGCGCGAGGATGGCGCCTCCGTCGAAGCGGCGACCGCCGGCGATGCAATCGAACAGTTCCTCCTGCCCCTGGCCCTCCAAAGCTGCCACCCCGAGAACCTCACCCGGATAGAGTTTGAACGAAACATCGTTGACCAGCGGACCGCAGCGCAGCCCGCGTACTTCCAGCGCTGCCTGTGCATCGCCCGACTTTTGGTGAGGGGCGCCTGTCGAAGTTGCTGACGCGACCGCTCGGGCTGTCTCGTCCCCCAACATGAGCGCGAGGATGCGTTCCTCGCTGCCGTGCGCACGCTCGATCACACCTGCTGTAACGCCATCGCGCAAAACCGTTGCCCGGTCGCACAAGGCGGATACTTCGGCCATGCGATGGGAAATGAAAATCACTGCGTTACCCTTCTCGCGCCAGTGCTTCACCATGGTGTAAATCTGTTCGGAGAGGTCCGCAGGTAGCGAAGCCGTGATTTCGTCGAGCAACAGCACCGCGGGTTCCCACGAAAGCGCACGGGCAAGGTCAATGAGGCGCAGGGTCGGGTCAGGCAGGTCACGAACCGAGAGGTTGAAATCGACCCTGACGCCGCCCAGTTTCGCCAGCCACTTGCGTACGGCGTCGACAGAAGCGCCCGCGAGGCGCATATTCTGGGCGATGGTCAAGTCCGGCACCAGGGCTGGATCCTGATAGACGGAGACAATACCCGCGCGGCGCGCTTCCGCCGGGGATCGGAACGAACGGACCACGCCCTTCACGGCGATCTGACCCCCATCGGCCGGAAAGACGCCGGTGATGATCTTCACCAATGTGCTCTTGCCCGCCCCGTTCGCCCCCATCAAACCGTGAACCTCACCGGGGCGCACCCGAAGCGAGGCGGCTTTGAGGGCAACGACCGAATCGAACCTTTTGGCTACATCGCAGGCTTCAAGAAGAAGGGTCGCTTCGCTCATGGAAATTCATCACTGAGTTGCAAACGCTCCGCGGATGTATCGCTGCGCAATCCCGGCACTCGCGCAACACTGGAAGCTAAACGTAAATCAACCAAAACGCACGTTACCAGAGGCCGCGGTATGTGTTTAGCGCCAGTCATGCTATGCCCCCAAGGGGTTCGCCCCTTCGGCCTTCGGGGCCTGGTGTTTGGACATTTCAAATTCCGTGGCCCGGAGTGGCCAAAAGAGCTTAGCCCAGGTTTACCCGGGTTTACCCTGGGTTAGCCGGAAATAAATGTTTCGCCCCTGAAAGCTGAAAGGGGCGAGAAACGCGCACGCGATCCGGTTCAAAGGTCCCGAGCCGATTATCGCCGCACCTCGTGGCCCCTTCAGGGCTAATTCGGGTGGGGGAACTACCCAGGGTAAACCCTGGGCTACGCTCTTTAGGCCACTTCGGGCCACGGATTGGCTGTATAACCCGCTCTAAACACATACAGGCCGTGAATTTGCGCCTTATCGCCAGCGTCATTCGCCTGGGCCTTTACAGGCCTTCTCCTGTTCGATGGTGTAGTGCGTATATGGCTCGACGGGACTGTACACGGGATAGTTCGGATCGACCTTCGGGTCGTAAAGGGATTTCAGCCACTCCATCCCTTCAGGTGTTGAATTGTCGTAGACCTTCGGCGCGAGATGAGTAACCCGAGGCACCTTTTTCCCCTCGAGAACATCAAGGGCGAGACTAAGACCGGCGCCACCGACCGCCGGCGGATTGGTCACGTTGATGCCAACGAGGGCATCTTTCAAATCGATCTCTTGGCCCATGAAGCCGTTATTGTCGGCGCCGACCACCGGCACGTATTTGACGTTCGCGGTCTTGTAGGCATCGACGACGGCTTTATCGATGCCAGAAGTCCAGATTCCATCGATCTGCTTGCCGGAACTGATCAGGTTTTTCGTTTCCTGCGCGCCCTTGTCCGGCGACCAGCCGGTGAAGACCGATGCTACGACCTTGATGTCTGGATACTTTTTGAGCGCCTCAGTGAAGCCCTCGTGGCGGTCGGCGTCAGCGGGCACGCCGTCGATGCCACGCATCTCTACGACATTGCCTTTGCCACCGAGCTTCTTGAATAGAGCCTCGGCCCCAAGGCGACCATAGGCGGTTTGGTCATTGGTCACCACATAGGCCGAGGGGGCGTCCACTGCCTGGTCGACGGCGACCACCACGATGTGCCTATCGGTCGCTTGCTTGATCACTGGATCAAGCGCTTTGCGGTCGGATGGATTGACAATGATGATGTTGACGCCGGCCGAGATGAGATTGCGCAGATCGGCGATCTGTTCCGATGGTCCACCGTTGCGGTTGGCCAGAATGACCTTGGAAATCTTACCCGACGCCAAGGCCTCGGCCTTGATCGAGCAAACCATTTCCTCACGCCAACCGTTGCCGACGAGTGTGTTGGAAACGCCGACCACGTACTTCTCGGCGGCCGCGGCTAGACTAGCCACGGTCATAATGGCTCCAAAAAAGAGGCATGAATAACTGCTGATTTTCCTCATGGATTGCGACTTAGCTTGATTGTTCGAACGTTGATGGGGGGAAGCTGGGTCGAAAATGGACGACGAACACCAGCCCGTGCGGATAACATCAAAAAATCCCTTCCATGTCAAGAACGCTGAATTCGAGGCAGAACCCGCAACCTTAAAAGTTCCTAATTGACTCACGTAAAGGGCGCTGCTAGGTGGATAGTCCACCGACAACCGGCCACCACGGTGCTATCTGCCCCCCAAAAAATCGTAACCGAACGGGTCCATCTCCAGCTGGCGAAAGTATGCCGCGCAGAGATCGCCCGAGGAACTTATCGGCCGCATGAAAAGTACCCATCGGAACGGGAGATTGCGCGGCACTTCGGCGTCAGTCGGGCCACCGCGAATAAGGTTGTTTCCAACATGATTGCTGAAGGCATACTGGTATTGCGGCCCGGTATTGGCACATTCGTCACGCCCATCCACGGTTTGCATACCTCGCTCCGCCAGATGGAGAGCTTTACCGATAGCGCTCTTTCAGTCGGAATGGTTCCGGAGACAAAGGTACTATGCTTTTCTAAGAAGCGGAGCCATGAGCTCTCGGCGCTGTTACGTACGTCGTTACAATTGGATGGCCGAGCGGGGGTGTGCTATTTCGAGCGGCTCCGTTTTGCCAACGGTGAACCGGTGATCCTCGAACATCGATGGGTCCGCTCCGACCTCGTGCCAGGACTGTCTGCGAATAAGCTAACCGGCTCTTTCTATCACTATCTGGAAGAGATGCATGGAATCTACATGACAGGTGAAAGGCATAGGATTCGCGCTCAAAATCTTTCCGGGCGAGAGGCGAAAAAATTTACGCTGAACGAAGGGACTGCTGTTCTCGTTGTTGAAGGGACCGGCTTCAGTGAGGAGGAAGTCCCGGCATGGTATCAGATCCTCTACTACCGAGGCGATCGATATGAATTGGAAAACGAAGTCCACGCCGGTGGGGGACCAGGCAGGCTGGCGGTACGACGCCGTGGCTAGTGCCTCGTCTCATAAGTGGAAGGCAAGGCGTGGATTTGGTTTAACAGACTTCTAACCACAAAATGACTCCTGCAGGGTAATTCCCATGAAATTGTCGCAGAAGACTGCAGCTGTAGCTGGGACTGGGTTCATCGGGCCGGTCCACGTCGAGGCGCTTCGCCGGCTCGGAATTCCCGTAAAAGGCATCCTCGGTAGTTCGCCCACCAAAAGTGAAATAGCGGCTAAGACGCTGGGATTACCCAAAGCGTATGTCAGCTATGATGAAATGCTCTCTGATCCCGAGGTAGAAGTTGTTCATATCACGACACCGAATCGCCAGCACCGAGAGATGGTCATCGGTGCTCTTGATGCTGGGAAACATGTGGTTTGTGAGAAGCCGCTCGCCACCAGCTCGTTGGAGACCTCCGAGCTAGTGGAGCGAGCACGGAAGAACCCGACGTTGGTCACTGCCGTCAATTACAATGTCCGTTTTTATCCTCTGGCGCTCCATGCCCGGGATTTGCTGCAGAGAGGCGCGATTGGTCGCGTGTTAGGTGTGAGGGGCGCTTACCTACAGGATTGGCTGCTTAAAGACACTGATTGGAACTGGCGATTGCTGGTCGAGGAGGGAGGCGAACTGCGAGCCGTCGGAGACATCGGTACCCATTGGATGGATCTGATCCTTTTCGTGACGGGCTTGCGAATCGATTCGGTTTTTGCAGATCTTGCGACCCTGATCCCGGTCCGCCAACGTCCAAAGGTCGCGGGTTCAACTTTCCAAGGAAGCGAAGCGAGCGCAGGCGCTGCTGCCCGCGAACCAATGCGGATTGAGACCGAGGATTGGGGGTCGGTACTCTTTCGGTTTGCCAATGGCGCGCGGGGTACAATGTGTGTTTCGCAGGTTACAGCCGGCCGAAAAAATCAACTCACCTTTGAAATAGCCGGTTCAGAAGGATCGCTTGCCTGGGACTCAGAACATCCGAATGATCTCTGGCTCGGGCATCGGGAAAAACCAAACGAACTGTTGATCCGGGATCCATCCCTGCTCGCACCCGGTATCCGCTCTTTCGCCAGCTATCCTGGCGGCCACAACGAAGGTTTTCCCGACACCTTCAAACAACTTTATCGAGCGATTTATGAGTATCTCGCCGAGGGGAATTTCTCGCGCCCGAAAATCTTTGCAGGGTTCGAGGATGGTCACGAGGAATTGCTGCTCTGTGAAGCGATACTCCAAAGTCACCGCGCCCAGGCTTGGGTTCCGGTGAGAAGAAACCAAACAGAGTTTTCATAACCTATTATGCAACTTGGATTTGTAACTGCGATTTTGCCGGAGTGGTCACTGGAAGATGTCCTGTCGTTCGCTGCAACCGAGGGATTTCGATGTGTTGAGGTGATGTGCTGGCCGATGGGCAAGGCGGAAAGGCGCTACGCGGGAGTGACACATCTCGATGTTGCCTCCTTTGGTGCACGTGAGTTGGCACGGACACAAGAACTAACCGCAAAGTCGGGAGTCCAGATCTCGAGCCTCGGGTACTACCCGAATCCGTTATGTGCCGATCCCACTGAACGTGCGACCTATGCAGAGCACCTTCGTCTCGTCATCGAAGCGTCGGCCCGCCTGGGAATCGGGGTAGTGACGACGTTTATAGGACGGGATCATGTCAAATCTTTCGAAGAGAATTGGAAGTTATTCGAGTCGGTCTGGGAACCATTGATTTCTTTTGCCGACGATCATGACGTTAAGGTGGGCATAGAAAATTGTCCGATGCTTTTTAGCGATGATGAGTGGCCGGGCGGCAAAAACCTGGCAATCTCGCCACAAATCTGGCGGCGGATGTTCGATTCTATTCCGAGCCGGAACTTTGGTCTCAACTTTGACCCTTCGCATCTGGTTTGGCAGAAGATCGACTATGTTCGCGCGCTCTATGAGTTCAAGGACAGAATCGTTCACGTCCATGCCAAGGATGACAAGACTCTCGCAGATCGTTTGTACGATCGAGGGATTTTGGGTCTCGGATGGCATATCCCTAAACTTCCCGGATTCGGTGACGTCCAATGGAACCAGTTTTTTTCAGCGCTGACTGACATTGAGTATCGCGGACCGGTCTGTGTCGAAGTCGAAGATCGAGCGTATGAATACTCAATCGAGGGCAGGCAAAAAGCACTCCGCCAATCCCATCAATTTCTGAAGCAGTTCGTCGTTTGAAAGGAAACCGAATGCTCCAGTTTCCTTTTCGCGGATCGTTGGGTGGCCAGAAGGCGCTAGTGACAGGGGCAAGTTCCGGTATAGGCCGAGCCATAGCCTTAGCGCTTGCAGAGGCAGGCGCTGACGTCGTCGTAAACTTTATCGGCCCTTCGGATGCCGCAAATGAAGTTGTATCGGCTATTCGAAAGATAGGAGTCAAAGCAATTCCAATTCCCGCCGATATTTCGCAAGAAGGTCAGGTACAAACAATGTTTAAGGAAGCGATTGAGGAACTTGGAACCATCGATATTCTGGTCAATAACGCGGGTATTCAGAACAATGCGCCGATAGACAAAATGACCATCGAGCAATGGAATACAGTGATAGGCACCAATCTAACCGGTCAATTCCTTTGTGCGCGAGAAGCAATTCGTGAGTTCAAACGTCGTGGTATTGTCAGCGCAGTTTCCGCATCTGCCGGGAAGATCATCTGTATTAGTTCGGTACACGAAGTCATTCCCTGGGCGGGACATATCAACTATGCAGCGTCCAAAGGAGGCGTCATGCTCCTGATGAAGAGTATCGCCCAGGAAGTGGCCGCGCTTAAAATCAGGGTTAACAGCCTTTGTCCGGGAGCAATCCGTAC
>Ga0210390_10004696_pt1 | contig 11502 bp, 10 predicted proteins | sample IncBWH11OmetaG_FD_161050 | JGI IMG/M metagenome (GOLD analysis project Ga0210390, IMG submission 161050) | Forest soil microbial communities from Barre Woods Harvard Forest LTER site, Petersham, Massachusetts, United States - Inc-BW-H-11-O ... | reverse complement strand
AACCGAATCAAAACGCGAAGCAATCGCAACCCAATTCCCATAACCCAAACTCACCCAGCACCGGCAGGTGCCAGCTCTTTTCGCCCCGTGACTCACCGGTTACATGTGAACACGCAGCAGAATGGGACGCGCCGATAGATCGCTTTGATTCCTTCGCATACCCGCCATAATTTTTGACGGGAGACCAGTCCGGACTAACCGGGAGCGCGGGCGGCGCGAGTTTTGAAAATTCTTCGCTGGCATAAACGACCTTCCCACCCACGATCGTAAGTACCGATTCGAGATGCTTGATCTCCTCTTCCGGAATGGAAAAATAATCCGCCGACAGAACTGCGAAGTCTGCCAGTTGTCCGGGGGCGAGAGCTCCCTTCTTCCCGTCCTCTGTTGAAAACCAGCTGCTCCCTATGGTGTAGAGCTTGAGTGCTTCCTCCCGGTCCAATCGGTTCTCTGCCGGATAAAGATTGAGACCGCCAATGGTCTTGCCGGTGATAAGCCAATAGAGGGAAACGTAAGGGTTGTAGCTCGAAACACGGGTTGCGTCCGTACCCGCACCAACGGGAATCCCCATCTCCAGCATGCGCCGGATCGGTGGCGTGCGCCTCGCTTGCTGTGAGCCGTATCGCTCGACGAAATATTCTCCCTGAAAGGCCATTCGATTCTGCACGGCGATCCCGCCGCCCAGCGCTTTCACGCGCTCGATGTTGCGGTCGGTGATCGTTTCACAGTGATCGAAGAACCAGTGCAGGCCGTCAAACGGAATCTCCCGGTTCACTTCTTCATAAACATTCAGTGCCCGCTCGATTGTCTCGTTGTAGGTCGCATGCAAGCGAAACGGCCAGCGATTTTCCGCCAGATATTGGACCACTGCCTTCAATTCACTCTCCATCACGGGCGGCATGTCTGGTCGCGGTTGTAGCATGTCCTCAAAGTCCGCTGCCGAAGCCACAAGCATCTCTCCGGCACCATTGATGCGAAATAAGTCATCGCCCTGGCCGGGTTTGGTTGTCTTTGTCCATCGACGAAAATCCGCGATCTCTTGCCCCGCTTTTTGGGGATAAAGATTAGCGGCTAGACGCACGGAGAGCTGGTTCATCTGATGGAGTTCCTTGACGACCTCGTAGTCGTCGGGATAGTTCTGGAAACCGCCGCCTGCATCCACCGCACTCGTGATGCCGAATCGATTCAACTCACGGAAAAACAGACGCGAAGAATTGAGTTGATCTTCGCGTAAAAGCTTTGGCCCGTTGGCCAACGTCGAGTAGAGGATGAAGGCGTTCGGTTTGGCCACGAGGATTCCGGTGGGATTACCTCGCTTGTCCCTCTGGATTTCGCCCGCCTGTGGATCGGGCGTGTCCTTCGTGTAGCCCAGGGCGCGCAAAGCGGCACCGTTGAGGAGCGCGCGGTCATACAAGTGCAACACGAAAATCGGCGTGTCCGGGGCGGCAGCATTGATTTCATCCAGCGTTGGCATACGTCGCTCGGCGAACTGAAACTCGGTCCAGCCTCCTACGACTCTCACCCACTGTGGCGCAGGGGTGCGTGCAGCTTGCTCCTTCAACATGCGCAGAGCGTCTGCCAGCGAAGGCACGCCATCCCAGCGAAGTTCCATGTTGTAGTTCAGGCCGCCGCGGATGGGGTGCATGTGTGAATCGTTGAGACCGGGGATGACCGTTCGGCCGTTCCCGTCGATGACTTTGGTCTCCGGGCCGCGTTGCCGAAGAATCTCATCGGTTTTTCCCGTGGCGGTGATCTTGCCATTCCCGATGGCTACCGCTTCGACAAACGAAGGAACACTGTTCGTTGCAATCTTCGCATTGTAAATTATGGTTTCTGCAGACATCGGATTTCCTCCTGGGCAGCCTGCTCGCCTAAAACCATCCCGAACAGTCCAAGTAGAGCAACGATAGGCGGCGCAGTACTCTTCACCCGAATCACTCCAGATACAACACCCACAAGCGGTCCTACCACGAATGAGTGTGAATGATGATTTCGGCGGACATCAAACCTCATCCGTCGATTGATTCAGTTTATGAAAGAGCGGGGAAAGAGCAGGGGGTGCTCCCTCCCACCTGATTACTTGTGTGCAGCTGCGGCAAGAGGCACCCCATATTCAGGGTACTTGGTGGGCGGAGCGCCGTGAACCATGGTGTAGGCGTATTCCACGCCGACGCCGTAGGCTCCGTAGTGGTTTTTCACGATGTCCATGACCGCGTCATAGGTGTCCTTGTTCGCCCAATCGCGCTGCCATTCCAGCATCACGGAAAGTGAGGTCACGGGTTTCGCACCGGCCTGAATGACGCGCTTCATTGCGTTGTCGTGAGCAAGCTGGCTCACGTCGCCGCAGCAATCCTCCACAACGTAGACTTCGTAGCCGTCATGAATCGCCTGTATGGTACCAAGTGCGATGCAGGTTTCCGTCCAGAGCCCGGCCACCACGATTTTTTTCCGCCCCGTCTTCTCGATGGCCGCAACGTAGTTCTTATCGTCCCAAGAATTCATGGAAGTACGCTCAATCGGTACTTGTTTCGGGAAGACCGCTTGGATTTGCGGCCAGATATTGCCGCTGAAGCTCTTCGTTTCAACGGTGCTGAGAACCACTGGGAGGTCAAAGACTCTCGCTGCCTTCGAGAGAGCGACCACGTTGTTAATGATTCCCTGGCGGTCGAAATTGCTGACCCCAAACAACATTTGCGGTTGGTGATCGATCAACGCCACGACGCAATTGTCAGGAGTCAACAACCCCTTTTCACTGCGTTTTGCTCTACTACTGCTTTGTCCCATGACTAGCTCCTTTTCTTCGAAATGAATTTGATTACTTCATTACTCTCCAAATTCCAGAGACCTTAGGTTTCGACCCGTTGCCGCACTAACGCCGCGCTTCCGTGGGAACTTCCGCCTCTTCCCAGCTTGGCAACAGCTCTTAGTTGTTGCACGGCCGATGTCCTTCGATGCGCCAGTGATTACAATTTTCTTGGTCATCTTGTTATTTGCTAGCCCGATGAAGGCCTGTGCTTTTTATGCGGATCGTCCTTTCCGAGCGACAGCTTCACTCTTGGCTTGCATTGATTTCATGAGATCGGCCGCTGAAGCTCCTTCGAGCGACAGTCCGTATCCGACTTCTCGCACAATCCGCTCCTTTAGCGGTTGAATGAAGTGGATGCGCGTGTTGCGGCGCGTCACTTCCGGCGCTTTCAAGTACAACTCGGCGAGTTCGTGCGCTCGGCTGAGCGCGTTACCGTTCGGCACAACTTCGGCAACCACTCCCCAGTCGTGTGCGGTGCGCGCCGTCAGCGGCTGTGGGTTCAGCAGGAACGCCTCCGCTCGTCCTGCACCGGCGCGATAACTCCAGGTGGTAAAGATTCCGTCGCCGGGCGCAACCCCCGCGGAGAAGTGGGCCACATCCTGGAAGGTCGCACCATCCGCCGCCACAATTACACTGGCAAGCAGCGCGTAGTCTGAATGCACATGGGCACGTCCCTCGATCGCCGCAATGACCGGCACTCGTATGTTGGCTATGTTTTCCAAAACCTGAACACCTTCGTCGTGAACCTGACTCCAGACGCCGGGATCGGTGACGTCACCGAAAGAGGACCAATCGACATCAGTAATGAACTGCCCACCTGCGCCTGTCAGGATAACGATTTTGTTCGCCCTATCTTGCGCAATCCGGTAGAAGGCATCGACAAATTCTGTGTGAGATTGCGCGGTCATGAGGAACGGTCCGCCGTTGCTGTGAAATTCAACGACGAGCACACCCTTGGCATCTCGCGTGAGCTTCAGACTGCGATAGGCATCGAAGTAATTGGCCTCAAGTGCATTCATAATATTTTCCTCTCTGTCTCGTCCCGTAGGATCGAATTAGACTCGCGAGTTTAGTTTTGGCCAATCGCCTGGTTAACATCCGCAACTGCCTCAGAGTTTCGGACGAGTGTTAGCTACGTTCAGAGAAAACCTTGCTGATGACGGAAAGATCCTGATTGGCGTTCATACACGTTGGCAATGGCAATCCCAATGCCAAATATTTTTTTCCGCTAACTGATTGATCCTTAACTGCACCGGAGCAGGTAAGGCGCGAAGCGCGGCTCAAGTGTCAAAACTGTCAAAATTAAAACCTTGACGCTAGGGAACCCAACTTAATGGGCGCGACGTCGTCGTAATCGTCGACACCGTGATTTTCCCAAGGTTCATTTCGACCGTCGCTTCGATGCGAGTTGCTTTAAGACTTCCTTCGTGAAGACGCCGCAGTGGAATCTGGCGTGATCGTCGATCAGTTCCAGGAGAGCATCTTCCCCGGCTGCGCTGATGGCACTGAGGTTTGCTATATCGATGACAAGTTCACGGCCATCAAGATGCTCTTTGGCCTTTGTGTACTCGCTCAGAAGTTCGGCTACCCAAGGCTCAACGAGAATACCTTCGACCACCAGTCGGCATTGGCGTGGGCTCTTAATGACAGAGATCTTCAACATGCCAGACTCTTCCTTGTAGGTCCGAGAGTGCAACACGCCCCCCAAACTTTGCAGCTGTAACTACTTTAAATTTCAGGACGGCATTGAGATCGGCAGGAATGAAGTCGAAGGTGTTAATTTATGAGTTTTGACACGGCTCGGCCGGGCAGACCGATCACGCGGCGTAGTCTCTGGGATCAATACCAAGCTTTCTTATCCGCGCCAGGAGTGTCGTGCGATTGATGCCCAGGCGTGCAGCGGCTCCATTACCCCCGCCCACGCGGCCCTTGCTTAACGTGAGCGCTCGCATAATCTCTTCCCGCTGTTTCTTCGCACGTTCCGCGCTTTTCGTTGCACGGCCATCGGCCATCTTCTTGCCCTGCTCGCTGGCCAGCACCTGTTTTCCGTTTAGTGCCTGAATGGTACTTCTTACAATTTCCGCTATTTCTTCCTGACGTGAATCCTTCGCTTCGCGCTGATGTTCTTCTCCGCTCAAGTTGCGCATCTCCATAAGCGGCGCACCAAGCGACTTGCCACGGGTGAGGATGACAGAGCGTTCCACCAAGTTTTCTAACTCGCGGATGTTTCCGGGCCATTCCCAGGTTGTGAATGCCCTCATTACAGACGGCGGTATTCTTTTGATGTCCTTCTGAAGCTGCTTCGCGAATTTCTGCACAAAATAACCGACCAGCAGTGGAATATCTTCTTTGCGCTCCCGAAGAGGTGGGAGTCGAATCGGGAAAACATTTAGGCGGTAGTACAGGTCGCTGCGAAATTCGCCCCTCGCAACCATCCTGACCAGGTCGCGGTTGGTCGCAGCAATCAAGCGAACGTTCACCTTCAGAGTCCGTGTGCTCCCTAGCCGTTCAAACTCCTGTTCCTGAAGGGCTCGCAAAAGCTTTGGCTGGGTTTCCGAGGGAATGTCCGCCACCTCGTCCAGGAAGAGCGTACCGCCATCCGCCAGCTCCAGCCTCCCAATTTTCTGGCAGATAGCGCCCGTGAACGCACCCCTTTCATGTCCAAACAATTCGCTTTCCAACAGCCCGGTCGGGATAGCAGCACAGTTAACCTTGACGAATATGCGGTCCTTTCGACGGCTATGTTCGTGAACTGCGCGGGCGATCAACTCCTTTCCCGTTCCTGTTTCGCCGAGGAGCAAAACGGTTGAATCAGTGGGCGCAACAGTTTCGACCAGTTGCAAGACTCGCTTGAGAGGCGTACTGCTCCCCACAATTTGTCCGAAATCCACGTCGCCGCGGATCTCTTGTTCGAGATAAAGATTCTCTTGGGCCAGTCTCTCTTTGAGTTCGCAAAGCTCGCGGTATGCGAGACAATTCTCAATGGCAACGGCTATCTGCCCCGAAGCCTCCCCTATGAAGTCGACTTCCTCTGGCGCGAAGGAATTGTTCCGAGTCCGGGCAATCGCCAAAACTCCGACGGCTCGGCCCCGATTCACGAGCGGTATCACACATTGACTCTTCACACCCTCAGCGACGAGCAACTTGTAGTAGTGGGAAGGAAACTCATCGGCATCGGTTATGGTTCTAACGACTGGTTTGAGTGTTTCAAGGGCTTTCCTGGCGATGCCCACCGGCTCAATGAGCATCTCTTCCTTGATAAGGCCTTTTCCCTCCGGGAAATCTACTGCGTACACCCGAAACTGTGAGGAGTCTGCTTCAGGGAGCGAGATGTGTACAGCGTCCGAATCCGTTAATTCACGAACGGTGGCTGTAATGGCGCGCAGCACTTCGCGAAGGTCTAGTTTCGACGTAATCCGATTAGTCAGTTTGAGGAGTAGCTGGAGTCGATTGTTTTGAATGATGAGAGCTTGCTCTGCTTTTTTGCGATCATCGATATCGGTATTTGTGCCATACCATTTCGCGACCTTGCCTTTGTCGTCGAAGGATGGAGTCGCTCGGAACAAAAACCAGCGGTATAAGCCGTCGAAACGACGCAAGCGCGCTTCGATTTCACCCGGCTGGCTGGAGGCTATCGCGGTTCGCCAGTAATCCACGAGCGCGTTCAGATCGTCCGGATGAACTGCGGCTGTCCAGCCCCAATCCTCCACTTGATCTGCCGCAAGGCCAGCGTAATCCAACCAGCGGCGGTTAAAAAATTGAGCAGCCCCATCGGCTGAGGCCGACCATGCCATACACGGAATGGTTTCTATAACTTCGCGCAGCTCTCGCTCACTGCGCTGCAGCCGTTCGTTCTGACGTTGCAATTCCGCGTTTGCGGCCTCTGCTCGTTTGAGGTTGAAATTGTCGTCGATCGCGAACGCGACAACTCGACCAATTAGTCGCAAGAAGCTAATGTCATCGCTGCTGTAACTAATTCCAGGGTGTCCCGACATGCCCAGAGCGCCGAGGCGGCGTTGTGGCGTGGTGAGGGGAACAAAGACGAGTGGCCCGACGTCAAGCCCTTGAGCTGCAATCCCTTGCTTGAGGCGGAAGGGTATTCCTTCATCGGTGTTCCAGTCGCGAATGTAGATCGGTTCCTGCTTGGTATATGCCTGCCACGATGGCCGCTGTTCAACTGGCACATGCGCGTATGCCGATACGAGGCTCTTCTCTCGGCCGACCACGGCCCATTCGACTTCAGTGGAGTTCTCCTTGTAGACTACGATGTAAAACTGTAAGAAGACGAGGAATTCGCGCAACTGTTCAGAGAGGATCTTCGTCAGATCCTCAGGCTCTTGGCACAGTGAAAGGGCTTCGCTAAGACGAAGCACTGCCTCATATCGTCGACTGTCTGTCCGCTGCGGAATGGATGCCTGCATGCTCATCTGGTTCTTGGGCCGCAGTGTGATCGATTCAGAAGTTTAACGCATAAGAATTCGTTCAGGAGTTCAAATTCCGCTCGCACTCGGGGTTTCCAAATCTTTTGCCAAGTGTTTTCGGCAACGGGGAAGGAGTAGCCCGCTGCGAGCGCGGCGTCTTTGGCGTTCATCCCCAGCACCTTCTCGCGAATGAACGCATGCTGCTTACGAGTCAGGCCTCGACCTCGCCTTCTTTTGTGATGACCTGCGCGATGGCATTTTTTATCCCTCCGCCTTGCCCTCATACTCTAACAGTGACAAGTACACTGTTACCACCGTAGCCGGTCGTCCGACCTTTGGAGACTCATTTCTCGGGAATTTCTGCGTCACCTTCGTTCCTGCTTTTCCTGTTCGTTTTCCTGTTAATCAGGATAGGGCGTTTATCGGATGTTGCCGCTTTTCGAGTCTAAGTATTAAAACACAAGGTTTGATACAGTGCGCCTCTCGAAAATTCGATCCCGAGTTGTCTCTCATTTGCGGCCACATGACGGAGGGCCCTTTGATACAGCTTGCGGTGCGCATGGAAGTACGATGCAGTCAGACCCTATTGAGACAGTTTTTTGGTACCTGCACTTCCGAAGGCCGGCCTAGTGAGCAGGGGTTCAGCCTTTGTAAGGATTCTGAATGGGAATCACAAGAGGCTGCTGAAGGCAAAGCTCTCTGATCACTAAATCGCGTGGCTAGTATAAATCGTTATACCGTTCCCATCGGGGTCCTTTATGCAAAAAAGATGATGTCCGAAAAACGTTTCATCAGGGATCTCTCCTGCTGCGATTCCCCGACTGATTAGCTCCAACCGGTATTTTTTCAATTCATTGAGGCCTTTGCCTGTAATCATGAGGTCAAATTGCTCAGAGAATTTCTTATGGAATTGTCCCGTCAAACTTTGCGCCACGCCTTCTCCAGCCAGCTGATCAACTTCTAACAATAGAAGATGAGTGCCTCCACGCAGTTCGATAATTGCGGCCTCTTCGTCAATAGCAAATGGAGGAAGGCCGAGATTCGAGTAAAATTGGCAACTGGTCTTGAGGTCAGCCACCTTAAAAACAAGGTGACCTACTGTTAATTCTGGGTCAACGACAGTCTTCATCTCGCTCAATCCTAGACCGCTCATGGTTCACCTCACAAGTTGTTCTTCAAAAGTGCCCTGAACCAACACTGATACGGCAGCGTTGCGGTTCGTTTTGAAGGGCGTTCTTATAGAAGATACCATACGGTATCTTTGAAGGCAAGCACTTTATTGCGCCACTGGGTCATCCACTGGAATACAATTTCGAGCCGTTGAGGAGACTTTCGAAAATGAAGGCGACCAAAGTAAAAAACGCGTACATGAAAAAGAAGGACCCTCTCTTCGTTAGAGAATCCCTCTTGAATGCCGCCTTCGAACTTGCTGCGACCAAGGGCATGGCTGATGTTACCGTCAACAAAGTGAGCGAATTGGCGGACGTTACTAAGGGGGCCGTCTTTCATCACTTCGATAGCAAAGAGACGTTGGTGACCGAGTTGATGCAGATGCTATTGAGCCGATTGGACAAGCAGTTTGACCGACTGATGGCGGAGGAAGAGAATTCCGACGGATGTTTTACTCGTGCATACATTAGGGCCGCATTCTCCGAAGGTGCGGCTGAACGTAAAATCTGGGGCGCGCTTTTGAGTCTGATGACCTCTAAAGATCAGGTCGGACGGGTTTGGAATAACTGGTTGAGCGAACGCCTAAAGAGACATTCAAAAACGGATTCGAGGATCGAGCTTCGTGTCGTAAGACTTGCGGCAGATGGCGTGTGGCTTGAGAGAATCATGAACTCAAAATCGAAAAACCTAAAGGGTGTCGAAGAATATCTCGTTGAGATGACGCGAATCCGTTAGCTTCGATCCTGAGATGGGCTTCTACTCTGCGGAGGCTGACATCGCTACCTAGCGTGGTTCACGAGACGATAGCTTCGGGTTGCACAGTCAAGCGTCGTTCAACACCGGCAGTGCGGATGCCGTTTAGTGTCAAAGCAGGCCGCGGTGGCCAGTGTAGTTTTCGTCGACGTCCAGACCATGCTCCTTGATAACCTCGGCAGCAGCAGCCAGTGCTGTTGCGATGGCAGGATAGCCAACGTATGGCAGCGCCTGGATGAGAACTTCCTCGATTTCTTTCAATGTGAGGCCGTTATTGAGCCCGGCCCCCATGTGGATGGCGAATTCATGGGGCTGACGCATGGCAATCATGACGGACATCGAAACTAGGCTGCGGGAGCGCCTGTCCAGACCGGGACGAGTCCAGATATCCGCAAAGACCTGGTCGAGCGCGTAGGCAGCGATCGGGGCACCGAAGGTGTTTGAGTCAGCGGAAGCGCTGAGTTTTGCGGCCGCCTGGTCGCCCATCATTTCGCGGATTACATTGATTCCGGCTTCTCTATTCGTCATGATTAAGTCCTCTTGTCAAGCTCAAGTGACTGCTCCACCCCAATACTACCCGAACGGCTCGAGGACACATAAGTACCGTAGAACGCGCTTGTGTTGACGTAACGGAAGCCTCACCGAGGGGCTCACTGTGCACGTTTTCGCAGAAATCGTTGGAGTGAACCCCTAAAACGAGACGGTTTCATGATGCACACTTTGCGAAATCGCAAAATGGGCCGGAAAAGCGCGCGGTGGCGCTTCACAGAAGCGCGACGTACGTCTCAGAGCACCGTTTATCCGCATCTCGCAGGCGCGATAGTGTATGGCCCCGCCCTTAAGCGAGGCCCGAATCTTGTTGGATGAGTGAGACTCCGCCCGTCAATAAAGGCGGATGGCCAACCCGGCAAACCAGCGAATGTCACGGCGTAGCGCAAGGAGAAACGACAATGGCGACAACAAAACACGCGGCTGTGCCGAGCCTGATGAAGGCCGTTCGGATCGCGCAGTACGGCGGCTTGGAACAACTGAAATACGAAGAAGCACCACTGCCTGATATCGGCCCTGGCCACGTGCTCGCGAAAGTGCACTACGCGGGTGTGAACCCGATCGACTGGAAAATCCGCGAAGGGTATATGAAGCAGGCCCGCCCGGTGAGCTTTCCGCTGACGCTCGGGCAGGATTTCGCGGGAGAGATCGTGTCGAGTGGCGGGGACTTGGGCAGTTTCCGGACTGGCGAGCGGGTGTTCGGGTTCGGCGAAGGGACATATGCGGGGTTCACGGCGGCGGCGATTACCGACATCGCGGTGATTCCGGAGAAAATGGAATTCGCGGTGGCGGCCGCGCTGCCGACGTCGGGGCTGACGGCCCTGCAGGCAATTCGCGATTATGTGCAACCGAAGCCGGGAACCCGGATTCTGATCCACGGAGCGGCGGGCGCCGTAGGTTCGTTTGCAACCCAGATCGCCAAGCTCTGGGGCGCGCAGGTGATCGGGACGGCTTCGGATGAAGACATCGCGTACCTGCGCTCGCTAGGTCACGTGCGGGTGGTGGACTACAAGCACGAGAGGTTCGAAACCGTGGGGCAGGTGGACGCGGTGCTGGACCTCATCGGCGGCGAGACGGCGACGCGCTCGTTCGCTTTGTTGAAGAAGGGCGGCGTGTTGGTTTCGACGGTAGGCGCAGCGAATGCGGAACTCGCGGCGCGGGCGGGGGTTCGCTGCGTGAACATGGCGCAAGAGCGAAGCGCCGCGGACCTGTCGGAGCTGGCGGGCTTCGTGGAACGCGGGGATGTGAAGCCACGGATGGGTGAGGTGTTTCGGATGGAGCAGGCGCGTGAGGCGCAGGACGCGAGCCAGCACGGCCGGGCCAAGGGCAAGATCCTGCTAAAGGTCGAGTGAGCACGGACCGTCACAGCGCGCGCGAACTTCGCGCCACGAATCCTGCGAGGCCAGCGACCGAAAGGCCAGCAACTCGGGACACCGTATTTGAAATGAGCACCGTATCGAAAGGAGCGATCAATGAACGCGGTACAAGTCGAACAGAAGAGCTATGAGATGCCCCCGCGCGAGGGGTTTACCGTCGCACATTTTCTCACCGTCGCCGACGTCGAGCGATCGGCTCGCTACTACGAAAAGGTCTTCGGCGCTCGCATTCTGACCATGGGTGACGGCAACGCGCCTCCGTACCTTCAGCTTGCGAATATCTGGATGATTTTGAAAGTAGGGGGCGGGCCGACCCCGGATAAGCCGACGGTAACGCTCAGCGTCCCCGACCCGAATCACATCAACAGCTTTATGAATTTCCGCGTTGCGGATATTCAAAAGTGCTACGAATTGTGGAAAAGTCGAGGGG
>Ga0210390_10004695_pt1 | contig 11503 bp, 13 predicted proteins | sample IncBWH11OmetaG_FD_161050 | JGI IMG/M metagenome (GOLD analysis project Ga0210390, IMG submission 161050) | Forest soil microbial communities from Barre Woods Harvard Forest LTER site, Petersham, Massachusetts, United States - Inc-BW-H-11-O ... | reverse complement strand
GCCGAGTGGGCGGCGCTCATCGGACGCTCACAGCAGGGTGAGCCCTCCGTCGACCGCCAGCACCTGCCCGGTGATGTAGCTGGCCTCTTCGGAAAGGAGGAAGACGGCCGTGGCCGCCACCTCCCATGCCGTGCCCTCGCGGCCGAGCGGCACCGGTGTCCGGGTACGCGAGGGACGGCCGGCCGAGGCGGCGCGGCCGAGCGGTGTGTCGATCAGGCCGGGGCACAACACGTTGGACCGGATGCCGCGGCGGGCGCCCTCCATGGCGACGTGGCGGTTCAGTCCGATGAGGCCCGCCTTGGACGCGTCGTAGGCGGGGATGCGGCTGCCCGGCCGCAGGCCGGCCACCGATCCGATGAACACGATCGACGAGTTGTCCGGCAGGGTGACGAGCGCACGCTTGACGACCATGAAGTGCGCGCGCAGGTTCAAAGCGAACGTGCGGTCCCAGTCGTCGGGCGACGTGCCGGCGACGCCCATGCCGAAGCCGGTGCCGACGTTGAGCACGATGCCGTCCGGTGTGAGGCCCGACTCGTCGGCGACTGCGAGGCGACACCCTTCCTCGGTCGTGACGTCGGCGACGACGACGGCCGCCTTCCCGCCCTCCTCGGTGATCAGGCGCCAGGTCTCCTCGACGGCACCCTCGTCCCTGTCGACACAGACGACCGACGCCCCCTCACGCGCGGCACGGACCGCGATGGCCCGGCCGTTGCCGACGGGTGCGTCGGGGTCACGGGAGGGCTGCGTGCCGGCGCCGACGACGGCGATGCAGCGACCATCGAGGAGCGGGCTCACGGCGTCAGCCCGCCTTCCTCACGACTCCGGCACCGGGCCGCCGCGCACGAGCGCGGCCTGCGCGAGCGCCCGCGGCTCGGGCTGCATGCGCAGCGATCGCAAGACGGTGGTCAGCATGAGGTAGTGCGCGATCAGCATGAGCAGTTCGATGTGGCCGGCCGCATCGAGATGCTCGGACAGCTCCGCCCACGTCAGGTCGGACACCTGGCCCTTCTCACGGGTCTCGTCGACGGCCCGCAGTGCAGCCCGCTCGAGCGGGGCCCACTCGGCGGCATCGAGCGCGGCCTCGTCGCCCCCGAGCGCCTCGATCTCTTCGAGCGTGACGCCGCGCGCCTGACCCATCTCGACGTGTTGCGCCCACTCGTAGAAGCCGTCGAAGCGGTAGGCGGTGCGGAGGATCACGATCTCGCAGAGCCGGCTCGGCAGGCTGCCGTAGAGGAGCGCGCCGCCGAAGCCCATCCAGCGGCGGAACAAGTACGGCGCCCGAGCCAGCGTCGCGAAGATGTGCATCGGCTCCTCGGTCCCGCCGGGCGACGCCTCGAGGATGGCACGCAAGCGGTCGTCCCATTCCTCGGGCGGGAGTGGTGCAATCCGGGGTTCGGTCGCTCCGGGCATCGCCACGCATCGTAGGCACTCCCGGCGAGACCGGGCAGGGGGACGTCCCGGCGTTCGGCCGCTAGCGGAGCGGCCGGAACCCGAACGGCGGCGCCGGTTCCCGATCCGAGCCGGGACCCGAGCCCGGACCCGAGCCCGGACCCGAGCCAGGCAGCGTGCGCACGTTCCCGTGGGGTCGGCTCACCTCGTCGAGCAACCCGTACTCCAGCGCCTCGGCCACACCGAAGAAGACGCCCCGCCCGATATCGGCGCCGATCTCTTCCGCCGCCTTGCCGACCGCGGCGCCCACCCGCTCGCAGAAGCGCCCGCGCTCGGCCGCGCGCAGCTCGGCCCACTGGGCGACGTTGCGCACGTGCGCCTCCATGTGGGTCGGAGGCTCCGACAACGTGAAGCGCGTGCTCGGCATGGCCGTGCGGTGGGCGCAGACGGCGAGTACCCCGACCGCGCCGCCGGCGACCTGACCGAGGCACAGGGCCCGCACCGGCACGCCCATCAGCTCGATCACGTCCATGAGTGTGAGCGCCGGTGCCAGCGCGGCCTGGCCGCAGTCGATGCGCAACGTCACGGCGTCGTCGCCGTCCGCATCGAGCGTCATCAGCTCGGCCGAGACGCGGGTGACGGTCGCGTCGTCGAGCGGCCCGTGCAGCACGACGACGCGCTGCTCCATCAAGCGGCGCGCCAAGAGGTCGGACAGCTCGCTTTCGGGACCCGGGCTTGCGGGGTCGGGCCATCCCGGCAGGCCACCTCGGTCGCCTCGGTCGCCTCTGACTCCTCGGCTTGTTCCGTCACTCATGCTCGATCCTCCATTCCAGCCGCGCGCCGAGTGCCGTCGTGTAGCGCTCGACCGTCGAGAGACGCACGTCCAGGTCGCCGGCCTCGAAGCGGGCCACCGCCGACTGGGAGGTCCCCATGCGCGCCGCCACCTCGGCCTGGGTGAGCCCGAGCTCCCGACGGAGCGTGAGGAGCTGGCCGGACACGGAGCTGCGCCGCTCCGCCATCTCCTTGAAGCCCGGGAAGACGGTCGGGTGCCGGCGTTCGCTCACGGTGCACCATTATCTCACATTTGATATAACCTCGGAAGGACCAGGAAGAGCCAGCAGACCAGGGGCCAGGAGCCAGGAGCCTCAGGAGAAGGAGCACCGCCATGACCCAGCAGACGCAGTCCGACCGCCACCTCCGCCAGGTGTTCGTCCCCACCGTGATCGAGGAGGGGAACCGGGGCGACCGCGCCTTCGACATCTACTCGCAGCTGCTGCGCGAGCGGATCGTGTTCCTCGGCCAGGAGGTCGACGACCAGGTGGCCAACCTGATCATCTCCCAGATGCTCTTCCTCGAGGCCCAGAACAACGAGCGGGACATCTACCTCTACATCAACTCCCCCGGCGGCGTGGCCTACGCCGGGATGGCGATCTACGACGTCATGCAGCACGTCGAGCCGGACGTCTCGACCATCTGCTGCGGCATGGGCATGTCGGCCGCCGCGATGATCCTCGCCGGCGGCGCGGCGGGAAAGCGCTTCGCACTGCCGAACTCGCGCATCATGATCCACCAGGGATCCGCCGGCACCCGCGGCGCACCGAGCGACATGGAGATCCAACTGCGCGAGGTGCTCGCCCTCACGCACCGGATGTCCGAGATCATCGCCCACCACACCGGCCGCCCGGTCGAGCAGGTGGCACAGGACATCGACCGCGACCACTACATGACCGCCGAGGAGGCCCGGGACTACGGGATCATCGACGACATCATCCTGCCCCGGAGGGGCGTGGCGGCCGCCACGACCACCGCGACAGCGGCACCCAAAGAGCGCGAGTTGCAGGTCGCCAGCGTCTGATCGCCGCGCTCGGCTCGGGCCACGGCCGCCTCACCACCCGCCCCGCCCGCCCTTCGCTCCGCTCGAGGGCTTCCCCACGAGGCCGCACCGCAACGGTCCGCCGCCGGCAAGAGCGGCGGATGGCGCCGGTGCCGCCGGACCGGCCTCTTCGCAGCGTCGGCCGATAGGCGAATAAGGTACTGACACGGGTGTCAGGGAACTCCGGCACCCGTCAGGGCCACGAGAGATCAGGGCACAAGGGGAGGACTGCGATGCGCACCGAAGACATGATCCTGGTCAGCGTCGACGACCACGTCATCGAGCCGAGAGGCATGTTCGACGGCCTGCTGCCGGCGAAGTACGCCGACGCGGCACCCAGGCTGGTCCGCCAGGAGGACGGCACCGACGTCTGGCTCTACGACGGCAATGTCATCCCCAACGTGGGGCTGAACGCCGTCGTCGGCCGCCCGCCCGAGGAGTACGGCATCGAGCCCACCTCGCTCGAGGACATGCGGGTCGGCTGCTACGACGTGCACGAGCGTGTGCGTGACATGTCGGTCAACGGCGTGCTCGGCTCGATGTGCTTCCCCTCCTTCCCCCAGTTCTGCGGCCAGCTCTTCGCCCGGCGCGAGGACAAGGACGAGGCCCGCGCCATGGTGCAGGCCTACAACGACTGGCATATCGACAAGTGGTGCGGCGCCGAGCCCGGGCGCTTCATCCCGCTGTCGATCCCGGTCATCTGGGACCCCGAGCTCGGGGCCGAGGAGGTGCGCCGGGTGGCCAAGAAGGGCTGCCACGCCGTCACCTTCTCCGAGAACCCCGAGAAGCTCGGCTGGCCTTCGCTGCACAACGCGCACTGGGACCCCTTCTGGACGGCCTGCGCCGACGAGGGGACGGTCGTGTGCATGCATCTCGGCTCGTCGTCACAGATCCTCATGACCTCCATCGAGGCGCCGATCGACGTCATGATCAGCCTGCAGCCCATCAACATGGTGCAGGCGGCGGCCGACCTCGTCTGGTCGCCGATCCTGCGCAAGTACAAGGACCTGAAGTTCGCGCTGTCCGAGGGCGGCATCGGCTGGATCCCCTACGCCCTGGAGCGGATCGACTACGTGTACCAGCACCACCACAAGTGGACGGGCCAGGACTTCGGCGACCAGCTACCGAGCCAGGTCTTCAAGGACCGCGTGATCACCTGCTTCATCGACGACGCGTTCGGCGTGCAGAGCCGCCAGTACATGAACGTCGACAACATCACGTGGGAATGCGACTACCCGCACTCGGACTCGACGTGGCCGCAGTCGCCAGAGGCCCTGATGAAGTATCTGGACGGCGTCTCCGACGAGGAGATCGACAAGATGACCCACCTCAACGCCATGAAGCACTTCCGGTTCGACCCCTTCTCGGTGCGGGCGCGTGAGAAGTGCACCGTGGCGGCGCTGCGCGCCGAGGCCTCCGACGTCGACGTCTCGCTCGTCTCGAGGGCCCGGGGGCACACGAAGACCAACGAGGACGGCATCGTCAGCGTCAGCAGCTTCTCGACGCGCCTCGAAAAGATGATGGACAAGGACTGAGCCGTCTGAGCGTCGGTGTGCGGCCGGACCCGTCGGCCGCCCCCTGACCCCGACCTGTCCGAACGCCTAAACCCGAGGGAGCGGAGCCCATGTCGATCGACTACGTCGCGGGTGACGACCACATCGTCACCATCACCATCAACCGGCCCGAGGCGCGTAACTCCATGGACATGGAGCACTTCTACGAATTGCGCTGCGCCTGGGACCGATTCGGCGAGGACGACAACGCCTACGTGGCGATCGTCACGGGCGTCGGCAAGGACTTCTGCGTCGGGGCCGACCTGAAGACCTACATCCCGCAGGTGACCGCGCTGCACCAGAAGATGAAGGACGGCCAGCACCCCGACGAGCTCGGCGGCTACCGGCTCGACGACGGGGTCAAGGCGGTGCTGCGCGGGACCAAGCTCTACAAGCCGATCATCGCGGCGGTGAACGGCACCTGTGTGGCCGGCGGCATGGAAATGCTGGGCGGTACGGACATCCGGGTCGCGGCGGACACGGCCACGTTCGCCGTCATGGAGCCCAAGCGCGGGTTGTTCGCCGGCGGCGGCACCACGGTGCGGCTGCCCCGCCAGATCCCGTTCCCTGCGGCGATGGAGTTCCTGCTGTGCGCGGACCAGATCCCCGCGCAGCGGGCGCTCGAGATGGGCGTGCTCAACGAGGTGTGCCGGCCAGCCGACCTGATGGAGCGGGCGCTGGAGTATGCGCACCGCATCACCGCCAACGGTCCCTTCGCCGTCCGCAAGACGAAGGAGTCGGTGCTGCGCGGGCTGGCCACCGACATGAAAGAGGCCTACCGGATCGAGTCGGAGCTCTCGGGCGAGGTCTTCAGCAGCGAGGACGCCAAAGAGGGACCCAGGGCGTTCGCCGAGAAGCGCGCGCCGAACTGGAAGAACCGCTGAGTAAGGACCCGGGCGGCGCCCGCAGCGACAACCGGCTGATCGTGCTGCCCGACGGGCGGCGGATCGACTGCCCGATCTACGGCGACCCGGACGGCTTTCCCGTTTTGTACTGCCACGGCGGCCTCAGCGCGCCGGTGGACATCGCGTTCGCCGACGAGGCGGCGCGGGAACGGGGCGTGCGCATCGTGGCGCCGGCCAGGCCCGGCATCGGCTCCTCGGACCGCTGCCGCGACCGCCGCGTGGCCGACTGGGCGTCCGACGTCTCCGCCGTCGTGGCGGCGCTCGGCATCGACCGCTTCTCGGTCCTCGGATGGTCCGCGGGCGGGCCGTTCGCCCTGGCGGTGGCGGCGGGGCTGGCCCCGCTCGTGGTGCGCGGCGCGACCGTGGGCGGCATGGCGCCGCTGTGGCCGCCCCTGTCGGCCCGGCAGCTCGGGCTCCGCCTCGACCAGGTCCTGTTCCCGCTGTCGCGGCGGAGCCGCCGACTGGCGGCGCTCGTGGTGCGGGCCTCGGCCCTGGCGCCGGCAGGCGTCGAGCGCGGCATGCTCCTGCGGGCGCTGCCGCCCGAGGACGGGGCCGTCGTGGAGAAGATGACGCCGGCGGAGGTCGCGGACGGGATGCGCGACGCGACGCGGCACGGTCCCGGCGGGGTCGCCGACGACTACGCGGTGCTGGCCGACGAATGGGGATTCGGACTGGCAGACGTGGGCGCACCGGTCACGGTGTTCCAGGGCGCCGCCGACACCCTGCTGCCCCGGTCGCACGCCGAGGCGCTGGCGGCTGCGCTGCCGTCGGGCCGCCTCGAGGTCGTGGAGGGGTCGGGGCACTTCCTGCTGCACTCGCATCTGGCGCAGGTGTTCGACGCATTGGTGGGCTGAACCGGCCCCGGTGCGGACCGCCGGGCGGCGTTCAGCGCGCTCGCAACGCGTAGACCATCGTCACCTGGTCGGTCTCCGTCTGGCTCCCCGGCTCGACGGGCACCGTCGCCGCTTGGTTGGTCGCTGCCCCGGCGTACGCCGCACCGCCAGAGGGCTGGAGCAGCGACGGCTGGGTGTCGTCCGTGAGCGAGCACACCGCCCCGAGCCGCCGTCCCGCCGCGGCGGCCATCGCCCCGGCGTGCGCGACCGCCTGGTGGACCGCATGTGTGCGCGCCTGGTTCTCCACCTGGGAGGGGTCGCCGAAGGAGAAGGTCAGCGAGTCGATGGTGGCAGCGTCGCCCGACGCGTTCACCACGGCGTCGATGGCGTCGCCGGCGGTCTTGGTGTCACGCAGTGTTGCGGTCACCGTGTTCGTGGCCTGGAAGCCGGTCCGCGTCGGCACCCCGTTGGGGTAGACGTACTGCGGCGCGAGCGACAGGCCCGTCGTCTGGACGTCGGCCTGGGCCACGCCCTTGCCCGCGAGCGCGAGGAGCGCCTGGTCCACGTCGGCATTGTTCTGGGCTAGGGCGGCGGTCGCGCTGGCGGCCGAGCTGCTGAACCCGAAGACGGCCGTGAGGACGTCGGGGGTGCCGTCGGCCTGGCCGGTTCCCTGCACGGTCAGGCGCGGCTGTGACGAGCCGCACCCGGCGGGGGTGGCGACCGGCGTCGTGGCACCGGCGCTGAGCGCGAGCCCGAGCCCGGTGCCTCCGACGACCAGGGCGCCCAGCGCAACGACGGCGACGATGGCGGTCCGGGCGCCGGGGCGCCACCGATTGCCAGTGGAGGCGGGCGGAGTGTGTTCGGACGTGTGTACATCGCTGCCCTCGGACATGGAGCCCTCCTGAACGTGCTCGATCGGGCGCGCGGCGCGCCCGCCGTGAGGGATGACGCAGCGGGCAGGCATGTGGTTCGCTCGTCGCCTCGGGGCGGCTGGGAGTAGCAAGGACTACAGAAGCGACAAACGGTGTGAGGGAGTCGGCAGGGCAGGACGGGCGTCCGACCCGGAGCCCGCGGGGCTCAGGCGCTCAGCCCAACACCTCCAGAGCCTGTTCGTCCAGCACGAGGTCGGCGGCGCGCAGGTTCTCCTCGAGGTGTCCGAGCGAGGAGGTGCCGGGGATCAGCAGCACGTTGGGCCCCTGCCGCAGCAGCCAGGCCAGCGCCACCTGGGCCGGGGTCGCCTCAAGGCGCTCCGCCGTGCTGAGCACCGCCGGGTGGCTCAGCACCGGCTTGTCGGGCAGGAAGGCAGAGCCGAGCGGGAAGTACGGCACGTACGGCACGCCGTCCGCCGCGCAGGCGTCGAACACGTCCTGATCGGAGCGATCGGCGACGCTGTACGCGTTCTGCACGCAGGCGATGTCCGTGGCGCCGGTCCCCTGGCGGTACTCGTCGAGCGACACGGTGCTCAGGCCGATGCCGCCGATGAGCCCCTCGTCGCGCAGGGCGACCATCGCGCCCAGCTGCTCGTCGAAGGACACCTCGCCCCCGGGATGCCGGCGCAGGTTGACCACGGGGACCTGATCGAGGCCGAGTGAGGCCAGGTTGGCCTCCACCCCGGCGCGGAGCTCCTCGGGGCGCTGCGCCCCTAGCCACTGCCCGGTGTCGTCGCGGCGCGCGCCGACCTTCGAGACGAGGACCAGGTCGGCTGGGTACGGGTACAACGCCTCGCGGATCAGCTCGTTGGCCACGTCGGGGCCGTAGAACTGCGCCGTGTCGATGTGGTTCACGCCCGCGTCGACCACGCGGCGGAGGATGGCGAGTGCGGTGGCACGGTCCTTGGGTGGGCCGAACACGCCCGGCCCGGGCAGTTGCATGGCGCCGAAGCCCATGCGGCGGACGGGTCGGCCGGCGAGCGGGGTCACGGTGTCGGTGTCTGGCATGGCGCCAGCTTGCCGTGCGGGCGGCGCCTCTCGCGCGCCCGAGGGGGGTCAGGTCAGGCGGCGGTGGCCCGGCGCAGCGCCCGCAGCGAGGGGAAGCCGACGATGAGCGTCTGCAGACGCCAGCCGCGCGGGGACAGCCCGCGCCGGCGGGCCATCCTGCCCGCGGCGACCGACTCGCTGACATGGATCACAGCCGTCGCGGCCAGCAGGGAATAGAGCACCTCCCTCGGCGGAAGGCGGTTGCCGGACACCTCGAGGGCCCGGTTGTAGGCAGGCCGGTTGAACGCGAGCCGCAGCAGGACGACGATCCCGCCGTCGAGGAGCAGGAACCAGAACAACGAGGGGCGCACGACGCCCGAGCTCTTCTCTTTGGCCATGGCTGCGTTCTACCGCGCGTCGCCGACGCGGGCCAACCGCACCGGCTGGCGGGCGCTCCCCGCACTCGCGGCGGCGAGCTGCCCGCAGGCGGCGTCGATGTCGGCGCCCCGCGTGGCTCGGATCGTCGCGTTCACGCCGCACGCGGTCAGTTCGTCCCGGAACCCGCGCACCCGGCCCGGTGACGACCCCACGACCGCGTACCCGGGCGTCGGGTTCAGCGGGATGAGGTTGACGTGGGCGCCGAGCGGCCGCGCAAAGTCGGCGAGCTCGTCCACGTCCTGCGGACGGTCGTTGACGCCGTGGATGAGGGCCCACTCGATCGACAGCCTTCGTCCGCTCGCCGCCACGTACTCAGCGCAGGCGGCGGCGAGCGCGGTCAGCGGGTAGCGCCGGTTGATGGGGACGAGCTCGTCGCGCAGCTCGTCGTTGGCGGCGTGCAATGACACTGCGAGGTTCACCGGCAGCGTCTCGCCCGCGAGCCGCCGGATGCCCGGCACGAGCCCGACGGTCGAGAGGGTCAGATGGCGCGCCGAAAGCCCCATCTCGGCGTGCAGGCGCTCGACCGCCGCCCACACGCGGTCGTAGTTGGCGAGCGGCTCCCCCATCCCCATGAAGACCACGTTGGACAGGCGTCGCGGCCGGGCCGCGCGCATGGCGGCGGCGACCTGTTCGACGATCTCGCCCGTGGTGAGGTGACGCTGGAATCCGGCCTGGCCCGTGGCGCAGAACTGGCAGGCCATGGCGCAGCCCGCCTGCGTGGACACGCACACCGTCACCCGGTCGGCGTAACGCATGAGGACCGTCTCGACGCGCGCCTCGTCGGACAAGGACCAGAGCCACTTCGTCGTCTCGCCATCGTCCGCGCTGCGCGTCGACACCGCGCTCAGCGCCGGAGGCAGCGCCACCTCGAGCGCGTCGCGCAACGCCGCCGGGAGCTCGGTCATCTCCTCGGGCCGTTGCGTGCGCACGTGCAGTCCCTCCCACACCTGGCGGGCGCGGTACGCCGGTTCGCCCGGCAGCAGCGCGGACAGCTCCTCGCGCGTGAGGTCGTAGGGCGTGGTGGGCACAGCCCTCTCAGGCTACGGGGTCAGCCCTCCACCCGGGGCACGCGGGATCGACACTGCGCAAGGGCGTCGGATACGGTCACTCCGCCACGGAGGCAAGGAGATCGATGAGCAAGAACGACACGACCGCCGACCCGGCCGGCGACCCGGTCGGCACGGACCTGCTCCGGCGGATCGAGGACGGGGTCTGTTGGATCACGATCAACCGCCCCGACGCGGGCAACGCGCTGACCCAGTTCATGCGGGACCGCATCGCCGAATGGGTCCGCGACGCCTCTTCGGACCTGTTCGTGCGCGCCGTGGTCATCACCGGGGCCGGCGACAACGCATTCTGCACGGGCGCCGATCTGCGTGGCGGCCGCCGTGCGCCCCGCCCGAGGCCCGAGGGCGCGCCCGAGACCGTGGTCGGCGAGAACGCGCGCATGATCATGGAGGGCTGGCAGGCAGTCGTCACGTCGATCCTCGACTGCGAGAAACCGGTGATCGCCGGCGTCAACGGCACGGCCGCCGGCGGCGGGATGCACCTGGCGCTCGCATGCGACCTCGTCGTGATGGCCGAGGAGGCCAAGTTCGTCGAGGTCTTCATCCGGCGCGGCATCGCCCCCGACGCGGGAGGGGCGTGGCTCCTCACGCGTCTGGTCGGGATCCAGAAGGCCAAGGAGCTCTTCTTCTTCGGCGACGACCTTCCCTCAGCGGAGGCCCACCGCATCGGCCTGGCGACCCGGCTGGTGCCCCGCGCTGAGCTCCAGGCGACCCTCGAAGAGATGGCGGGCCGGCTGGCCAAGGCGCCGACCAAGGCCATCTGGGTGTCCAAGTGGCTGACTAACCGGGCCCTCGACGTCGATCGCGCCACCTCGCTCTACGACGAGGCGATCGGTCAGGAGCTCGTGACCTACACCGACGACATGAAAGAGGGGATCGCCGCCTTCGTGGAGCGGCGCCCCGCCGAGTTCAAGGGCTGGTAGCGCGCACGGCCTGAACCGCAACGCAGGCACGCTCGCTCGCCTTCACACGCCTGCGAGCACGCGCCTCCTGACCTCGTTCATGGTATCGACGCCGTCGTCGACGTCGTCGTCGATTTGAGGTTGTTCGTCGTGGTGGTTGTCGAGCCCGTCGTCGTCGACGTGGTCGTGCTCGAGGGAGCCGTCGTCGTGGTCGTCGTCGTCGTCGACGAAGCGGTCGGGCTGGACGTCGACGTCGTCGTCGAGGCGGGAGGAGTCGTAGTCGTCGTCGTGGAAGCGGTCGGCCCCGGTGTGAAGATGTTCTTCAGGGTCGGCCCGCTGCCCGTGCTGCCGAAGATCGAGGCCAGAGGCTTGTTGGCGATCAGCTCCACCGCCGTCAGGAGCCCGAGGGCCAAGAGGAAGACCACGGCCGCGGTACCGGCGATCGCCTTCCAGCTGAACCGTCGCGCCGCCCACTCGGCGTCGGCGCCGCCGGCACTCGCAACGCCCTCGGCTCCCGTCACGCCAGCGATACCCGCACCTTGGAGGACCGCCGTCGGCGGCAACGGAGCCGTGGCGGCTGCCAGGTTGTCGGTCACCGGCGTCTCGGACGCGCCCTCCCCGACCGGC
>Ga0210390_10004694_pt1 | contig 11504 bp, 13 predicted proteins | sample IncBWH11OmetaG_FD_161050 | JGI IMG/M metagenome (GOLD analysis project Ga0210390, IMG submission 161050) | Forest soil microbial communities from Barre Woods Harvard Forest LTER site, Petersham, Massachusetts, United States - Inc-BW-H-11-O ... | reverse complement strand
GTCCTCATCGGCGAAAGCATGCCGCTCGACGGCGATTTCGACGCCGCGGCTCCTGACCGGCGCCCAGTCCGCCATATTGAGCGCGACACCTTGGTAGTCATCGAGAATGCTGAGCCGCATCGTTCTTCCTCCCTTGTTTCGGCCGTCTCCGGTTCGGTTCATTGCCTTATGCAAGTTCGTGTCGAGCTTGTCGAGAATGCGGTCCTTGCCGGTGTGATCCCGGCACATCTGACTCCAACTCCGAATTTCTTGATCGCAAGTGCGGCATCGACAGTGATCTGATCGGCGGTGGACTGCCCTGGGCGGCTCCACGTGACGCCGCGTCAGAGAGCGGCGAGCGCAGCGTTCAGCGTCGCGCTCGGCCGCATCGCCGCCGATGTCTTGGCCCGATCGGGCAGATAATAACCGCCGGTATCCACCGGCTTACCCTGCGCGGCGATCAGCTCGGCATTAATCTTGGCCTCGTTGGCCGCCAGCGTCTCCGAAAGCGGTTTGAAGCGGGCTGCCAGTGCCGGGCTTTTGTCCTGCCCCGCCAGCGCCTGTGCCCAATACAGCGCCAGGTAGAAATGGCTGCCGCGATTATCCAGTTCGCCAATCCTCCGCGCCGGCGAGCGATTGTACTCAAGGATTTTGCCGTTGGCCTCATCGAGCGTCTCGGCCAGAACCTGCACGTCCTTATTGCCACTTGTCTGAGCCAGATGTTCCAGCGAAGCGCCAAGCGCCAGGAACTCGCCTAGCGAATCCCAGCGCAGATAGCCTTCGTGCTGGAACTGCTCCACGTGCCTCGGCGCCGAACCGCCGGCCCCGGTCTCGAACAACCCGCCGCCCGCCAGCAGCGGAACGATCGACAGCATCTTGGCCGACGTGCCCAGCTCCATGATCGGGAAAAGATCGGTCAAGTAGTCGCGCAGCACATTGCCGGTGACCGAGATGGTGTCGAGCCCCTTGCGGATGCGGTCGAGCGAGAACTTCATTGCCTCGACCGGCGCCAGGATGCGGATGTCGAGACCCGATGTGTCCTCGTTCTTCAGGTATGTCTCGACTTTGGCAATCAACTGCGCGTCGTGCGCGCGTTTGGCGTCGAGCCAGAACACCGCCGGGGTGTTGGTCATGCGCGCGCGGCGCACCCCAAGCTTGACCCAGTCCTGGATCGGCGCGTCCTTGACCTGGCACATCCGGAAGACGTCACCGGTCTCGACCGGCTGTGACAGCAGAACCGTGCCGTCATCGGCGACCACGCGCACTGTTCCGCCCGTGGCGACCTCAAACGTCTTGTCGTGCGAGCCATACTCCTCGGCTTGCTGCGCCATCAATCCAACGTTCGGCACAGAGCCCATCGTCTTGGGGTCGAAGGCGCCATGCGCCTCGCAGTCCTCGATGACGGCCTGGAACAGCGGCCCGTAGCAACGATCGGGGATCGCGGCGATCACGTCGTGCAGCTTGCCGTCAGCGCCCCACATATGCCCGGATTCGCGGATCATCGCCGGCATCGATGCATCGATGATCACGTCGCTCGGCACGTGCAGATTGGTGATTCCCCGGTCGGAATTGACCATGGCCAGGCCAGGCCGCTTCGCGTAGGTGGCCTGGATATCGGCCTTGATCGCCGCCTTTTCAGCTTCCGGCAAATTCTCGATCCGGGCCAGCATGTCGCCCACGCCGTTGTCGGGATCAACGCCCAGGCGCGTCAGTGTGGCGCCATGCTTCTCGAACACATCGGCGAAGAACACGGAAACGCAATGACCGAACAGGATGGGATCAGAGATCTTCATCATGGTTGTCTTGACGTGCAGCGAGAATAGGATGCCGTCCTTCTTCGCGGTGTCGAGCTGCGCGGCGAAGAAGGCGCGCAACGCCTTAGGGCTCATCACCGACGCGTCGATGATCTCGCCGGTCTGAAGCGGCGTCTTCGCCTTCAGCACCGTGACCGCGCCATCGCTGCCGACCAACTCGATGCGAGCATTGGTCGGCGCCGCAATGGTCGTCGCGACCTCCGAACCGTAGAAATCGCCGCCCGACATGTGCGCCACGCGCGATTTCGAATCCTTGGTCCAGGCGCCCATCTTATGCGGATTGTTGCGCGCGTACTGCTTCACGGCGCCGGCGGCGCGTCGGTCGGAATTACCCTCGCGGAGCACCGGATTGACAGCGCTGCCGAGCACCTTGCCGTAGCGGGCGCGGATTTCCTTATCCGCTGGCGTCGCGTCGCTGTCCGGATAGTTCGGCACGTCGTAACCCTTGCTCTGCAACTCCTTGATCGCAGCCTTCAGCTGCGGGATCGAGGCGGAGATGTTGGGCAACTTGATGATGTTGGCCTCGGGGCGCATCGCAAGTTGGCCAAGTTCGGCGAGCTCGTCGTTAATCTTTTGCGCTGGCGTCAGTTTGTCGGGGAAGTTGGCGATGATGCGGCCAGTAAGCGAAATGTCCTTCAGCTTCATCTTCACGCCGGCCGCGCCGACGAAGGCTTTGACGATAGGCAGAAGGGAAAACGTAGCAAGCGCAGGTGCTTCATCAACCTTCGTCCAAACGATTTCGAGATCTGACATGCTTGCACCTCCGCGCGCCGTTTTCGTTTCGGCTGAGTTGATCTATTAACGATTATGGCCTGTCTTGTTGCACTGACGTGAGGCGTCGCAGCTCTCCATGCTGAGGTCGTAGTATTTCAGGTCGACTTCGAGATGCGGCTAGATCAGCTTGTTCTTGATGAAGCTCCAAATGATCCGGGTCATCTCGTCGCCGTCGAGCTCGACGACCGGCCAAGCCACCTTGATTTTAGCCATTGTTGTCCATCCTCGCATGCGGCCGGCCCGCCACCGGCCGGCGCCTTCGTCAGCGCGCCAAGATAGAGGCAGCACTCTGGCGCGACAAGCCGGCAAAAGGCGGGTCGGAAGCGCCGCGGGCGCTCGCGCCAGCCGGGCCGGCGGAAAATTGTGCACAGCGTCGGCGCGGAGGTTGGAACGGGGCCAAAATGCGGCGTTGTTTCAGACTGTTACCAAATCGTTACCGACACGTGCATGCGGTTACCGCTCATTCGAAAAGTTATCAAGCAATTCCAGTAAGTTAAGTTTTTTGCCCAATTGTTGGGCACTCGGATCGAACGATTGGAATCCTTGGATCGTGGCGACTTCCTTCCGAGGTTCTGCACCGGTTTATCCACCATCGGCGGGGATATCGCCCGGGTCGCTCGGCAAAGCCCCACAGCATCGACCGGAAGCTCCGCGGCCCGGCTTGATCGGCGCTCAGAAAAGCTCGGAGGCGAGGCTGCCGGCCGGTCCCGCGGTGTCGCCGACAGCGGCCATCAGCGCCGCGACGCTCGGAACGACCTGCATCAGGGCGCCGGTCTTCTGCGTCGCAAAGCCGCGCTCGACAATGTGGTCGAGAAGCGCGCGCAAGCTCGCCCAGTAGCCGTCGATATCAACGAGGAATATCGGCTTGGCGTGCAGTCCCAATTGCTTCCAGCTGAGGCTGTCGAACAGCTCGTCGAGAGTGCCGATGCCGCCGGGCAGAACCGCGAAGGCGTCGGCCCGCTCGGCCATCAGCTGCTTGCGCTCGTGCATGCTGCCGACGACCAGGAGCTCGCTGACCCCTTGATGGGCGAGCTCTTTGTCGCGCAGCCGGGCCGGGATGATCCCGGTCACCCGGCCGCCCGCGGCGAGTGCCGCATCGGCGAGCAGCCCCATCAGCCCGACCCGGCCGCCGCCGAAAACGATCTCGATGCCGGCCGCGGCAAGGCACGCACCGAGCTCGCTCGCCGCCGCGCGGTAGGGGGCGGCGACCGCGCCGGACGAGCCGCAATAAACGCACAATGCCCGGATGGCTTGCATCGGCTGGGGCCGCCTCGGTCGGGTTTTCAGGGTCAGGCGTAGAGCTCGGGCGCCAGCAGCGGCGGAACCCTTCCGCGCTCGTGCAGATAGGATTGCCACAGCAGGCAGGCAGCGACCGAGCGCCACGGCCGCCAGGCCTCGCCAAGCCGCCGCAATTCTGGTTCGGCCGGCCGCGATGCGAGGCCGAGCCGCGCGCCGGCGGCGATCTGCAAGCCGAGATCGCCCGCGGGCCAGATGTCCGCCCGGCCCATGGCAAAGATCAGGTAGATGTCGGCACTCCAACCGCCGATGCCTTTGAGCGCGATCAGGAGCGCCCGCGCCATTTCGTCATCGGCGGCGGCCAGCCGGTCAAAGTCGAACTCGCCGCCGCACACCTTTTCGGCAAGGTGGCGGCCATAGCCCATCTTTTGCCGGCTGAAGCCGCAGGCGCGCAGGGCCGCGTCGTCCAGCGCCAGAAAGCCCTCGGGGACGAGCGGGCGGCACAGGCCGCTGAGCCGGCGGTGCATCGCCGCCGCGGCGTCGATCGACACCTGTTGCTCGAGGATGATGTGCAGCAAGGTGGCAAACCCGTTGCGCCGGCGGCGAAACCGCGGCGGACCGGCCCGGTCGAGGATCGCCGCGAAAACCGGTTCGGCGGCGAGTGCCGCGATCCCCTCGTCAAGGCCGTCGGGCGCGTAGATCGGCGCATCTTGCGCCGGCAAGTCTGGCGCGCCGGCGGCGGCAATCCGTCGGTCGGCAGCGACCGTCGCCCGAATGCGGCGCGGCGTTGTTCGAATCTCCGGGTTCGCCGGCTGGTCCATGCCGCCCCCGCCTCGTCGCTGGTCGCAATCTTATGGCATAGTCGCGGCCCGGTCTCCACCCGGGCGATATCGGCAAAGGTGAGGAATGCGGGCTCGCCCGATCGTGACAGGATTGCTCGGCGCCGGCCTGGCAGTGGCCGTGCTGGCGGCCGCGCTGCGGCTGTTCATGAGCCGCCCGGCCGAGGACCGCCTGGCCCCGCAGGAGCAGGTCGACATCGCCGCGTTGCGCGCGCCGCTGCCGCCGCCGAGCTTTCTTGCTTGTCCGCCCAGCTATTGCGCGGCGCATCCGGCGATCACGACCCCGGTTTTTGCGGTGTCATGGCAGCATCTAAAAGACGACTGGACCGGAATGATCGGCGCCGAGCCGCGGGTGGTGCGGGTCGAGACGCGGTCGGACCGGCGTCGGTTCGTCTATATCCAGCATTCCCCGGCGTTCGGCTTTCCCGACATCATCACCGTCGAGTTCGTGGCGCTCGGTCCCGACCGCTCCGGGATCGCCCTCTACAGCCGATCGCGCTACGGCCGCAACGATTTCGGCAAGAACCGCGAGCGGGTCGAACGCTGGCTGCGCTTGTTGGAGAAAATAGCGCCTGCAGCGGCGAGCGGCCCCCAGCCGCGGCGCGCGTTGCAGCAGGGTGCGGGTTGAGCGCCGGCATCAGGCTCGTCGCGGTCGGGCTCGCGGCGGCGCTGGGTTGGATCGCGCCGGTGCTCGCCGCCGGGAATAGCGGGTCTGGGCCGATCGCCGCGCTGCAGGCGCGGCTCGCAGAGATCGGCTATGATCCGGGTCCGGTCGACGGGGTGATGTCGGCAAAGACGCAGCAGGCGACGCTGGCCTATCGGCACGCCTCCGGCCGGCCCATCGGGCTCGGCCCGATCGCCGACCCGATCGCGGCGGCGCAGGCCGCATTGCAGCGGCTGGGCTTTCTTTCGGCGCCGACGGACGGGGTGATCGGGCCGCAGACCCGCGACGCGATCATCCGCTTCCAGGCTGCCCGGCACCTGCCGATCGATCCCAGGGTCAGCGATCGTCTGCTCGCCGCGCTCGCACAGGCCGAAGCGCCGCCGGTTGCGGCGAGCGGCCAGCCGCCGGCACCAGCGCCGACGGCGCCTACAGCCGCGGCGCCCGCAGCCGCAGCGCCCGCGGTCACCGGCCGCCAGCCGTTGCCGGCTGGGGTGACGCCGCCGCCGATCCGCTGACCCGCGAGCTCGATCCACGCGCTCGGCTGGGCAAGGTGGCGCGGGCGGCGAGCCCCGCCGCCGGGCTCAGGAGCCGACGAGGCCGAGCTGCGGGCTCGACGGCTCGGCGAAGCTGCGCCTGGGGATGCGTCCGGCGAGGCGGGCCAGGCGGCCGCCCTCGACCCCGGCGCGCATCGCCGCCGCCATCCGCGCCGGGTCGTGCGATTTGGCGATCGCGGTGTTGGCCAGCACCGCGTCGCAGCCCAGCTCCATCGCCAGTGCGGCATCGGAAGCGGTGCCGATGCCGGCGTCGAGCACCACCGGCACCGGGCTGCGCCGGCAGATCAGCTCGATCGCCGCCGGATTGGCGATGCCCATGCCCGAGCCGATCAAGGAGCCCAGCGGCATGACCGCGGCGCAGCCGACATCGGCGAGCTTCTGGCAGGCGACCGGGTCCTCGTTGCAGTAGGGCAGGACGGTAAAACCCTTGCGCACCAGCTCGTCGGCGGCATGCACCAGCTGCTCGACATCGGGATAGAGCAGCTCACGGTCGCCGATCAGCTCGAGCTTCAGCCAATCGGTTTCGAGCGCCTCGCGCGCCAGCTCGGCGGTCAGGATCGCATCGCGCGCGGTGACGCAGCCGGCGGTGTTGGGCAACAGCCGGAAACGGCCGCCGAGCAGATCGACCAGGCTTTCGGCATAGCCTTCGAGGCTGATCCGCCGGATCGACACGGTGACAATCTCGGCGCCGCTGGCTTCGAGGCAGTCGAGCAGCACCTGCTGGTTCGGATACCCGGCGGTGCCGACGATGAGCCGCGACGACAGGATGGCGCCGGCGATTGTCAGGGGGTCGGACATGGCTTTTCCCTATTCGGTATAAATCAGCCGCCGGAGAACGGGCGGACGATTTCGACGTCGTCGCCCGGCGCCAAGGGTTGCGCCGGCCACTGCGCCCGGCGCACGACGGCGCCATTGACGGCGACGGCCAGAAACCGCGCCTTGGCATCGACGCCGCGGGCGGCGAGCAATTCGGCCAGGGTCGCCCCCGCGACCTCTTCCTCGATGCCGTTGATGCGCAGACGCATCATCGCGCCGCCGCGGCGAAGGCCGGGTCCCGCTCGCCCATCGGTCGCGAGGTTGCAGCGGCGAAGCGCTCGGGACTGAACGGCAGCAGGCTGTCGCTCAGACGCCCGGTCAACAGATAGGCGCTGATCGCCTCGACCGTCACCGGGGTCAGCAGGATGCCGTTTCTGTGATGGCCGGTGGCGATCACCAGCCGGTCGATGCCGCTCGGGCCCAGCATCGGCGCGTCGTCGCGCGAGCCCGGGCGGAAGCCGACCCAGGTCTCGGCGACGGGCAATTCCTCGATCGCCGGCACCGCCCGCCAGGCGCCTTCGAGCAGCGCCAGCAATCCGCCGGCGGTCACCTTATCATCAAAGCCGCGCTCCTCGACGGTGCCGCCGACCACCAGCCGGCCGTCGAGCCGCGGCACTAGATAGCCGCGCGGCAGCCAGATCACATGGCGCAGCAGCGGCGCCGCCGGGTCCATCGCCAAGGCCAGCATCTGGCCCTTGATCGGGCGCACCGGCGGAAGATAGGCCGGCGGGATGCCGCCGATCTCGCGCGACCAGGCGCCCGCGGCCAGCACCACCATGTCGGCAGCCTCACGGCCCCGGTCGGTAACGACGGCGCCGGCGCGGCCATCGACAATTTCGATTTCGCGGACCGGGCAATGCTCATGCAGCGCAGCACCAGCGCGCCGGACGGCCAGCGCGAGTGCCGCGGCGACGAGACGGTTGTCGACCTGATGGTCGCGTGGACTCGATACCGCGCCGGCGATGCCGGGGCGCAGATGCGGCTCGCGGCGGCGCGCCTCGGCGCCGGACAGCCATTCGAGATCGAGGCCGAGGCCCTTTTGGAACTGATAGGTAAAGCGCAGCTGCTCGGCGTCGTCGCGGCTGAGGGCGACGACCATGGTGCCCTCGTCGCGGTAGCCGACCGCGATCCCGGAGGCGGCCTCGAGCTCGCGCGCAAAATCCGGCCACAACCGTTGGCTTTCCAGGGTCAAGGCCAAGAGCGGCCCCTCGCCGGGTTCGGTTTCGACCGCGGCGGCGAGCATGCCGGCCGCGGCCCAGCTGGCGCCGTGGCCGGCCTCGCCGCGATCATAGACCGCGACCGGGCAGCCCGCCTCGGCCAGACGCCAGGCGATCCCCAGGCCGATGACCCCGGCGCCGATGATGGCGGTTTTGGGACGCTGCGGCAAAGCGACGGTGGGCGCGGTAATCACGGACTCCCTTCGCCGGGCATGCCCGGCCAGGTTCATTGGGTCTGCTCTCAGCCGCTGCCGCCGCGCTCTCGAGAGCGTGGCGAGCGGCACCCCAGCCAGGCGCCAATGTCGGATGCGGGCGTAGTCGATGCAAGATTTTTCTCGCGAATCGCCGGCCGCGGAGCCGGAGGAAAGTGCCGTCCCTGGCGGTGCATTCCTCCAGTCTCCGTCGGCGCATCGCCGTGCTCTGTAACGGGCGGCTTGGAAATAACCTATAAGGAGCTATCCTATGTATCCTCTACAATCCTGCTGGAGCCGGTCATGCCCTCGATTTTGGTGGTCGACGACAACAGCGAGGTGCGCCAGGTGGTCTGCGAGTTTCTGCGCGACAGCGGCCACCTGGTTTTCGCGGCCGGCTCGGCGCTGCAGGCCCGCGCGCTGCTCGCGCGCGAAACGATCGACCTGTTGATCGCGGATTGCGTGATGAGCGGCGAGCAGGGGGATTCGCTGGCCGCGCATGCTTCGAGCCTGGGGGTCCCGGCGATTCTGACCTCGGGCGATCTGCGCTACGGCGAGACGATCGCGCCGTCGACGGCTCCGTTCCTGTCCAAGCCGTTCCGGCTCAGCCAGTTGGAGGACCTGGTCGCGCGCACGGCGCGACCGCCGCGGCAATGACGCTCGCCGGGGCGCGCTGCGCAGGCGCTACAGAATGGCCCTTCTGCCGGCTGCCGGTCGCAGCGGGACGTAGCCGACGAGATCGGCGAGACGGGCCCGGTCGAACAGCACGAGGACCCCGTCCTGGATCTGGGCAAGGCGGCGCTGGCGCAGCCGTTCGAGGGTGCGCGCGACATGGACCCGCGACAGCCCGGCAGCGTCGGCAATATCGCGCCGCTGCAGCGGGAACGGGCAGGTCGAGCCGCCATTGACCATGCCGCGCTGCCGCAGCCGGTCGAAGGTTTCCAGCATCAGATAGCCGATGCGCTGTTCGGCGTTGCTGCGCCCGAGCAACGACAACCGCACGTCGCTGCGCTGCTCTTCCTCCACCCGCGTCTGCAGCTGGTTGAGCGCCACCGCCGGGTGGTGTGCGAACAGGTCGCGCCAGTCGCGGCCGGATAGCACGCAAAGCGTTGCCGGAGTGATCGCCTGGACCGAATGATTGATCGTGCCCAACAAGGCCGAAGCGAGCCCGACCATGTCGCCGGGCAGCAATATGTCGAGGATCTGGCGAGCGCCGGATGGAAGCTGTTGGTAGCGGATGGCCCAGCCTTCGAACAAGGTATAGACCGGGCCGCCGACTTCCCCCTGGCGGATGATGTCGATGCGCGGGGCAACTACGATATGGTCGGTCTTCATTTCCGCGACAAAGCTGAGCTCAATCTCCGAGAACGGCCTGAACATCGGCCGGCGTCGTAATGGGCACTGCTCGCATAGCACGAACATCAGCGCGGTTCACCCTCCCCGGGCCGGCTTGATAATCTGACGAACCCTCGGAGGACCAGCTAAATTCCACAAATAAATCAATGTTTTCGCGATCGTAACCAAGTTGCCCGCAAAAGCTCGGCGAAGCGCCATCAAACCCTACGGGTCTGCCTCAAATGTTCGCTCATTCGCCGCGTTTCATTTACATAGCGACCGGTTCCGCTAGGCGCTCGCAAATCGCTTGGCGAATCTAGCCGATGCGGGTCGCCGATCCCCTCGACGCCGCCGGCCCCGCGCGACCGACAGATCGCTGCAACGCCCGTATAGTCCGGCGCGGCCTGTTCCGGCCGCTCGTCTCCGCTCGGAGCCGATCGAGGGCGCGGCGGCTGCCAACGCGGATGACAGATCCGCGCCGTTGTAGAATATTCGGGCGGTGCTCGGGGCCCCCGACAACGAATAAGCGGCCCAGCTGGCGGAGGAGCAGCCGATGAACAAGGTCTATCCCGATGCGGCGGCGGCACTGGCCGGCCTGCTGCGCGACGGCATGACGATCATGGCCGGCGGGTTCGGCCTGTGCGGGATCCCGGAAGCGCTGATCGCCGCGATCCGCGCTTCGGGTGTGGGCGGGCTGACCGTCATTTCGAACAATGCGGGGATCGACGGCGCCGGGCTCGGCCTCTTGCTCGAAAGCCGGCAGATCCGCAAGATGATCTCGTCCTATGTCGGCGAGAACAAGCTGTTCGCCGATCTCTATCTGAAGGGCGAGCTCGAGCTCGAATTCAACCCGCAAGGCACGCTCGCCGAGCGCATCCGGGCCGGCGGCGCCGGCATTCCGGCGTTCTTCACCAAAACCGGGGTCGGGACCCTGATCGCCGAGGGCAAGGAGGTGCGCGCGTTCGACGGCGAAAGCTATCTGATGGAGCGCGGCCTGATGGCCGATCTGGCGATCGTCCACGCCTGGACGGGCGACCGCGAGGGCAATCTCGTCTACCGCAAGACCGCGCGCAACTTCAACCCGGTGATGGCCACCGCCGGGCGGGTCACCGTGGCCGAGGTCGAGCACCTGGTCGAGCCCGGAGAGATCGAGCCCGACCAGATCCAGACCCCCGGTCTATTCGTCAAGCGGATCGTCCACCCCAAATCGTTCGAAAAGCGCATCGAGCAGCGCACCGTGCGTCAGCGCGGCGCGTAGGAGAGGAACCCGGACATGCCCTGGTCACGCGACGAGATGGCGCGGCGCGCCGCGGCCGAGCTCGAAGACGGCTTTTACGTCAATCTCGGCATTGGCATCCCGACCCTGGTGTCGAACTTCATCCCGCCCGGGATCACGGTCCAGCTGCAGAGCGAGAACGGCATGCTCGGCATGGGCCCGTTTCCGTTCGCCGGCGAGGAGGACCCGGACCTGATCAACGCCGGCAAGCAGACCATCACCGAACTGCCGACGACGAGCTACTTCGACAGCGCACAGTCGTTTGCGATGATCCGCGGCGGGCACATCGACCTGTCGATCCTCGGCGCGATGCAGGTGGCCGAAAACGGCGACCTCGCCAACTGGATGATCCCGGGCCGGGTGGTCAAGGGCATGGGCGGCGCGATGGACCTGGTCGCCGGGGTCAAGCGGGTCGTTGTGCTGATGGAGCACACCGCGCGCAACGAGCCCAAATTGCTGCACCGCTGCACCCTGCCGCTGACCGGCGCGGGCGTCGTCGACACGGTCATCACCGATTTGGGCGTGTTCAAGATCGACGGCGCCGGGATGACCCTCATTGAGCTCGCGCCCGGGGTCGGGCTCGACGAGGTGCGCGACAAGACCGAAGCGTCTTTCGCGGTGCGCCCCGGTCTCGGCTGAAGGGCGGGTGGCTCAGCGCCGGCGCGGGGCGAGCCAGCAGCTCGGCGCGGCGAGGTTCGGGGTCGGCGCCGGCTTGGCTTTCATTTGGCTCCGAACCAACAAACGGGATTTGCCAAGATGGGATCACCGCTCAAAGTCTGCCATTTTCGGTCGATGCTAGCGATGATTGA
>Ga0210390_10004692_pt1 | contig 11506 bp, 6 predicted proteins | sample IncBWH11OmetaG_FD_161050 | JGI IMG/M metagenome (GOLD analysis project Ga0210390, IMG submission 161050) | Forest soil microbial communities from Barre Woods Harvard Forest LTER site, Petersham, Massachusetts, United States - Inc-BW-H-11-O ... | reverse complement strand
GATCCTGCTCGGCGCAACCTGTCTCGGTGCGGTGGACGCAGAGTGAACTCCGGCGTCCGCACGATTCCGTTCGTGAAAGCCACCGCCTGTGGCAACGATTTCCTGCTCATCGACGCTGCTGTGGCGCCGCCCGATATAGCTGCCTTCACTGCCCGCATCTGTGACCGGCACAACGGCGTAGGCGCCGACGGCGTCGAGTGGATGCTGCCACACTTCACCGCCGACGTGGAAATCCGCTTGATCAACGCGGACGGCTCTGCGGCCGAGATTTCTGGCAACGGCACGCGCTGCGTCGCGGCCTACGTCTCCGACCGTTTGAACAAGGAACGTATCTCAATTCTGACTGGCGCCGGCGCAAAAATCTGTCAGCTCACGTCGCGCCGCGACAACGACTATGAGTTCGAAATGGAGATGGGGCAAGCGGTCGTCGAGCAGGAATTCGCCCTAAAGACAGCCTTCGGAGAAGTGCGCGGCATTCCCGTGTCAATGGGCAATCCGCATTTCGTGGTTTTCGTTCCCGAATTTACGTCGGACTGGCAAACCCGCGGGACGGAAATCCAGCGCAACCCGCACTTCCAGCAAGGAGTCAATGTTGAGTTCGTCGCAGTCGACAGCAAGTTCGATCTGAGAGCGCGGTTTTTTGAGCGTGGCGTCGGAGAAACGCAGTCGTCGGGAACCGGTTCCTGCGCCTCGGCGGTAGCCGCAATCGCAGCGGGCCGGGCAGTTTCGCCGGTCAAGGTCCGCGGCCCCGGCGGCATTCAGACTGTCCGCACCGTAGGCAGCAACGTCTTTTTGCGCGGTTCGGCGCGACTGCTATGTCGGGGAGAATTCTTTCTGAGTTGAGCGAGCAAAGTTAAGCCGAGCTAAATTGAGCCGAGGTGCTGCCTGCTCGCTGCCAAGTTGGATCATCGCAACAGCCGTAGAACCTATGTCCTCATCCCGCCCACATCCCGTTAAACCGCCCGCCCTTCGCCCCGGCGATACGGTGGGCATCGTCGCGCCCGCCAGCAACCTCAAGCAGGCTGAACTGCAGGCAGGTTGCAACGCGCTGCGGCGAGCCGGCTATGTCCCCTTCTATTTCGAGTCGATTTTAGAAAAGGACCTTTACTTCGCCGGATCAGTAGCGCGCAGGGCTCGCGAACTGGAAGAGATGTTCGTCCGCGACGAAGTGCGCACGATCGTGTCCGCGCGCGGGGGTTACGGCGCCAACTATCTGCTGCACGACCTCGACCTCGACAAAATCAAAGCGCACCCCAAGATTTTCGTCGGCTACAGCGACATCACCACGCTGTTGACTTACTTCCACGACGCTGCCGGCCTCGTCACTTTTCACGGCCCCATGGCGGCCAAAGATTGGGCACACGAAAATGGAGTCGACGTGCCGTCGTGGCAAGCGGCGCTTTCGGGTACCGCCCCGTGGGATGTGCCCATGGGCGCGGAAGTCAGCGGATTGGCCGACGGTGACGAGGAAGGCGTCTTATACGGTGGATGTCTTTCCATCCTGGTCGCCTCCCTGGGCACGCCGTATGAAATAAAAACCGCGGGCACGATTCTGTTCCTGGAAGATCTCGCCGCCAAGCCTTATCAAATTGATCGCATGCTGATGCAGTTGAAACTGGGTGGACATCTCGACGCCGTACGCGGCATCGTCTTCGGAGAAATGCTCGACTGCATCCAGACCGCGAATCAGGGCTACACTCTGCAGGAGGTCGTCACCCGCATCGTAGGCGATCTCGGAGTTCCAGTGGCCTTCGGCCTAAAGTCGGGCCACGTCAGTTCAGGCAACATTACGTTGCCCTTCGGAGTGCGCGCGAAATTGACTGTGCGTGGCAGTCAGGCAGCTCTGAAGATTTTGGAATCAGCGGTCACGCCGTAGCGGTCTGCGAAATTGCAATGATCGACGACATGAACAAAAAACACATTCACCTCATCGGCATTTGCGGCACCGCCATGGCCTCGCTCGCCGGAATGCTGAAGCAGCGCGGATTCTGCGTCACTGGTTCCGACGCCGCAGCTTACCCTCCGATGTCCGATTTTCTCCGCGAACTCGGCATCCCCGTGGCCCAGCCCTTCGATGCCAAGAATCTCGACCCCCGCCCTGACCTGGTGGTAGTCGGTAACGCCATGTCGCGCGGCAACGTCGAACTCGAGCATGTTCTCGACCAGCGCATTCCATTTTGTTCCTTGCCGCAGTTGCTGCACGACGAATTTCTTCGCGGCAAAGAGGTGCTGGTGGTCGCCGGAACCCATGGCAAGACCACTACAACGTCCATGCTGGCATGGATCTTCCACTCCGCCGGCCTCGAGCCTTCGTTCCTGATCGGCGGCATCGCCGAAAATTTCGGATCGAGTTTTCATCTCGGGCAAGGGAAACACTTCATCCTCGAAGGCGACGAATACGACACTGCCTTCTTCGACAAAGGCCCAAAGTTCCTGCACTATTTTCCCGACTCCCTCATTCTGACCTCGGTCGAATTCGATCACGCCGACATCTACAAAGATCTCGACGCCGTCGAGACTGCTTTCAAGCGCCTGGTGAATCTGATTCCGCGCCGCGGGCGCATCGTCGCTTTCGACGGCTTCGCCGGCGCATCCACCGAAAGCCCGAGTCTCGACCGCTGCATGGCCAAGGCGTTCTGTCCCGTGGATCGCTACGGCGCCGGGCCGAGTGCGAACTGGAAGGTGACGAACCTGCGCCTCGAACCCGCGCACACCACATGGACTGTTCTGCACGACGATCAGCCATGGGCCGATTTCGAATTTCCGCTGGCTGGCGAGTACAACGTGTGGAATTCCACAGCCGCCGCCGCACTAGCGGCATCATGCGGCGTTCCCAGAGACGCGATTGCCGCCGCGCTGAAGTCTTTCAAGAGCGTGAAGCGCCGCCTCGAAGTGAAGGCCGAGGTAAACGGCATCACCATCATCGACGACTTCGCGCATCATCCGACCGCGATCGCCGGGACGTTGAAAGCACTTCGCGCGCGTTACGCGGGTGCGCGGTTGTGGGCAATTCTCGAGCCGCGCTCCAACACTCTGCGCCGCCGTATTCTGCAATCCGACTTGGCGCGCAGCCTGGCGCAAGCCGACGAAGTCATCGTCGCGGGTGTGTTCCGCTCGGAGGCGGTTCCTGAAAACGAGCGCCTCGAGTTGCCTGCTCTGGCAGCCGAGATCGAGCGAAACGGCCGGCGGGCGCGGCTGCTCGCCGACGCCGACGCCATTGTCGAGACCATCGCGCCTGAAATGCGTCGCGGCGATGTGGTGGCGATTCTCTCCAACGGCGGCTTCGGCGGAATCTATGAAAAGTTGCCGGCGCGCCTGCGTCAGCTTATGGGGAACGGATGAATCTCTCGGTTGCAGTGTTCGGGCGAATTGTTCGGCGGACGGTCTGCGTCGCAATTCTCGCTGCATCGTTCTCCTTCGCGCAGGCTCCGCCCGCGCCGTCGGTCACCTATGCCGTCGATCTCTCCTCCCCCGAACAGCATCTCGTAAACGTCCAGATCATCCTGCCTGCAGGCACGGCCGAGCGCGAACTCCAGCTTCCCGTTTGGAATGCGCTTTACCAGGTTCGCGACTTCGCTCAGTACGTGAACTGGGTTCGCGCGAAAGATCGTTCCGGAAGTCCGCTCCCGGTGCACGAGTTCAATAAGAGTCGCTGGCAGATTCAAGGCGCCGAGGGCGGTGCGATTGTCGAATATCAAATCTACGCCGATTCGCCTGGTCCCTTCGGCGCGCAACTAAACTCGCATCATGCCTTCTTCAATCTGGCCGAGATCCTGATTTATCCCGTCGACGCGCGCACGGGTCCATTCAAAGTGCGCTTCGGCCACGTTCCCGAGGGATGGCGCATTGCCACTCCTCTCACTCAGGCTTCCGACGCCGAGTTCAGCGCCGCGAATTACGATCGCCTGGTCGACTCGCCGGTCGAGATCGGCACCTTTGTCGAATCCGATTTCGACGAAGCCGGCGCCCATTTCCGCGTGATCGTCGACGCCGACCCCGCCGACTACGACCTGCCGAAGATCGTCGCCGCGCTGCACAAGATCGTCCTCGCCGCCACCACCTGGATGAACGACCGCCCCTTCGACACCTACACTTTCATCTATCACTTCCCGCGCGGCCCGGCCGGAGGCGGCATGGAGCACGCCTGCGCGACGGCCATCGACTTGAATGCTGACTCAATCAAGCAATCGCTCAACGCTCTTACTGGCGTCACTGCGCACGAATTCTTCCATCTGTGGAATGTCAAACGCATCCGCCCCCAAACTCTCGAACCGGTCGACTACACCAAAGAAAATTACACACGAGCGCTGTGGTTCAGCGAAGGCGTCACCAGCACCGCTGAAGGCATCATTGAGTTGCGCGCCGGCCTGCTCGATGAAAAACATTATCTCAATCAACTCGGCGAAGGAATCACCGAACTCGAACGCCGCCCTGCACACCTCACGCAATCCGCCGAGGAATCCAGCCTCGACGCCTGGCTCGAAGGCAACCCCTACTACCGCCGTCCCGAGCGCAGTATCTCCTACTACAACAAGGGTGAATTGCTGGGAGTAATGCTCGATCTCAAGGTTCGCGAAGCCAGTCACGGCCAGGCGTCGCTGCGCGAGGTTCTGCAGTGGATGAACGCGAACTACGCCAAGAAGGGCCGCTTCTTCAACGATTCCGAAGGAGTTCGCGAGGCCGCCGAGGCAGTCAGCCACGCCGACCTGGCGTCGTTCTTCGCCAAATATGTAGCCGGAACCGAAGAAATTCCCTGGGATGATTTCTTCCGCCAAGTCGGTCTGCGAGTCGATACCATCTCGAACAACATTCCTGACGCCGGCTTCATCGCATCGCGCAACTTCGATGGTCCCATGTCAGTGGCGGCAGTTACGCCCGGCGGCGACGCCGAGCGCGCCGGCCTACAGGTCGGCGACACGATCATCGAACTGCAAGGCAAACCCGTCGGTCAGGAATCGCGCCAGACGCTGATCGAACTGAATTCTGGAGATACGCTCATCGTCAAGGTTCGCTCGCGCCGCGCAGGTGAGCGCGAGCTCAAGTGGAAGGTCGGCACCCGCCAGGAAATTTCGTACGAGCTAAAAGATCTCGCCCAGGTCACTCCCACACAGCGCGAGCGCCGCATCGCCTGGCTGAAAGGCGAAGCGCAGAGCGCACCCGACGCGAGTTCACCAGGCGCACCAGCAGGACGTGCACCTGGCCCCGCAGCCAGTGGGGTTAGTCAGTAATGATCCGCACGCTGCTCATGATCACTTTCTGGGCGCTGGCCGCCCCGCTCGCGGCACTCATCGGTTTTCCCGCCAGCTTCATCACAGGCAACGTCCGCCTGCTCTATCGACTCTTCATGTGGGGCGCATTCACCGGAGTCCGAATCACCGGCGTGCGTGTTGAAACCATCGGCCTCAATCAGTTCGACCACTCTCGCAGTTACATCTTTATGACCAACCACGTTTCAAACATCGACCCGCCCATTCAGATTCCGCTGATTCCCAAGCACACCTCGGTGATGGTGAAGAAAGAGCTGTTCAAAGTTCCCATCCTCGGCAGCACCATGCGCAAGGGATCGCTCGTGCCCGTCGATCGCAAGAATCGCGACGCTGGCATCGAAGCCGTCAACGCCGCGAAGGCGGTCATCGAGCAGGGACTCAACATGGTTATCTACGTGGAAGGCAAGCGCTCGTTCGACGGCAAATTGCTCCCCTTCAAGAAAGGACCGTTCTATCTGGCCGTCGAATGCGCAGTTCCCGTAATCCCGGTCACGATCGTCGGCACGCACTACGTCATGCCGAAGGCAAGATTCGCCATCAAGCCAGGATTAGTGAAAGTAATTTTTCATCCCCCGATCGAGCCACAGGAGTTCGGTGACCGCGACTCCCTGCAGGAAAAAGTTCGCGCCGCCATCGAAAGCGGCTTGCCCGAAGAGTTCCGCCAACCGGGGTCCGCGAACGCAGAGACCAGCGGGAAGGGAAGTGAAGCGCCGGAAGGATCAGCCTATGCCTGAAGTCCCTCTGTGATCCTCTGTGCGCTCTGTAGTTATTCTTGGTTTCTCTTAGCCCGCACCGCCCGCGCAATCTCCGGCAACCGCGGCAGGATCGCCGAATATTTCAGCCACAGCTTATGATCGACAGCAGGCGCTCCGCTCACCAGCGCCCCCGCTGGAATGTCATGCGCCACGCCACTCTGCGGCGTCACGATCGCATCATCCCCAACCTTGCAGTGTCCCACCACCCCAACTTGACCGGTAAGAATCACGCGGTTCCCAATCTCCGAAGACCCCGCCAGCCCGACCTGCGCGCACAACAACGCATCTTCGCCAACCTGCGATCCGTGCCCCACCTGCACCAGGTTGTCGACCTTCACCCCGCGTCCGATGCGCGTCTCCCCCACGCTGGCGCGGTCGATGCACGAGTTCGCCTGCACTTCCACGTCGTCTTCAATCACCACTGGCGCCGGCTGGGGAATCTTATGCCAGCGTCCCTCGGCAGTCTTCGCAAAACCAAAGCCGTCGGCGCCAACCACAACGCCATTCTGCAAGAGCACGTTGTTGCCGATGCGGCAGTTCTCGCGCACCACCGCATGCGCGTGCGCAAAAAAATTATCGCCAATTTTCACTCCGCTGTAGATCACCACATGTGCCAGCAGCACCGCATTGCTCCCAATCTCAACACCCTCGCCAATCACCACATAAGGTCCAACATGCGCACCGCCCCCGATCTTCGCGCCCGCGTGCACCACCGCCGTCGCATGCACTCCCGGCGCATAACGCACCGGCGAATGAAACAGTTCGAGCGCCCGCGCGAACGTCAGATAAGGATCCTTCGCCCGCAGCATAGCCGCTGGAATGGCAGGGAAGTCCTCACCGACGATCACGGCCGAAGCCTTGGTGCTCCGCGCCGACGCCGAATATTTAGGATTCGATACGAACGTCAGTTCCCCCGGCCCGGCGTGTTCAATCCCGTTCAGCCCGCTGATTTCCGTATCCGGAGACCCATTTTCCAGACGCAAGTCGAGTGCAGAAGCAATGGCAGAAAGTTTCATAGGGATGGAAGGATTCGCGAGTAAATCCTACACCAGATGCTCCAGCCCTGGCGGGCGGTCGACGTGTGCGCCGGAAAGGAAGGACAAACAGTCGCCGGTGCGGATAATCCCAAAATCATCCGCACCGGCGAATCTTCATGATCCATGTTCACTGAATCGTCAGCGTGAAACTCGTAGTCTGCGTCAGCGATCCGCTGCTGCCCGCCACTGTCACATTAAAGCTTCCGACCGGCGTTCCGGTTACGACACTGAAGTTCATTGCACCCGACGCGCCACCGCCCGGTGTGGGATTCGTCACCACCACCGGATAGGTGCCCGTGGCGGCCATGTCGCTGGTGGTCAACGAAATCGCCAGTTGCGACGCGCTCATGTAGCTGGCGGAATGAGCCACGTTGTTGTACGTCACCGTGGAGCCGCTGATGAAACCGGATCCCGCGATTGTCAGTGTCTGCGACGTAGAGCCGGCCGCCTGCTGCGTCGGAGATAGCGAGGAAATCGACGGAACCGGATTGGGCGGCGGCGGTGTCGTTCCGCCGCCACCACCGCAACTCGGCAATGTCAGGAATAACGCGACAATCACCAACACCGGAAGCACTCCACGCCGCCGCCATGACGGAATCCCGATCACGCAGATCCCCAGCAGCGGAAGTATCGCAATCGCCATCCACCCGATGCGGTGGCTTTCATTCTCAGCCCGCCGCCGCAGTTGCCCGAGCGGCGTGGTCGTGATCGTCAGCATGGTCGATCCGGAACCGCCCGTCACGGTCGTAGGACTAAAGCCGCAAGTCGTTTCAGCCGGCAGGCCAGAGCAACTGAAGCTGGTGACCGCCGAGTTGAACCCATTCACCGGCGATACGTTGATCGCCACCGTTTGCGGCGAACCCTGCGTCACCGTAACCTGCGGCGAACCCGGACTGAGCGAAAAAGCTATGATGGTGATCCAATAAAGTCCATCTTGACTAGCGGGGTAGTTCGTATCGCCGCTGTACTCTGCCCAGAAAGAGTCGGAAGTAGACACACTCGCAGGCGGAGGCGTGAACGTGAATGTGGCCTGACACGCATAGTTGCCGCTGCTGTCAGTGGTTTGCGCACAGGTCGTTGGACCGGCCAATGTCCCGACGTTGCCGCCTCCCAACGTTACCGTCCCGGTAGGGAACTGTTTCTTATTAGTCGTATCAACCAGGACAGACACGGTTACGGGAGTACCGGGCAGAACATTCTGGCTCGTCGGGTTCGCGTATACGTTAGGACTCTGATATTGCACTGTCAGGTTGTAGGCTGGAGATGTGGCGCCAGTGTAGTTTGTATCGCCACTATAGGTTGCAGTAATGGCGTAGCTCCCCGCCGTTGGGAACGCATTCGCATTTGTGAGGATACTTGCACTAAATCCGGGCGACTGGTTGTAGGTCACCGTACCCACAAGTGCTGCCCCGTTCGCGTAAAAAGTTACGGTGCCTGTCGGCACGGCGCCGGTGCCGGTTTCACTCACGGAAACTGAGATTTGCGCGGGCTGTCCAACAACCACGACAGCGGTAGATGGCAGCGATACGGTTGTGGTCGCAGGCGCAATCGTGATCGCCGCCGTCGCTGAACTGGCATTAAAGCTCTCATCCCCCGCATACGTTGCCTTCACTGAATTCGTTCCGCCCGGAAGCTGGACGGCAAAGTCCTCAGAATATCCGTAGCTGTTCAGCGGAAACGTTCCGGCGTCGAGCGTGGTCCCGTTGTTGGTAAGGGTCACGCTTCCAGTCGGACACGCGGTCGCGCCCGACGTGGCAACCGGAGCGCACAACTGTCCCGCCGCGTTGTCGACATTCACCCGCAGGATGTAGGGCGATCCATAGACCGCCGTATTGGTGTTGTTGCTGATGACTTGGTTATTCGAATTGAACGTGACCAGAAAAGCCTGCGGCTGGCTATTCTCCTTGTTGACGGTCACACTGACCGGAGTCGAATCGCTCGGGCCGTACGTCGCATCGCCCGGATAATGCGCCGTCACCGAATACGTCCCGCCCGGCAGCATGTCCGTGCTTGCAGAAACCGAGCCGTTGGTCAAACTGAAACCAGCAATCGCGCCGGTGCCGCTGGTCGGGCCGCCTTCCAGCGAAAGCACACCCGAAGGCGTTCCGGTCCCAGATGTCGGTTTTACCGACGCCGTGAACGTCACCGCTTGCCCGTGCGTAATGGTGGCCGGCGTCAGACTGCTCAGCGCCGTTGTCGACGCCAGCAGAGTCACCGAATTCCACTTCGTCACCAGATTGTTGGCATTCACTGACCCCAACCCCGTGGCCATGTCATAGCCTGCAACGGCGTTGTATCCACTCAGAATTCCATACGCGTCGCCGGCAAAGGTGATCGTGCAGTTGGGCGACCCGTTCAGGCATGGCACCGCGTTCGTCCCCACCGTCACATCATGAAACGCGTTCGGCTGCTGCGCCGCCAGTTTGTAGAGAATGTAATTGGCGTTGCCCTGGCGCTCGCCCATCTTCTGGTTCACCAGCGCCATAATTCCGGCAAAGGCCGGAGACGATACCGACGTCCCTCCGTATCCCGCGACACTCGATGGACACGTGCCCCCGTTGTCGGCCTGGCAAACCGCGTACGCGCTTCCCACAAATCCGTTGCTCGCAAACAGCGAGACGTCGGGAATGTCGCGCTTGCCGTCGTTGGAGAAGCTGCCACTCCCAGTCTGCCATGCCGGGCGAGCATATCCGCCCGCGCAACTGGAAGGCGTTGAACCGCTCGGCGTCGTGCACTTGCTCACGCCCCCCGAACCGCCCACGATGATGACATCGTTGAGGCTCGGGTTGTTGCAATTCGTTTCCGGATTCGTGCTGAGCCCCGACAATGTCCCCCAGATCGCGTTCGTGCAGGAATCATTCCACGTGGTCTCCGGAATGTAGCCTAAAGCTGATTCCTGTGTGGTGGGATTATTGGTGGTGGTCCAGTAAGTGCCGGGATCGGTGAAGTCGTTAAAGTCTGTGCCTCCGACCGCAACGTTGTAAGGGGTCGAGGCATATCCGCTGATCTGCAACCCGTATTGAGCGGGCGCCGGAGAGCTCGCGTCAAAGTTATCGCATCCGGCCGAGCCGGCGTCGCCAGCCGAGATCAGGACTGTGATTCCCTGCGCCGATGCTTGCTGCCACAACGTGCTATAGAACTGGTTGCCGGCAGTGCCCAGACCCAATTCGCACTGTCCATAGCTTTCGCTCATGACGGCGGCGAGATTGTTTTCCACGATGTACACCGCCGACAAGTCCGTTCCGAAAGTCGTCTCCGTCGACGCTGAAATCACGAAGTCAATGGTCGCACCCTTCGCCACCGCACCCGACCACTGCACATCGATGTCGGCTTCCCCCTCATCACCCAGCACACCCGGATCGGTCCCGTTCCAAACGAAAACAGGATCATTCACCGGCAGTCCGAAAAAACTGCGAAACGCCTCAACATCTGACATCTGGATATCCGTCTCGCCCACAATCGCGATCGTGACCCCGGTGCCGTCAATGCCCGCAGTCCATAGCGGCAGCACGTTGTAGATCGTGGCAAAGTCATAGGGCCCCACCCAGTTGGCGCAGTTGCCTTGAACCATGTTGTTTTCGACGCAGCCGGAAGGGAAGGTCAGCAACGGCTTCACCGGACGAATCTTTCCTGTCTTGGCGTCGCGCTCCCCAGCGCCGGCCGAAACGTTCATGGGCTTGCGAGGAAAATTGTTCAGGGAGCGCACTCCCGCAACCGCTGGCGTGAGCGCTGTCGGAATCTGCGGATCGCTCGCGTTCCCCCAATACTGCTCTCCATTCACGAGGTATTGGTGAATCGTGGTGTGGAATGCTTCCTGCACCTGGCTGGCCGAGCCGGAGAACTCGAGCACAGTTCGTCCTTTGGTCGAGCCCACGCGAAATCCGTGCGACTGCAACCACGCGGCGATGGTCTGCAGGTCTTCATCGCTTGGCCCAAACTGCTTGCCGAATTGTTCCGGCGTCAGCCACTGGTGATAGTTCGGGGAAGTCCGATTCTGCTGGTCGTCGAGCAGTTGGCCGAGCGCGGCCTCTTGCTCCGGGCTGCGCTTCAGCACCAGCAGCATCCTCTCCAAAGGCAAGGTCGCCGGAGCCGTCCCCAGATCGAACTCAGCCCGGGCCAACGGATACGTGTTGCCTGTCAGCGTGGTGAGATTCGATTCATCGACCGGCTGTGTGATCAGCGGACGCGCCGCCGCCGGCGGCGCTGATTCCTGCGCCAGCGCCGTCGCGCTGAACGTCAATGTCAGGGTCACCACTGCCGCGATCAGAGTGCATTGGATGCTGAAGGAGAGACGGCCAGTACTCGATTCCAGGATCGCTCGCATGGGGGACACACCTGTGGCATTGAGATGTAACGCATCCACTGGAGTCCGACCGGACTGGAGGAAGGAAGGGAGGTCCGGTCGTCTCTTCACAAGCGCATGGCCTGCGTGGACCTCACACCCTAC
>Ga0210390_10004691_pt1 | contig 11507 bp, 5 predicted proteins | sample IncBWH11OmetaG_FD_161050 | JGI IMG/M metagenome (GOLD analysis project Ga0210390, IMG submission 161050) | Forest soil microbial communities from Barre Woods Harvard Forest LTER site, Petersham, Massachusetts, United States - Inc-BW-H-11-O ... | reverse complement strand
TGCATCTTCCCCGAACTCCGCCGTGACCTGCCGCAAATCAACTCCGCGGTTCAGACGCAGACCCAGGAAAAATGCCTCCTCAAGCGCTGCCGCAGGCGAAACCTGGGTGCGATTCAGCGTGCCGCGGGCAATGTATGCCTCCAACGAATCCGGCGTGTAAAATCGTATCGACTCCGCTCCTCTGTCCGAACCCGGCAGCATCGAGTGCGCGTCCACGCCAAATCCCAGATACGGCTGCCGCGTCCAATACTTAAGATTGTGCCGCGACTCGTAACCCAGCCGCGCGAAGTTGGAAATCTCATACTGCTGCACTCCTCCGGCTTGCAGTCGCTCACACGCCATCAGATAAAAATCCGCCGTCAGATCCTCATCTGGAACAAAGTGAGCATGGTACTTTGTGCCGCCAGCAATCAGTTCGCGGCCGAGCCGCGAATCTTCATCCACCTCGAGCATGTAAACGCTGGCATGCGGCACTTGGCTCGCAACCGTCTGCTCCACGGAAAACTCCCAACTATCGGTCGTCTGGTGCGGCAACCCCGCGATCAAGTCGATATTGATGTTTGTAATCCCGGCGTCCCGCAGGCGGGCAATGTCATCCAGAACCGTCTTCCGGTTATGCAGACGCCCGACCGAGGCCGCCTCCTGATCCACGAACGATTGCACTCCCAGGCTCACGCGATTCACGCCGCAGCGCCGGAGACTGTCAATCACGGCGGAAGTCAGTGTGCCGGGAGCGCATTCCACCGTAATTTCCGCATCCGGCTGAATCTCGAAATTTTGCGCAATCGTGACAAACAGCCGCTGCAGTTGCGTAATATCCAGTACAGTAGGAGTTCCGCCGCCCAGGTAGATGGAGTCGACAGTCGGCTCCATGCGTCCGCCTATCTGTGCTAGAGTCGGGTTGTCACTTTTCATGTCAGCGCATACTCGCTCCACATAGCGCTCGAAAACGGTACGCGAGAATACATCGGACGCAAAGTTGCAATAGCTACACTTGGTACGGCAGAAGGGCACGGAGATATAAAGCCCGAGAGGCATCCGTTGATTATCCCACCGGCGGGACGCAGTCTGCGTCAGATTAGGGCTTTTGAACAGAATCGTGGAACTTAGCGGCAATCGGCGGGTTTCTATCTTAATGAGCCGGAGTAGGAAACTGATGGCGCTTCCCCGGGTGGTGATCACTGGAATGGGCGTGGTCAGCCCCAATGGCATTGGCAAGGAGGCCTTCTGCCGCGCAATTCTCGCTGGAAAATCCGGAGTCAAACGCATAGCGCGCTTTGATCCCACCGAATTGCCCGTCCACATTGCCGGCGAAATCCCCGAGTTTGATGAACTAGCATGGGTGGATGCTCGCGAGCGCAAACACGTCTCCCGCGTCGTGCCCCTGGCCGTAGCTGCATCGAGCGAAGCCATCCAGGATGCCGGACTCGACCTGGCCGCCATGTCGATGGAAGACAAACGAGAGATTGGCGTGATCCTGGGCACGGGCGGCGGCGCCCAGGAATTCTCCGAGGAACAATACCGGCTCTGGCATTCTGGACACGTCAAGCAAGTCAGCTTGTTCTGTATTCCCAGCGGAACCATGGGCACGATTCCCAGCGAAATCAGCATGCGCTTCGGTTTTCGTGGTTACAGTCACGTAGTCACGGCCGGCTGCACATCGTCCACTGACGCTCTTGGCTATGCCTATCAGCACATTCAGGCGGGCGTCCAGCCTATGTTTCTGGTCGGCGGCGTCGATTCGCCAATCACTCCCGGCATCATTAAGGGTTACACCCTGCTGCGCGCGCTCACCCAGTCTTGGAACAACGAACCGGAGCGGGCGTCGCGGCCGTTTTCCGCCGACCGTGACGGCTTTGTAATCGCTGAGGGTTCCTGGATGTTTATCCTCGAAGACTACGTACATGCCCGCGCCCGTGGAGCTCGCATTTACGCCGAAATTACCGGTTACGCTTCCACCTGCGAGGCCTTTCACCGGGTTCGCATGAGCGATTCGCCGGAGGAACCCGCCCGCGCCATTACCTTGGCTGTGGAAGAAGCGGGCATCGCCGCCGAGGATGTTCACTACGTAAATCTGCATGGCACCTCCACCGAAATGAATGACCGCGTGGAGACTCGTGCCCTGAAGCTCGCTCTGGGCGCGCGCGCGAACCGGATTCCAATGTCCGGGCTAAAATCGCAGATCGGACACGCCCAGGGCGCCTGCGGCTCAGCCAGCCTGGCTGCAACCCTCATCGCCATGGAGCACGAAACCGTTCCCCCGACCATTAACCTCGACGTTTGTGATCCCGAGTGTGATTTGGATTATGTGCCCGACGCCGGCCGCAAAACTCAAATCGAGCATGCGATCTGCAACTGCGTAGGATTCGGCTCGAAGAACTCAGCGCTCGTGCTAAAGAAAATTGCATAATGGCCGCGGCTTCGACCGGAGACTGTCGAGACGTAGCTAGCTACGTCTGCAGGAAGCCGACAACTGGACTTCTTTCAGCCAACCCAGACGTAACAAGTTACGTCTCTAGAGATCTGCAAACCTTTTCCATCTTCCCCGCCTTCTTTCCCATCTATGTAAGGTATCTTTAAACAGTAGCGTCCATGGCCTCGGAAGAAGAAGTATTAGGCAAAGCGTACGACAGCCGGTTGATGAAACGGCTGCTCACCTACTTGCGTCCCTACAAGTGGCAGGTCGCCATTTCCCTCGTCTCCATTCTTCTCAAGGCTGGGGCCGATGTTCTGGGACCGTATCTCACCAAGGTTGTGGTCGACAAATACCTGGCGCCGGTAGCGGATACGCATACCCCGTTCGATTTCTTTTTGAGCAGCAAACCTCTGGTCGGCATCGCCCAGATCGGAGCCATCGGTGCGGGTCTCCTGCTCTTCAGCTTCGTGCTCGAGTATCTGCAAACATATTTCATGCAGTGGACGGGCCAGAAGGTGATGTTTGATTTGCGCGCTCAGATTTTTCGCCTCCTGCAGCGCATGCATATTGCGTTCTACGACAAGAATCCCGTGGGCCGGCTGGTAACGCGCGTCACCACCGACGTGGACGCAGTGAACGAAATGTTCACCTCCGGTGTGGTCTCGATTTTTGAAGATATCTTCGTGCTGGCCGGCATCGTGGCCATTATGTTGCTGATGAACTGGAAGCTGGCTGTGATTACTTTCGCGGTGCTGCCGCTGATCGGCGTCGCGACCCGGGTTTTCCGCGACAAGGTTCGAGAATCCTATCGTCGAATCCGCGTGGCCATCGCCAGAATCAATGCTTATCTGCAAGAGCACGTCAGCGGCATGGTCGTCCTCCAACTTTTTAATCGGGAAGAGCGCGCATTTGACAAGTTTTCCGATGTGAATGCCGTTCACATGGATGCCTTCAAAGACGCAATCCTGGCTCACGCGATCTATTACCCCGTGGTCGAAGTTCTTTCCGCGATTGCAATTGCGTCCGTGATCTGGTTCGGCGGGAACAAGGTGCTTCACAATGTGACCGCGCTCAGCTTGACCGTCGGGTTCGCCCACAAGAAGCTGCTGCTCCATTGGGTGCGCAACGCGACCACCCTCGGCGTCCTGGTTGCTTTCATCCAGTACGCGCAGCGCTTTTTCCGTCCCATTCAAGACCTTAGCGAAAAGTACAACATCCTGCAGTCGGCCATGGCTTCGAGCGAGCGCATCTTCAAACTGCTCGACACTCCGCCCGAGATCACTTCACCCGCCGTAACCAAGAGACCCAAAGGTCCCGGCCGCATCGAGTTCGACCACGTGTGGTTCGCCTATCGCCCGGCTCCAGTCAATGCTCACGCAGGGACGGACGCCCTCGTCCGTCCGGTCGAGAAAAGCTCGACTACCTCCGGCCCCGATTGGGTGCTACGCGACGTCAGCTTTGCCATCGAACCTGGGGAAACCGTCGCCATTGTCGGCCACACCGGAGCCGGCAAGACCACAATCATTTCGCTGCTGATGCGGTTCTACGACGTGCAGAAAGGCGCAATCAGGATCGACGGAGTCGACGTGAAAGAGATGGACCTTACTGATCTCCGCCAGCGCTTTGGCGTGGTATTGCAAGATCCGTTCCTCTTCAGCGGAACCGTTGCCAGCAACATTCGCCTGGGCACGGAAGGCATCAGCGACGACGACGTGGAAAAAGTCGCGGAAGATGTGAACCTCGCGGACTTCATCCGCACCCTTCCGAACGGTTTCCAGGAAGAGGTGCGCGAGCGCGGCAGCACGCTTTCCACGGGACAAAAACAGCTCATCTCGTTCGCCCGCGCCCTGGCACACAATCCGAAAATTCTGATTCTCGATGAAGCCACCTCCAGCGTAGACACGGAAACCGAATTCCGCGTGCGCGATGCCCTTAGCCGCATGGTCGAAGGCCGCACCTCGGTGATCATTGCCCATCGGCTTTCAACTATCCAGCGCGCCGACAAAATTGTCGTCATGCACAAAGGTCAGGTCCGCGAGATGGGCTCTCACCAGCAACTGCTCGCCCAGCACGGCATTTACTACAAGCTCTATCAACTGCAATACAAAGATCAGGAAGATGCCGCCGCCCCTCCGCAAGTCACTGCCAACGCGGATGACTAGTGTGGTCCTCTTAATCATCCGTCTGGTAAGTCTCCGCGATGGTTCTCCCCGACCGGCGCTGACACTAATGGACCTGCCTTTCGTAACTCTTCGATACCATCTTCCTCCGATTAGAATCCGTTCAGGAGCGGCAAGCGTAGCCAATCGGAATGAACCCGCAAGAATTCCAAGAGGTGAGCCCGAGCAGTCCCGAGGCGATTCCGACCGAGATGCGCCGCATCGACGGCCGCGAATGGTGGTTGTGGGGATTCGCAGTTGCTGTAACGCTGGCATTAACCCTTGGGATTGTCTCATTCACCTTCCCTTGGTTTCGTTGGGATAAGGACGCATCGTATTGGTTCGATCTCAGGGAGTGGGTGCGAGGGCTGGCCGCTCTGGTATTGCTTTTCGACTTTTACACGGTCTACCAGCATCTGCAACTCCACCGTATTCGACGCCAACTGGCGGAGCGCGATCAACTGTTCCAACTCATCAGTGAAAATGCCGCCGATATGATCGCGCTGGTCGACGGCGAGGGCCGCCGGCTGTACAACAGTCCCGCATATGAAAAAGTTCTCGGGTATTCTTCCGAGGACTTGAAGACCACGTCGTCGTTCGAGCAAATTCATCCCGACGATCGCTTGCGAGTCTTGCAAGCCGCCGAAAATGCGCGCATGAGTGGCCAGGGCGAATGCGTCGAATACCGCATCCGTCACAAAGACGGTTCCTGGCGCACTTTGGAGTCAACCGCAAACGCGATCCGCAACGCACAAGGGCAAACGGACAAACTGGTCATCGTGAACCGCGACATCACCGAACGCAAGCGGGCGGAGGAACTTCTCGCCCACAATGCATTCCACGACGCCCTTACCGACCTGCCCAACCGCGCCCTCTTCCTGGATCGGTTGCAGCATGCTCTAACGCTCTCCAAGAGGCACCCAGACTACAAATTCGCGGTATTGCTCATCGACGTCGACGAATTCAAGGTGATCAATGACAGCTTGGGACACACCGCGGGCGATCAGCTGTTGATTCAAATCGGACAAAGATTGAAAGACGCAGTGCGCCGAGCTGATACTGTCGCGCGCCCGCGGACGGCCGGTGAAAACGACAAGCCTGCGAATGATGACAGATTAGCTAGACTGGGCGGCGACGAATTCACCATCCTTCTGGACGATATCCGAGATCCCATCGAAGCGGTCCGGGTCGCGGAACGGGTTCAATCGGAACTGGCGACCCCGTTTGTCGTAGATCGGCAAGAGATAGTCATTTCAGCGAGCATCGGCATCGCTTCCAGCAGCAATCCTCATACCCAGGTGGAAGATCTGATGCGCGACGCGGATATTGCCATGTACCGCGCCAAGCGAGGCGGAAAGGCCCGCTGCGAGGTGTCCGACACGGCCATGCATGCGAACGCCGTGAAGCGCCTCCAGCTGGAGACCGATCTGCGCAAGGCCCTTGAACAGGGGGAGTTTCGCGTTTACTACCAACCCATTATTTCTGTGCAAACGGGCAAAATCACCGGCTTCGAAGCCCTGACGCGCTGGCAACGGCCGGAAGGCGTACTTTCTCCAATTTCATTCATCGCAGTGGCCGAGGAAATTGGGCTCATAATCCCCATGAATCGACAACTCCTGCAAGAAGCCTGTGCCAATCTTCTATCCTGGCAGTCTCAATTTCCTTCAAATCCGCCTCTCACCATGAGCGTGAACATCACCCCCAAGGAATTCGCGCAGTCCGATTTAGCCAGCGAGATCGGTAAAACTTTGAAGCGAGTGGGCCTTGATCCCAGCTGTTTGCAACTTGAAATTATAGAAACGATAGCCATGGGAGATGCAGAAAAATCCGGCCAGGTGCTGGCGCAGTTGAAGGCATTGGGGGTTCGCTTGAGCATCGACGATTTTGGCACCGGATATTCCTCCCTCAGCCGCCTCCGCCGGATTCCCGTGGACACCTTGAAAATCGACCGTGCTTTCATTATGAACATGGACAGCGATTCAGAAAGCCGCGAGATTGTGCGGATCATCATTACCCTTGCCCACAATCTTGGTTTGAAGGTAGTGGCGGAAGGCACGGAGACGGAAGAGCACATCAACCTGCTCAAGCAACTCAACTGCGAGATGGCACAAGGATACTCTTTCTCTCGGCCCGCCGACGCCCAGGCGATGTTGAAACTCCTGGCAAGCAACCGCAACGTTAGCACCGCGGCAGCCGGAGCTTAGAAACGCGCACCGGCGCCAGGCCTGCAAATCACAAATTGTTTCTTCACCTGCCTGGTTGTAAGTAAACCAGCGCGAATATGAATATCGCGCCCACCAGTGCGGCAATGCCGATGCAAAGAATCAGCCATTCGCGGTTACTGAGCGGCAACTTTCTCCTGCGCCGCCTGCGAATGAAGGATGAATTGTGCTTCCTCCTATATGCGACCAATGCTTGTCGGATGAACCAATTCATTCCTGTTAAAATTCCGCGGTCTCGTACTCAAACCTGCCACGCATTTGGCATTTCAGGGCTGCGCCCCGACCTCAAAGTTCAGCGTAGCGAGCGCAAGCCGGTACTGGTACTGAGCGTTAACATATGCAATGGCGGCATCTGCCTGCTGCAATTGTCCCTGGCTCAGTTCGACGATTGAGCCCAATCCCAACTGATAACGGCTCTGGGCGAGGCTGAGGCCCAGGTCGGCTTCTTTGGCGAGTTCTGCCGCCACCCCGACTCGTTGAAATGCCGTGTTCGCGGACAGCCAAGCAGTGCGAACGTCGCGTACCACCACATCGTGCAAGTCGCGGGCATTTTCCGCGGCCGCTTTTGCATTGAAATTTGCTTCCGAAGCCTGCGCACTGAACAAGAATCCGTTAAAGATTGGCACGCTCATATTGACCCCAATCGCCCCGAACCAACTGGAAATGAAATAGTTTGGAAAGCATCCATTCACGCAGTCAGGGCGAACCGGAGTGACCCCAGCAACGCCAAGTGCGCTGATGGAAGGCAAAAGCAAGTCGTGCTGAGCACGGCGGAATTTTTCTGCTGCCATCTGGTTATAGGTAAGTGCCTGCAGATCAGGGCGTTGCTTCAGGGCGAGATCGGTGAGCACGTCTACATCCGGCGGAGGAGCCGGCAATTGCGCATTCTCTTCCACTAATTCGTAGCCGATCTGCTTATCGAAACCAAGAACCGCAGTGAGCGCCGCGATAGTTGAGTCAACATTGTTCTGCGCGTCGAGCTCCAGCAATTTGGCTTGAGACAAATTCACTTGCGCAAACGACAAGTCCAGAGTTGATCGCAACTTGTTCTTCGCGAGTTCGTCGACTTGACTTTCGACCTGTTGCCGGGTGCCGACGGTTTGCTGAGCCACTTTGAGCAAAGCCTGGGCCTGAAGTGCGTTATAAAAAGCTTGATCCGTCGCCAGAACTATGTCTTCCGAGGTTGCCAGGGCGCTGGCATTTTGAGCTTTTTCGCGAAGCTTTGAGGCGGAGACCAGGTTAATGGTGCGCCCGAAATCAGTGATCAGTTGAGAAAAAACAACGCCCGCGCCGGCATGATCGAGCACACGTGGTGCATTGAGTGCACCTGCACCGATGCGGCTTCCTTCGTTCGAATCGACGGCGGTAATTGCCCCGTTAAAAGTGGGCAACTCTGCTGCTCTAGTCTCGCGATAAACCTGGTGCTGCGCCAAAGCGAGCAGACGCCCCACGCTGATGCGAGGATTATTCTTGATCGCCAACTGTTCGGCCTCAGTGCGGGTCAGGCGCATCACTCCGGTCGGAGTTGGACCGGGAGGCATGGCTGGCTGACTAGCGGGGGCAGTCGACTGCATTCCACTCTGGGGAGGAAATGTAGCGGCCAAAGCTAACGCTGTTCCCGGTGCTGGCATCGGGAGCGCGGTTTTTTTGCGTGATTGCGGGCTGGGAGCGGACGGCAGGTCCTCAGCCTGTGAAGCCCCAGCCGATACCTGCGCGTGTAGACTCAGCGGCAGCACTAACTCTGCTAAAGCCAACAGGACGATTGCAACTGCACGTTGTTTTGCCTTCATCGGACGAGCCTTCCCAAACATTACGAATCAAGTTTCCCCACGCCTTGTAACGCGCACACTACGAAGTCGATCTGCTGCATCAGTTTCGCTCGAGGCAGATAATCGATGGCGGCCTGGTATTGGCCGACATAGGCTGCGCAATCCACTCCTACGGCAACATCGAACCTGTAATACGGCGACGTGAGAGGCGCATCGGATGGGTTACTGCTACTCAATGTCGTTCCAGATCATTTGGCCGGCTCCCCCGGCAGCGGCTCTGCCGCTGTCTCCTTCTTAGGTCGGCCATAAACCAGCAAATAAGCCGCAGGCACGATAAAGATCGTTAACAGAACCGACGAAGTAAGTCCTCCGATGATCGCGCGCGCCATAGGCGTGTACTGCTCCGCACCCGTTCCCAATCTCAACGCCATGGGAATCATGCCGATAATGGTCGCTAGCGAAGTCATCAAAATCGGCCGCAGCCGCACCCTGCACGCGGTAATCACCGCGTCGGCCGGCGCCAGGCCCTGCTTCTCCAGATTGTGAGCGAAGTCCACAATCAGGATGCTGTTCGAGTCTGCGATGCCAACCAGCATCAGCACGCCCATCAGCGACATGACATTCAGCGTGCTGTGGGTCAACGGCAGAATTATCAGCACGCCGACAAATCCCATCGGGATCGCCAGCATGATGAGAAAAGGATCGATGAAAGACTTGAACTGTGCCGTCAGAATTAAGAACAGCAACAGAAAGGAAATCAGAAAGCCAAGCGCAAAGCTCCTAAACGACGCTTCCATCCCTTGCACCATCCCCCGCAGATTCACTCGCACGTTGCCCGGAATGCTGGTTTTCGCCAGAATGTCGCGGATGGAGCTAGTCACGCGGCCCAAGTCTTCTCCCGTCGGGGTCACGTAGACGTCCATGGCTCGCTGAATTTGATAGTGGTCGACCTCGGTTGGGGTCTGAATCTGTTTGATATTCACCACATTGTTCAGCACTGTAATAGGTCTGCCCTGTCCACCGCAGGCCCAGGCCGGCTGCGGCCCTCCAGGCCTGGCCGGAGCCGTCGGCCCGCAGGACATCCCTGCTTCGCTGGTTGGATCACGCAAGGGAATCTGCCCGAAATCCGCCATGTCGTGAATCGCGGATTGACCTTTCTCGAAGAACTGCACCGTAAGGTAATAATCATTGCCGCTCTTGCGATCCACCCAGTAATTAGGAGCAATCATGTAGTTGGAATTGAGCGCGGTGATAACGTTGTCCACCACATCTTTCTGGGTAAGGCCCAGTTCCCCGGCATGCACGCGATCAACATCGAGGCGCAGCGTTGGATAATTCATGTCTTGCGGAATATAAACCTGGCCCACCCCGGGGACCTGTCGAATTTCTGTAGCGAGGTTTTGCGCGATGCCATAAATCTGCGTCAAATCTGGACTGCTTACTTGCACGTCAATGGGCGCGGGCATGCCGGCATTTAAAATGGCATCCACCATTGACCCGCTCGAAAAGAATGTCCGAATGTCGGGAAATTGTTTCGCTACGCGGCTCTGCACCCGGTCCATATAGTCGAAACTGCTAAGCCGGTGGGGCTCGTTAAGCTGCACCTGGACCGTCGCCGTATAGGCGCCCGCATTGCTCGTGTACAACGCGGAGAAATCCGGGACGACTCCAATATTGGAAACAATCAGCTTCAAGTCATTGGGCTCGACCGTATGGCGAATCAAGTCTTCCACTTGGGCGACGTATTGATCCGTCACTTCAATGCGCGTGCCAGTCGGGACTTTCAGGTTGACGGTGAATTGTCCCGCATCCGTCTTCGGAAATAACGCCAATCCCAGCAGGGGATAAATTGCCAGGCTGACTAGGAACACACCGCTTAGCGCCAGCACGGTCAAGCCCGGACGTATCAAAGCTCGCCGCACCCAGTGCTCGTAGTAATCCAAAATCTTGTTGAACATCCGGTTGAAGCGGGCGTTGAATTTGTCCATCCACGATTGAGTTATCGCCGTTTCCGGCTCAATCTCGTAATCCTTATGCTGATGCTCGGTAGCATGAGGTACAGCCTTCAGGAAGCGCGAGCAGAACAAAGGAATCACTGTCATGGCTACGACAAATGAGGCCAGCAGCGAAAGGCAGAACGCGAGAGCTAACGCAGAAAAGAGAAACTTGGACACGCCGTAAAGAAAAATTACTGGAAAGAAATCGACCACATCCACCAGGGTTGCAGCCAGGACCGCCAGGTTCACTTCCGCCCCGCCAACTTCGGCGGCGACCATGGGCACAGCTCCCATTTCCAAATGGCGGTAAATATTCTCCAACGAAATAACTGAGTTATCGATCACGCGCGAAAACGCCAGCGCCATTCCTCCCAGGATCATCGTGTTGACTGTGCTTCCCATCAAAGCCAGCACCACGAACGCGGCCAACGCAGACAGCGGAATCGAAAGCAGCACGGCCGACGTCGCCCGAAAGCTTCCCAGAAAAATCAGAATCATCAGGCTGGTAAGAATCAGCCCCAGAAATCCTTCGTGCAACACCGTATCGATGGCTTCCTTCACGTACACGGACTGGTCAAACACAATGCTGGTGACCATCTGCTTGGGAATGTCGTAAAGATGCTTGGTGAGCCCGCGCAGGCCATCCACCACCGCGATGGTGTTGGTGTCGCCACCCTGCTTCATGACCGGGATATATACGGATTTCTGTCCATCGATGCGCACGATGTTGGTTTGAATCTGGTGCGAATCCTCCGCTTTCCCAACATCGTTCACCGTAACCCAGGAATGACCTTTCACTTTGAGTGGGAGCTTGCCCAACTGGTCCATGTTGTCGACCAGGCTGTTCGAGTAAACGAAGTAATCGTAGGGGCCCATCTTTACGTCGCCCGCAGGAAGAATCAGGTTTGAGTCGTTGACCGCTCCCACTACATCCATCGGACTCA
>Ga0210390_10004689_pt1 | contig 11508 bp, 14 predicted proteins | sample IncBWH11OmetaG_FD_161050 | JGI IMG/M metagenome (GOLD analysis project Ga0210390, IMG submission 161050) | Forest soil microbial communities from Barre Woods Harvard Forest LTER site, Petersham, Massachusetts, United States - Inc-BW-H-11-O ... | reverse complement strand
CACACAGACCAGGTGGCCATCGCGGGTGAGCCGGACATCGCATTCGACGCCGTCGGCACCCTCCCGGAGCGCGAGATCGTATGCGGCCAAAGTGTGTTCGGGCAGAGCGCCCGACGCGCCGCGGTGGGCCACCACGAACGGGTGCCGAGAGACCACGTCGTCGGCCCGCGTCATGCCACTATGCTGCCGGTTGCTCACCCGACAACTCAACTGCAGGAGCTGATCCCGCTGCGGCGGCTGCGGCGGCTGGGCTCTCTGCATCGTCAGCGACCACCACCCAGCGATGGGCGGGCCGCGCGACCGGTTTGCGCTCAAAGCCCTCGAACAGCCGCGCGGTCGCAAACGCGGCGACCAGTGCCACCAGGTCGGCCACGATGATGGCCACCGTGTTGTTGGCGATGCCCTGGGCATCCTGCGCCCCGCTGGTAATCGATGCGAAGACCGACGTCACGCTGCTGAGCAGCCAGAGCAGCCACCATTCCCAGATCGGTCCGCGCAGCGCGGTGTAGTTGTCCTCCGTTTTCGCCAGCTCGATGACGTAGACCAGCGACCACAACGCGCCCACCAGCGGCACACAACTCATCACCACGCAGCCGGCCATCAACGCCCAGCTGGCTGAATGACCGGTGGTAACCCGGACCACGGCGAACGTGACGGCCAACGCCATCGCCGCCGCCGGCGGGAGTAGGCAGCCGGCCCGCAACGCCCACGGCGTACGGGTCTCCGATCTGCCGCGATGCGCGAAAGCCGTGGCACGACGTCCGATCAACCATTGCGTCAGCACCACGGCGTAGGCGATCACCGCCGCGATCGCAGCCAGGCTGGCCAACACGCTCAGCAGCGCCGCGGCGTCAGCCACCAGCCAATTCAGCAACGTGTTGCGGTTGATGATCAGCAACAGATAGCGCATCAGATGCACCACAGCCGCAATGCTCAGCGCCCAGGCAGTCGCGAAGAACGCCCCATGCACCCGGCTGGCCGGTGGCGCTTGCCCTACCGTCGAACCCGGCCCGGCACCATCCCACTCGACGCGATCCTGCAGACCCCAGCGCGGTATCACCGGGTAGCGCGGAGTCGGCCCGAGCGGTCGCCGCCGACGTCGTGGCGGTGGCGGCGGGCCAGGCCGAACCGCAATCCAGCGATAGCCCGGTGGCAACCGCGGCGCTGACGTTGGCCGAGGGCCGGCACCCCAGCGCGGATCAACCTCGGGGGTCTCCGACGACGGCGCCGCCAGCCTGCCGCGGCAGCGCGGACACCACTCACGCTGGCGGTCACGGACATTCCAGCGTGTGCCGCACTGCGAGCACACTTGGATCATTGGCGCCGCTCCTCCCGATCGCGGCGCTCTGCATCGTCGACGGCTGGGCTCATGCGCCGCTCCTCAACATCGCGGCGCTCTGCATCGTCGACGGCTGGGCTCATGCGCCGCTCCTCAGCATCGCGGCGCTCTGCATCGTCGACGGCTGGGCTCATGCGCCGCTCCTCAACATCGCGGCGCTCTGCATCGTCGACGGCGCGGATCACCGCATCAGCCTAACTGTCAAAACCGGCTGCTCGACGCTGGTGCTCGTGGGACGGCCCGTCAGACGCTGCCGGGGCCGCCGTCATCGGTGACGACCGGGCGTCCGGCGCTGGCCCATGCCAGCATCCCGCCACCGACGTTGACTGGTTCATACCCGTTGCCGGCCAGGAATTGCGCGACTTTCTGCGAACGCCCGCCCGCCTTGCAGATGACGTACAACCTTGCCTGTGGGTCAATCTCGCTGAACCGGGCCGGCACCTCACCCATCGGGATGTGCCGGGCGTCCGCGGCGTGACCGCGCTGCCACTCGTCGTCCTCACGCACATCTAGCAACACCGTCCCCGGCCCGAATTCGGCGGGCAGGCCGGCGACATCTGTCTGTGCGACCACAGGTTCACTGTCCATGGCCTTGATCTTGGCACGCGCCAACCCGTCGCGAAGCGGGCCCCGTCCAGCTACCAAGCGGTATCCACAGTTTCCACAGGTTTATCCACAGCTGGCGACCCGGCGTCGGGCGCATCGAACGCGCGGTCAACACGCCCGACGGCTCTACGACTGTGGATAACACCGCGCCGATTCCATGCCGCGATCGACGGTTCCAGCGGAACCTTAGCGAATTCTTAACGCGCGCCAGCCGACGCGCCGCTTCCGGGGTATGGGACATGTCACAACCAATCCGCCCGGCGGACCACCGGCCCGGCCTATCCGGACGGCGTCGACGGCGGCTCGGCCGCCCTCGTCGCTCAGCAAAAAGGTGCTGGTCAGCCACCCGCTTTTCGCTCAATTTTCCCGCCGGTTCGGCAAGGGGCTATGATCGCGACCACTGGAGTAGTTGTGACTCATCTCACTGGGGAGAGTCGGACGTGAAGGGCGGCGTCATCCGAATGACAACGCAACCGATCAGGCCGCAGTCGGCGGGATCTTCGTCGCGCTGGTACGCCGATTCGTCCACGTGCAATCGCTCCTATTTGCTCGCCGGTTTGCGCGCCGGCCTGATCGCCCTGGTTTTGCTGGCGGTCCTCGCAGTCATCGTTTGGTTCTGAGATCCCGCCGCGGGGTATTCACGCTTCGCACTCGTTCTTGCGGTGCACGCGGCGATGGAGCAGGGTTGACGTGGTTGACCAACCCAAGCCGCCGCCCCGCTAACAGCCTGCGAGTGGAGCGTCAGAATTAGATCGGCAACGATCATCGAAGGAAGGAATCCCGTGGCTGAATACACTTTGCCCGACCTCGACTGGGACTACGGAGCACTGGAGCCGCACATCTCGGGTCAAATCAACGAGCTTCACCACGACAAGCATCACGCCACTTACGTCAAGGGCGCCAACGATGCTGTCGCCAAGCTGGAAGAGGCGCGCGCCAAAGAGGATTTCTCGGCCATTCTGCTGTATGAGAAGAACCTCGCGTTCAATCTCGCCGGCCACGTCAATCACAGTCTGTGGTGGAAGAACTTGTCCCCCAACGGTGGTGACAAGCCGACCGGCGAGCTCGCGGCGGCCATCGATGACGCCTTCGGATCATTCGACAAGTTCCGCGGTCAGTTCACCTCGGCTGCCACCACCGTGCAGGGTTCGGGCTGGGCGGCACTGGGCTGGGACAGCCTCGGCCAGAAGCTGCTGGTGTTCCAGGTGTACGACCACCAGACCAATTTCCCGCTCGGTATCGTTCCGCTGCTGGTGCTCGACATGTGGGAGCACGCCTTCTACTTGCAGTACAAGAACGTCAAGGCCGACTTCGCCAAGGCATTCTGGAACGTCGTGAACTGGGAAGACGTGCAATCGCGTTATGCGACGGCGACTTCCAAGGCCAAGGGGCTGATCGCCGGCTGACGCCAGTTGAATTCGCCTGTTCGGGGCGTCGTGCCATTGGCGCGGCGCCCCGTTCACTATTTCGGCCGTGTTTCTTTTTTGCACTTGTTGCAGTCGGTTGCTCGTGTCAGCTTGCGGGTATTCACAGGCTGACGCATGCTGAGCTATCGACCCACCGGCGTATCACTGGATACCCGAACCGAAGTATGGCGGAGGGCGAAATGGAAACGGGGTCAGGCCGGGCCATTGAGGTGGCCCCCTTTCATTCTCGTGGTGCCCTGAAGGGCTTTGTGATTTCCGGCCGTTGGCCGGATTCGACGAAGGAGTGGGCACAACTGTTGATGGTTGCGGTCAGAGTAGCGTCGCTGCCCGGATTACTAGATACCACAACGGTTTTCGGTGCTCGCGAGGAACTGCCGGACGCTCCTGCGCCGGGCACCGTCGGCCTGGTGCTGGCGGAGGGCCCGGTGGTTGGCGAATCCGCCATCAAGCCAGGCTATTTCGCTGATCACCAGCCACCGGCACTGCTGATGCTGCATCCACCCTCGGAGACCACACCGTCGTTGCCTGAATGCAACGGCGCGGCGTCGGGATGCGTACTGCTACCCGGGCTGCCCTATCTAGGCCTGGAGCACCGCGCGGCCTGGGTCGAGGCGGAAGCCGACGGCACGATCACCTCGATGGTGAGCCGTGTGGGCGTCGACCCCATCAGCCATCCCGACACCGCGATCCTGGCGATGCTGCTAGCTGCTTAACGATCTTCACCGACCAGACCGCTGCGAAATCGGCGTGACGGGGTGTGCTGCGGCCGCGGTCATGCCCGAAAAACGCGCTCGCAGATCCCTGCGCAGGCGACGACAGCAAATAGGCTTTTCGCGACGTCGGCGCGTCGTGCCGGTTGCCGTAGAGTCCGATGCACTGGACCGTCGAAGCCGCGCGCTACCAGGAGCTCGGTGCTGACGTGACCGACCACGACACAATTCGCTTGCTATAACATGTGAATTCGCTGAAAACCGAGCGTGCCGCGCCGTGACGGCGTCGTCAACTAGCGCCATGGCCGTCCGCAGCAATTGCCGCCAAGTTTGCACTTGGATGCGGCGATAACTCTCGCTACGATGATCAGCAAATACCGCGAAGGAATTATTTGTTCTATCGACCCGGTGGAGGTCACATCGATGAGCACGACGTTTGCTGCCCGCCTGAACCGCCTGTTCGACACGGTTTATCCGCCCGGACGGGGTCCGCACACGTCCGCTGAGGTGATCGCGGCGCTCAAGTCAGAAGGCGTAACGATGTCGGCTCCTTACCTGTCGCAGCTACGCTCCGGCAACCGCACGAATCCCTCGTCTGCCACCATGGCCGCGCTGGCGAACTTCTTTCGCATCAAGGCCGCCTACTTCACCGACGACGAGTATTACGAAAAGCTCGACAGAGAGCTGTCGTGGCTGATGACCATGCGCGATGAGAACGTTCGGCGCATCGCCCTTCGCGCAAGCGACTTGTCGCCCGAGGCGCAGCACGATCTCGTGCAGCGCGTTGACGAGCTACGCCGCAAGGAACACCTGGACGCCTAGGCCGCTGGCCCGCCCCGCTAGGGTTGGCCCATCGATGGGGCACACGCACCTCGACAGTCGACGAGATACCGGGGAGGCGGCCGCGAATGGGACTGTTCGGCAAACGAAAAACCCGCGCGACGCGTCGTGCCGAGGCCCGCGCCATCAAAGCCCGGGCCAAACTTGAGGCGAAGCTGTCGGCCAAAAACGAGGTCCGCCGGTTCAAAGCCGCGCAGCGAGCCGAATCGAAGGCGCTCAAGGGCCAATTGAAGGCACAGCGAAACAGGGACCTTACCGCGTTGAAAGTTGCCGAGGCCGAACTCAAGGCGGTGCGAGAGGGCAAGTTGTTGTCACCGACGCGAATTCGCCGGACTCTGACCGTGTCTCGGCTGCTCGCGCCGATCGTGGTGCCGCTGGCCTACCGGGTCGCCATCGCCGCCCGTGGGTTGATCGACCAGCGGCGCGCCGACCAGCTCGGCGTTCCGCTCGCCCAGATCGGTCAGTTTTCCGGGCACGGTGGCCGGTTGTCGGCCCGCATCGCCGGCGCCGAGCAATCGTTGCGCGCGGTGCAGGAGAAGAAGCCCAAGGACGCCGAGACCAAGCAATTCGTGGCCGCGATTTCTGAACGGCTCACTGACCTGTCAGCGGCCGTCACCGCTGCGGAGAACATGCCCGCCGCACGCCGCCGCACCGCCCACACCGCGATCTCCCGACAACTCGATGAGATCGACGCCGACCTGATGGCGCGGCTCGGATTGACCTGAATCCACTGACGCCGCAGCCGCCCGCCGACACAGCATGACCCGGCCGACAAAGGAGACGAAGGATTAGCGATCGGATGTCTTGGCACCGCAGTTTGGTTTGGCGCGCACTGATCTCGGCTGCCGCCACCGCCACGCTTTACCTCGGATCGGCCGCGGCCATCGCCCCGGCGTCAGCCCATGTCCATGCCAGCAGCGACGACGCCGTCCGCGGCGGCATGGCGCTGGTCACCTTCCAGGTGCCCAACGAGTCCACGACAGGGGCGGCCACCACCGCGCTTACGGTCGACTTGTCGAATGTCAGTTCCGTGCAGACCTTGGCGGAGCCCGGTTGGACCGTCAAGCTGGACCGCGATGCGGCGTCTGGAACCGCTCACTCGGTCACCTGGACGGCAGCACCGAACGGCGGAATCGCGGTCGATCAGTTCGGGCTGTTCCAGATTTCGGTGAAGCTTCCCGACGCCGACACCGTCAGCTTCCCGGCCACCCAGACCTACGCGGACGGCTCGGTGGTCAAGTGGGATCAGCCGCCGGCGCCCGGCGGGCCTGAGCCGTCCAACCCGGCGCCGATGCTCACGCTCTCAGCAGGGCCGATGCCGCGGCCCGCCCGCCACCCACAGCCAACCAGCACTACCGCGCCGACTGCCGTCGCCACGCCGGCAACGCAAAAGCCCAGGGCAGCAGGCGATAACACCGCCCGGATACTCAGTGGAGCCGCCCTATTCGTCGGTGTCCTGGCACTCGGCATCGCGCTGATCACTCGAGAGAGATGAGCCGCCGAGCCCGCATCTTCGCGGCGAGCCTGCTCCTGGCAGCCGTCACCCTCGGCGAAGTGTTGACCGCGGGAGCCGCCAGCGCGCACGCCGCCCGGATCTCTGTCGACCCCGCCGAGAATGCCGCCGTCAGCACCGGTCCGGCCCACGTCAGAGCAACCTTCAACGAGGACCTGCAAACCACGTTCGCCGCGATGACGGTTGTCGGTCCGGACGGCAACCTGTGGTCTTCGGGGCAACCGCAGGTACAGGGCGCGGTCATCAGCGTCGGCGTACGGCCCCTGGGACCGACCGGAAACTACACGGTGAATTACCGAGTGACCTCAGCAGACGGACACGTGGTGTCCGGCTCGTGGTCGTTTCGGCTGACGGCAGCCGGTACCGGAACACCTGGGCCGGTGGCGGACTCATCGGATAATGCGCCTGACGACGTCCCCGTCTGGCCGTTCATTGTCGGCGCGGTGGTGCTCGTGGGCGGCGCGGTGATATGGCAGATGCGGAATCGGCCCTGACAGCCGGCGGTCGGGTGACCCGACTAGCCCAGATTGCCCGCCTCCTTCTCAGCCCGCTGCGCGGGCTGCATCGTCACCGGACTGGCCGCCCGGCGATCCTGGCATGATGGATTCGACTGCTGGTGGACATGGCCGTTGTACCCGACGAGAAACTGCAAAGGAGCAGCCGCATGGCAGACCCGCAGGATCGACCGGACGATGCACCCGACACCACACCCGAACACGCGCCCGGCGCTGCGCCCACTCCGCCCACTCCGCCGGCCGACACTGCCCCGCCAAAGCCGCCCGAGCACGCCGCGGAAATGTCAACACCGCCGGCCAAGGTGCCGGATAAACCCGCCAAAAAAGCGCCGGCCAAGGCTGCGAAAAACGCCGAGCAGGCCGCACCGAAGAAAGCGGCAGCTAAGAAGGCCGCCGCCAAGAAGGCACCCGTAAAGAAAGCCGCCAAGAAAGCGCCGGCTAAGAAAGCCCCCGCCAAAAAGGTCGAACCCAGCGCCGCCAAGCCACCGAGTCAGCCGACAACGCCACCGCGGATCGACACCAATGGTCAGCTCGCCGCTGCAGCCAAAGATGCCGCGGCACATGCCAAGTCAACGGTCGATGCGGCGCGCAACCCGGTGCCCGGGGAAGCGCTGCTGCCGTCAGCCGGCCGGTCGCCGCTGCCCTTGGCGGTGGCCATCGCGGTCAGTCTGCTGGCGTTGCTGCTGATACGCCAGCTTCGTCAACGGGGCGAGTCGGATGACTAGCATGGCCCGGTGACCCTGATATTCCGGCCTACGGCTGATCTAGTCGACGACATCGGGCCCGACGTACGTAGCTGTGACGTCCAATTCCGCCAGTTCGGCGCGCGAACGCAATTCGCCGGTCCGATTACCACAGTGGGCTGCTTTGAAGACAATGCGCTGCTGAAGTCGGTGCTGTCCACTCCGGGCGAGGGTGGCGTGCTGGTGATCGACGGCGACGGCTCATTGCACACCGCATTGGTCGGCGACGTCATCGCCGATTTGGCCCACTCCAACGGCTGGGCCGGGCTGATCGTGCACGGTGCCGTCCGCGATGCCGCCGCCCTGCGCCGCATCGACCTCGGCATCAAGGCGCTCGGTACCAACCCTCGTAAGAGCGGCAAGACCGGCGCCGGCAAGCGAGACATCACGGTCAGCTTCGGTGGAGTGGAATTCGTGACGGGCGACATCGCCTACAGCGATGACGACGGTATCGTCGTCGTCGCTGCGGCCGCTACCGGCTAAACCACCAGCGCTGCAGGCGTTTTCGCGAAGTGCAGCGCCTCGTCGTCGACCCGTCCACGCCGGATCAGCTGCAGGTCGAGCAGATAGTTCTGCTTGAGCCGCCAGGGGCTGACGGAGCCCGCCTTGGGCAGATAGTCCAGTGCCCGCAGCACGTATCCCGGTGTGAAATCCATCAGCGGACGTTCGTCCACCGAGTCGCCCGGATGCTGCGGCACCACGGTGTCGAAGCCCTGCGAATCCATGTAATTGAGCACACGGCAGACGAACTCCGATACCAGGTCGGCCTTCAAGGTCCAGGACGCGTTGGTGTAGCCGATGGTGAACGCCATGTTCGGCATATCGGTCAGCATCATGCCCTTGTAGGCCATCAAGTCGTTGAGTTCGACAGGCATGCCGTTACGCCGGATCTTGGCGCCACCGAACAGCTGAAGGTTCAAACCCGTTGCGGTGATGATGATGTCGGCTTGCAACTCGTCACCGGAGCTTAGCTTGATCCCGGTTTTGGTGAAGTGGTCGATGGTGTCGGTGACGACGTCGGCCTGACCATGCCGGATGGTCTTGAATAAATCGCCGTTGGGCGCCACGCATAACCGCTGGTCCCACGGCTTGTAGTCGGGGCCGAAGTGCTTGTCGACGTCGTAGCCCTCGGGCAGCCGCCGCTTGGCCATGGTCAGCAAGGTCTTGCGCATGTAGTTGGGGAACTTCCGGGAAAGCTGGTACTGCGCGGTGCTGAAAGCGATTGCCTTCCAGCGGTTCACGACGTGCGCGGCACTGGCCGGCAGCCACCGGTTGGCCCGCTCAGCGACGGGATCGATCAGTGGCAGCGAGCCGATATAGGTCGGCGAGCGTTGCAGCATGGTCACATGACCGGCGCCGGAATTCACCAAGGCCGGAATCAGGGTCACTGCGGTGGCGCCGGAGCCGATGACGACGACCCTCTTGCCCGCGTAGTCGAGGTCTTCGGGCCAGTGCTGGGGATGCACGATGGTGCCCTGGAAATCTTCCGCGCCTTCGAACGCCGGCGAGTAGCCCTCGTCGTAGTTGTAGTAGCCGCTGCACGCGAGCAAGAACGAGCAGGTGATCTCTTCCTGGCGACCGTCGTTGTCCACGGTGACGATCCAGTGATTGTCGGCGTCGGACCAGTCGGCCGCCACCACCTGGTGGCGGTAGCGAATGTGGCGGTCGATGCCGTTCTCCGCCGCAGCCTCCTTGATGTAGGCCTTGATCGACCCGCCGTCGGCGATCGACTGGGCCGACTCCCACGGCTTGAAGCGGAATCCCAGCGTGAACATGTCCGAGTCGGAGCGAATGCCCGGGTAGCGGAACAGGTCCCAGGTGCCGCCGAGGTCGTCGCGGCGCTCCAGGATCGCGTAGCTCTTGGACGGGCAGCGGTCCTGCAGGTGCCACGCGGCGCTGATACCGGAGATACCGGCGCCCACGATGAGGACGTCGAGGTGTTCAGTCATGGCGTCACGGTATCAACACCGTGTTGAGTGCGTCAACACTCTGTTGAATTTCTCAACACCGTGTAAAGTGGCGACCGTGGCCACCGTCAGCTCAACCCGTAGCTCGAGAGGGCGTCGCTCGGCACGCCCGTCCGGCGACGACCGTGAGCAGGCGATCCTTGCGACTGCCGAGCGGTTGCTCGAAGAGCGCTCATTTGCCGACATCTCCGTCGACGACCTGGCCAAGGGCGCGGGCCTTTCGAGGCCGACGTTCTACTTCTATTTCAAGTCCAAGGAGGCAGTGCTGCTGTCGCTGCTCGAGCCGATGATCGTCCGTGCAGATGCGGAGTTCGACGGCGCAGTGCAGCGACTGCCCGCTGATCCTCGCCGGGTCTGGCGCAATGGCATTAAAGCGTTCTTTACCGGATTCGGCTCGCACCGCGCGGTGGTCCGCGCCGGGTCGGAAGCGCTGGCCACCAGCTCGGAGGTCCGGGCCGTGTGGACGAGCTTCATGCAAAAGTGGATCGATCAAACAGCAGCCATGATCAGCGCCGAACGGGCGCGGGGCGCTGCCCCGGAGACCATCCCGGCCGCAGACCTGGCCACGTCGTTGAACCAGATGAACGAGCGCGCGATGATGGCCACCCTGTTTGCCGAACAGCCGTCGGTCAACGAGGACCGCGTCGTCGATACCCTCACCCACATCTGGGTTGCCAGCATCTACGGGGAATCTAGCTAAAAGTCACCTCTCGATGCGAACATATGTTCGTGCGGGCGGACGCATCGATTCTTCACGCTGACCTCGACTCGTTCTACGCGAGCGTCGAACAGCGCGATGACCCGGCCCTGCGCGGCCGGCCGGTGATCGTCGGCGGCGGGGTGGTGCTGGCCGCCAGCTACGAAGCCAAGGCCTACGGCGTGCGCACCGCGATGGGCGGAGGGCAGGCCCGGCGGCTGTGCCCGCACGCCGCGGTGGTTCCGCCCAGGATGGCCGCATACACGCGGGCCAGCGAGGCGGTGTTCGAAGTCTTCCGTGACACCACACCGCTGGTGGAGCCGATTTCGGTGGACGAGGCGTTCCTCGACGTCGGCGGACTGCGCCGGGTCTCCGGAACGCCGGTGCAGATCGCGGCGCAGCTGCGCAGCGAGGTACGCGACCGCGTCGGCCTGCCCATCACCGTCGGCATCGCGCGGACGAAATTTCTCGCCAAGGTCGCCAGCCAGGAAGGCAAACCGGATGGCTTGCTGCTGGTTCCGCCCGGGCGAGAGCTCGCCTTCCTGCATCCGCTGCCGGTGCGCCGGTTGTGGGGCGTCGGCGCGGTGACCGCCGACAAGTTGCACACCCACGGCATCGAAACGGTCGCCGACGTGGCCGAGCTCAGCGAGTCCATGCTGGCCTCGCTGGTGGGCGGGGCGATGGGCGGCCGGCTGTATGCGCTGGCCCGCAACGTCGATCCGCGTCGGGTTTCGACCGGCGTTCGCCGACGCTCGGTGGGCGCTCAGCGCGCACTGGGCCGGGCCGGCAACACCATGTCGCCCGCCGAGATCGACGCGGTGGTGATCAACTTGATCGACCGGATCACCGGGCGGATGCGGGCCGCCGGGCGCACCGGCCGGACGGTCACGTTGCGGTTGCGGTTCAACGACTTTGGCCGGGCCACTCGGTCACACACGCTGCGGTGGGCCACCTCGTCGACGCAAACCATCCTGGCCACGGCGCGCGCACTCGTCGCATCCGCCGCGCCGCTGACCGCCGAACGCGGGCTGACCCTGATCGGGTTCGCGGTTTCGGGGATTTCAGCGATCGACCGCAGCGGCGCCGAGCAGCTGATGCTGCCGTTCGCCGGGGAGCAACGGCAGCCGGCGATCGTCGACGCGGCGGTCGAC
>Ga0210390_10004688_pt1 | contig 11509 bp, 10 predicted proteins | sample IncBWH11OmetaG_FD_161050 | JGI IMG/M metagenome (GOLD analysis project Ga0210390, IMG submission 161050) | Forest soil microbial communities from Barre Woods Harvard Forest LTER site, Petersham, Massachusetts, United States - Inc-BW-H-11-O ... | reverse complement strand
CCGGCGATACGTGAGGGTCACGGTGCCCGTCATGCCGGGCAGTAAATTCACGCCGGGAGGAGGGGCCTTCATCCCGACGCGGATGGTAAATGTCTGCGTCACGGGGTCCGCTCTTTGCGCGACCTCTTTGACATGGACTGGAAACTGGAGCCCAGGTGCCGCAGTAAAGCTCGCGAGCATCTGCACGATGTCGGCAGAGCGAAGGTCGGCGGCCATGACTGCCTCAGGGACATCGACGGCGATATCGATCTCGTCAACGTCCTGAAACACAACCACCGGCTGGCTCGCGCGGATGTTCTGCCCCTGTTCGACGAACCGCTGAGCGATAACGCCCTCATAAGGTGCGCGTAAGGTAGAGTCCTCGAGCTGAAGATTTGCCTCCACCAACTGCCCTTCAAGACCATTGATCTCCGCCTCCTTGGCCAGGATGTCTTCCTCACGCGCGATCGTCCCTTGCTCGAATGTCTGGAGGGCCGCCTTGTATTCCTGCTGGGCGACTTGGTAGGCGGTTTCGGCGCGGTCAAATTCCAGGCGCGAGATAACCCTGTTCCGGAGCAATTGATTGGAGCGATCAAATTCCGTCCGGGCATTCACGAGCTTGGCCTCGGCGGCCCGCCTCTGGGCCTCTAGGCGCAGTCTCTCTTCGGGACGTGCGCCCGCGCGCAGAGCCTGCAGATCCGCCCGAGCCCGGTCGAGTTGACCTTGTAGAGCTCTGAGTCGGGCTTGGAATTCATCCTGTCTAAGCTGGGCGATCACCTCATTTGCGGTGACTTTCTGACCCTCTCTGACCGGCAAGCTGACCAGCAATCCGGACACTTGGAAGGCCAGTTCGACTTTGTTCGAGGCTTCAACCCTTCCAGGGAATGTCCGGACGTTGGATTCCGCGCCCGCAGACACGACCATCGTTTTGACCGGGCGCACCACTTCGGCCGGGGCCGAAGCCTTCGGTGAACAACCAGAAACGAGAAGGAGAATTGAGAGGACGATTGGCACGCTGCGATCGAAAGCCCCTCGCCACGAATAAATAATGGAGTTCACTAGTTTCCTCAATGAATTGTAGGAGGTGACTGGCCGATGATCCCGTGTGGGCGCCGGGCCTTTAAATCTCTGGTTGTGAGACGAACAGATCCATTCCTAGCTGTCGAGAAAGGAATTTGGCCACGAGTTGCCCCTTGACACTGTTGCCCGCGCCGTCCAACGGCGGTGCAAAAGTCCCTAGTCCCCCTTTTCCCGGAGAGACGGTGACGATCCCTCCTCCAATGCCGCTCTTGCCTGGAAGACCAATGTCGAAAAGCCACTCTCCAGACGTCTCGTATAGGCCGGCAGTGGTCATGACCGCCAACGCGTAATGGCATACGGCGGCATCGATCACCCGTTCCTTAGTGATCGGATTGACCCCGCCATCCGCCAGCGTCGCTCCCATCACGGCCAGATCTTTGGCGCTCACGTTCAAGGCGCACTGCCTGGTATAGAGGTCGACCGCTTGGGTTGGGTCGATATAGATTCGTCCATAGCTCTGCAGCAGACGGGCAATGCTTTGATTGCGATAGTTCGTTTCGGACGCAGAGAGGTAAACTTCGTCGTTAACCGGTAATGTTCGCCCGGCGAATCGCGATAATCCATCGTGAATGAACTTCCATTTGGCTTTGGAGGTGGCGCCCGGCGCCAGGCTGGTGGTGGCGATCGCTCCCGAATTGACCATCGGGTTGGTCCGTCCGTCCGGGTCCCGCTCGATGCCGGCGAGAGAGTTGAACGCCAGGCCGGTTGCGTTGACACCAATTTTCTGGCGGACATCCTCCACGCCCAGTTCCTGACAGACCAACGCGAACACGAATGGCTTGGATACGCTCATGATCGTGAACTCGTATTCTGCGTCCCCTACGGCGTAGACGTTGCCGCTAGTGCCGGCCACGCACACCCCGAAGAGATTGCTTGGCACCCGTTCCAATGCCGGATAGACCGTCGAATTCTTGCCTTCCGCGTTGGATTTGAAACGCTCATGCGCCTCGGCTACGAGCGTCGTCACCCGATCCGGTGGAGGCAAACAACCCGTCGACACATACCAGGGCATATCTGACTCGCCAATCGACGCCGTCGTCGTCATCTATTTTCCTTTTCCTAGTGTGAGCATTAGGCGTGAGTGAACCTGTTGCTGGAATTTTTCGGGTATTTTCATCTCAGGCTGATAGGTCCGTCAACACCTTTAGCGCCGTGTCCCAATCCTCCTCGTCGTCGTCCTTCGTCCTGGTTAGGGGATCAAGGCGGTTTGCCAGGATGGGATAGGGATGAATGGAGAAAGCAATCGGCGAGAGTTTCGCCCGTACCACCCAGAAAAACAGCCGAGGACGAAGGACGACGACGAGGAGGATTGGGACGTGAAGCTGAACAGAAGATGGTCGCTAGTCCTAGTTACCGTCTCGCAAATAATGGCGACGTCACCACTATTTGCGAGACGGTGCACTAGTCTACTCTCGAATGTCCCGACGCGAACTCGGTCCCGACTGGGACGGACGGCTCCACCACAAAAGGGCCTTGGTGAGTCTCAGCCGGAGCAGCTCTGCGGGTTAGCCGATACACTCCCCAGACGGCCATGAGGATTTGCGTGATAATAAGAGTGTACGACAGGCCCCGCTCGAACGTTGACATGGCAAGCCCCGCGATCACTGGCCCAACCGCCGCGCCGGCACCTTGCATGATAAGCAGGGCGCCTGAGGCGGCTAGGAACTCGCCCTTGCCAACGGCGTCGTTAACATGGGCCATGACAATGCTGTAGGTTGGAACAATGGTCCCACCGACAAGGGCGGCGCAAAGGTACAATGTTAGGCGGGGCGCGTCGTTCGGTATGAATGCCATCATGGCGAAGAGGGTCGCGGCGGCCGTGATCGCCGCCCCAATAACGACCAGACGCCGGTCGAGCCGATCCGAGAGCCAGCCAAGCGGCCAGGCCATCAGGAACGCGCCGAGGGTACCGCTCGCCATGAACGCCGCAACTCCTCCGGTATCCAGGCCCCGTTGTTGCGCGAAGATAGGGCCCAGGGTAAAGAAGGCGCTGGTGGTCACCCCACACAGAAAGGCGGCTACCAGCCCGAGGGGTGATTGCCTATACAGTCCCCTCAGGCTGATCCGGGCGCTGGCGCCAGTTTGGGTTGGCGCCTCGGCACGAGTCAGAGCGATCGGTACCAAGGCTAATGCGATAATGATTGCGACAATGCAGAAGGGTTTGTAGCCCGTCGAGTCAGTCACCGGGAGAAGGAGCTGCCCGAGGATCCCGGCCAGCAGCCCTGTCATGGCGTAGACACTCAAGATCTGACCCCGCGTTTCGTCCGTGGCGACGCCGTTGAGCCAACTCTCGACGACGATGAACAGCCCCGCAAAGCAGAACCCGGTTAGGGCGCGGGCCACCACCCAGGCGATCGGATCTATCAGCAGCAGGTGCAGGAGGGGTGCGGTCGAGGCGACCGCTCCCAGAGCCACAAAGGCGCGAATGTGGCCGACACTCTGGATCAGCTTTCCACATCGGAGCGAACCAATCACGATCCCGACCCAGAAACCTGCCCCGACTGCGCCGATTTGAGCCGGCGAGAAGCCATCGGTTGTGCCCCGAATGGTCAGGAGCGTCCCCTGCAACGTATTGCCCATCTGCATCAGTCCGAAACCAAGGAGGAGGGCAAGTAAAGTTGGCAGTGTCGCCCGCTGTTGGGTTTGCATAAGTCATTCTTACGGCGTTCGGCCTCGGACCAACCTGATAACTAAAACGATCAGAGCAATGACGAGAAGGATATGACTAAAGGCAATATGGCAAATCAATCCAAGCGCCCAGAGGACCAGTAAAAGCACGAAGATTACCCAGAACATCTTTTTTTTAGTTTCTAGCTTTTACTTGGCGGTGAAAAATCACGACCTATCGTGAGGACGGGCAAAGCGCATATCGCACGACTTTCTCCGCGGTGCTTCCGAGCATGTAATATTTCAAGCCCTTTAAACCGCGTGTCGGAAGAACAATCAGGTCGCGTCGATTCTGGCGCGCCGCGCTAATGATGCCGCTGGATGGAGTACCTTGACGCAGCAGCACCTGAGTTGTGATGTCTTGGGGTATGGTCGCTGCCAAAGCCTTAAGGTTTTTTCAGCATCAATCTTGACCTCGGCATCGCAGTCCTGGGTGATTTAGACAGCAGCGGCGAGCCGACCGCGTAGAATCTCCCGGCCATGAACTTCGGCACAAGCGAAGACGGCTTTGTAGACCTCGCAATAGGGATCCTTCGCCATCATCGTGCCTAGAGCGCTATAGGTTCGCACCGGGCACCCGCCGTGGCAGATCGAGAGATAACGGCACGAAAGACAGTCCTCGTCTCTAACCAAACGCTTCGGTCGTTCGACGAAATCACGACGGGCGCGGCTGGTTTTTAACATCCTCGTGAGGTCGGGTTCTTGAAAGACGTTGCCGAAAAAATATTCGGGATAACTAGTCACCCAACAGTCGCACTGGGCCACCGTCCCTTTTGAATCGACAGAAATAAACTGATTAGAGCAGTTCTCTTTCCAGATGCAGGGCAGGCGTGCCTGCTTGCCCGTGAAATGATCAATTAACCCATCAAACGGTCCGAGCGACACACCGGCCTTATAGCCCCGCGCTATCCAGATGTCGAAAAGACCGACCAAGAACTTAGCCAACTCACCCAAATCGAGACTAAAATCCGTTTCATGCTGTTTCGCTGGACCGCCGGGAAACGGTGTATTGACCTGGAAATCACCAAGCCCGAGTTCCTCTGTGAAATACCGGTAGAAGTCTTCCGGTCCTGCTTCCAAGCTCGCCTTATGGAGGACCGCAATCACGCCAATCTCGATCCCCGCATTTTTGGCTTCGCGAAGCCTCTGGGTCCAGAGTTTGGTGTATGCTTCAGCCCCGCCCCGAAACAGTTTGCGGTGCACGTTGGGGTAGTCCATGGAGGTGCCTATCGAGCCACTAAACATTCCGTGGACGACATCGTTCCACGCGGGCGTGTAACTGATCAGATTCGTTTGCAGATAGTGGGCAAACCGTAGCCCTCGTTTCTCAGCCGCAGAGTCCATCAACTCTCCGGCCTGCCTGAACCAGTCAGGACCCATGATCATAGCCTCGCCGCCCTGCCAGTAGATCTCGCACTCCTCGATGCGCTCGTTTTCAAGGTGGTCCAACAAACGCTTGGTCAAGAGTGGTAACAGGGCAGACGATAAACGATGAGGTTCCTTGTGCTCAAAGCAATAGTCACAGGCCACGTTGCACTCGGAGGTCGGAAGAAGAATCACGCTGAAAACTCGTCCACTCATTGTTCGCGCTCCGATCAGGTAGGGTTAGCACTTGGCAAGACACAACTCGCCACATCTCGAGCCATCTCGTCCGCGGCCGCCTGAATGGCTGCAAATAAATCTTTTATTCCTTGGCAAGAGTAGGCGCGATCCGGCCATTTGAAATAGCCGCGACATGACTGTTGCCAGGGGCAGGTCGCGCATTCAGCGCCCTGCTCAAGGAGGCTCTTCAGATGGTTTTCCACGAATTCAGCGGGAAGGCTTTCGGCCGATCCGACCGCGCCAGAGAGCGGTAACTTTGTTTGTCCATCAATGTCGTACTGGAGATAGCCAGCAGGATCTTCCTCAAGGATCATCCACAGAGAGCCCACCTCGGCGCCCCGAGTCCTGGCGATCCAAGAGTGAAAAAACTCCACCGGTGCCTCGACTGCTGGATCATGAAGATAGAAATCCAAAGCTTGTTTAATCTCTGCGAGGACGTCTGCCTTCGGTTGACCAGGTAACAACCGGATCGGGAATCGTAAAGCCGCCGCGAGTTTGACCGCCTTCAGTAAACCCGGCCGAGCCTGTATGGTCACCCGCACGTCGTGAAGGGCGGAAACATCCACCAGTTTGTAAAGTTCAGAGAACTCTGCAGAGGGGTCAGCAAGGATCAAGTCGAGAGGAATATCCGAACCGCTGTGCGCTGCCTCGATCCAGGCGTCGGAGTCGCCCAGGATCCCCTCGACCTGGAGCCAGCTTAAGCCGGGGAGCGGATTTCCCAGCCATTGGCAAAGTTCCTCCCGACTTCGTACGATGGCAACGAAGGGTTCATCACCTTGTGTCTTCGCCAAAGCCGACGGCAGCATTCTAACAACCGGATAATTCTCCTCGGACACGCAAATAGATCCAGAGTCTCATTCACCACCGATTGATCCACCTTCCGCGAGGACGACCACCCCATCGGTTGATCCACCGGCCGCGACCACCACCCCATCGATTGATCCATCCGCCTCGGCGAGGACCCCATCGGTTGATCCAAATTCCAGCTTCGGCCTTCGGTGCGAAGGCCAACAAGGCACCCCCAATACCCAGCGCCGCCATCGCGGCGCCAGACCACTTCCCCATACTCCGAAGAAATAAGCGCCTGTCCAGCGACTCCTGGGACTCCTGCTCGTTCTCCGAGCCGATTTCAGAAGATGGTAGATTATTCATAAGTAAGAAAGCACAAGGGTTTACTCCTCATTCTCGACCTCATCTGTCAGCGTCGAAAAATGCATGGCCGCGATAAGCCACTTTCCTCCGTCTTTCTTCACGGAGAGCGATATGTTGACAGGGAATATGAAATCCTTTCCGTCCTTCTTTCCAGTGACGTTTCCGGACGTCATCATCCAACCCGTGTCCGACGCGATTTCGCCGTTGCTGAACTCGTATTCGAAATTTTGTTCTCCCAAATCGAATCCCTGAAAGAAGTACGCGTGGGCCGCTCTGATTTCGTCTGGACCTGACCAGACTTCTCCGGGACCGCAACCCATGATTGTCGCTTTGTCGGATATGGTCGCCATGACCCCCTCCATGTCGTGATTCGTAAAGGCCGTATCGTACGCGTCGAGCAGAGCGCGAATTGGCTCTAAATCAGGGTTGTCATCGGTCGCTGCGGTCTCCGCACTCGCAGCGGGCGGAAATGCTACCGCTGCGGCAATAGTGGCTGCGCCCGCCAAAATAGCCTCTCTTCGATTCATGAAATGAATTTGTAAAAGGGACAAGCGACAACGACAAGAATAAACGTGAGTTCTTTTTCTGCCAGATTCCGATGCGAGTGACCGGCCAAGACTGTCGCCGAAATAACATGCCTATTTCGGCGACAGGACACTAGAACTAGACTAGATGTTCGGGCCGGTCATGTCTGGCGCAGGCGCCAACAATGAGTTCCTGGAGAGAACTTCCTTATCTAAATAAAGGGAGGTCCATTCCTCAGGCGGATTTGGCCCGAGGTGCAGCCGATGAAGCTGATCAATTGTCTCCGTTTCGCTTTTTGTAATGCGTTCACGTTTTCGTAGATTGTGTGTCCAAGACGGGACGATCACTTCGATTTGGAAGCTGTTTGGCCGGCCTAAATCCTCTTTCAAATGCCAGCCATGCGCACCGTTCCGGAGGTAAATCAGTCGAGCTCTGCCAGCCAAATCGAAAAAATCCTGCCGGCGATCTGCGTCGACCTGGAATTCCGTTGTAATCGAAAGCGGACCTTCCTGTGGGTCAGGCAGTCGACTCGGAGTATTTGAAAATATTGTGGCGGGCGCCGGTTCAAGATTCAGATCCGTGGTGAAGTCGATCGATAGACGAAAGGCGAGGCGGGCGATGATCATGGCGACTATTGCGAGTCCGGCTGCCGCCAGAAATGTGGCAACTACTCCGGCGGTAGCGGCTGCGGTTCCCCAGACGAGACTGCCAAGTGCAGTGGCTGCTTGTGAGACCATGATGATCGTCGCGTTCATGCGGCCCCGTGCCCAATCCGGCATCGCACGTTGACCAGCTACCCAAAGTTCAGTGGATGATAAGGTCCAGGCAACACCGGCCAGCGTTGCCACGACTAAAAACATGTGGGTCCAGCGGATTGTCGCCATCAGAAGACAAACGACTATCAAAAAAGCATCTGCATAGTTCGTCGACCTTTGCGGCGAATACCGGGACCGTGTCCACGGAATCATAAAAATGGAACTGAGGACTGAGCCGATCGCCATGCTGGTGAACAAAAATCCGAGGTTGGCCGGTTCGAGATGTAACTCGTGGAGACCCACGACCGGCATCAAGGCCGGAATGATGGAAATGAAAAATGAAAATAAAGCGCTTCGCATCAAGATGATCTTGATTCCCGGAGTGTAACGCACGTAGCGAATCGCGGTGATAAACGACTCGAAAAAGCTTTCGAGCGGGAGCGGCGATTGGGGCCTGGCACGCTTCCACCACAGGGCGGCCACGAAGACCAGGAGGAAACCCAATCCGTTAAATCCAAAAAGGACGTTTGCCCCGATCAGCGGAATCAGTATTCCTCCAAGAGCAGGTCCGATGATCCCGGAGATATTCATCTGCAATGCGCCAAGATTATTCGCAGAGGGCAGGTCTTCCGCGGGAACCATTTCGGCAATCGCTGACGCCGAGGCCGGTGAACCGAAGGCAAAACCGACCCCGAAGAGGAACGCGCTGGCAAGAATAACGTAAGGACTCAGCAGGTGCACGACTCCCAGAACGGCCAGACCGATCGCGACGGCGGCCTGCCACAGACTTACCGCGCATAGAATCTTCCTCCGGTCCACCAAGTCGGCGACGGCGCCAGCCGGTAAGGTGAAAAGAGAGAAAGGTAGTGACGAAAGTGTCGCCATGAGTGAGAGAATCAACGTTGAATCGGATTTCCCCAAAGAACTCAGGACCCAGAAGGCGGCTGTGCCGTGGGCCGCAATCGCGCTCCCGGAGATCACATTCGCCATCCACATCCTTCTAAAGGCAGGGTGCCGCAGGGCGATCCAGGTCTCATTCATAGGGGGCCTTCAGGATTCAATCTGGCCTCCAAATAGTCAATCCCTCTGTCTGTCAGCCCTTAGATCCGCAGAACACCGCTTTCCAATATAAGCACGTCATCGACGTACAATGTGGCGCTTTGAATAAGGCCGTCCAGGTGGATCGCGACGGATACCGTTCCGCCCATGCCAATATTATTGCCGAGCGCAAGGTGCACGGTCCCGAGAACTTTCTCGTCCTCTAGGATGGTACCGTGAATCTCAGCTCGATCATTGGTCCCGACTCCTAATTCAGCAATTTGATATGCTTCCGGCCCCATTCCGCTTAACAATTTGTCGAATTTCCTTGCGGCCTCGCAATCAGTAGTCACTTTCGCGATCCCTTTTCGGACAACGAGTCGAACGGGGGTATTCAGTTTTCCGATGTCGGAGATGGAGCCGTCGAAAACAATTTGACCCTCCGCAGTGCCTTCCATGGGAGCAAAGAATGCTTCTCCCGCAGGAAGATTGCCACTTGACCCGGGCGTTCGAATCAGACCCGTGTCGGCGATTACGCTTCTCTCAGCACGTTCCAGTCGAAGATTAGTCCCGCTTGCACTGACAACCCAAAAGTTTGAGCCCGTTCGCATCGCGTTGGCCACCGCCTCTGTTCGACGAGCAATCTCCCTATAGTCTGCAGTCAAACATCGGATGGCTATCTCCTGAGTGATTCCCGGCAGAGTAGCAATCCGAGCGTTTCGGCTACAGGCATTTCGACGTGCCTTGGTATGAGTCAGTGACTTTGTGGTCGGACACAGAACGACGTCGCTCGTCGCCATTAAAGCTGCAATCGAGACCGGCGGTTCTTCGCCGCTATTTTTGCGAGGCAGCATCTCGACGTAAATTGCCTCTGCGCCCCTTTTCTGAGCAGCTTCCCATAGAGACCGCCCGATCTTCACGCGTTCTTCATCGGCCGTATCGGTCAAAACCGTGACGACCTCTCCATCTTTTACCCCCAGGCAGTTCTCGATAACGTTGTCGGCAGCAATGGCGAGCGGCGGCTGTTCTGTTTTCATGGAAGGATGTGGAAAGATGCGCACGAGCAAAATGCGATTAAAAGTTATATTCTGGATATCTGGCGTATTGGTCTTTGCGCTTCCCAGTGAGCCTGATGATTTCCCTCCTATTTATGAAACGGATCAAAATAACGCACAAAACGGCGTATCACTACCACACGCCCGTCACCTTTGGCCCCCACCGCGCCCTTTTGCGGCCTCGTGAGGGTCACGATGTCCATATCGCGAGTTCGCGTCTTGAGATCGAGCCCAAAGCCAACGTTCGCTGGCTGCGCGACATCGATGGCAATTCCATTGCCATTCTCACTTTCACTGAACCCGGATCAAAGCTACTTCTGCTGAGTGAAATTGATGTGGACCTTTACGATGATGAACCCATCCAATGCCTCATCGACCCCAGCGCCAATTGCTATCCGTTCCAATACGGAGCAGACGAGCAGGTGGAGATCATCCAATACCGTCTCCCCAGCTATCCGCATGACGGCCCGGCCGTGCAAAGCTGGCTCCTGGACCTTTACAGGCCCGGCCAGCTCATTCAGACTCCGGAACTCCTGAGCAAGCTGAATACGCATATTTACGAGGCATTCAAATACGTTCGCCGCGAGGAGGCCGGAGTTCAGCTTCCTTGCCGGACGCTTTTTCTGGGTACCGGTTCCTGCCGAGATTTTGCGGTGTTCATGATGGAAGCGGCGCGCCACTGGGGGTTTGGGGCCCGATTTGTCACCGGGTATATCCAAATGGGTGAAGGCCAGCACGGCGCCACCCACGCCTGGACCGAAGTCTATGTTCCCGGCAGGGGCTGGCTCGGCTTTGATCCCACGAACAACAAACCCGTCGGCGCCGAGCATGTGGCCGTTGCAGTGGCCCGCGAGCACGAAAAAGCATCCCCGCTCTCAGGCAGTTGGGAAGGGGACCCGGCCGCTTTTGATCAGATGGAAGTCTCCGTGCAGGTGGTGGCGACCTAAGCAAGCTTTTTTATGACCTCCAAGACCCCAACTCGTTCCGAGATTCCCGAGTCCGACACTTGGGATCTATCACACCTGTTTCAGACGGAAGAGGCCTACCGCGAGGCCTTTGCTCAGCTAAGAGAGCTGTCTCCGAAAATCACCGAGTACAGGACCGGTCTTGGTGATTCTGTGGGAAACTTATTTGCCTGCCTGGAGTTCGAAAAGCGGCTTAACCAGATCGCCGAGCGACTGGGGCACTACGCATCCCTCAAAAACGCCGAAGACAGTTCTAATAACGAAAGTCTCTCGCGGCAAGCCGAACTGACAAACCTCCTGACCAAGGTCAGGGAGGCTTCCTCCTTCATTAGTCCGGAAATCCAGCAAATACCCGATGAGATATTCCAACGCTTTCTGGACGATCCGATCCTGGCGCCCTGGACGATTACCCTCATCAAACTCCGTCGGTACAAGCCGCACACGCTCTCCGAGCGGGAAGAGCGGCTCCTGACCTTAGGTGATCCGGTTATCCGTGGTCATTCTGATGTCTTTTCTCAGCTGACAAATGTTGACATGAAATTTGGTTCGCTGAATGTCGAAGGTAGGGAATTGGAACTCTCCCAAAGCAGCTACTTCTCCTTCCTCAACCACCGGGATCGAGATGTGCGCCGTCGAGCTTTTCAGCAGTTTTACGCCGAGTTCGATGATCATAAATACAGCCTTGCCTCGA
>Ga0210390_10004687_pt1 | contig 11509 bp, 7 predicted proteins | sample IncBWH11OmetaG_FD_161050 | JGI IMG/M metagenome (GOLD analysis project Ga0210390, IMG submission 161050) | Forest soil microbial communities from Barre Woods Harvard Forest LTER site, Petersham, Massachusetts, United States - Inc-BW-H-11-O ... | reverse complement strand
CTCCGGACTCGCCGCTCCTTTCGCTACCGCCATGGGTAAGTGTTCTTCGCTGGGCGAGAGCGGCGTAAGCTCCGGATGTCCCAAGACAACGCAAGTCGGAACCCCAGCGTCAGCCGAGACCGCCTTGTGGCCCGCATCGCAAGTGACCATCCCCGAGTGCGGGCGGCTCACCACGCGCGTCACCACTAGGGCCGCCGCACGATATCCATATTCACGGGGAAGCTGCTGCAGGCTGGTGGCGTCGCAATAAACAATAGTTCCCGGCGAGACGCAATGCACAAAGTTGCCGCCGCGAAAACCCTCATAGCTCAACGAGCAGGGAAACGTTGGCGTCCCCGCAGTGATGACTTCCGCAACACTTATTCCCGAGCGTTTAAGCTCGCTCACAATCTCCAGCAGTCGATCGTAGCCGCGATGCGTCTCCCGTCCTCGCTCGTTTTCCGGCACACTGCCGTATTGCCCATCATAATAGTGTAGCCCGCGGAACTGCAGACCGGCGTCGGCAACCGTGCGCGCCATCGAAACCACTTTTTCCCGCTCGGTCTGATCAATCCCGGTGCGATTCATTCCCGGATTAATGTCGAGAAAAATTCCCACCCGCCTGCCGCGCCATTGCCGCACCTGCTCGTCGCTCTCGGCCAGAACCGAAACGCGCAACTCAGGAAAGTCTTCCGCGATTTCTCCCGCTCGCCGGGCATTCGCGCCCACCGCAGGATAAGCGTAGAGCACATCCTTCGCTCCGCTCTGGCATGCCACGAGCAACTCCAGCGTGGTCGCGCACTTAAAATTGCGCACGCCGCGCTCCACCAGCATGCGCAGCGTGTAGCCGAGTTTCGCCGTCTTGATATGCACCCGCCAGCGATCGGCGTTGCCCGCCAGCAGCTTCAGAGTTGACTCAATGTTCGCAGCAATCATCTCTGGATAAATCACCAGCGCCGGTGTCATCACGTCTTCAATGCCTGCGATACCGTAGCGCCCGTCCCAACCCAACTCGCTCAGCATAGATTTCTCATTTGCCATAACGTTATCGATGATACCGCGCCATGGCGCTCACTGACACTCGCGACACGAATCATCGCCCAGCGTCGTCCCGAGCGAAGCCGCTTTTCAGGCGAACCGAGGAGTCTCCCGCGAACCAACCGCAGGGTCGTCCTCTACTCGCACGCCGGTTGACGCCCCACCTCACGCAGAGTAGGCTCTCTGAACCTTCGTCTAACGCGAGGCCCCATCTTGGCAGGACATACCGAGACTTCAACTCAACGACCAGACTTAGTTCGCGGCCTGGGCCTGTGGTCCGCCACGGCAATCGTTATCGGCGACACCATTGGCACCGGCGTCTTCCTCGTCACCAGCGACATGGCTCGCGCCGTTGGCTCAGCCACGCTGGTTTTCGTCGCATGGATTGTCGGCGGCTTCATCGTTCTCTGCGGCGCATTCTGCTATGCCGAACTCGGCGCCGCCTTCCCCAAGGCCGGCGGCCCTTACGTCTACCTCAGCCGCGGTCTCGGTCCACTCTGGGGATATCTTTTTGGCTGGATGAGTTCGTGTCTCGAGCGCCCAGTCGGCATGGCCACGCTGGCCGCGGGATTATTGCGATTCGCCGGATTTCTATTCCCCATCGTGACCACGCCCTTGTTCCACGGACGTCTTGGCAGTCACGACTTCACCTTCACCGCAGCCCAACCACTTGCGGCGCTCGTCGTGATCGCCGTGACCGCGATTAATTATTTAAGCGTGCGCATGGGTGGCGCGATCCAGGTGCTGCTGACCTGCCTGAAGATGGGAACAATCCTGACAATCGTGATCGCCGGAGTTTTTTTCGGAGGGCGGCACCTAGTCGAATCCGCGCCGCTCGCCGCGCCCGGCGGCATGTTGACTTGGGGAACGATTGGCGCCGTGCTCACGGCCCTGGTTCCCGCCATGTGGGCCTACAACGGCTTCAACGACCTCGGCGACTTAGGCGAGGAAATTTTGCATCCCCAAAAAAATATTCCGATCGCAATTATTCTCGGCCTGCTGACGGTGGGCAGCCTCTACCTCCTCGCGAACCTGATCTACTTCCACACTCTGCCCTTCGACGAGATCGCCATCTCGCAGCACGTTGCATCCGACGTCGTGCAGTCGTTCGCCCGCTCGCGCGGAGCATCCTGGCTCACCGTCGCGATGGCCATCTCCGCACTAGGAGCGCTCCACGTCGTAGTCATGACGGGCGCCCGCATTCCTTACGCGATGGCTCGCGACGGCGTCTTCTTTCAATTCGCCAAGCGTATTCAACCCACGTTTCGCACTCCCAGCGGCGCGCTGATTTTTCTCGGCGTCGTCGCCGCCGTGCTCGCCTTGACCGGAACCTTTGAAGAACTCTATTCGCTCTTCGTTTTTGCCGTCTGGATTTTTTTCGCGCTCACCGCGATCGCCCTTCTTCGCCTGCGCCGAACCGAGCCTGACCTTCCTCGACCCTACCGCGCGTGGGGTTATCCTTGGACGCCGACCATTTTCCTATTCGCGGCACTCGCCTTAACCATCAACCTGTGGATAGTCCAGCCAGTGCGCTCCACGCTCGGCCTGATCGTGATCGCAGCCGGCATCCCCTTCTTCTACCACTGGCGAAAGTCGCCTGACGCTATCGCAGCACAAATGCGTGATTAGACCTGAAGACTGTGCAGGTAAGGGACGCTCGCCTTCATCAGGTCGAGATTCATTTCAACAAAATAATTCTTGATGCCGCCCGTCTTGGCCGCGCTGAAAATTCTCTGCCAGTTCAATGAATCCTGTCCCACAGGCGCCACTTTCTTGGTTTCCACCGACCACCCCTGTACGTGCATCGAAACGAAACGGCCGGGATACTTCATGAAATACTCCGCCGCATCATAGCCGCGGCTGATGGTCGAAACCTGGAACTGAAACTTCACCAGCTTTGGGTCGAGCAATCCGAATAACACGTCGTACGTCCGCTTGCCGTCAACCATGGAGAGCTCAAATTCCTCATTGTGAAGTCCCTGCTGGATACCGGCCTTGGCCGCCTCTTCACCCATCTTGTTGTATTCGTCGGCCGCCTTCTTCACGTCGTCCATCGTCGGATTCTTCGGCCCGTCGAGGCTTGGCACCAGCATCTGCGTGAGCCCCACATCTTTCGCCCAGGCGATGGCGCGCGCCTGATCTTTTCTGAGTTCGTCGATGCCAAAATGCGAACTCACACAGCTGACGCCAGCATCACCCAGAATTTTCCGCAGCTCTGCGCCCTTGTATTGGGTGAGCCCGCCGAAACCAAATTCCGCGTAGCCCCCTGGCGAGCACAACTCAATCGTCTTGAATCCGGACGCAGCCAATTGCTTGATCGTCCCTGGAAAATCCTCGGCAATCATTTTTCGAACTGGCCAGGTCTGACATCCAATCGGCATCCCCAGCGGATCCCCGCACAGTTCAAGCGCTCCCGCAGAAAGAAAACCGGCAGCCGCAGCGTAAGTCGCCGCACTCTTCAAAAATTCTCTTCTCGAAGTTTCGGACATAATTTCCTCCTGACGAGCATCTCATTGTAGAAACGTAGCTTGCAACGCCTCCAGAAGGCGCACTACAATTCCCACCCGCTGCGCCGCTCCGGCTTCACCCAATTCTGAGCGACCTCGGAATTTACGGTCACATTCGCACGATCCCATTTGATCGGCTGCCCCAGCCGCGACGCAACATTTCCCAGCAGCAAAGTCTCCGTCACTATGCCCTCGAATTCAAAATTGCCACCGGGCTTTACCTTCCCGCCCTTGCAGGCGTCCAGCCATTCCCGCTCGTTTCCCGGCGACCGCGGCAACGTTTTTGGCGGCTGTTTGTAGCTGTCCATTTTAGATTGCGGAATCAGTTTGGGATTGCCGCCGTTGAAACTGCAAAGAATTTTGCCGCGGTCTCCAATGAAGAGCATCCCCTCATCTTCTTCGCCGTCCCCCTTCAGCGGACGATTCTCTTCCAGTTCCGCGGGACGCTCCGGCTTCAGCCCACCGTCATACCACGTAAATCTCACCGGCGGCATGTCGCCACGCGCCGCGAAGTTATACCGGATGATCGAGGCCAGCGGATAAGTCTCGTCGTAACGATCGCTGGAACTTGCTTCCACACTGACGGGCGCGTCCAGCTTCAATACGCGAAAAATTGTGTCGAAACTGTACGAGCCCATATCGCCCAGCGCTCCACAACCGAAGTCGGCCCATCCCCGCCACACAAATGGCAGATACGAGTGGTTGAAAGGCCGCTGCGGCGCAGGACCGAGCCAGAGATCCCAATCCAGCCCTTCTGGCACCGGTTCAGTTTCCTTCGGCCGTTCAATCCCCTGTGGCCAGAACGGACGGCTCGACCAGTTTTTCACCTCGCGTACCGGGCCGATGGCGCCATCCCAAATCCATTCGCAAAGCTGCCGGGTTGATTCCGATGCCTGATTGGCGACCGCAATTTGCGTAGCCACTCCCGTCTCTCGCGCGATCTCGGCAATGCATCGCGCTTCATAAATCGTGTGCGTCAGCGGCTTCTGGCAAAAAACGTGTTTGCGTTTCTTCATCGCAGCGGCCGACACCGCTGCATGCAGGTTGTCGGTGGTACACACCACGACGGCGTCGAAATCCTTCTGCTTCTCCAGCAAATCGCGGAAGTCGTTGTAAGCTGCACACCCGTGATATTGGCCCGAGCGATTCTGTGTCCCGTAATAGCCGTCCACAATTTTCTGACAAGGTTCGCGTCCGGCCACGCCGCTGGTCACGGCGAGCGTATGCGACAACTTAATCGGCTGGTCGGGGCTCAGCCAATCCCATCCGCTATCGACGCCGAGCAACTTCTGCACCGATTTGCAAAACTCATGCGTGGACCACTGCGGATAATTCGCGCCGGATTTGTTGACGTCGCACACCGCCACGCCCTGCACGTCAGGTTCGCGCAGAAAGCGCAACATCACGCGCAGCCCCTGAGCTCCTACGCCAATGAACGCGATATTGACCTTGTCGCTCGGCGCCACATAGCCCACCCCGCCCAGTACCCGCCGCGGTACAACCGAAAATCCAACCGCCGCTGCCGCCGCCTTGCTCACGAATTTGCGCCGCGTAATCGCGCTTTCCAGAAAATTGCGAGACCGAAGATTCTTCACCGTCCCCTCCCTAACCGCAGCTCACAGATCCCGTCGATTCGGGCCGTCCGCAGGCAGCGGGGATTGCCGCTCCGCAATTCAAACGCATACTGTAAACGAAGCAGAGGCCAGTGTGGCGGAAAACTTGCGCGCCCTTGTGACCCTCGCGAGGTATACTCGCCGTTCGATTCTTCCGGGAAACATTCATGGCCAATATTCTCTACGGAGTCAACGGCGAAGGCGCAGGCCACTCCACTCGCGCCCGGGAGGTGCTCTCGCATCTCGTCGCCCACGGACACTCGGTCCACGTCGCCTCTTTCGACCGCGGCCTGCAGAATTTGCAAAGGGATTTCGATGTCACCGAAATTTACGGTTTCCGCTTCGCCTATCTCAACAACCGCGTCCGCTACAGGCGCACCATCGCCAGGAATCTGCTCACCGTCCCGCAAGCCGCCCGCAGTCTTTCGCGCCTGAAGCACCTCGTCGACGAATCGAAGATCGATGTCGTCATCACGGACTTCGAGCCGCTCACCTGTCACATCGGACACAAGTCGCGCATCCCCGTTATCTCGATCGACAACCAGCATTGCCTCACCAACGCAGCCGTTTCTTACCCGAAGCAGTACCGGCGCGATGCCTCTGCCGCCAAACTCGTGACCCGCCTCATGACTCCGCGGGCCAACGCCTACCTGGTCATTTCTTTTTTCACCGCGCCCATCCGCAAGCGCAACACGTTCCTGTTTCCTCCTCTGCTGCGCCAGGAAATTCTCGACGCCAAGCCCACGGAGGGGGAGCACGTCCTGGTCTACGTGACCTCGCCCGCGCCAGAACTGGCAAAGCTGCTCGGCACGGTTCGCTGCCGCTTCATTGCCTACGGCTTCGGCCGCGAAGGATGGAACGAAACCGGAAACATCCTTTATAAGAAGCCGTCGCTCGACGGCTTTTTCGCCGACCTCACCAGCGCCAGCGCCATCGTCGCCAACTCCGGATTCTCGCTGGTCACCGAGGCCCTGCATCTGGGCAAGCCCTATCTGGCCGTACCCGTGAGCCACCAGTTCGAGCAGATTTTCAACGCATATTGGCTGGAAAAATCCGGCTACGGCGCGTATTGGGAGCAATTGAACAAAGAGCGCGTCGAGGCCTTTCTCTACAACCTGCCGCACTATCGCGATGCGTTGGCCGCTTATCCGCGAACCGGCAACCGCGCCCTTCTCGAAAAGTTGGATGCGCTGATCGCCGGCCATACGACCGTTTAAATTGCGAGACGGGAAACCCCGAGTGGAACAACAGAATTAACGAAGAGGGCCAATTAACGAAGTAGGAAGAAAGCGGCTGCAGCAGCCGCCGCCACCAGCAGAATCACGCCAACAATATACTTGTTCGCCACGAGCCACGACTGGGAGGGTTCCAGACCCGCGCTCAAAACAAAGTCTGGAGCCGGAATCGGAGATTGATTTTCCGGGGCAGCCGCCGCGGATGCGAGCCCGCCGGAAACGGTGCTCGAGAAAGAAGCCACTACAACCGGCTGGCGCGGAGTCTCTTTGCCGCGTTCATTCTTGACCGCCGTCAATACGTTTGCATTCCGGCTCACATTCGCGACCGTACCTGACGCGATTTTCGCTGGCGCGGCAGCGCTCGCCGCGCCCGACTGGGCCCCAGCCGCGAACGTACTCACTTCCGGCTTAGCCGCCGCTGCACTCGCGCCCGGCGTTGCGCCTCGTCGAGGCGTGGCCAGTCTCAGCTGTCCCCGCCACTTCTTTTCTTCACACTCCACGCAAAGCACGCGTCCAGCCGATACCGGAAAGCCGCACGCCTCGCACTTGTGCAGACTTCGCAATACCGGAGGAACATGGCTCTGATCCAGCTCCGCCACCGCGCCCACATCTATGGCTGGAGTCAGCGCAGCCGACCAGAACAGCGCCTTCTTCGGCTCGGCGATTTCCGCAGCCGGCGTCGTTTCCGCCTGCGCAGGAGCCGCTTCCGATGCCGCCGCATTCTCGACAACGGCCGTTGAGCCTTCTTGCGTCTCGGGCGAGAGGATCGAGACTTCGGCATGTCGCGCGTTCGGCGCTGCGATCGGGCTCTTCTCCTCAGTCAGTGCCTGCGTTTTTGCGGCAGATTTTTCGGGGCCATTCTTACCCGCAACTTCCAGAACCGTCTCTTCCTCTTCCGCAAGGGCGTTTTGCTGAACCACGCCTGGCAGAACCAGGTCTCCGATCACCTGTCCGTCCAGAACCTGATCCTCCGGGAGTTCAACATAAACTTCCCCAGCTCGGGCCGCTTCAACTCCAGCCTTCTCTACTTCAAGCTCCTCAACACCTGCAGCAGAAATCTCGTGCATCTTCAGCCGCTCCGGCAGGCTCTCTGCTGCCTGGGCCAGCCGCACCGCAGTCTCAACCATTTCGCTCAGCCGCTGGATCGCCGACACATCGCGTGCGCCAAAGGCATTCGCCTTGCCAGAAAAAAGTTCGAAGACGCCCAGCACCTCGTCGTCGTTTACGACCGGCATTACCACCACCGATGCGATTCCCAACTGGCGGCACACTTCCCGGTTCACCCGCGCATCGCGCTCGGCATCATCGCAGCGCAGGGCCTGCCGCGTGCGTACGCTTTCACCCGACAGTCCGAACTCGGTCGAAAGCAGCGCGCCCAGCTCCGGCGCATTTGAACCCGCACTGGCCCGGCACAGCATGTCATTTTTCCCACCGCGCCGCAGGGCTATCGCCGCTCCGCTCGCGCCCGTAATATATTGCGCCCGGTCGGCGAGCAACTGCAGCGCCGCATCCAGATCGCGTTGTGCCATCTCCGCCAGCGAATGCCCTCTATCCTCTGCCGGAAAACGGACGCCCCCAACGCGATCTGCGGACGCCAGATTGCCCGAGGAGGGATTTCCTGAAGAAAAACTAGCAGTCGCCGGACTGCCGGCGGCGAGAGTTGCGCTGGCCTCGGCACGCGCTGCAGCCAGCGCCGCCGAAACGCTGGCCTGTCGAACCCGGGTTGCGTTGTTCTCCTGCAATGCCAGCTCCCTACATGAGTCCGCGCCTGGCGCGGTGACAGTCGAGCCTTGAAAGTTCGCCGGATCCGGGCACAGCCCGTCCTCCGCCGCTCGTCTTAATTATGAGGATGCAATACCTGGAGTCTCGCTCGCAGCGAGAAAGGTGTCAAGAATTTCCGCACGCGGAAGTACTAGCCCAAAAGTTTGATCAGAAGCTTGATCTGAGAAGATCCTTGCGAGGTCCCTACCAGAAAAGCTGGATGTTGCGGCCGCTGCCTCGCCCGAACGACTGAGCAGTGCCGTTTCAATGGCCGTGGAAGATTGCGCTCGTATGCCACGAAACGTGTGTGGCTACGAAACATGTCTACCCTGAAAAGTGGAAGAGCGACGCTTCAGCGCCGCGAAAAGAGGGAATAATCAACCTGGGGCTTTAGTCAGTAATGCGCAGCGCCGCCAGGGCGCGCCCGTCCCTACCGCCGCCGCAGCGCCGCCTGCGCAAGCCCGTTCGCCTCGGCATTCTCTTCCCGCCGCACATGCGAAATCGAAAATGTCAGCGACCGCGCCAGCTTCCGGCACGTCCAATGCAACGAATACAGCCGCGCGCTCCGGCACGTGTACTCACCGGTCATCTGCCGCACCACTACTTCCGAGTCCGAATACACGTGGAGTTTCTGCGCCTTGCGCGACACCGCATACTGCAGCGCTTCCATTAGCGCCGCATATTCCGCGACATTATTATCCTGATGGCCAATCCACTTGGCTATGCGCACCGGCCCGCTGGCGCAGCCACTGATCACTACTCCAATTCCCGACGGCCCCGGATTGCCCAGGCACCCGCCGTCCACATAAGCCACCAATTCCGACATCACCACTCCCGCCCCATTCACCACCGCCGGGTGCCCCATTTCTCGCGCGCTCTTTGCGCGAGAAGTGGGGATTTTCCATTTTCCTCAACTGCCAACCGCTGTTGGCTTAGTGAGATTCTTCCTCTTCGACGATGCGCCCATCCCGGTCCACCGTCAAGACGATTATTTGGTTCCCTTTCATCACTTTCGGACATGCCCCGGCGTTGTGCAATCTTATGTGCAAAATCAGGCCTAATTGAATTCCTCTGTGGATAACTTCCTGCCATGCAGTCATTTGCATTTTTCGTTATGCACAGCTTTGCCCCGACCTATTGCACCAATAGTTTGCGTTGACGTTTTTTAATTCTCTGTTAATGTTGCTTGCGTCGACGGTCGAAAGGGACGGCACAATAATATGAGCCGACCCAAAGTAGACTGAGTGATCAGCCGGGCGGGGCGACCTGCAAGGCGACCAGACCTGAAAAAACCGACGGCGCTGCGAGGTGCAGTTGGGGTTTGGAACTGCGAAAGCAGTGATCGCATCAAGGGGTCGTGACGGTACATGCGTCCACGCTGTTAGCTCCCTCGCAGGAGTTGGCAGCTAGAGCATAACCAATGTCACGGCCCTTTCAATTTTTTCCCCTCGCCTGTTTTTCCCATTCCTTTCTTTTTATCCTGCTGGGCTCCTTTTGCGGCCAATTAGGTTTACTACAAGCGAGCTTTAGGTGTATAAGTTGTGCCGCTCGGGCGCCGTGGCGCCCATCAAGTTCTTCAAAGGCCTTCGCATGGAAAGGTCCCGTTAATAAGCGAGGAGCGTCGCCCATGGCATGGAAGGATGTTTGCGTTCGTGGCAAGCCTGCCGGTGGCAAAGTACGTCAAGATGACGTGAACAAGGGAGATCCCCCTAGCCAACATAACGCCGGCGGCCCTTCTCCTGGCATTCTCATCTTTATCGACGAAGTCGTCCGCATCCCTCCTCCCTGGCAGTGGCCCCAGAAGCCCAGCGACTTCCCCAGTGCCAGTTGCCGCATTGATACCTACCCCGGCAAGGGAAAGTCGGACGTGCATTTTGAAGGGCGAGCAGCGGATGTATTCCTGGACTACACCGATTCTGACGGCAAGCGGTGGGGCGACTGGCTTTTCGACTGGTGCGTCGACAATTGCAAGATTTATCAGATCCAGGGAGTTATCTTCGGCGACCGGCAATGGTTCAGCGAAACCAAGCGGGGCGTCGTCTTTGCCCGGGACGCCAAGGATCACTACGACCACGTTCATATTGAATTGAATGGCGACGGCGCGGCCACTGGGCAACCAGCCTAGATAGTGATGACCCGCCTGGTCGTCTTCTATTGCCGGGAAGTGGGCCGCGGTTCGATTGTTGCGTCCTCCTCGCTAGAAAATCGTTTTACTAACCCTCCCCCTCCTGTGCAATAATTCCTCCCCGTAAGCCCTCCGCGCCCGGCACATTGTCGCGGAAGCACTCAGTCACCGAAAAACGAAATTCAAAAGACGGAGAACCTCATGTCCAAATATCCCCTGTCTCGTCGTCAATTCATTCATCTCGGCGGCGGCGCTCTTGCCGCCACCACGGTCGCCAAAAATATCCTGCAGCCTCACATACTCTCCGCCGCAACGCGTCCCGTCGCTCCCAGCGATACCATTCGCTTCGCTTCCATCGGCACCGGTATTCGCGGATGCGAGCACCTCGAAGCTTCACTCAACGTTCCCGGCATCAAGTGCGTCGCGGTCTGTGACTTGTACGACAGTCGCCACATCGCCGCCCAGGAATCCGTCAAGAATCCCAGCGTCCCGGCCACCCGCGACTATCGCAGCATTCTCGACCGCAAAGATGTCGACTCCGTCTTGATCGCCACCATGGACCACCACCACCGCCATATTTTCGAAGATGCCTGCGCCGCCGGCAAAGACATTTATTGTGAGAAGCCCATGTCGCACACCGTGGAAGACGGATTCGCCATGGTCGAAGCCGCGCACAAAAACAACCGCGTGATCGCCGTCGGCAGCCAGCGCGTCAGCTCCGTGCTCTACGCCAAAGCCAAAGAGATTTACGATTCCGGCAAACTCGGCGAGGTCTTCTCCATCAACGCCTACTGGGACCGCAATTCGCCCAGCGGCGCCTGGGAGTATCCCATTCCGCCCGACGCCAGCGAACAAACCATCGACTGGAAGACGTTCCTCGGCGGAGCACCGAGCCGTCCGTACGATTCCATCCGCTTCTTCCGGTGGCGCTGTTACAAAGACTACGGCGAAGGCCTCGGCGGCGATCTCTTCGTTCACCTCCTCTCCGGCATTCAGTTTATCGCCGGCATCAAAGAGCCGGCGCAGCGGGCCCAATCCTCCGGAGGCCTGTTTCACTTCAAAGAGAACGGCCGCGAGTTCCCCGACCTCATCGAAACTCTCTACGACTATCCCAATTGCCGCGTGACCCTGCGCTGCAACCTCAACAACAACGGCGGAGAATTTATCGGCTTCTACGGCACCAAGGGCACCATGATCATTAAAGATTCAACCCTAACCTACAAGCCGGAAAACACGCGCCCCGAGCCCGAA
>Ga0210390_10004684_pt1 | contig 11512 bp, 9 predicted proteins | sample IncBWH11OmetaG_FD_161050 | JGI IMG/M metagenome (GOLD analysis project Ga0210390, IMG submission 161050) | Forest soil microbial communities from Barre Woods Harvard Forest LTER site, Petersham, Massachusetts, United States - Inc-BW-H-11-O ... | reverse complement strand
CCGCAACGACGCCCTCCCGGCCATCACCGTCGACCCGGAAACGTTCGCCGTGACGGCCGACGGCGTGCACGCGACCGTGCCGCCGGCCAAGTCGGTCAGCCTCAGCCGACTGTACTTCTTCAGCTAGCAGAGGTCGCCATGACGATCAGCCAGATCGGCTTCGCCGACGCAGCCCTCGTCCGGGTGGATACCATCGTGGGCCGCGCCACCGAAGACGCCTGGCCTGACCTGCTTGCGGAGGCGCAGGTCGACGTCCTTCATCTCGACCAGGCGGAGGCGCAAAAGAGCCGACTGCGAAAGGCTACCGATGCAGGGGTAGAGGTTGCGATCTCTCTCGATCGCGGCACGCAGCTTCGCGACGGTGACATCCTGGCCTGGGACGAGGCGCGCCGCGCCGCGATCGTCGCGCGCGTCGACCTCAAGGACGTGCTGGTCATCGATCTCCGTGGGCTGCTCGACGGACCGCCGGTGGTTTCGATGTCCAGGTGTGTCGAACTCGGTCATGCGCTGGGCAATCAGCACTGGGCGGCCGTGGTCAAAGGGACGCGGGTCTACGTCCCGCTGACGGTGGCCCGCACGGCGATGGCCTCGGTGATGAAAACCCACTCCTTCGAGGGTGTCAGGTACGAGTTCGTGCCTGGAGCGGACGTCGTTGCCCACCTGGCACCGCGCGAGGCTCGCCGCCTGTTCGGGGCTACCGAAGGACACCGCCACCTGCCAGAGCCGGAATCACCGGGCACGATCTCATGAGCATCGCCCGGATGATGCGCGTGCTCCAGTTCGGAGATTCCCTGCTGCCAATCGGGTCCTTCTCGTTCTCTAACGCCCTGGAATCGGCCGTTCAGGAGGGGACTGTGCGGGACGCCGCAACGCTGGGCGAGTTCGTGACCGCTTCGGCCCGCCGTGCGGCGACCTCGGACGGCATCGCGTTGCTCGAGGCCCATCGCGCCGCGTGCAAGCGGGACATCGGACGTGTCGTCGAGGCCGACCAGGCGGTCTTCGAGAGGAAGCTCGGCGAGGAGACCCGGACGATGACGGTCCGGATGGGTCGCAAACTCGCCGAGGTGAGCATCGCCGCCGTGCAGGCGCCCCTGCTCGGTCTGTGGCTGGACGGGGTACGGGACGGCATCACACCAGGTACCTACCCGGTCGGCTTGGGCGTCCTGTTCGCCGAGCTCGGCTCGCCCGAACAAGACGCCTTCGCCGTCCACCAGTACGGCGTCGCGATGACGATGCTGAGCGCGGCGCTGCGCCTGATGAGGATCGACCACCGCCAGGTCCAGGCCCTCCTGCATGCCGCAGACCAGACGGTCCCCGGCGATTACGCCCGGGTCCGCGAGGCATCACTCGCCGATATGGCCAGCTTCACGCCGATGGCCGACATCCTCGCGGCGGTCCACGTCCGGTCGCACCTGCGCATGTTCATGAACTGAAGGTGATTGAGATGAAGAACACGACCCGCATCGGCATCGGCGGCCCGGTCGGCTCGGGCAAGACCGCGCTGGTCGAGGCCATCACCCCGCGGCTGATCGACCTGGGCCGCAGCGTCTTGATCATCACGAACGACGTGGTGACGACCGAGGACGCCAAGCACGTCCAGCGCACGCTGAAGGACGTGCTGCCAGCGGATCGAATCGTCGGCGTCGAGACCGGCGCATGTCCGCACACGGCGGTCCGCGAGGATCCGAGCATGAACCTGGCCGCGGTGGAGGAACTGGAGGAGCGGTTCCCCGACGGGGACGTGGTCCTGATCGAAAGCGGCGGAGATAATCTCACCCTGACGTTCAGCCCTGCGCTCGTCGATTTCTTCATCTACGTGATCGACGTCGCGGCCGGCGACAAGATCCCCAGGAAGAACGGCCCGGGGATCTGCCAGTCGGACATCCTCGTCATCAACAAGACCGACCTCGCGCCCTACGTCCACGCCAGCCTCGAGGTGATGGACGCCGATTCGAGGCTGATGCGCGGGGACAGGCCCTTCGTCTTCACCAACTGCCTCACCGGTGAGGGGATCGCGGACGTGGTGGCCCTGATCAGCCGCAACGTGCTCTTCGATCTGGAGCCCACGCGGGAACATGCCCGATGAGCGTGCTCAACGCTCCCGAGCTCGCGCTCTACCACGATGAGCCGAAGCAGATGCCAAGCAGTGCGCCCGGCAAGCACGGCGTCCTGGACATGGCGTTCGCCCGCCGCGGCGACCGGTCGGTGCTCGCCCATCTGTACCGTAAGGCGCCCCTACTTGTGCAGCAGGCCCTGTACTGGGACGAACACCTGCCGGGGCTGCCATGCGTGTACATCATCACGACGTCGGGCTGCGTGCTACAAGGTGACCGCCTGGACATGTCCGTCACCGTCGGCCCCGGTGCCATGGCGCATGTCACGACCCAGGCGGCCACCAAGATCCACCAGATGGACGCAAACTTCGCCGCCGCCTCGCAGCAGCTCGCCCTGGCGGACAACTCCTACCTCGAAATGCTCCCGGGCCCGGTCATCCCGCACCGGCACTCGCGGTTCATCACCCACACCCGGGCCACGGTGGCAGACAGCGCCACCTTGCTCGGTGCCGAACTGCTGCAGCCCGGCCGCAAGCACCACGGCGCGGGAGAACTCTTCGAATTCGACCTGTACTCCTCGACCCTGACGGCGAGCCGGCCGGACGCCACCCCGCTGTTTACCGAGAAGCTCATCGCCGAGCCACGGCGGCACCCGGTACGTCAGGCCGGCGTGATGGCGAACTTCGACGTCTTCGCGAACGTCACTCTCATCACCCCGCGGCGGCACGCCGACCAGATCTTCGAGCAGGTCGTGCCCGGGGCCGACGCCAGCGCGGAGTGCGTGGCGGGCGCGAGCCGCCTGCCCAACGATGCCGGGCTTGTCTACAAGGTGCTCGGGATGGAGACAGAGCCGGTCAAGGCGAAGATCCGGGCGTTCTGGGATCTCGTGCGCCAGCAAGTGCTTGGCGCGCCGATACCGGCCGCCAGGCCGTGGGGATCACCGCTGTTACCAGCTGCGGCCGGAGAGGAACTCAGATATGCCAAACGAAAGGCGCCACGAGTCCGTCGACCTCGAGGACTACGAGGTCCGGGACGCGTCCGACACGCTGGATGGCGCTCCCGGGGACGATCCGCTGGACCGCGGAGTCGTCACCCCGGACCGGTGGTCGACCGCGATCAGATTCGGCACCACGGCCACGGAACAGACGGGCGAATCACTCGATCAGGCGCTCGCCGAGGAAGAACCGGACGTCACCCTCGATAGCGATGACGAGCGGGACGAGAATGTCGGCCCGGACGAGAACGCGACGGATGACGACGTCCGCAGGTACTTGCTCGATGACGGTCCCGACCCGCGGGCGGGCCGGCTGGTGGACGAGGATGAAGTCTATGAAGAGGGCGGCAACTACCTTGTCGCTTACGACGATCGTGTCGCTCACGACGCGGGAATCGACGGCGGGGGGGCGACGGCGGAAGAGGCGGCCATCCACGTCGTGGACGACGACGCCGATCTGATCCCGGACGACTGGCTCTAAAGCTGCTCGCCGGGCAGTACCTGGTACAGCTGGCCGCGCGAGCTGATGCCGAGCTTGGCGAACACCTTGCTCAGGTGGTACTGGACCGTCCGCGTGCTGATGAACAGCCGAGCCGCGATCTCCGGGTTGGACAGTCCGTCCCGGGCCAGCCTTGCGACCTGCGCCTCCTGAGAGGTCAGCGTGGTACCGCCGCGAGCAGCCTGGCCGACGCGCTCGCCCGCCGTCGCTCCGGTGGCCAGCAATTCGTGCCGGGCCCGCTCCGCAAACCCCTCCATCCCCATCTCATCGAGCATCCGCCAGGCCGTGCGCAACTGCTCGCCTGCCTCGCCACGGCGGCGCTCGCGGCGCAGCCACTCGCCGTACAGCAGATGGGCACGGGCGAGGTCGGGGCGCAGCCGCGTCGGGCCGAGCCTGCCGATCGCCTCACGGTAGTACCCCTCCGCGGCCTCTCCCTCACTCAGCAGCGCGCGGCACCACGCCTCGACTCCCAGCCCTTCCTCGGTACCCCCGGCCCGCGTCCGTTCGGCCAGCAGATCCAGGGCATCGCTGGCGATGCGCATCTCTCCGGTGCGCACGGCCGCCGCGATCAACTCGGGCAACGTCCACACAGACACGTAGGGGTGCTTGTGTTCGCTGGCTTGCCGCGCCGCGGCCAGCGCGTCGGCGTAGCGGCCCAGGCCGCCGTAGAGAACAGCGGCCGCAAAGTGCGCATACGTCACCGCGACTCCCTGCCCGGCGGCGGCGCCCTCCTCGATGGCCGACTGGATCAGGGGGGCAGCCTCAGCCTCCCGGCCCCGGAACGACGCCAGCATCATGGCGGCGTAGGGGGCGAGCCCAGACCCGGTCGCCTCGCAGATCGCGGCGGCCTCCGCGATCAGCGAGGCGGCGGCCGCGAAGTCGCCACTCCACACGGCGTCAATGGCCATCATGTTCAGCAGGATCGGAAGCTGGTCCAGCGCGCCGACGTCACGGGCGAGCTGAACTTGCCTGGCGGTCAGCCGCCGACCCTCGTCGGCCCACAGGGCCTTGTCCGCAACTCGGACCAGCCAGCCCCACTTGAGGCTTTCCTGTACGGGTATGTCGGCGCTGGCAAAGGCGCTGGTTGCCTGACGCAGCACCGGTGCGGCGGCGGCCGGCCCGTCGGTGACCATCAGAGCCAGGCCGTCAAGCAGCAGGTCGACCGGCCGCGGGTGCGCCGGCGCAGGCAGGGCCCGGGCGGCACGGGAGACCTCCAGCAAGTCGCCGGCGCCGGCCAGATACCCGGCGAACACTCCGGCCTGCCACGCGTCAACGTAGGTCTGGCGCGCCAGGTCGAGGCTGAGCGGCTCCAGCCGCTTCGCCGCTTTCAGCAACAACAGCGGAGCGTCGCCGCACGGACCTGAGGCGAACGCGATCTGCCCCCGCAGCCAGTCCGCACGGGCACCCTGGGACTCATCCAGCGGCCCGGCCTCGGCCGCGGCGACCAGTTCCAGGGCCTTGCCGAACGCGCCGGCCTGCATGCTGGCCTGCGCCGCGGCCAGCGTGCGCCCGACGCGACGCGCCGGGTCGGCGGTCAGTGTCACCGCACGCTCCAAGAACGCCGCCGCGGCGGCCAGCCCGCCACGGGCTTGCGCCCGCCCCGCGGACTGCTCGAGCTCCGCCGCAACCTCCTCATCCGGACCAGGCGCTGCCTGGGCGCGGTGCCAGGCACGTCGATCAGGGTCAGCCGGATCGGTGGCCTCCGCCAGCGCCGCATGCGCCCGTTGTCTGTCCGCCAAGGGCGCCGACCGGTAGGCCGCCGAGCGTACCAGCGGATGCCGGAACCGTACCCGCGGGTTGAACTCGGCCAGCCCCGCCTCGGTCGCCGGTACCGCCGCATGATTCGGGATTCCCAGCTGCCCGGCCGCTCGCCACACCAGCGACCAGTCTCCGGACGGATCGGCCGCCGCTAGCAGCAGCAGTCGTCGCGTCTGGGCCGGCAGTGCGCCGAGTTGCCGCTGGAAGCTCTGCTCGACACGCCCCGGCAGCGATACCGCGCCGGGCAGCCCGAACCCACCCGCCAGCTCGGCCGGTGACAACCCGCGCGGCAGCTCGAGCAGGGCCAGGGGGTTACCTCGCGTCTCGGCGATAATCTGGTCCCGCACTCGGGCATCCAGGAATCCGGTCAGGGCCGAGTCCAGCAGCGCCCGCGCGTCGTCTTTTCTCAGGCCGGGTACCGGCAGCTCTGGCAGCTCGGCAAGCTCCTCGCCTGGCTCGCGGGCGGCGAAGATCAGGGCGACCGGCTCGGCCGCCAGCCGACGCGCCACGAACCCGAGGACCTGCGCCGAGGCCTGGTCCAGCCACTGCGCGTCATCGACCAGGCAGACCAGCGGCCGCTGCTCGCCCACCTCGGACAGCAGGCTCAGGACCGCCAAGCCCACCATGAACCGGTCCGGCGCCGGACCAGCGCTGATGCCGAATGCCGTCCGCAGAGCCTCTCGCTGCGGCACCGGGAGACCCTCAAGGCGGTCCAGCATCGGGGCGCACAGTTGATGCAGCCCGGCGAACGCCAGCTCCATCTCCGACTGCACACCGACTGCGCGTGCGACCCGACACCCCGCCGCCTGGCTGCTCACATAGTCGAGCAGCGCTGTCTTCCCCACGCCTGACTCGCCGCGTAGCACAAGAACCCGGCTCTCGCCGGCCCGCACCGCATGGACAAGCCGGTCAAGTGCATCGCGTTCGTCGAGCCGGTCCATGAGCTTTGCCTCGTGGATCCACGGCCGGTACTCATTGCCCATCCAGACTAGCCGTACACCCTACTGGACGCCTTACTCAAGTGGTAGGACGCGGTGAAGCTGGCCACGGGAGCTGATGCCGAGCTTGGTGAAGACCTTGGCCAGGTGGTACTGGACGGTGCGCGTGCTGATGAACAGCCGCGCGGCGATCTCCGGGCTGGAAAGCCCGTCACGGGCCAGCCGGGCCACCTGGGCCTCTTGGGCGGTCAGCGGTTCGCTCGCCCGACTGGACGGCGTTCGGGCGGTAGGTTTGCGCACGGTCTCGCCGGTTGCCAGCAGTTCGCGCCTGGCCCGCTCGGCAAAAGCCTCCATGCCCATCGCGGCCAGCATCTGGTAGGCGGTGCGCAGCTGCTCACGTGCCTCACTGCGGCGGCGCTCGTGGAGCAGCCATTCACCGAACAGTAGGAACGAGCGAGCCAGTTCCGCGCGGACGCGGGTCCGGCCGAGCCGGTCGATCGATTCGCGGTAGCCGTCCTCGGCAGCCCCGCCCTCACTCAGCAGCGCCCGCGAACGCGCTGCGATCCCGAGCACCCACTCCGACCCGGAGTCGCGGGCCTTCGCCCCGAGTTGCTTCAGGGCACCGACCGCGCGCTCGGGTTTCCCGCACCGTACGGCCGCCAGGATCAGCTCGGCGAGGCTCCAGTCCGAGAACCCGATGTCGTGATGTTCGCCGGCCCGCTCGGCGGCGGCGAGCGCCTCCTCGTGGCGGCCGATACCGTTGTAAAGCACGGCGATTGCCCAGTGCACGGCCGACAGCCCGAGTGTCTCGCCCCGCTGCAGTACCTCTTCTGTGGTTCGTTCGGCCAACCTGGAAACCTCGCCTTCCCGGCCCCTCCAGGCCGCGAGCGCCACGGGACTATAGGGCGGGACGTGGCTCCCGGTCGCCTCACAGACCGCCCGCAACTCCGCCAGCAGCGAGGACCCTTCAGCCAGCTCGCCCATGAACGCGACCGCCACGATGCGTGCGTTGAGGGCAAACTGGAGCGCCGTAAGCGCGCCGCTCTCCCGGGCAAGCGTGACGTTACGGCCAGCCAGCACGTACCAGCTCTCGTCGTCCCATAGATCTACAGCGCTGTAATACGTGAGCAAGCCGCACTCGAGTCGTTCCTCTGCCGAGAACTCCTGGCTGCGCAAGGCGGTCAGCGCCCGCTTCAACACCGGCACGCTGACCGCATAACCCTCCGTGACCTGCGTCGCCACACCGTCGAGGAGGAGATCCAGCGGGCCCGACCGGTGCAACGGTCGCGGTGCCGCCAGCACGGCCTGCGACACGTCGACGACTCCGACCCCGCCGGCCGAACTTCCTGCGAAGAACGCACAGGACAACGCGTCCAGATAGGTCGCCCGGGCCAGCCGGACATCTAGCGGCTCCAGCAGACGGGCCGCCCGGAGCAGCAGCGGCACGGCATCACTGCCGCGGTTCTGAGCGTACGCGACCTGGCCGCGGAGCAGGTCCCCCCGGGCGCTGGCGAACTCGTCCAGCGAACCAGCCTCCGCGGTTCCTAGCAGCTCGAGAACCCTGTCGAGCGCGCCGGCCTGGAGGTTGGCCTGCGCCGCCGCCAGCATGCGTTCGGTGCGGCGCGCCGGGTCGACCGTCAACAGAGCCGAGCGCTCGAGGAACGCCGCGGCCGCCGCCAGCCCTCCGCGGGCCCGAGCCTGATACGCGGAGCGCTCCAGCTCGGCGGCGAGCTCCTCGTCCGGCCCGTCAGCGGCCTGGGCCCGGTGCCAGGCCCGGCGGTCCGGATCGACTGCCGGGTCGATTGCCTCGGCCAGAGCACGGTGCACGTTTTGGCGGTCCGGCAGCGAGGCCGACCGGTAGGCGGCCGAGCGGATCAGCGGGTGTCGGAACACTATCCGAGCGCCGAACTCAACCAGGAGCGCTTCCGCTGCGGGGACCGCCGCCTGGACCGGAAGCCCCAGCCGGCTGGCGGCCTGCCATACCAGCGAGGGGTCGCCGGTCGGATCGGCCGCTGCCAACTGCAGCAGCCGCCGGGTCTGGGTAGGCAGGGCATCCAGCTGCCGCCGGAAGCTTTCCTCGATCCGGCCCGGCAACTGCGCCGCTTCCAGCGGCCTGAACCCCGCCAGCTCCTCCGGACTCAGCCCACGGGGTAGCTCAAGCAGCGCCAGAGGATTGCCCCTCGTCTCGGCCACGATCTGGTCGCGGACCCGCGTATCCAGCGGCCCGGTTAGCACCGAATCCAGCAGCGCCCGCGCGTCGGCGGGCTTGAGGCCTTCCACCGTCAGCTCCGGCAACCCGGTAAGCTCCTCGCCCGGAACACGAACCCCGAACAGCAGGCCCACCGCATCGGCCGCCAGCCGCCGCGCCGCGAAACCCATAACCTGAGCCGAAGCCTGATCCAGCCACGGCGCGTCATCGACCAAGCAGATCAACGGCCGCTCCCTGGCTGCCTCCGACAGCAACCCCAACACCGCCAGGCCCACAAGAAAGCGGTCCGGCACCGGTCCGGCACCGAGGCCGAACGAGATCCGCAGCGCGTCTCGCTGCGGAGCCGGCAGCTGATCGAGGTGATTCATTACCGGTGCACACAACCGGTGCAACCCGGCGAAGGCCAGCTCCATCTCGGATTGAACCCCCACCACGCGCACCACCCGGCACTCGGCCGCACGGCTGGCCAGGTAATCCAGCAGCACGGTCTTGCCCACCCCCGCCTCGCCGCGCACGACCAGCGACCGACCCTCGCCTGCCCGGACAGCGCTAAGCAGCCGGTCAAGCGCGCCGCGTTCGCTGCGCCGGTCTCTCAGCCCCGGCGTGCCGGGTGCTTGGGCGGCAGCCGAGTCCGGTGGGGTCGACGATCGAGATGGTGATCTACCTGACCTGCCTGGCCTGTGTGACGGTTGCATGATTGCCTGATCCACGCCTCCCTGGGCGTGCGAGCACTCAGGGGCAGGATAACGGACAAATAGCGCTGACGATATGCGTGCGATGTGCGAAAACGGGCAGGTTATGCCCGGAACGGCACGCCCTATGTTCTGAACCGTCACTCGCGACGGCGGAAGTAAGTCGGGAAGCTCGGCACGGCTCGTTCTCGCCGCGCTTCACCCGCACCGTGACGTCAAGGATGACCCGAGTTGACAGCACGAGCCGACTCATGGCATGAAATCGACGGAAACAAAGGACCTGTCGGCCACGATTGTGTGCAGTGTCGGAGTCCGGCATTTCCAGGACCGGTATGGCCCAGCACGATCGCTACTGTGACCAGCACGGCGGTTATGAGAGTCCCCGTGATCATGGCATGCCACGTCGTGACGGTCCCGCGTCGGCCGCGCCGGTTCCAGGCGCGCCCGCCGCTGCGACGTGAGTGATCAGGCTCCCGCTGCCGGCTTCCGCCAGCGCGCCGACGCGCAGGCATCTCCTCATCGGACATCAGCCGGTTGAACACCCCAAGATTGACGCCAACTTGGGGTCGGATGCGGCGAGTTCGTCCGCTATCCAACTCAGGGTTCGTTGCTCCCCGTCGCGCCCGCTGCCCTGTCGACGGAACGGGGCTGATGGGCAGGCTGATCAATGATCAGGCCACTTCGCTGCCCCAAGCCGACCTAGGCGGCCATGAGACCATAAGCGGTTGATCTGCGCGCAACCAGCCGTCTCGCTGAGGTCACTGCCGACCGCACGGAATCCGGCGGTCTGGCGCGTATCTCCGCCAGTCAACTCCGCCGGTTCCGGCGGGTTGCGACATGGTGTAATCGGCTGAATCAGCGGCGCTTCCGCGGGCACGCCCATCGCGCTGGCTGACCGGTCGCTTCGGCGAAGGGCTAGGCAGGACATCAGCTACACCGTGATCGGCGACCGCGGCCAGGGATGACCCTGATGCCGTCGGGGTGAACATCAGGGTGCGAACCGGGGCTGATCCCGATCGACGGCGGCCACCGCCGGAGGCAGGCTCGACGCATGAACGCAACCACCACAGGCACCGGTCAGCCCCGGGCCTGCCAGCTGCGCCGGTCCGGCGATGACAAGATGGTGGCCGGCGTGGCCGGCGGCCTAGCCCGGTACCTCAACGCGGACGTCACGCTGGTCCGCGTCATCATCGCGGCGCTGGCTCTGTTCACCGGTGCCGGCGTGGCGCTGTATATCGCCGCCTGGCTGCTGATCCCCGCGGACGGCAGCGACCATCCGGCCGCCGCGGCGTGGCTGGCCGGCCGCCGGGACCGCTTCCGCTGAACCCTGACCAGCCAGCCGCTTGACCTGAACGGAGACCGATCACTATGCCCGCGATCATCGCCCTTGCTCTTATCGCCATCGTGGCCCTGACCGTGCTCGGCGTCGCCGTGCACGTGTTGTTTTCCCCGTGGCTGCTGGTGGCCGTCGCCATCCTGGCCTGGATCAAGTTCCGGCCGCGCCGCTCCCCCCGGTAGCCCCGGTGCCGGCCGCCCGCTGCCCGGCCGGCGCTGAGCGCGCCGCCAGGCAGCGTCGCCACAGCCCGGTGCATCGCCCAGGACGCGGATATCACTGAGCGCAACGTCCAAGCCGCGCGAGATCCGCCTAATCCGTGCGGCCAGCTGATCCACTTCGGGCTCACCGATGAAGGCGCGGAACGGATGATCCGGGCATCAGGATCGCCGTGCTCGGCTGCGGCGTAACCTCCGGTGTCAGAACGCACGATCGGACGGTCGTGACCGGCGGTCCTGCGGGGCAGGACTGAGACCGCGATCAGAGGCAGTCTAACGGCGTCCGCAGCAGTCAGGGCGTGCTGGCTCTGCGCGCGAGGACAAGCCGGTACCGCGGGCTGCCGTCCTCGCGCCGGCCCAGAGCCGTCAAGGGCAGGGTCGTCACGGTGAATCCGGATGCTGTCAGGTCGCTGCGGACCGCGTGCAGCGGGCAGGTGCGGTAGTACATGACGAACGGGGGACGCCACACCGCATTGCGGACCCGCATGGCCAGGTCGAACCCGAGCAGTGCCCAGTACCAGCGTGAGGTGACAGGCTGCGGCGCACCGACCGGGAAAGCGAAAAGCCCGCTGGGCCGCAGCGCGCGGTACACGCCGGTGAACAGCGCAGGCCGTTCGGCGGGCAGGAAGTGCCCGAGCGCTCCGAAACTGACCGCCAGGTCGAAGGCCCCGGCGAAGGGCAGGGCCCGGACGTCGGCCCGCACCCACCCGGCGCCGGGGTGCGCACTGCGCGCCTGCGCGAGCATGCCAGCGCTGAAGTCGACGCCCATGATCCGTCCTTGGCACAGGGACTTGAGGACCCGCATGCCCGCGCCGGT
>Ga0210390_10004680_pt1 | contig 11516 bp, 7 predicted proteins | sample IncBWH11OmetaG_FD_161050 | JGI IMG/M metagenome (GOLD analysis project Ga0210390, IMG submission 161050) | Forest soil microbial communities from Barre Woods Harvard Forest LTER site, Petersham, Massachusetts, United States - Inc-BW-H-11-O ... | reverse complement strand
TCATCGAGCTGCATATTGATACCGTACTTCGGATGAACCACCGTTGCCGTCTGCTCGCCTGAGAACTGCTTGGCCTTGGGTCCGTTCAGCGGACCGTTGATGTAAATGCTGTACTTGTCCGTCTCGCGGGCGACCCGCGCGCCGGCGACGAGCGCAAAATGCTTAGCCACTGCCCAGGTAATCTGGCCGTAGCCCGCCTGCTGCTCATCGCTCAGCGGCTCCTTCTCATATATCGACTGATTGCCCGGCAGCAGCGGCTGCCCGAACGCTTGCTCGACGCTCTGCCCGTAAGCCTGCTGAATCTGGGTCGGCCAGTACGGCGACACCACCCACTGGTAACCGACCTGGCGCGACTTGGTATAGAAGGCATCCACGGTCCACTGCAGCCGCGCATCGGGGTTCGACGAGGCCGCGCGCAGCTCCTGCACGAACACGTTGAGAGTCGCTGGCGTATAGCTATCCGCCGCCGCGTTCGGGGTCAGCGGCCAAGGCTGGCCGATGATGGCCGGCATCAGATCCGTGGTCTGCTCGGTGAATTTGGGCTGGCCATTCCTCAAGGTATCTACCGAAAACTCGAAGCTATCCCAGGCATTGGCCCGTTGGCTGCGAGCGCACTGGTGGCATCGATCGCCTATGCGCACAGCTTCGACAACGGTCGGCAAGTCTCCGCCTGGCTGGGCCTGGTTCCACGCCAAAGCTCCAGCGGCGGCAGGCCAACGCTGCTCGGGATGAGTAAACGCGGCGATGCGTACTTACGCACGCTGCTGACGGGTCAGTCGTGTGCGCTGGCGAGCGCCCTCTCCATCACCCCGCGATCCTCGGCGGTTAACTGCTCCCTGCCGAGGTTGTAAGTGAGCTTGTTGATCGTCCCCGTGAAGCGAAATGGCAGCTTGTAGCTCTCGTCGACCGGCGTGCGGGTGTCCATGCCGATGTCGAGCGTTTCGTCGATCGACATGAGGAACGGGATCGTGTGCTCCATCGTCTGCCTCGAGAGCACCCTGCCGTCGACCGTCAGCACGCCGGTGCCGCCCTTACCCAATCCCGGCCCGTCGTACTTGAAGTCGAACACGATCGTGTGCTTCCCGGGGGCGAGCGACTTGCCGAGCCAGTCCTCAGCACCCACGCCACCTTCAAAGCGGTAGCGCTTGAGGTTCAACAGGTTGTAGACGAATACCGGCTTGCCCTTCTGCAAGTAGAGACCGTAGCCGCCGAAGCGCCCGCCCATGGTCGCGATCATCCCCTCGGCGCCCACCTTTGGCACCGTGATCTCGGCGGTGATTGTGTAATCCTTGTCCAGGAGGCTCGGGGCGTTGCCGACCGGGATGCCGACGTTCTCGCCCACGTAGGTGAAGACCGTGCGGCCAGCGGTTGCACTGGGCCGCGGGTTGATAATGCGTGAAAAAGTCGAGTTGTCGAGCGGAAGAACTTGGTACTTTTTCGCCTGGGCGAGGAACAGCGCCTGCATCTCCTTCAGCTTCTCGGGGTTCTTCGCCGCGAGGTCGTTCGCCTGCGAATAGTCCTCGGCGATGTTGTAAAGCTCCCACTTGTACTCGTTGACTGGGGGCAGCGGCTTGGTTCCGAGGAGCCACGTCGGCTCGGGCGGCGTCGTACAGGCATACCAGCCGTCGTGATAGATCCCGCGATTGGCAAACATCTCGAAATACTGCGTGGCGCGCTTAGATGGTGCGTTGGCATTCGCCTTGTCGAAGGTATAGACCATGCTGACGCCTTCGATAGGCTTTTGCGCGATGCCGTCGACCGTGCCCGACGCCGCGATGCCCGAGGCTTCCAGGATCGTCGGCACGATGTCGATCACGTGATGAAACTGGCTGCGGACGCCACCGAGGTCCTTGATGTGGCCGGGCCACGAGATGGCCATGCCTTGTCGCGTCCCGCCGAAGTGCGAGGCGACCTGCTTCACCCACTTGAAGGGCGTATCGAACGCCCAAGCCCACGGCACCGCCATGTGCGGGTACGTCTGATCGGAGCCCCACGACTCGTAATAGCGGAGGTACTCGGCCTCCGGCAGCTCGAGCAAGCCGTTGACGGCGGTGATCCAGTTCGGCGTACCCATCAGCGTGCCTTCGGCGCTGGTGCCGTTGTCCCCACTGATGTAGATGATGAGCGTGTTGTCGAGCTTGCCCATGTCTTCCACCGCCTGGATCACGCGGCCGATCTCGTCGTCGGCGTAGGCGACATAGGCTGCGAACACATCCGCCTCACGAATGACGATCTTCTTCTTTACCGCAGACAGCGAGTCCCACTTCGGCAGAGCATCCGGCCAGGGCGTGAGCTGCGTGCTGGCGGGGATCACGCCGAGCCGCTTTTGGTTCGCGAAGATCTGTTCGCGCAGCTTCTCCCAGCCCTGGTCGAACAGGTGCATCTTGCTGATTCTGTCGATCCATACCTTGGTCGGCTGGTGCGGGTCGTGCGTCGCGCCGGGGACGTAATAGACGAAGAACGGCTTCTCGGGTGCGGAGGCGTTCAGCTCCTTCATGTAGCGGATCGCGTCGTCTGCCATGTCCGTGATCAGGTTGTAGTTGTTTCTACCGATCCACGGGTAAACGGGTGTGTGGTCACGGAAGAGGTAAGGCGTCCACTGGTCGGTCTCCCCACCCATGAAGCCGTAGAAGTACTGGAAACCCATCCCGCTCGGCCACTGGTCGAACGGGCCGGCGGCGCTGTACTGGAACGACGGCGTGTTGTGGTTCTTGCCGAACCACGACGTGGCATAGCCGTTCTCCGAAAGGATCCGGCCGATCGTCGCGTTTTCCGGGCCGATATACGAGTCGTAGCCCGGGTAGCCGGTCGACATTTCACTGATGATGCCGAAACCAACCGAGTGATGGTTGCGGCCAGTGATGATCGCAGCGCGCGTCGGCGAGCAAAGCGCCGTGGAGTGAAACTGCGTGTAGCGCAAGCCCGCCTTGGCGATGCGGTCCATGGCCGGAGTCGGGATGACCCCGCCGAAGGTGCCCGACACGCCGTAGCCCTGGTCGTCGGTCATGATGAGCAGCACGTTCGGCGCGCCCTTCGGCGGCACCACTCTGAGCGGCCAGTAAGGCTTCGAATCCTTGGCATCCTCCTTGATTACACCGCCAAACTTCGGCGGTGGGGGGGGAAGTTGTTTGCCGTCGATCGTGGTCGTTGCGCTCGGCGAACCTGGCACGCCGATGACTTGCTGTGCCGCCAGCGGCAGCGATGCAAGAAGGGTGCATGCGACAAAGATACCCTTTGCATGGCTCATGATTTCCCTTTCCGTCATTAGACAGACTGAACGCTGCGGGACACCAAGTCAGGAGAGCTTCTGTCCAGATCTTAGTACCTCGGGGGACATCGCGATCTTTGTGTCTCCATCTTCCATGCCCAGCAGAACGGCGGCTTTTTGTGTTCGGCGGAAAGGTCCTTGAAGTTAAAGGTCTTGCCCGGACCGATGCCGATCGTCGTAATTCAGCAGCATATCCGGTCAGATTCGCCGCTACGTTTCGATTCCGAGTGGGCAAACGCGCTAAATCGTATCGAGAGTGGGAGTGACAGGGTATTGTGGAAAACACCTAGTTCCAGCATGGCAGCCCCAGTCTAACGAACGCATTTCAGCGTTAGAACGCACTGCAAGCCCATGTGACCTACTGAGGCGCGGGACGTCCGCTATGCAGCCGGCAATTCAGAGCCCATCAGGACAGCTCTTGGCCCGAAACTGGTCATCTACGATCTGGATGCGCGAGATGCACTGGACGAAGCCGCAGCTCGCGGCGCAGATCAGGTTCGTGGAATGGACGGCCGAAAACCCTGATCAGGCGTGATACCTGCGCCCCATCGCCCGAACATCAGTGTCCGGAAGATTGGCAAACGGGCAGTCTTGAATCTGCAGTGCTGGCCGGCACCTATCTCACCCTAAGGGCCGCGGAGCTCGCCTCGCAAGCGCTGCGCGATCCGCAAGATCGACGGCAATTCGTCGCTCAGGTTCGGGGCGCGCTGGCTGAGGACATCGAGCGCGGCGAACCGCTGCAGCCGGTCCGACTGCGCGATCGCGGGGCTCGGGCGAGAGAGAAGCCCCGGCGCTCCGACGACTTGACGCTATAAAGGGAGAGACGTATCAAGTTCCCGGGATAGGGATCAAAGTTGCAAGATTGCGCCAATAAACTCTATCTCTGTTAGGGGCGACCTGCCGCCAGGTTATTCAATAGGTTACCCGGCGCGGCCGCCTTCCGGCTCCGGTCAGTGGGCAGGAGCGGCAGGTGTGTTCGGCCAAGCTGCCGCTGTCACGGTCTTACGCTCGTGTAAAGCACTTAGATTGCGAGCAACAAAGTCGGCATCGGGAGCAAGCCGCTTTGCCTTTGCCAGATCCTGCTCGGCGCCCGCCATATTTCCCGAAAGCCAATTCAGGACTGCACGATTGGAGTAGGCCAAGGCCACATCGTGACGCGCCGCGCGCTCCGTCCCCAATACCGAGAGCGTGGCGCGTTGCTGCTCGGCGTCTTTGATCGCGGCGTCGCACGCTGCACGCGCTGCCGCGAATTGTTGAGTCATCGCGTACGCCACGCAACGATTGGTATCCACCGCGCCCAGGTCAGTGTTCAACGAAGGGCGTGGCTCGCTCAGGGATTTCGCGGCGCTATCGTACTCGCCACTCGTCAGGGCGCTTCCTCCGGCTCCGTTGCTGCTGGCGGTGAATACAAAGGAGGCTGATTCGGCCGCTTGCGCGATAGCGCCGCCCCCCGAAGCGGTCACTGCTGCGAGCATCGCGGCCGAGACGAAGCCGCCATATCTGCGGGTGTAGTTGCGCATGGTTGTCACTCCTGTCCCGTGGATCCTTGAGTTCGAGAAAGAGCGTCGTGAACACGATAGCCGTGCGCGACAGCCGCTGACAAACGAAGAAACTGACGGCGATGCATGAGTCGGACTCACGCGCACAATTACGGAGCGACACGAGAGGGATTCCGAAAAACCTACCCCCGGACAGGGAGTGCAGCCGCCGGGTGATGGAATAGCGGGAATTTACTCCAGCAACGTGCTACGGCCGCGCAGGGGGATGAGGCGATCGGGTCCGCGCAGGCCTGCGCCAGCACTCGGAGCTCGCGGGCACCTACCTCAATTGTAGTCTTTATGGCAGATGTCAGATCGGTCTACGCAGGGCGCTGCACGGTCATCGTTATCCGACGCCGCGGTCGCGTGCGGAGTTTTCGCCTGACATGTTGAGTGGCGATCACACCGTCTGAAGGGGGGATTTTGCGGCCGAGGCCGCTCCACGCTGATGTGCTTGAACGGAAGTCGGCGGACGTCCGCGGAAAATCGAAGGACTCGCAGCTTCTTCGAATTACCCGCCACGGGTCTCTGGCGAGGAGCGCAATTTTGAGCTGCGCCCGCGCTCGCAAGCACCTCTAAAGCGAGAGATCGCCGATTCGCGCCCTAGGCTGCGTACGCTGCACGGAACCGAACTCTCAGGACTCGAACTTCGAATTACCCGCTAAATTACCCGCTACGAGCGCTTCGCTAGGCTCCCTCAGAAGCGCTGGTGGGTGTCGCCCCGTGGCGATCGCCGCTCTCAACGCGTGCTGCGTTCTTATAGAAGAATCATCTATGATGCGCGCGAGAGTTCGAGTCCTGTCTCGAATCTGGAACTGATTGAAAAATATGAAGAAAAAAGACCTGGTGCCCGGGAGAGGAATCATACCTCGGCGGTAAATTTCTCCGCGCTCAAGCGGTTGGCGCCGTGGGACTTTTTTTTGGGTTACCCGCAAACTTACCCAGCGATGGAATGCACTGGCGCGACATCCACGGATACCGCGTGTTGTCCGTTGATACGAAGCTCAAAAAGGTCGCGATGTTCGCGCATCCGGCGGGAGAGTCTGCTCACATCTGGGTCCGGTGTTGACCCCAAAGCAGCCGATCGCCAATGGCGGCTTCCGGGCGATCCGGGATGGGGCAGCATTCGCCAGCGCGCCAAGACGCATGGCTCGGCACTGACGAGCTACGTTGTCGCTACTCCCTTAGCTCCCGCAACGGCGGGCCGCTTTGGCGGCCCGCTGAACTGGCTATTTACCCGGCCTGGCTCATGGAACCGGTTCGATCTCACTCGGCCGCCAGGTCTTGTTGAGCCATGGCTCCAGTGGTCCGTACATGCGCAGAATCGCAAACCAGCTCTTGCCCGGAACCGTTTGCAGCCAGTTGTTCTCTTTACCTGCCGGCGCTTTCGGCGAGAAGTAGATGTCGAATGAGCCATCCGCGTTCTTTTCTATTCCCTTGGTCTTGCTTCCGACTGTCGGGAATCTCTGGTCGGTCTGCAACATCGAGCGCGTCTGGGTGTCGTAGATCGTGACGGCCCAGAAGTTGTTAACCGGCGCATTGGGCGGCAAATGGAGTTTGTATGTTTTCGAACCATTGAGCGGCTGTTTCTTGGAGTCGAAATAGGCCCCTGCGTAATCAGATCCGACTCCAACTGCCGTTTTGGCCATGGACGGCGTCACGCCGCCGGCATTGAAATAGTAGAGAACAGCCGCGTCAAGCTGCATTGTGCCGTCGAGTTCGAAGGTAGCGTTTCGGTTCGCGAAGAACGCCGACCAGGCGCTGTTGGTGTCGGGATAGAGAAACACCCCATCCATGCGCGGATCGAAGGTAATGGCGCGCGCGGTGGCATTTCCCAATGTCGCCGCCTCGGTCAGCAGCTTTTTCATCCGGTCGTCGGGCGCGAAGGACTTCCCCTTGACGATGCCGATTGTGGCGATGGCCCCACGCTGCGATGGGTCGATCGCCTCTAGCGGCTCGTCCTGAATGATCTGGTTCAGAAGCTGATAGTAGGCAAGAGTGTTCGGAAAGAGGGTGTTGAAGGGCTTGCCGGACAACTTGATGAAGGTGGTCGACGCCGGATTCGCGGCGTCCTTCAGCGGATATATCCGAATCCCCGAGGTCATGTTTTCGGCCCCAGCTTGCAGGCCCTTATCAATCGAGCCGCGCAAGAAAAGAAAGTTCTTGTTGGTCCGCGGCTTCAGTAGGAAATATCCACTGGGTACTTGACCAGCGTAGCCGGCGGGCAATACCAGATACTTGCCGCCTTTGCCCCTGTCTGGCCCAGTGACGCCAATGTCGCCGACGAAGCGCTCCCAATCGTCGTCGAGAAAGCCAAGCATACCCGGCGGCACTTCGATGACGGTGGGTCCGTCTTTGCCCAGGTCGGTGCGGGAGAATGCGTAAAGGGTCGAGGTGTTGGCCGTCAAGACAACTGCTCGTGAGTCCATCAGCTGCTCGAAAATGGCGACCTTATTGGGCGCGTCAGCACCCTGCGCGGCAAGGCCCGCGAGAAAGGCTCGAATCGCCACTGCGCCGAGGTTATCGAGAAAGACTTGGAGCCCGCGAGAGCGATCGAGATTGTCGTAGAGGATTTTGACGGTATCGCTGGTCGGTACGCCGTCAGAGAAATCCAGCTTGCCGATGGGCGTATCGACTTTGTCGGGGATCGAGATCGACCTCAGGGTTTCGGCGGACACCTGCGCTTGCGCTGCCTCCGAGGCGGGGAGAGCTAGCAAGACAAAAGCTGTCAGGACTGTTATTGAACTGAATATCCGCTTCAGCGCACTCTCCTTTTGTTTGGAGTTTGAATTGTCCAAGGGTGTCGTGAGCTTCATCGGTTATTCTCCCTAAGGGATGCAGTGAATCGGCAGCGCCGTGACCGGGCAATTGGAAGAGATGCAGTGTCCGGCGTTTTTCTCGCGAAAGTCGTCGAACTGATCAACCGTTAGCTAAAGCAATGCGTGAGTTCATCGTGAACGCCTGATTGTGTTCTCCCATTCGAATGGTCGCATGGTGATCATTTGACGAGTTCAAATTCTCCCGGCTTCCACGTCTTGTCGAACCACGACTGCTGCGGGCCGTAGAGTCGCAGCAAGACATTCCAGCCTTTGCCAGGGATGGTCTGTACCCAATTGGCTTCATGGCCCTTAGGCGGGGTCGGGGCGAACCAAACATCCGCTGACGTGTCGGGGTTGATTACGATTCCGTTCGTCTGGCTACCGATGCTCGGAAATTGCTGGTCGGTCTGCAGCATCGAACGGGTCTGGTTGTCATAGACGACGAACGACCAGAAATCTTTCGCCGGAATGTTGGGCGGCAAATGGATCTTGTAGGTCTTGCTGCCATTCAGCGGCTTGCCTTCGGAGTCAACGAACGCAGCGGCGTATTGCGAGCCGATGCCGACCATCTTCATCGCCATGGCCGGGGTGATGCCCGTGGCATAGTAAAAAAACAAGGTGCGCGCATCGAGATTACGCACGCCTGGCTGGGACAAAAACTCGTAGCTTCCGCCGACGAAGCTTGTGATCCAGGCGCTGTTCGGAAAAAAGTAGGCCTCCTTCATGCGGGTGCGGAAGAGGATGGCGCGAGCAGTGGCGTTACCCACTGCCGCAGCCTCAGTCAGAATCCTCTTCATCCGCGCATCAGGGGCAAATGGCTTGCCCTTCGCGATGCCGATGGAGGCGAACAATCCCAACCGCTCAGGATCCAGTGCTTCGCTGGGCTCTTCCTGCACGATCTGGTTGAGCTCTTCAAAGTAGCTGAAGTCATTGGCATGAACGGTGTTCAGTGCGACCCCGGAGCCATTGATGAATTTCGTTTCCGGCGGGTTCTTGGCCTGCGCCAGCGGGTAGATGCGCAGATTCTTCCTGATGCCCTCCACGCTGGGCCTGAGGTCGCCGTTCACCTTAAATCCTCGGCCCATGAGCCAGAGGTTATAAGTGCGCGAGCGCGCGACAAAATAACCCGCGGGGACGTCGCCTTTGTAGCCCGGCGGGACCACGAGATACTTGCCACCCTTACCTTTGTCTGGGCCGGCATTGCCGATATCGATCACATACTGGAACCAAGAATCGTCGAGAAACGCGAGCACCTTCGGAGGCGTCTCCAGCACCAATGGGCCGTCCTTCAGGTTTAGCCAGGTGCTGAAGTAAACCGAATCGGTATTGCCCGTGAGAAAAAGCGATTTGGAGTCGAGGAGATTCTCGAAGATCAAGATGCTGCCATTGACAGCGCCCAACTTTTGGAACCCTGTGCGCATGCCGACCAGCGACGCGCCGGACATGCCGCTGAGAAATGTCTGCACCCCGCGCTGAAAGTCGAGATTGTCATAAACCTTCTGCGTGGTGGCGTCATCCGGGAAACCGTCAAAGAACTTGAGCGTGCCGAGCCGCGTCTCAACCGAGTCCGGAGTCGTGATCTGCGGCGGGATGGGCGTGGTCATCTTCATCGCCGGCGGGGTCTGCGCCCCTGCGTTGACTGTGATCATCGCGGCTGCGAGCGCGGCGGCAAGTAGGGAACTTGTTTTCATGGTCATGGTCTTTCCGCCGTGAGGGCTCGATCAACTGCCCCAGTATCCTTAACGCCAAAATCACGCCAACGCCGTTGCGAGTCTGAGGGTAACTGTAACCGCGCAGGCCCCGAGCGAGCCGCTTAGGTTTGTTGTCCTGGTGGTCTCGTTCCTGGCGTGCGTGCACTCGACCTTGTTCATTGCTCCGTCATGAGGCTTCGTGCCGGACGACCCAGCCCACGATACTGCGCGATTGCCCCGGTGTAAGTGAACTTTAGGGAAGTACCAAGCGTGGCTTGGGTGGGGGACACTGGTAGCCGCGATGGACCGAAAACCCGGCGGCTAAGCCCCCGCTTTACTATTTTGTGAGCGCTTTGTTCCAGCCTTTCGCGTTCATCCCAGAAAACCAGGCAGCGATCCACCGGAAAAAATGGGAATTAATCAAATGCACGCTAATTGCTTTAGGACCGTGATGACTGGTCTTGTTGCGACGCTAGTATTAGGTGGATCGATGTCGGGGTTCGCACGCGCCGCAGAGGCCACGCCGGCCGAAGCCCGTGCCATCGCCAAGGAAGCATATATCTACGGTTTCCCGTTGGTCGACAGTTATCGCATCCAATATGACTACTTCTTGAACACCAAGGGGCCTGAGTACAAGGCGCCGTGGAATACGCTAGTCAACACCCCCCGCGTGTACACGCCTGCAGATACTGCGATCCAAACGCCTAACTCTGACACGCCGTATTCGTGGTTGGGACTGGATCTGCGAGCGGAACCCGTCGTTCTTACCCTGCCAGTCATTGAAAAGGGGCGCTACTTCAGTGTTCAGCTGATCGACGCATATACCTTTAACTTTGCCTACCTCGGCAGTCGTACCACCGGCAACAATGGCGGCAGTTTCCTGATTGCCGGGCCGAATTGGAAAGGGCAAAAACCCCCGGGCGTGAAGAAGGTGATTCGTGCAGAGACGGATTTTGTTTTCGTCGTCTTCCGCACGCAATTGTTTGATCCAAGCGATCTCGACAACGTTAAGAAGGTCCAATCAGGCTACAAAGCGCAGACGCTGTCGGCGTTCCTCGGGACGGCGGCGCCGCCAGCCGCGCCCAGCATTGATTACATCAAGCCCCTCACCGCCGAAGCTGAAAAGAGTTCGCTTCAGTTCTTCGATATCTTGAACTTCGTGCTGCAATTTTGCCCCACGGACCCGTCCGAAAAGCAGTTGATGGCGCGATTCGCCAAGATCGACGTTGGCGGGGGAAAGACTTTCGAGGCAAGCAAACTCTCGCCTGAAATGAAATCGGCTATCTCGGCAGGCATGGGCGACGCTTGGGCTGACTTAGCCGGTTTGTTGAAAAGATTTGATTTAGGAGAGGTGACTTCCGGAGATGTTTTCGGCACACGGGAATACTTAAAGAACAACTACCTGTACAGAATGGGCGCAGCCGTCGCCGGCATCTACGGCAATTCAAAGCAAGAAGCGATGTATCCGATCTATGGCGTGGATGAGGCAAAGCAAAAGCTCAATGGCGCTAACCGCTACACCTTGCGTTTCGCGCCCGGTGAATTGCCACCCGTCAACGCGTTCTGGTCGCTGACTATGTATGAGCTGCCGGCGAGTCTGCTAGTGGCCAATCCGATCAAGCGGTACTTGCTCAATTCGCCCATGCTGCCGCAGTTCAAACGCGACCCCGACGGCGGGCTCACGCTCATCATTCAAAATGAATCGCCCGGCAAAGACAAGGAATCGAACTGGCTGCCCGCGCCAAAGGGGCCCTTCATCATGTATATGCGCCTCTATTGGCCCAAAGAAGCTGCATTGGAAGGCAAGTGGAAAGCGCCGCCGCTAAATAAAGTGGAATGAAATGGGACCCCCTTGCGTCGCCAAGCGATCGTATCGGGAGTCATATTGTTTGGTTGTATAACGTTAAGGGACGACCGCGCGAGTGGTCCGGCCTTCTCGTTCGGGACGACTGCGCTGGGCTCGACTGCTGACTGGGTGTATCGAGCAGTACGGTGCCCAAGGGGATTACCCCGCAGCGGTCGCGCACGGTGGCGACGACTTCAAAGCAAGCAGCCCCTCAATGGGCTTGGTGTTGCCCCCCACCCGCTCCTCATAATGGTCCGATTCGGGCATTGCGACGCCTGAGGTACTGTTATTCGGGTAATGCCGCGTCTACATCGGGGGCAATGGCGAAGGCTCGCGCGTCGTGCCGCAGGGCTA
>Ga0210390_10004679_pt1 | contig 11518 bp, 15 predicted proteins | sample IncBWH11OmetaG_FD_161050 | JGI IMG/M metagenome (GOLD analysis project Ga0210390, IMG submission 161050) | Forest soil microbial communities from Barre Woods Harvard Forest LTER site, Petersham, Massachusetts, United States - Inc-BW-H-11-O ... | reverse complement strand
GTCATCCAGACTGCCGTTAGGGACCGTGCTGGTGCTGAAAACCGGCTTGCCGTGCTCGAGGAGGTCGATGATCTTGTTGTAGCGCATCTTCTCAGCCATGTTTTGCCCCTTCCAGTTTCCGGCTTGGCTGCTGGCCTCTCCCTCTACCCTTCGCTCTCCCTACTGCGTACCAATCGCTTCCAACGAGCATGAGCCACCCGGTTTTCGGGGTGAAATCATTATCCGCCGGCATCGGGTACACGACCCACGGGGAGGAGGCTAACCCGCTAAGGGCACGATAGCGGTCAGGCGGTCCCCACCGACGCTCCGGCTGGTGTGCCCTTGTCCCGTGAGGTCTTCGAACAGGACGGCGTCTCCAGAGCCGAACCGCCGGGTGGTCCGATCGCCGATCACCACCTCCATCTGGCCTCCGGAGAGGAAAATGGCGTACTGGCGGCGCGGCGCATTGTGCCAATCGCTGAAACGGCCGTTGGGCGAACGCGTGAAGGTGATACTGCTGGCGGCCTGCTCGATCGACCTCTCCATGTCAGGTGGGAGCAGGTCCAGGTCTTCAAAGTGTGACTGACCATCCGTGCCGGTATAGCATCTGACAAACGCCATGGGCATTCCTCCTGGAGTCTCGGTGAAGGCAGCGCAGTCCATACGGCCTTGCGCCTGTATTTTCGCGCGGATTGTCCAGGCACACAACGGCCAGCACACCCTCCGGGTGCATGCCCGGGCATTCCGGCGGCGTGGCTCCCAAGCGTCAGCGGCGATGGTCATAGGTCCTTTTCAGCAAGTTCGCGGAACGCGTCGGGAACAAGACGGGTGCCCGACGCGACCGAGCCGTATCCGACGGCCTCCCATCCGAAGCGGGCGCGGATCGTGTCGACGGCGCGGTCGACGACCCAACGGGTCATGGGCGCGGTTGTCAACGTTGCCGGGAAGCACTTGAGATTTCGGAGTTCTTCGGCAGCCTGTTAAGCTCGGACACCGAGGCCGGGCCAGCAAGGCGGTGCCCGCCGGATGGATACGACGTATCGTGTATCCGGGTTTCACAAATGCAAAGGTGGCGACGATGGGAAGGCTCGACGGCAAGATCGCAGCGGTGACGGGCGGGGCATCGGGGATCGGCGAGGCGACGGTCAGACGTTTTCTCGCCGAGGGAGCGAGCGTGGCATTCTGCGATCGGGACGGTGAGCGCGGCCAGCGCGTGGCGGGCGAGCTCGAGGCCGCCGGCGCCAAGGTTGCCTTCACCCACGCTGACGTTGGCAGCGAGGCCGCATGCCTCGCCTTTGTCAACGGCGCCGCGCAGAAGTTCGGACGCCTCGACATCCTCGTCAACAATGCCGGCATCCGCAAATACGAGAAGGTCGACGAGGCGAGCGCGGCGAGCTGGAACGAGATCCTCAGCGTCAACCTGATGAGCTACGTCTTCTGTGCCAAGGCGGCGGTTCCGCTGATGCGCCGCAACAAGTCGGGCGCCATCGTCAACGTCGCCTCGGTACGTTCGATCGTCGCAGGCGGCGGCAACCTGCAGTACGACACCACCAAGGCCGCGGTCGCGGGCTTGACACGGGCGCTCGCCGCCGACCATTCGCCGGAGGGCATCCGCGTGAACGCCGTCGGCCCCGGCCCGATCTTCACGCCGTTCCATCAGAACCGCATCGCAGCTTCCGGCGAGACCGTCGAGCAATACAACGCCAGGGCCGCACAAGGCACCATGCTGAAGCGCCCGGGCAGGGCCGAGGAGGTCGCCGCCGCGATCCTGTTTTTGGCCTCCGACGACGCCTCCTATATCACCGGCGCCCTGCTGTTCGTGGACGGCGGCATGACGGCTCTCTAAAGAGCACTCAGCCGAAACGCTTATCCCGGGAACGCCCCGTGCTGACTTATGACTTCCGCCTGCCGCCCGGCCCGCGAACCGTCGAGTACGCGCTTCTAGCAGAAGACCTCGGTTTTCGTGCGGTCTGGTGCCCCGAGGTTCCGGCGTTCGGCCACGACATCTGGGTCACTCTCGCCCGCATCGCCGACAAGACGAAGCGCCTCAAATTCGGCCCCGCCGTGCTGATCCCGAGCTATCGCCATCCGATGGCGCAGGCCTCGGCCATCGCGACGCTCGAGCAGTTGGCGCCGGGACGCCTGATGGTCGGCTTCGGCACCGGCTTCACCGGCCGTGCGGGGATGGGCAAGAATCCCCTGACATTGGCCAGCATGCGCACGCATATCGTACAGGTCAGGGCATTATTGTGCGGCGAGGTTGCCGACATCGACGGCGGTCTGGCGCAGATCCTCGCGTCCGACGGCTGGCTGCCCGACCGTCCAATCAACGTGCCAATCTACATGGCAGCCCAAGGCCCCAAGGCCCGCGCGCTCGCCAAAGAGATTACCGACGGCCTGATTTCCCTCGGCGGCCCAGCCGAAGGGTTCGAGACCTGTCTCGTCTCGACCAGCGGCACGGTCCTCGATGATGGCGAGGACGTCACCTCGCCGCGCGCCTCGACGGCGGTCAGGCCGCTCGTCGCGCTTGCCTATCACCACAGGTTCACGACGGATCCGCAAAGCGTGAAAGCGCTGCCGAGCGGCGACAAGTGGCTGGCCAGCGTCGAACGGGTGGACGAGAAATTGCGCCACCTCTCCGTTCACCGCGGTCACAATCTTGACGTTTCGAACGGGCATGACGCGCTCGTCGACGTGTCCGCCGCAAAACAGGTGACCTTCACCGGCACGCGCGAGGAGTTGCGCGAACGTCTCGCCCGGCTCGAGGCCGGCGGCGCCACCGGCATCATCTTCGGCACCACCGGTTACGATGTGGAACGGGAGCTGAGGGCCTACGCGGCGGTGGCTGGATTGCGGTGACGCAGGCGCGGGCATTTATTGGTGAGCGGGGATAAATACGCTTCGGTCGCCGCCTCTCGCACTGAGCGAGGACCGCAATGGGCATGATCGAGGCGGTGCGCGAGGAAGTGGGCGATGCAGATTCCAGTGGATCAAGATGCTGCCATCGAGCGCAGAGGACCGCGAGACACTGCTGAACGGCAACACCCGCCGTTTGCTGAAGCTCTAACGCCTTGCTGCGCGGAGCCGTCGCGATGCTGACCAATATCGTGTTCATCGTGGCCGACGATCTCGGCTACGCCGATCTCTCGTGCTGCGGCCGGCGCGACTTCTCGACGCCGAACATCGACCGCATCGCCGAGCGCGGCCTGCGCTTCACGCAGGCCTACGCCAACTCGGCTGTATGCTCGGCCACCCGGCTGGCGCTGATCACCGGCCGCTATCAGTACCGGCTGCCGCTCGGCCTCGAGGAGCCGCTGGCGGGCAAGACCGATGTCGGCCTGCCGCCCGCGCACCCGACGCTGCCGTCGCTGCTGCGCGGGATCGGCTATGGCACGACGCTGGTGGGCAAGTGGCACCTCGGCCTGCCGCCCTCGTTCGGCCCGCGGCAAAGCGGCTACGACCGGTTCTGGGGAATTCTCAGCGGCGCGGTCGACTACTACACGCACGTCAATTCGCGCGGCGAACCCGATCTATGGGACGGCGACGAGGCAGCCAGCGCCGCCGGCTACCTGACCGACCTCCTGGGCGACCGCGCGGTCGAGACCGTCGACCGCCACGCCCGCAGCGGGCAGCCTTTCTTGTTGAGCCTGCACTTCAACGCGCCGCACTGGCCCTGGGAAGCGCCGGGCGACGAGGCGGAGGCGGAGCGGCTGCGCGGCACCCGGCTGCGGCATCACGACGGCGGCACGCAGCGGACCTATGCGCGCATGGTGCAGGCGATGGACCTGCAGATCGGCCGGGTGTTGCAGGCGCTCGACGCGACCGGCTTGGCGCATGACACGATCGTCATCTTCACCAGCGACAATGGCGGCGAGCGGTTTTCCGACACCTGGCCGTTCACCGGGATCAAGACCGAATTGCTGGAGGGCGGGTTGCGCGTGCCGGCGCTGGTGTGCTGGCCGGCGCGTATCCCGGCCGGGCGCACGAGCGATCAGGTCATGATCACGATGGACTGGTTCCCGACCCTGCTGGAAGCCGCCGGCACCGCGCCGCACCCCGACTATCCGCCCGATGGCATCAGCCTGCTGCCGATCTTGACCGGGGACCGCGGACCTGAGCCGCGGCGACTGTTCTGGCGCTACAAAACCAACGCCCAGCGCGCGATGCGCGACGGCGACTGGAAGTATCTGAAGATCCGCGACAACGAATACCTGTTCAACGTCGTCGAGGACCCGCGCGAGCGCGCCAATCTGAAAGAGCGGCAGCGGGCAACCTTCGCCCGGCTAACCGCCGAGTGGGCGGCGTGGAATGCCGTAATGTTGCCGGAGATCCCGGACAGTTTCGGCGAATCCTTCACGGCGGCGGGTTACGCCGACCATATCGGCCTCTGACCCGAAACCGCGTCCGCCCCCCCCGATTGCGCCGCATCGAGGCTTGCCGCAAAGCGTGCCGTGGCCCCGAACTCGGCTCGTCCTCCGCGCCATCCGTCGGCGAATCAGTTGCCGATCTCAGCGCCGGAAGGCCTCTTCTTCGTGAGGCCCTCCGGCAGCAGCGCCTGAAGCGACTCCTCGCCCTGCCGCTGCCGCCAATGGGTCAGCGACGACCGATCGAACAGCAGCTTGTGGCAGAAACATGGCTTATTCGATCCAGGGCACCAGAGGGCTTGCCGGTTTTACCAGATCTGTTCGTGACGATCCCGGCTTATCCACTTATCCTGTGCGATCGGCGGCAGCTTCGGGGAGCATGAAGCCTAGTTCCCGCTGCCATCGGCGGGAGGCGGGACCCACTTCGGCCCCTATCGGCTGCGCCGCGGGCTTAGCGACCGATCCCCTCGAGCACGTAGTCGTGATCGTGAAAGACGGTGCGGCGCGAGAACCGCCATTTGCCGTTGTCCTCTTTGATCAGTTCGCATTCGTAGCGGCCGGGCGGAAGGGTGCGGTGGCTGCCGTCCGTTGAGATGAGCACCAGCAGATAGGCCGTAGCGGCGGCCCTGTTTCCATTGATCCTCACGGCGATATTGCTGACCATGTGGCGAAATTGCGAGCCGGCGGCGCGTTGCGCCGCGAAGCGCCCGGCAAAGGCGCGGATTTCGTCGTGGCCGCTGATGTCAATGACCGGACTTTTGAGTATCGCGTCCCCCGTAAAGCAGCCGACGACAGTCTCGATCTCCCCATCGTCGAGCGCGCAGCAATAGCGCGTGAAGAGATCCTGGATTGCCACGCGATCTTCGAGGCTGGTTTCACTCATTCACCGACTCCTTGCCGGTCACCACATCGGGTCGATCGGCTCTACGATTCCTCCGCGGCCTCGATGACTTCCCACGCATCAAGGTGACGGCATCGGCCTCGCCGACGCGCTCAACCGTCGGGTACAGCAGGCGCAGCACGTCGCCCATGCCGATCGCATGCCACAACCGCACCATCGGCAGGAGCCTAACCTTGATTTTTCAAACGACACAGCGCGGCGACTCTCACGAAATGGGCCCGGCTGTGAAATCTGTCGCCCGCCCAATGCCAGAAGGTTTGCGGCGCGAGCGCCGCGTCTTCGGCCAACGCGGCCGGTTTCGCGGCCGATTTCGGGCACCCGTCCGCCCATGCGGCAATCGGCGCCGCCCAGGACATTCCCCCTTCTGGCCGTAACGGATCGTGCCGACGCCGCCTGTCGACTTGATCAGCGGGCGCTTGCCGGACAACGTGATTTCCCGAACGAGGGCAAGCCTCCTCACATCGCCCTCGCTCGTCTGCATCGCTGGCTCCTTTGGTCGCTTGTGCCGGCTCACCGGGTTGCGCCAAGGCGCTGACCGGGCCGGTATCGCCGATGCGCGGCAGCATTACAGGTGGCCTCGTAGGCGGCGGCATGCTGCGCGACTGCTGGATTGGTGGGGTTGGCCGCAGCGGTATCGCCAAATCGTCGGCGGGTTTGCGGTCTTCGGTCTCGGGCTTTGTGCGCGTGAACGTCTGGTGATTCCCTCCGCCGGGGGGGACGGTTGCCCGGGAGGGCTTTCCGCCAGTGCCCTGGCGCTCGATTGCGCTGCCCTTGGAATTGGCCGCTGCGAGCCCTCCGCCCCGCCGCCGTGGTTGCATACCACGCCGCAGCAGACGAGCTTCGGGGACCCGGTCAGCGGATAGCTTGCGGCCGTCCGAAGGGCGGGTAAGTATTCGCAAACAGGTCGGACGGAGGGTTCCTGATGTTAGGAGATCGCTTCGGCCTCACGTTGTCCACCTCGTCCGCCGCCGCGCGAGACGCCTATGTCGATGCCAGCGAGCGAGCGCTGACCTTTTACCCCGGCGCGCTGGCAGCCTATGACAGCGCCATCGCCGCCGATGCCAACTTCGCCCTGGCGCATGTCGGCAAGGCGCAGGTCTTGATGCGAGAGGGAAATGTCGCGGGCGCGCGAGCGGCCCTCACCGCCGCCAAAGAACCGGCTGTCGGGCTCACCGAGCGCGAGGCAAGTCACATCGCAATTTTCGACTTCGGTTCGAGCGGACAGATCGAGGCGGCAATTGCGGCGGTCCATAAACACCTTGCGGCGTGGCCGCTCGACGCGCTGGTGATCTCGATTGCCGCCAACCCGAACGGGTTGATCGGCAGTTCCGGCCGTCTCGGGCAGAAGCGCCAGATCGCCGAGCTGATGGACAGCCTCGCGCCGCATTATGGCGACGATTACTGGTTCCTGTCCTATCACGCGATGGCGCTTTCGGAAGACGGTCGGCTCGCGCAGGCCTGGCCCAAAATCGAGCGGTCGGTGGCGCTCAACCCGAAAAACGCGCACGGCGCACACGGGTTTGCCCATGTCTGCTACGAGAGCGGCGAACCCGATACGGCACGCGGCTTTTTGTTGCCCTGGCTCGCGCAGTATCCGCGCGACGGATTTTTCTACGGCCATTTGAGCTGGCATCTGTCGCTGGTCGAAATCGCGCTCGGCCATTTGGCCGAGGCGCAGGAGGTGTATCGCGACGCCATCGAACTCGGCCGCCATAGCGGCGGGCCGCAGCAGAAGGTGTCGGATGGCTGCGCGTTTTTGTGGCGTTCGGAGCTCGCCGGCCATCCCCGCAACGCCGCGGCCTGGCGCAGTATGTACGATTATGCGGGCGAGACGTTGCCGCGACCGGGCAGTGGGCTCGCCGATCTGCACGTCATCTTGGCGCGTGCGGTGATGGGCGATGATGCGGCGCTCGATGCGTGCAATCGCCAAATCGAGGACCTCGCCGCGGCCGGGCGTTACCCCTCCGGCTCCTACCTGCCGGCGCTGGCGCGTGGCTTTGCCGCGTTCGAGCGGCGGGATTTCGCCGCGACAATAGAGGCGCTCGCCCCTCTTGCCGGTCAGAACGAGCGTATCGGCGGCAGCCGCGCGCAGCACGATGTGATCGAGTTCACCCTGCTGAAGGCCTATCTCGGCGCCCAGCGTCTGGACGAGGCCAAGCGGCTGCTGAGCGCCCGCCGCCCCGGCGCTTCCGGCGTTGCGGTTGCGGGGGTCGGGGCGGTCCAGTGACAGTCGTCGTGTCAACGTATCGAGGGGAAACAAAAATGCGTCCGCAGGCTGCTGCGCTGAAGGCGCTTCTCGACGAACCGCGGCTGCAAGTGATGCCGGGTTGCGGGGACGGAATGGGCGCCCGGCTGATCGAGGAAGCCGGATTTCGCACCGGCTTTGTCTCCGGCTCGAGCGTGTCGGCGATGCGCCTGCCATGCCCGACACGGATCTGGTGAGTTTCAGCGAAATGGCCGACGCAGTTGAGAGCTGTATCGCGGCCGCACCCGATGTCTTGTGGCTCGCCGATGGCGATACCGGTCACGGCAATGCGCTCGCCGTGCAAAAGCTAATTCATGCTTATGCCCGCCGCCTCGCCGCGGCGGTGCTGATCGAAGACAAGATTTGGCCACGTCCGCTTGGTCGCCAAGGCGCGAAGCTGGTCGTGGAGCGCGAGCATGCGATCCTGCGCTGTCGAGCAGCAGTCGAGGCCTGCCGTAACGAGGGCATTCTATTGCTCGCGCGCACCGACGCCCGCGTGTCCCGCGGTTTCGATGAGGCGCTGGCGAGGCTCCGGGAATTTGTCGCCGCGGGCGCTGATATCCTCTTTCTCGACTCGCCGCAATCGGAAGCGGAGATGCGCACCTCTATCGAGGCCTGCAAGGGCAACCCGACTCTCGCGGTCGCCTCACCCGCGGGCAAGCACTTCATGCCCGGCGCCGCGGAGCTCGAACGCATCGGCATCTACCCGCAAGACATTCTGGCCGCCAGCGGGCGGGCAATGCGCGATGCGCTGAGCGGGTTGAAAGGTGGTGCCAAGCTGCCGATGGCCACTCCTGCCGAACTGGCAACGGCTATATGCATCGATGAATATCCGAGCCGCGACTCGCGCTGGCCCGATCCGAGCTAGGAGTGTGGCGGCATGGATCTGAAACTCGCCGGCAAGGTCGTGCTGGTCACCGGCTCAAGTCGGGGCATCGGATTGGCGACAGCCAAGGCGTTTGTCGCTGAGGGTTGCCGGATCATGCTGTCGGCGCGCTCTGCCGCGCAGCTGCGCGGCGCGGAAGCTGCATTGCAGGGCACTGGTGCCGCAGTGGCGGCTCACGCCGGCGACGTCGCAGACCCCGCGGATGCAGCCCGACTGATCGACGCGACGGCGGCCGCCTATGGCGGCATCGATGTCCTGATCAACAATGTCGGCGGTGGCGGCGGCGGGGCGCGCATAGCGGACAGCAGCGATGACGACTGGCGCGGCGCGCTGGAGCGCAACCTGATCCAGACCGTGCGCATGATGCGGCTGGCCTTGCCGCACATGAAAGGCCGACCGGGCGCCGCGGTGATCAACATCGCGTCGATCTCCGGATGGGTGCCGCAACTCGCGATGTCGGGCCAATACGGCGCGGCCAAAGCGGCGCTGATTTTCGACACCGAGCGCTGGGGGCTGGAGTTCGTGCCGTATGGGATACGCGTCAATACCGTGTCCCCGGGCTCAATCCTGATAGAGGGCAATGGCTGGGACCGCTACCGCCTCGCCAATCCGGATTATTTCGACGACTACGTCCGTCACGGCTTTCCGATGGGCCGCCTCGGCGCCGCCGAGGAGGTTGCCGACGTAATCGTGTTCCTCGCATCGCCGCGCGCCCACTGGATAAACGGGCGCAACATTCCCGTAGACGGTCTGGAGCAGCCGCATGCGCCGCTCGACCGCCGGCCGTTCTAGAGCTGCCGCCTCTCCGCTCGATGCGCGCCAGCAGCGCGTCGGTCAGTTCGACCGGCGACAGCCGGCGCCTCTCGCTCAGTCGGGCGGCATCGGCGATCGTCAGCCAATGAAGTTCGGTCGCCGTTGCGGTCGGATCATTGGGCACGCTGATCTCCCCTGATTATCCAGCGGTATCAGGCCTTGGGCACCTCGTCATGCAGCGGTGCGCCGTCGAGGATTCGCCGGTAGCCCAGGCGCGACAGGTCGAGCGTTTGATAGCGCCCGTGCAACAGCAATTCGCTGAGGCCGCGGCCGACCGCCGGAGCCTGCATACTGCGCCATCCGGATATTCTCGGGCACCGTGAACAATGGCGGATGCCGCCGGTGGCGCACCCTGGGAAAAGCCGGGGCAAAGCATATCGAAGATTGTGTGCCGCCACGGCGCCGCGACCGATTTGCCGAACCGGACAGCCGTGCCTTAAGGGCGGGCCGGCGAGGATATAGCCGCAGGCTTGGCAGCCTTCGTCACGGTCAACCAACGGGGCACGGCGTGCCGACCGTTGGGCCGAACGTCCGTTCTGAGTTCGGCGAACGGACGTTCGCCCACACCCACCGGCACCGAGGACGGCCGGAAGTACCAGGAACTGCAAAATGTTTCGGTTCAGGAGCATCACGCGCTAGGCTCGATGGATGTGCGCCGATACCCCTCCCTCCGCCGACGCCGACGGCCTGACGCGCTGCCCCTGGCCAGGCACAGACCCGCTCTATGTCGCCTACCACGACGAGGAATGGGGTGTGCCGGAGTTCGCCAGCCGCGCGCTATTCGAGAAACTGATCCTCGACGGGTTTCAGGCCGGCCTTTCGTGGATCACGATTCTGCGCAAGCGCGATGCCTTCCGCGCCGCCTTCGCCAATTTCGATCCCGAGAAGATTGCGCGCTTCGACGCTAAAGAGATTGCTGCGCTGATGGACAACCCGGGCATCATCCGCAACCGCGCCAAGATCGAGGGGGCTGTGGTGTCCGCGCGGGTCTGGCTGGAGATCGAGGCGCGGGAAGGTTTTTCAAACTTTTTATGGAACTTCTTCGATGGACGGCCGCAGCAGAACGGCTTTCATTCGAGGTCGCAAATTCCGACGCAGTCGGCAAAATCGGTGGCGTTGTCTAAAGGGCTCAAGGAACGCGGCTTCAAATTCTGCGGCCCGACGATCGTCTATGCCTTTTGCCAGGCCACGGGTATGGTCAATGATCACCTCGTCTCGTGCTGGCGATACGATGCCTGCGCCGCGCTGGCTGATCCCCCGGCACGCCCACAGGCGGGTGCGTAATCGGGCGTTGGCCTGCCGCGACGGTGCGCAGCCCCTCATCCAACAGAGAAAGCCGCAGCCGCTTCCGGCCCGGTCGATGTGCTAGGATCGCTGCACATAATAGGAGGCGGCGATGGCGCTGATGGCCGAGCAGGTCGCGAAATACCGCTACGACGGGTATCTCTACCCGGTTCCCGCGCTCTCGCCGGACAAAGTGGCCGAATACAACGCCGACCTGGCGCGCTTCGAGGAATGGCTCGGCAAGCCGGTCAATCAGAGCGATTGGCGCTGGCGGTCGGCGGCTTACGCCTTTCTGCCGTGGCTCGACAGGCTGGTGCGCCACCCGCGCATTCTCGATGCGGTCGAGAGCCTGATCGGCCCCGACATCCTCGTGTTCACGTCGACCTTTTTTATCAAGGAGGCAAACAGCCCGACCTTTGCCGCCTGGCACCAGGACGCGACCTATTTCGGCATCGAGCCTTATGAGCACGTGACGGCGTGGGTCGCGCTGAGTGACGCTACGGAAGAAGCCGGTTGCATGGAGGTCGTCTCATCGCGCGGGCGACCGCAGCAATTGCGCCATGCCGCGCTCGGGCTCAAGGACAGCATCAATGGCGGCGGCCAGGCGATCATAGAGGATTTCGACCAGGCTGACGGCGAGATGATGGCACTGCCGGCCGGCAGCTTCTCATTGCACCACACGCTGTGCCGCCACCGCTCGGCGCCGAACCGCGCCGCGCATCGCCGCGTCGGCATCGGCATCAGCTATATCCCGGCGCATTGCCGGCTCACCGGCACCGTGCGCATGTGCGCGCCGCTCGTGCGCGGGCGTGATTGCGGAGGCCATTTCGACTTATTGCCGTCGCCCGAGGGCGAATTCCACCCCGCGGCGCTGACCCGCCACGAAGAGGCCTACCGCCGCTATCGTGCCAATTACGCCGAGCAGATCGAGGCGCACGATCGCGCCTTTGCGAGCGTAGAAGGCGTCGCGCCGCGGACGGCCCTCGACCCGGCACTCCATCTGGTCAGCCGCGCGGCGGAGTAACTCGCCGCAGCGACTGCCGCCT
>Ga0210390_10004678_pt1 | contig 11518 bp, 9 predicted proteins | sample IncBWH11OmetaG_FD_161050 | JGI IMG/M metagenome (GOLD analysis project Ga0210390, IMG submission 161050) | Forest soil microbial communities from Barre Woods Harvard Forest LTER site, Petersham, Massachusetts, United States - Inc-BW-H-11-O ... | reverse complement strand
GCCGCTGGAATTACCGTTCGTGGGAGCCATGTCCGTCCGCCTTCGCTGGATTCTGCAACAGCCGATTATACGCCGCTAGATGGGACCGAACTCCAGGGGCTTGCTCCTTACTTTAATGCTGGGTCTTGACAGTCAAGGGTTTTCCGGGGCATAGTTTCCTGCACTGCTTGTCGCCCGTCTCTCCCTGAGTTTGGCGCAGAGTGCGCCCCTTCGTTTGTAGCAAAAAACTCAATCAGGAGAACCAACATGAAATTCGCTGCGAAAATCGTACTGCTCGCTGCTATGGGCTCAGCTCTCGCTTTCGCCCAGATCTCGAGTTTCGTTCATGTGGTCGTGGTGGTTCAGGAGAACCGTACACCGGATAACCTCTTCCAGGGCCTTTGCATTCCTCCTTATGGAAGCAACAACGCCTGCGGAACGGGCTCCAACCAGTACGACATCCAAAGTTTTGGAGTGGACAGAAAGGGGGCCAATGTTGCGTTGAACCGGGTGCCCCTGAGTAACGGCTTCGATCCCAGCCATGCCCACTCTGGGTTTGAGCAGATGTGCCACGCCTCTGGACAATCGTATCAATGCAACATGGACGGTTTAAGCAAGGTCGATTGCCCGCTGAGGTGCTCGTTTGAGTATGTCAAACCCGCCGATGTGCAGCCGTACTTAACCCTGGCACAGCAGTACGGATGGGCAAACTCCATGTTCCAGACTAACCAGGGACCAAGCGCTCCGGCCCATCAATTCCTTTTCGGGGGAACCTCTGCGCCCAGCGCACAGGATGACTTGAATGCTACATTCGTCGCCGAGAACCCGAACGGCAAGGGATGCGTCGCGCCTCTCAACGCCGTGTACAAGCTGATTTCTCCCCAAACTGCGCCCCAGGAATTTAACCTGATCAACAATCCTCTGGGCACCGTGTGTTTCTCGCGTCCAACCATGGCTACGTTGCTCGAAAACGCGGGCTTGGATTGGAAATACTATACTCCCGGCGCCAACAACATTTGGACGGCGCCAAATTGGATCAAAGAAATATGCAACCCTGACCAAAACTACACCACCTGTCAAGGTACGGAGTGGACGACGCACGTCGACCTCAACCCGCAGCACTTGCTGACCGTGGATCTTCCCGCTTGTCAACTTCGCCCGGTTAGTTGGGTGATTCCCACGGGGCAGAATTCCGATCACCCTTCGTCGGATGGCACGCATACCGGGGGCCCGTCCTGGGTTTCCGGGATTGTGAATGCCATTGCGGAAAGTGGGTGCACCGATATCGTGAACGGCAACCCGGTGCCCTACTGGCAGGATACGGCGATCATTATCACATGGGACGACTGGGGTGGCTTTTACGATCATCGGAAGCCGACTTTCCTGTCCGCGCCCAACCAGGGCCAGGGTGACTATCAGCTAGGGTTCCGTGTGCCGCTTGTGGTCGTCTCCGCCTACACCAGTCCCATGATCGATAACACTAACGTCTACGACGTCGGGAGTATCCTTCGGTTTATCGAGCACAATTTTGGCATCACTGAGGGTGCGCTTGGTTTTGCTGATCAACGTTCGCAGACAGATCTGACGGCGTTTTTCAATCTCGGTCAAACGCCCCGGAAGTTCCAACACATTAAAGCTCCGCTAAGTCTGGAGTTCCTGATGAACGACAAGCGGCCCATGGATCCTCCGGACAACGATTAGAAATCGGCTACGCGCGTTTTGGCAATTCGCAAAACGATTTCTCAGGCTGCGGTAGTGGGCTGCTGCAAAGTGGCCCACTGCCCAGATCTGTCCCATCCTTGCGGTTCGCAGTTCCTCGAAACTCTCCACCTCCAAGAATCGCCCGGACTCAACTGGAACTCGTCCCACACCGGCTTAGGAAGCACGATCCGCCCAGCCTTGTCGATTTCAAAGTGGTACCCACAATGACATTTTCCCATGGCATATGGCATTACACGGTCCCGCTGAGACCCACCAGAATGAAGTAACCGGCCCTCGCACATCGGCACTTGAATCGTTACCTCCGTACTCTATCGCAGGCAACCACGCGTCAGTATGTTTGTACCTGCTCTCACGGACCCCGCCAACCAGGGCAAAGAATTTTTCAAATTCAAATAGGTGATCGTCAAATGAAAAGCCTTTCGAGGCGCATAGCGCTGGCAGTCCTTTCGCTCGCTATAACGTTTCTTCTTTATGCGTGCACCGGCACATCGAGCAGTACATCCACCCCACCCGCTGTGCCGACTCTGGTAAAAGGAGTCGTAGTTGGCAATGGCCCGGCGCTGACTAGCGCCAGCGTCGTCATAAAAGATTCTCTAGGGGCGCAGAAAAACACAACCACCGCCACGGACGGTAGCTACAGTATCGATGTATCGAGTCTATCCGCGCCGTTCGTCTTGACCGCGACCGGCACGATTGGTGGCAAGGCCGTCACGCTGGTGTCAGCGGAGGATGTGGTCACTGCTTCCGTGACCAACATCATCAACATTACGCCGTGGACCACAGCCATTGCGGCGGCGCTGTCGACCACCGGCAAGGCGCAGGACCTCGATGCCATGGCCAACAAACAGGCGATCGTGTCCTCCCTGACCGCGGTCGATAATTACACCAAGACTTTGCTCGCCCCGACCCTGGTGGCAGCGGGCTATACGGCGACTCAAGGACCCATCGCCACAACCTTTGCCGCTGACGGCACCGGCTACGATTCGATTTATGCCAATCTCATTGTCGGCACCACGGCCACGCACGCCGTCTTTATGGCCGACTTGACGGCCACCCCTTGTGGAACCGGAGAGTTAACCCACTGCGTTGCCTATTCGGACCCAGGGACGCAAACCATCACCAACCCGAACATTTGCGGATCTGACATTGCTACCGGGGCGCCGATTCCTTGCGACGCGAACATTCCCGTGACCTCGACCCCTCCGAACTGGCCGCAAATAACCATGAGTCAGGCTTATACCTTTGGATGCATCGGTTGCATCTTCTGGGGGAACGCGGATAACTTCACCCAAACTCCTACGCAAACTCCGATCACGTTGACCGGTCTCACTCCCGTCGCCGGCGGCACGGGCGGCGGAGGCGGCGGTGGCGGAAATAGCGGCGACTGGATCTATACATGGAACTGCAATGGAGATGCCGAGTGTCTCGCCACAAACCCGAATAACACACCCAGCGGGAGTGTTGACGAAGGCCCAGGGACTGGGGGAAATAGCGGTTGCCAAAGTCTTTTGACTTTCGCACAACATTTCTGGGGGTCTGCCGCCACCGACTCATGCACTCAACAGCCCTAAGGGACTGGCCCAGCCTAACCGTTGGGTTTACTCTTCGGGGTGCCCCACCCAAGGAGAAGCGTGAGCGGCGCACTCTGACGAACGGTTTGGAGGTTTAGGTTTGGCGGGCCAGCCAGGACGGCCCGCCAAATCCTCGAAGCTCGAACCCGACCAGCCCTTCGTTTGGTTATGTCGGCGTGCTAACGCTCATTCATTCCCAGACGGAACACTGTCCCGCAGCCACTGATTCCGCCGAAATCGCACTCGGTTCCGGTGCCGCCTAGCAGAGTCGTGCTGTAGAGATTGCCCGCGTGGTCGAAGATCAAGCCGGAAGCCGGAGATGCGCCGTCGGGGCCGCCTTTAAAAGAATAGAGAACCGTGAAAAGCCAAGTTTTGTGGTTTTCGGCCGGCGGTTTTAGCTGGAAGACGGTGCCGTATTCGGGGTTGCCTCCGCAGCACGCGACGCCGTAGAGATTGCCTTTCGCGTCGACAGTCAGGCTGGCTTCTGGATTCGTGCCGTCAACGCTTCCGATGAAAGTATGAATCAGTTTTTCTGTCCAGTGGCCACTCTTCGAATCGTTGCCCTCGACCGGAGGAATCAGTTGGAACACAGTGCCAAACGATCCGCTACCATAATTCGCGGTCGTGCCATACAAATTGCCATTCCGGTCGAAGATCAAACCCGCCCAGGGATTTCCGCCGTCGATCTTTCCGCCGTTGAAGCGATGGAGGATTTTCTCAGTCCAGACTCCGCCTTGACGAACCGGCGGCTTCAGTTCAAACGCAGTGCCGCAGCCAACCATGCCAAAGCCGGAGCAACCCTGGTTACCCCCAGCGTACGTCGTGCCGTAGAGCGCACCGCTCTCGTCGAGGACTAACTGCCCATTGGGATAGCCTCCGTCGGTGCCGCCTTGAAAACTGTAGAGCACCTTTTCCGTCCACGGGTCGCCTTTGGTTTTCGGCGGACTCAACTCGAAGACCGTGCCGCACGATGGCCCGGCCGGGCTGCAGTCTGGAGAACCGCCACCGTATTCAGTAGTGCCGTAAAGATTGCCTTCCTTGTCGTGCACCAGATTGCCGAAGGGAAAGTCTCCGTCGTTCCCGCCTTGGAAGCTGTAAATCACCGTCTCGGTCCACGCGCTTCCCTTGGTTGCGGGGGGCTTAGTTCGTAGGCGATGCCGCAGCCGACGACCTGGCCGGCTATCTCGCATTTTCCGGTGCCCCCATATTCCGCCACGCCGTAAAGATTGCCGCCATGGTCGGAGATCACGCCACTAGTGGCAATATCTCCGTCGCCGCCACTTTGAAAACTATGAAGGATGGTCTCGGTCCACGGCTCGCCGTCCCGTGAAGGGGGCTTCAATTGAAAAACTTCACCAATGCCGGGAGTGCCGCCACCTTGAGTGGCGCCGTACAGATTGCCGGCTTCGTCGAAAATAACTCCGCCTGCTGGGATGGCGCCGTCGCCTTGCGCCTGAAAACTGTAGAGTACGGTTGCCTTCCTGCCAGCCGCGAAAGAAACGGAACCGAACGTCATCAGGAGAGTGAAGAACATCAACCCACAACCTGCAACGCGAAGTCTTCCCCAGCGATTCATGCCTGAATTAGTTCCTATTGAATTCGTTGGCACAGAGGAGAACAGCAGGGCACGAAATGGCTTTCATCCCCGGTTAGCCCCCTTCCGCGGAGGAATTTTACACTAGCGCCAGACCATCTGGCCGCCACATCACAGCCGATCACGATTGTTCTACACAAACGGCAGAAGATGTGAGTTGGTCACTTGCCTACTACAAACAGCCGTCCATCGTTCTCGCTATAGATCTTCCCATCACCCCCGATCGAAAGCGGTGTATAGGCTGCAGCTAGAACTTCCTGCAGGAAGATTTTTCCCAACGGCGTCTTGAACACACCTTTATGGCCCTGCGGAATCGAGTACAGGTGCCCATCTTCGCTACTGGCGTAGACAATACCTTTGCCGTCGATAGCGGGCGCATTCACGCACCACTCATATCCGAAGGGGTGGTTCTTGTCCACGGTCGTATTCTGGAAGGACCACTCCGGTTTCAGATCAGCATCCATTTGGGTCAGGTAATATACGGTGTGTTCCGCAGTGCTGCACACGGGGTTGTTATAGAAGTAGCAGTAGGCAGGTAGCGGGTAGTGATTGTCCTTCTCCACGATGGAATAGGTGCCGTCGTGGGTGTAGACCGCTGGCGTCGTGTCCCATCCAAAGCGAAACGTGTTGAGATAATTTCCCTGCGCGTCGAAATGCAGGAGATGTCCGCGGCCAAAATTGTAGTTGTCGTAGACGCCGAGAAGAATCGAACCGTCAGGTAGCACAGTCGGGGATGACGATGCACCGTCATAGACTATTCCCGCGCCGTTGGCATTGGTCGTGGGATCCACACCGACGGTGGTCCCGTAGCGACATGAATTCGGCTTCTTGAAATCGCCCTTCGGGGCAATCGGCAAGCTGACGCCGCAACCATCGTTCAATATGTTTTGCAACGGCGCCACCCACTTTGCCGTCAGGTCCGGATTCACGCCGACGAGGTACGCGACCATGTGGCCGCCCGCGATACTGGAGTCCGCAAAATGGGCAACGCTTGCCACGTAAACCGTGCCATCGGGCGCGACGGTAGGCGCCACGTTCAACCCAGGGCGCTGCGAACCGCATAACACCGTAGGTGGCACAGCCTTCGGGTTCGGCGGCCAGGGCAGAGATTTCTCGCCCTTGTTAATGTAAAACGTTCCCGGACACTTGGTTGAGTTGCCGGGAGGAGCATCTGGTACCAGCGTAGCGAAAGTAACGGTGGAAGCTACATCGTCGGGCGTAACCTTCACCAGCCATCCGTTCACCACGTCGTTCTGGTCCCACGGGTTGCCCTTCAGGTTTAATTCGATGACGGTGTAGTAGACGTTGCCGTCGTTGCCGGCAGTGAGAGGACTGGAAACAAATGTCGCTTCCGGATTGATGGGCATACCAGAAAACGGATTGATGCGTTTTTCCGACTTCCCGGACTGGCAATTAACTTTCCAGATGGTGCCAGCGGCTCCCGGAACGTAAACACGATTGTTCGCGAGTGCTGGATGAAATACTGGTTCGGTACCCACTAGGCCGGAATATCCTTTGTTAAAATTCGTGGCGTTTGGTTCCGGCTTCCAATCGGTCGGAAAGGTCCATGCAGCTACGGCGCTGTCGTCTTTCCAGTTATAGCGCACGACGTTCCACTGCAATTGGTTCCAGGCGTTCGGTCCGCAATTTCCGCCAGACACCCACTTGTTCAGCGGATGGCACAATGGATAGGTACCGCTCTTCAGCAGCATGTAGAAGCTGTCGCCGTTAACCAACGTGGATTCGTAGTGGCCGGGCAGTGCATACCCTCCGATAAAAGCCTTCTGCTCCGCCTTTTCATCCTGCGCAAAAGGATCGAAGACAATGTCAGCGATTCTGTGATTGAGGGGCTGGGCTGGAACGTTGACCATCCCTGTGTGCTGGGCGTCTCGTCCCCATTGCGACCAGGTCGATTTCTCAAGGCCAAAACCAGTGAGTAACAAAACCGCGAGGAAGAGCAAAACAAGCAGTGAAATCAGACGCGAGTGCATCATAGAATACCTCCACAGATGCCGGAGTGCCACTCCACAGATCAGGGCATTGTACCTCGGGATTACCTTCTAGTCGCGCCCCTGTGACGATTTAGCTGTAATTGGGGACGAGCGGACCGATTTCAGGGATGGAATTTGGTGGCTGGCCCAGCCTATCCCTAACGGATAAATCGGACTCCGGGTGCCCCGTCCCTTTCGCGCAAAGGCCGGTGCCAGATTCCCAAGTTGGAACTGCGTCCGCTGCTCCGCCGCTTTGTGCTTGACCTCGCGCCTTCACTTTCGATAACATAGGCACATGTAGATTATCTATAAGATAATCTATGATCTTTGACAACCGAACCCAGGGCGAAGACCTCGGGCGCTCACTCCAGCGATCGGGAGGGCGAGAAGCTGTCCTCTTGGCCCAATTCCGCCCATGGTTCCAGAATGGGAACCGCGAGCCGTTGGACATGCGATAACTCCAATGCTTCCTAGATTTTGCCGGTAACTACTTTAAGAACCATAGATCTGGGAGGCAAGAAAAATCCCGACACTTTGTTTTCAAGATTTTGGGCCGAAGCCCGCGTTTTTTGTGACTAGTAATTTTACTAGTGAGACAGTCCGAAGGGACCTCGAGGGTAAAATGAACGCGACAGTCCGGGCAACCCACCGGACTCGAATCGAGCATGCTCATAGAAATCGGACAGGTGGAGGCGATCTTCCGGTATCCCGTGAAGTCCATGCGCGGCGAACCACTCGAGGTCGCCAACCTGGGCTGGCACGGCCTCGATGGTGACCGACGCCTGGCACTCCGGCGGACGGACAACCGCAGCGATTTCCCGTGGCTATCGGCAAGCAAGCTTCCCGAGTTGCTCCTGTTTACTCCGCTGCGTCGTGAAGGCGATGGGCGTGAAGACGGAGCTAACGGAGACCTTCCTACGCACATTCGCACGCCGGATGGCGAAGAGCTACCTGTCTTCTCGGAGGATTTGGCCAAAGATGTCGGACGCCGCTACGGCTCTCCCGTCGAGATGATGCAGCTGAAGCACGGCATCTTCGATGACGCGAGCCTCTCCGTGATCGCCTCCGATACGGTGCGCGAGATCGCACGGCTCGCCGGGCAGAGCCCGGACGTGCGGCGATTTCGCCCGAATGTTGTGGTTCGCTTACTGCGACCGGCTCCCTTTCAGGAGGACGAGTGGCTGGGCGGTGTGCTCTCATTCGGCAAGAGCGATGCCGACGCTCCGGCAGTCGCCGTCACCATGCACGACATCCGCTGCTCGATGGTAAACCTTGATCCGGACACAGCCAGTCCTGCACTAGAGATTATGAAGGCGGTCGTTCGCGCGAACCAGAACAACGCAGGAATCTACGGCACGGTCACTCGCACCGGTCGACTGGCGGTCGGACAGACCATATTTCTCCGTGCGGCGACCGAGAAAAGGGAATGTGCGTGATCGAAACGCAATATCCCGGACCGCCGCCCAACCCACGGGATTTCTAGATAGCCGGGCACTGAAGTCCTTATATTATCGAAATTGGTTACGACAATTGACAGTAGCTTTGCCCTGCTAAACAATGGATTACTGCATCCAATCACAATGGGAGAAACCATATATGGCCGATGAAGGCGAACAACTAACCGAAGTCCACACCGGGTCCGAAGGCAGCGCAGTGAAGTGGATACTGCTGCTGCTTGCGGTCGTCTACGTCGCGGCTTCACTCTTTTTTCTATTTAACTTGCGCCAGCGCATCGACCAGATGGCCAAGGATCAAACCGCCAGCAGCGCCCAGATCGCCGAACTGGCCAAACGGATGCAGTCCGCCGAAGCCGACTCGGAAACCCTGGCCACGCAGCTCGGCATGACCAAGAAGGAGCTGGCCCAGCGATCCGCCGAATTACAGCGTGAGCAAGTCGCGCAACGCGCCTCGCAGCAACGTCTCGCCGATGAGCAGAAGCAGCAAATCAGCCAGGTGAACGGCGAAGTAGCCAGCGTGAAGACCGATGTGGGTGGAGTCAAAACCGACGTCGCTTCGACCAAGGCCGAACTCGCAGCTACGGAAGCCAAGCTCCAGAGCACCGTCGGAGACCTGGGAGTGCAGAGCGGCCTGATCGCGACGACCCGCAGCGACCTCGAGGTACTCAAGCACAAAGGCGATCGCAATTATTATGAATTCACTCTGGTCAAGGGCGCCCAGCCCCAGCCGGTAGGGACAGTCAGCCTGCAGTTGAAGAAAACCGATCAAAAGAAAGGCAAGTTCACTATCAACGTCACTGCGGACGACAAGACCATCGAGAAGAAAGACAAGAACATCGCCGAGCCCATCCAGTTCTATACCGGACGCGACCACCTGCTCTATGAAATGGTGATATGGTCGGTGGACAAGAAACAGGCGGTAGGATACCTGAGCACGCCCAAGAACGCCCCCGTGCCGGTCACGGCTGGTCAGTAACATGTGATGCTTGCGAGCGCGCACGTTCTCATCGGAATTGTCCTGCGCACGGCCACGATCTACGTCGTGGTTCTGGCTGGCGTGCGGCTGAGCGGCAAGCGCGAAGTCGGCCAGATGACGCCCTTCGATCTCACGCTTCTGCTTCTGCTCAGCAACGCGGTGCAGAACGCGATGACCGGCCCGGATACATCGCTGCTGGGCGGCGTGGTGGCCGCGTCAACGCTGCTGTTGCTCAACTATCTGATCGCCGAAGTGTCTGGTGGCAATCGCCGATTCCGGAAATTTGTTCAGGGCCAACCCAGCCTGCTGGTGCACGATGGCGAAGTCATCGAGTCACACATGGCGAAAGAGCACGTCAGCATGGACGAGTTGCAGCGCGCCATGCGCGAGCATGGAGTGGCCAGCTTTCATGACCTTGCGCTGGCTGTGCTTGAAGTGGATGGCTCGATCAGTTGCCTAAAGTATGATGACCTCAATCCCAACGCCAATAACCACCTGGCGCAACGGCGAAAAATTCTGCAGAAGCATCAGTGAAGAGGCAAGAGTGCGGCACGAGTGAACTCACGCCCTCGCGAGCGGCTGGAGTTTCGGCAGCCTGTGATTCAGAACTCTTGGTTTGTCGCGGGGCGAAACGTAGCGGAGCTGCATTTCCACAGAGAGAGCGCTGATTTCTACTTGGTCAGGACTAACGGGACTGGTTGGTCGTACGGTTGGATTGTGACCTTCAGCGACTTGCGATTGGCGAAAGCGTCCGACTTAACCGGGAAGGCTACGATGATGGTTCCTTGGATGTGGCCGCCGGGAATGATTTTGGCCTCACGCTCCAACGGAGCGAGTGCGTGCTGCTTCAGCGTGGGGAAGGCTTGGAAGTAGCGGTCGAAGTCGGCGGGAGATGCGGCGTCATCGCTGAAGCTGGCACTGCCGGTATCGAGGTCGGCTTTGATGGTGTGAATCCAGTAGGGCTTGATGCCGTTGTTCTGGAAGGCAACGTTGATCGCGACCATGATCATGTGTTGATCGGGGACTTCCACTGAGACTATGTCGTCAATCGACCCAGTGGTTGCGGAGTGGGGCCGTTGCACGAGGCTTACGATTATTGCGATGACTGCGATTACAGCCACTCCGATTAAAACAATCTTGACTGGGGGCAAGTTCTTTTTCGCCGTGCCGAATTCCTCGCCAATGTGAAACGGAGTACTGGGTTCGGGCGGTGCCGGTGGGCTTGGAGGCGGTGGTATTTCCTCAGGCATAGGTTGCCTCAGATTGTAATCGCTTTGCTGGACAAAATCTTGCGGAGGTAGTCAGACGTTTTTGTGGTCCTGGCATTTTTACCTCACGAACCACAAAGGACACGAAGGTTCACTAAGGAAAGGATGCCTTGGAAATGCTGGGACGCCCGCGCCTACATTTTCTTCATGGCCTTGCTGAACTTTTCTGCTGCGAGAGTGTTGAGCACGTCTTCTTTGGTGAGCCAGGCGCGGCGGGCTTGCAGGATGCCGTAGCGAATCTTGTCAAGGTGCGAGGTGTGATGGGAGTCGGTATTGATAACGATCTTGACGCCGTATTGTTTGGCCAGGCGAAGATGGCGGTCGCACAGATCGAGCCGGTCCGGATATGCATTGAGCTCCATTGCAACCTTGCGTTGGGCTGCAGCTTTCAGGACCGCATCGACGTCGAACTGGTAGGCATCGCGGCGAAGCAGCAGGCGTCCAGTGGGATGTCCCAGGAACGAAGTATTTGGATTTTCGACGGCCTTGAGCAGGCGATCGGTCATCTCGGTGGGGCTCTGGTTGAAGTGGGAATGGACGCTGGCGATTACCAGGTCCATCTGTTCGAGAACTGAGTCGGAGAGATCGAGAGTGCCATCGGCAAGAATGTCGACTTCGATTCCGGCAAAGATTCTGATGCCATCGACATTGGCGCTACGAATGCGCTTTATGTGCTCGACGGCGCGCCGGTCATCGAGGCCGTTGGCGAATGCCAGGTTCTTGGAATGGTCGGTGATGGCCATGTATGTGTATCCGTGGGTGCGAGCGGCCTCAGCCATTTCTTCGATGGTGTTGCGGCCGTCGGTTTCGACAGTGTGCATGTGGACGTCGCCCTGCAGGTCGGCTTGTGAAATGAGTTCAGGCAGGGTGTGTTTTTCGGCGGCGTCAATTTCGCCGAGGTTCTCGCGCAGTTCCGGCGGAATGTAATCCAGCTTCAGCTTGGCGTAAATCTCTTCTTCG
>Ga0210390_10004676_pt1 | contig 11519 bp, 7 predicted proteins | sample IncBWH11OmetaG_FD_161050 | JGI IMG/M metagenome (GOLD analysis project Ga0210390, IMG submission 161050) | Forest soil microbial communities from Barre Woods Harvard Forest LTER site, Petersham, Massachusetts, United States - Inc-BW-H-11-O ... | reverse complement strand
CCGTGCCCCGGCTCGTCTCCACGTGCGTCCCGCCGTCGACCGACGGCGCCGAGTACTCCAGCCGCTGCGCGCGGCGCGGTCCCAGCCCGGCCGGGACCGCGGTCCCCTGGCCCGCCGCGGACTTGGCGTGCGCGCCACCGGCCCGGGTCCCGGACGTGCCGTCCCCGGTGCCGACTTGCTGCGCGCTGCCGCCTCGCTGCGCGGTACCGCCTTGCTGCGCGGTGCCGCCTTGGGCCCGCTGGCTGCGGGCCGGCGTACCGCCCCGGGCGTGCGCGCCGGCGGGGCGGGGACCGGGGATACCCGGGGCGGGGGCCGCGGGGGGGCTCGCTGCTTCGGGGGTGTCGATGGCCAGCGCCTCGGGGGCGCCCGGGCTCACGCTGCCGTTGGCGGTGGCCTCCTCGACGATCGGGTTCTCCTGGACCTCGACCTTGAGGTTGAACAGGTTGCCGACCGACTCTTCCTTGATCCCCTCCATCATGGCGCCGAACATGTCGTAGCCCTCGCGCTGGTACTCCACCAGCGGGTCACGCTGGCCGTAGCCGCGCAGGCCGATGCCCTCGCGCAAGTAGTCCATCTCGTACAGGTGCTCGCGCCACTTGCGGTCCAGAACCGACAGCACCACCCGGCGCTCGAGCTCTCGCATGACCTCGGAGCCGAACTCTTCCTCGCGCCGCTCGTAGGCGGACTGCGCATCGGCGACGGCGGCCTCGGTGATGAACTCGCCGGACAGCCCGGCCCGCTCGCCGCCCACCTCCTCGATCACGTCGTCGACGGAGATGCTGATCGGGAACAGCTGGCGGAAGGCCCGCCACAGCTTGTCCAGATCCCACTCCTCGGGATAACCGTCGGCGGTCTCGCCCGCGACGTACCCGGCGACCACCTCGTTTACCATCTCGCGGATCTGCTCGTGCAGGTCAGCGCCCTCGAGAACCGTGCGGCGCTCGCCGTAGATGACCTTACGCTGCCGGTTCAGCACGTCGTCGTACTTGAGCACGTCCTTGCGGATCTCGAAGTTCTGCTGCTCGACCTGGGTCTGCGCCGACCGGATGGCCCGGGTGACGACCTTGGACTCCACCGGCACGTCGCCCGGGATGTTCAGCCGCTCCATGATCGACCCGACCCGCTCGGAGTTGAACAGGCGCATCAGGTCGTCTTCCAGGGACAGGTAGAACCGGCTCGCACCCGGGTCGCCCTGGCGGCCGGAGCGGCCGCGCAGCTGGTTGTCGATTCGGCGGGACTCGTGCCGTTCGGTGCCGAGCACGTAGAGGCCGCCCGCCTCGACGACCTCCTCGTGTTCCTCGGCCACGGCTCGCTTGGCCTTGGCCACGGCCTCGGGCCACGCCTTCTCGTACTCATCCGGTGTCTCGACCGGGGACAGGCCCCGCTCGTGCAGCTCCTGGTCGGCGATGAACTCCGGGTTGCCGCCGAGCATGATGTCGGTGCCGCGGCCGGCCATGTTGGTGGCCACCGTGATCGCGCCCCGCCGCCCAGCCGAGGCCACGATCAAAGCCTCGCGCTCGTGGTACTTGGCGTTCAGCACCTCGTGCGGGACGCCGCGGCGCTTGAGCATCTTGGACAAGATCTCGGACTTCTCGACGCTGACCGTTCCGACCAGGACCGGCTGCCCGGCCTGATGGCGCTCGGCGATGTCCTCCACGCACGCCTCGAACTTGGACTGCGCGCTCTGGTAGATGACGTCGGCCTGGTCATCGCGGATCATCGGCATGTTGGTCGGGATCGGGACCACGCCGAGCTTGTAGATCTGGTGGAACTCGTTGGCCTCGGTCGTCGCGGTACCGGTCATGCCGGACAGCTTGTCGTACAGGCGGAAGTAGTTCTGCAGCGTGATCGTAGCCAGCGTCTGGTTCTCGTCCTTGATCGCGACGCCTTCCTTGGCCTCGATGGCCTGGTGCATGCCCTCGTTGTAGCGCCGGCCGTGCAGGATGCGGCCGGTGAACTCGTCCACGATCAGGACCTCGCCGCTCATCACGACGTAGTCCTTGTCCTTCTTGTACAGCTCCTTGGCCTTGATCGAGTTGTTGAGGAAGCTGACCAGGGGCGTGTTGACCGGATCGTAGAGGTTCTCGATGCCCAGCCAGTCCTCGACCTTCTCGACCCCGGCCTCCATGATGCCGACGGTCTTCTTCTTCTCGTCGACCTCGTAGTCACCTTCGCCGTCCTCGCCCCGGCGCAGGCGGGGGGCGATCTTGGCGAACTCGACGTACCAGCGCGCGCTCTGCTCGGCCGGGCCGCTGATGATCAGGGGGGTCCTGGCCTCGTCGATGAGGATCGAGTCCACCTCGTCGACGATCGCGTAGTGATGGCCGCGCTGCACGCATTCGTCCAGCGTCCAGGCCATGTTGTCACGCAGGTAGTCGAAGCCGAATTCGTTGTTGGTGCCGTAGGTGATGTCGGCCGCGTACTGGACGCGGCGTTCGGCCGGGGACATCTGGGACAGGATCACGCCCACCTCGAGCCCGAGGAAGTGGTGCACCCGCCCCATCCACTCGGAGTCGCGCTTGGCCAGGTAGTCGTTGACCGTGACCACGTGAACGCCATTGCCCGCCAGGGCGTTGAGGTAGGCGGGGAGCACGCTGGTGAGCGTCTTGCCCTCACCGGTCTTCATCTCGGCGATGTTGCCCATGTGCAGCGCCGCGCCGCCCATCAGCTGGACGTCGAAGTGACGCTGGCCGAGGGTGCGCTTGGCCGCCTCCCGGACGGTGGCGAAGGCCTCCGGCAGCAGATCGTCGAGCGTCTCCCCGTCCGCGTACCGCTGCCGGAACTCGTCGGTCATACCCCGCAGCTCGGCGTCGCTCATCGCGACGAAGTCGTCCTCGATCGAGTTGATCTGCTCGCTGATCCGCTTGAGCTTGCGCAGGATCCTGCCTTCGCCGGCGCGAAGGACATTATCGATAATGGGTGCCACTCTCGTCGCGCTCCTCGCGGATCGTCTGACCTCACCACGGCCGGTGACCGTATTCGGCTCCGGTTCACCGTCTCGCATGTCATCGTAGGCGAGATGAGGCACCAAACCGAGTCGGCTGAGGACCGGCAGGTTGCCGCGACACCGGTGCCGGCGAGCGGGTTAGGGCCGGCTGGTGATCAGTCTCGCACTTCCCGGAGAATAATAGGAGCGGTACTTACCGAGAGGAGCTACGAGTGGCCGATCAGGTGGCACCAGGCACCATGGCGGAGGCGGGCAATACCGGAGCGCGCGGGCTCGACGCGCAGATCGCTCCGTCGTATGTCCACGAGGCGCACCACGGCCGGCCCGCCTCCTGGGCGACGACATCCATCGTCATCGTCGGTTTCATCATCGGCGGGATCGCGCTGCCCGTCGGACCGATCTGGTGGCTGTTCTGGCTGGGTACCGGAATCGTGGTCCTCGGCGCCATCTTCGGTGCCGCCGTGCACATCTTCGACGACTGGTACTAAACGCGCGCTGGTTCGGCGTGAATGAAACCCGGGTTTCACCGCGTTAGGGCGCAGTGAAACTGAGGTTTCATCTCGTTTTGGGGGTTCGCGGGCCCGGGCGGGCGGCGGGGCGGGAGAAATGTCGGGAGGCGCGGTTAGGGTGGGCAGATGCGCCTGGATGCTCCCGCGGCTGAGGTGACGATTACCCCGGAGGAAGCCCGCCGCATGACGCTGCGGGCGCAAGGGTTCCTGGGCGCCACGCCCTGGCGCGCGACCCGGTCCGGGGTCGCGGCGATGCTCCGCCGGGTCGGCGCGGTACAGCTAGACACGATCAGTGTGCTGGCTCGCTCGCACGAGCTGGTGGCCTACGCCCGGCTGGGGCCGGTTGCGCGGGAGCAGGTCGAGCAGGCCTACTGGCACCCGGCCAAGCCTGCAGCCTTCGAGTACTGGGCCCACGCGGCCTGCGTGCTGCCGCTCGAGCAATGGCCCTACTTCGCCTTCCGCCGCCGGGCGTTCCGGGCCCGCGGGGTGCGCTGGCACCAGAGCCATCAGGAAACCTGTGAAAAGGTGCTGGCCCGGCTGCGCGCCGAGGGCCCGCTGACCGCCACCCAGCTAGGCGGGGCCAAGGCCGGCGGCCCCTGGTGGGACTGGTCCGACGTCAAGATCGCGGTCGAGTGGCTGCTCGATACCGGCGACGTCATCTGCGTGCGGCGGACCGGGTGGCGCCGCGTCTACGACCTGCCCGAGCGGGTCCTGCCCGGCGAACTACTCGACCCGGACCTGACCGACCTGCAGTGCCTGGCCTACCTGGCCGGGGTTACGGCCCGCGCGCTGGGCGTGGCGACCTACGCGGACCTGGTCGACTATCACCGGCTCAACTTCCCCACCAGCGAAAAGGGCCAGTACACGCGGCTGGTCGCCGAGGCTGCGCAGGCCGCCGGGCTGGTTCCGGTGGCCATCGCCGGGGCCGCCAGGAGCTTTGCTCCGGCGTGGGCTGATCCGGCCGCCCTAGAGCAGATCGCGGACCGCGGGCGGCACCGGGTCACGCTGCTCTCGCCGTTCGACTCGCTGGTGTGGGACCGAAAGCGGACGCTACGGATGTTCGGCTTCGAGCACAGCTTGGAGGCCTACGTGCCCAAGCACAAACGGATACACGGCTACTTCACGATGCCGCTGCTCGCGGGCGGGCGGCTGGTCGGCCGGGTGGACCCGGCCCGGGACGGCAAGACCCTGGTCGCGCGGAAGGTATCGCTGGAACGGGCCTCAGCGGCCGAGCCGATGGCCGAGGCGCTGCGGGAGGCGGCCAGCTGGGTGGGCTGCGACGACGTGCGGCTAGAGCAGATCGAACCCGCCGAGCACGCTTCGCGCCTGGCGGCTGCGCTCGCCTGAGGGCTGGGAGTTGGGGCTGCTGAGCGCGGGCCGTGGGCCGGTTAGCTGAATTCGATCAACTTCTGGCGGACGGCGATCATTACGGCTTCCATGCGGGAGTGGATCTGGAGCTTTTCCAGGATGTTCCGGACGTGGTTCTTCACGGTGTTCTCGGAGATGAACAGCTCCTTGGCGATGTCGCGGTTGTTCATGCCGCGCGCCACGAGCTTAAGTACCTCCATCTCCCGGTCGGTGAGCTTGGGCGCGGCGACGTGCTGGGCCCGGTCCTCGCTGGTGTCCCGGTTGGCCAGGGTGGCGAACTCGCTGAGCAGCTTGCCCGCCATCGACGGGTTGATCAGCGACTGGCCGCCGTGCACGGATCGGACCGCCTCGGCTACCTCGTCGAGCGGGATGTCCTTGAGCAGGTAGCCGCTGGCGCCGGCCCGGATCGCCTCGAACAGGTCCTCTTCCTCGTCGCTGATGGTCAGCATCACGATCTTCGCGCTGGGCGCGACCTCCTTGGTCGCCCGGCAGGCCTCGATCCCGCTGGTCTTCGGCATCCGGATGTCCATGAGCACGACGTCGGGCAGCGCCTCGCCGGCCACGGTGACCGCCTCGGCACCGTCGCTGGCCTGCCCGACCAGGTCGATGTCGTCCTCCTCATCCAGGACCATCTCCAGACCACGCCGGAACAGGGCATGATCGTCGGCGATCAGCACCCGGATCGGCTCGGGACCTCGCCCCGCGTCCGGCCGCTGGGCAGCAGTCACCGCTGCGTCGCCGCTAGCGCTCAATTCGTTGCCTCCCTGTGGTGCCACCATCAGACTCTTGCCGACGGACGGCCATGATGCAAGCCGGGCCTTCTCGGAGCGAGTCCGGCTCGCACCATGCCAACCACGGTGGACGGTGAACTACTCCTCGACCAGGCGGATGACCCCGTAGTCGTAGCCCCGGCGGCGGTAGACCACGCTGAACCGGTCGCACTCGCTGTCGTGGAACAGGAAGAAGTCGTGACCCACGAGTTCCATCTCCAGCAGGGCCTGGTCGATCGTCATCGGCCGTGCCGCGTGGACCTTCTCGCGTAGTACCAGGGGGCCGTCGCCCTCCATCTGGATCGGGACCATGGGACTGTCCGGCTCGGTCCCGTCGAACCGGTCGTCCTGGTCGTCCAGCTCGCCGGTCCGCGGCCGGGCTACGCCGTGGCCGTTGAGCGGGGGCGGCGGGGGCGGCGCCGCCGCCGCCTCGTCCGCCACCAGCGCGGGCGAGCGCAGCGTCTCGTTGTCGGTCTTGTTGATCTTGCGCCGGTCGGAGGCCCGGCGGAGGCGGTTTTCGAGTTTGGCGAAGGCGAGATCCAGCGCCGTGTACCGGTCGTCGGCGGCCGCCTCGGCCCTGATCGCAGGGCCGCGGGACCGGATGGTCAGTTCGACGCGCTCACGGCGATCAGACTGCCTCGGGTTGCGTTCCTTGGAGACCTCCACATCGATCCGCACCGCCTTCTGGTCAAGCTTCTCGAGCTTGGCCAGCTTGGCGGCGGCGTGCTGACGGAAACGCGACGGGACGGTTATGTGGCGTCCGCGGACGATGATTTCCATCACGATCCCCTTCCAGTCCGATTGCGCCCAATCTGGTCGACCCAGCTGCCATGGCCCAGGTTCCGATTGAGCTGGGTCCGATTGAGCTGGATCCGATTGAGCTGTGTCCGATTGAACCGGGTGGCACTCGCCCGGCCGACCTGGTCTTCGACCCCACATTCGCCTGCTGAGGGGGTTGCAGCCTCATGGCCACTGGTGCCCTTCTCCCGGCCCGGGAGACTCTGTATCTCCCGGCGGGGCAGGTCTTACTCCTAAGCCGCACCGTGATCGGTCGACGAGAAGTCGCCTTACGTGGGCCGTTTCGCCTGCGGCTGGCATCGGCTTGCCTGACGTGATTCCCGAAACGAGAGCCACGCCCGGCGCAACCACGGACCCGGGCGAGTGCCATGTCATGAACGCTAGCTCGCCAGAGCGTGAATGTCAGGTGGGACATGTAGGCGATCAATCACCTATGGTTACATAACGGCTGCATAACGTTTCGTAGGCCGAGGCTACGTGCCCCTTTCATCCGCTATAAGCGAGATGCGCAGTTCCGTCAAGAGGGAAAGCGGACCAAGATCGTCCCGCTTAGCGCGGGGGTTGGAGCCGACGCGGGCCGAGCGGGCGGGGGCGGGGCACCGGAGCCGGGCGGTCGGGGCGGTGTCTGGGATCTACCCCGGGTAGGCGGGAGACTGGCCTGGCTCGCCGAGCGGATACCAGGGGCCCTCCGGGCCGGTGGAGACGTCGAGGTTGTTTCCGGAAAGCCCGGCTACCAGGACGTTCGCGTGGCCGTCAGCCGTGATCGAGGTCACGCCCGGCGGGGCAACCTCCTGCTGGGGCTGCTGTCCGTCGACGGGCACCTCCATCAGCGTGTTCCCGGAGGGCGCGTCGTTGACCACGAGCAGGTCGTCGGCGTCGTACCAGGCGACCGAGGCGGGATGAGTGAGGCCCGGCCCGATGGTGGCGGGATCCTTGATGGCCTGGTGCGCGGCGGACGCGCCCAGTTGAACGCTCGGCGGGCCGCCGCCGATGGCCGCCAGGTAGAGCGCGGGACTCGAGCCCGGAACCTGAGCGATGAAGGCCAGCCGGACGCCGTCCGGCGCGACAGCCAGGTCGGTGACGGTCTGGCCGAACCCGACCTGCACCGCCTTGCCGCCGGAGGGCAGCTCGTAGATGCTGCCGCCCTGGGTCACCCACAGGTCGTCGTTGCGATCCCAGCTGAGCGAGGTGATGTCTCCGCCGCTCAGCCGGGGGTTGGCCGAGAACGACGCGGCCTGGCCCGACAGCTTCCCGACGTAGAGTTCACCCTTGCCCGCCGTGACGATGGCCAGGTAGCTACCGTCCGGCGAGACCGCCGTCATGGTGACGGCCGGCAGCGACGGGGGCTGGAGCGGGGGCAGCGCCGGATCCCCCTCGCGGACGGACTGGTCCGGGTTGCATCGCTGGCTGGTGAACGCGCCGGTGCGCCCGACGACCGGCACGACCGAGCCGACGGACCCGGACAGGCCCATGGTCTCGGCGCCGCAACGCGCCCAGGACTGCCCGCGGTCGACGTAGTAGAAGCTGGACGGCGACGACGGGTACGGGTCAAAACACTCATAGGGGCCGGGCGTCTGCACCTGGCCCGGGAGCCGGCCGTTCGCACAGGGCGGGGTGGGCGGCGTCCACGGCTGGCCGTTGAGCTCCAGCACGACCGACGAGAAACTGGACGGGCTGGTGGTCGGCGGGCCGATCAGGGTCCAGACCAGCTGCGCGGCGAACAACTCGAGCTGCCGGGCGGCGGGCTTGACCGTCTTGGGGACAGCGAGGTTGACCGTGACGGTCGAACCCTCGTTGAGGACCTGCTGCACCCTGAGGCCGGCCGGCAGCTCGGTATCGGTCGCGTTGTTCAGCCAGGGCGTCTTGGGGCCCGCCGTGAGCGAGTCCACCAAGTCGGTGAGCAACTGCGAGACCGTGGCGCCCAGCGGCACGAAGACCGAGTCCGGGACGAGCACCTGGTCCTGCGGGTCCATGAAGTACAGGTCCTGCGCCTGGTAGAAATACGGGAAATCGCCCACCAGAAGCATCCGGAAGTTGGGCGGATTGTCGATGCGCCACTGGCCATTGACCTTGACCAGGTCGAAGTCGTAGTACGTCGACGCCGGCCCCGGGTTCAGCGCCGATACGTACTGGCCTGTGCCGTTGAACATCGCCTGCACCGTCCCGCTGACCTCGACCTGGGCTTGCGGGCTGCTGCTCGGGCTGGCCGCCGGGGTCGGGGCCACGTCCGGCCCGCTCATCTTGCTGAACACGGTGACCGCGAAACCCGGGTCCCACAACTTGACCGCCGAGCTGGTCAGGTACTCCTCGGCCACGTTGTAGAGCGGGAAGCTGTCGGCCGCGGTCAGGAATCCCGACACGGTCTCCGACGGGTCATCCCCGGGCTGCGGGCCCAGAGGCACGGATCCGATCAGGTTCTGGTCCTGTCCGCTGCTCTGCGGGCTGGCGTTGAACTGCTGGGCCGCGCCGCTGGACGGCATGCCTACGCAGCCCGCCACGGAGGCGACCGCCGCGGCCAGCACGCACATCCGCCGGACGGCGCCCAGCCGCGCCTGCGTACGCGGGTTAGCCACGGGACACCCCTTCGTCGGAGGGGTACGGTTCGGTGGCCCCGAGCCCGGCCGCGAGCTCGGCCTCGTCCGGGCCGAGGGGCAGCGGCGAGCCCGCCAGGTCCTGACCGACGACCCGGGGCAGGGTCAGCCGGAACACCGAGCCCTTGCCCCGCTCGCCCCAGGCCTGCAGCCAGCCGCCGTGCAGGAGCGCGTCCTCCAGCGAGATGGCCAGGCCCAGGCCGGTGCCGCCGGTGGTGCGGGCCCGGGCCGGGTCGGCCCGCCAGAACCGTTCGAAGACCCGCTGCTGCTCGCCTGGGCGCAGCCCCACGCCGTAGTCCCGGACCGAGACGGCCACCGCGGCGCTGTCGATCGCGGCGGTGACCACCACGTCCTTGCCATCGCCGTGCTCGACCGCGTTGACCAGGATGTTGCGCAGGATGCGCTCCACCCGGCGCCGGTCCACCTCGGCGAAACACCCGGTCGCGGGCAGCCGGAACTCGATCCGGCTGCCCTTTCGCTCGGCCAGCTGCTGGGCGTCATCGGCCGAACGGCGGACCAGATCGCACACGTCGATCAGGTCGGCCTCCAGCGTGGCCGCCCCGGCGTCGTACCTGCTGATCTCGAGCAGGTCGACCACCATGGTCTCGAACCGCTCCAGCTGGCTCTGCAAGAGCTCGACGGACCGGCCGCCGACCGGGTCGAGCTCTTGCCTGGACTCGAACAGCAGGTCGGCGGCCATCCTGATGGTAGTCAGCGGCGCGCGCAGTTCGTGCGAGACGTCGGAGACGAACTGCCGCTGCACGCTGGACAGGTCCTCGAGCTCGGCGAGCTTGGCCTGCAGGCTGGCGGCCATTTCGTTGAACGAGGTGGCCAGCGCGGCCAGGTCATCTACGCCCAGGACCTGCATGCGCTCCTCGAGGTGACCGGCCGACAAGCGCTGCGCCGCCTGGGCCGCGTGCCGGACCGGCAGCACCACCCACCGGGTCACCAGGGAGGCGATCGCGGCCAGCAGCACGACCAGGGCCAGGCCCACGCCGACCAGGACCCGCTGGATCAGCAACAGGAACGACTGCTGCTGGGTGAACGGGAAGACGTAGTACAGCTGGTAGTACTGGCCGAGTGGCTCGCCGACGGCCAGCGCCGGGCCGGAGGCCCCGTACCCCGGGCCGTAGGTCAGCACGGTCGGCTCGGACCAGGGCGTAGCGGGCTTGTCGTTGTCGAAGCGAGACCCGATCTGCTCGTGCTTGACCGCTTTCATCAGATCCTGCGGGATGGTGGCGGTGATGTTCACCGTGCGCTGGCCCGCCCACTGCGGACCGGCCACGCCAACTCCGGTCAGCTGGACGAACACCAGGTAACTGCCGGTCTGGCCGCTGGTCCTCTGCAGCGCAGTGGCGATGCTCAACGCGTCGGACTGGCCGTTCGGCGGGTCTAGGACGCGCAGGCTGGGCTGGTTCAACGCGAAACTGGCGCCGTTCTGCACCTGGTTACGGTCGGTGCTCTGGGCGCTGCTGAGCAGGCCCTCCGCGATCGACTGGACCAGGAAGAAGCCGAGCACGGCGATGACTAGAGCGGACAGCACCAGCGTGGTCGAGACCACCCGCAGCTGCAGCGAACGATGCCAGCGGCTGCGCACCTGCGCGACGATCCGGCGCTCCCAGCGGCGCCCGATGAACAGGCCGCGCTGTATCCCCAAAGGCACCCTGCGCATGATCGACTTGCCGAACGGCGACCGGACAAAAACGGTAATCCAGTCCTGCTGCCGATCCGTGCCTGCCGTTGCCACCGTGACGACCCGACTTAGCCAGGACCCGCCTTGTAACCCACACCGCGTACCGTCACGACGATGTCGGGATGCTCCGGGTCCTTCTCGATCTTGGCCCGCAGCCGCTGCACGTGCACGTTAACCAGCCGGGTGTCGGCCGCGTGCCGGTAGCCCCAGACCTGCTCGAGCAGCACCTCCCGGGTGAAGACCTGCCGGGGCTTGCGAGCCAGCGCCACGAGCAGGTCGAACTCCAGCGGGGTGAGGTTGAGGGTCTCCCCCTCGCGCTTTACCGAGTGGCCGGCCACGTCAATGACGATGTCGCCGATCTGGAGCATCTCGGGGGCGGGCTCGTCGGTCCGGCGGAGCCGGGCCCGGACCCGGGCCACGAGTTCCTTGGACTTGAACGGCTTGACGATGTAGTCGTCGGCCCCCGATTCCAGGCCCAGGACCACGTCGACGGTGTCGGTCTTGGCCGTCAGCATGACGATCGGTACCCCGGACTCGGCGCGGATCTGACGGCACACGTCGATTCCGTCGGAGCCGGGGAGCATCAGGTCCAGCAGCACCAGATCGGGCCGGAAATCCCTGAATGCCTCGACCGCCTTATCACCGTCGGCTACGAACGTCGGCTCGAATCCCTCACCGCGAAGCACGATACCGAGCATCTCAGCGAGGGCGGCGTCGTCGTCGACGACCAGCACACGTCCCTTCATGGGGCCCCATCGTTCCATGTGATTGAATCTGCGTGGACGCAGGCTACCCTCATTTTCCTGCTGCGCGACACCCGTTCGGGGGTAGCTTTTCCGGTAG
>Ga0210390_10004674_pt1 | contig 11522 bp, 11 predicted proteins | sample IncBWH11OmetaG_FD_161050 | JGI IMG/M metagenome (GOLD analysis project Ga0210390, IMG submission 161050) | Forest soil microbial communities from Barre Woods Harvard Forest LTER site, Petersham, Massachusetts, United States - Inc-BW-H-11-O ... | reverse complement strand
CTGCGCTGGACTCGTTGCGGGCGCGGCTGTCGCGGAGGGGGGCGCCGTGACAATTCTCGATGTCCGAGCCGTATCGCGTCGTTTCGGCGGTCTTCAGGCGCTCAACGATGTCACGTTTTCCGTAAGTAAGGGCGAGATCGTTGGCGTGATCGGTCCGAACGGTGCGGGCAAGACGACCTTGTTCTCTACGCTGATGGGACTCATTCGTCCCGATAGCGGCAGCGTGATGCTGGAGGACAAGCCTCTCGCCGGCCTCAAGCCCCACGAGGTGGCCGCACTGGGGATGACCAAGACGTTCCAGAATGTCGCCTTGTTCGCCGAGAGTTCGGTGCTGGACAATGTGCTCACCGCGGGTCTGCTGCGCCACGGCGTGGAGGCAGCAAGGGGCGAAGCGCTCAAATGCCTCGAGCGTGTCGGCTTGCGGGACGTGGCGCACAAGCTTGCGAGCGATCTTTCGTTTCCCGAACGCGCGCGGGTCGAACTGGCGCGGGCGCTTTGCACCGCGCCCAAGGTATTGCTCCTCGACGAGGTGATGGCGGCGCTCAACCATGTCGAGATGGCCGAAATCATGCGGCTGATGCGTTCGCTGCGCGATGACGGAGTTACGCTGATGGTTGTCGAACACCACATGCGGGCGATCATGAATGTCTGCGATCGCATCCTCGTGCTCAATTTTGGCCGGCTGCTGGCGGACGGCACGCCCAGCCAGGTCGCACGCGATCCGGCTGTGATCGAAGCCTATCTTGGCCGTGCTGCCGAGAAAATACGCCAATGAGTTCGTTCCTCCTTGAGATCAGGCAATTGCGGGCCGGCTACGGCGATGCCGAGGTGCTGCATGGAATTGATCTTGAAGTCGGCCAAGGCGAATTCGTCTGCATCATCGGGGCGAACACGGCCGGGAAAAGCACGATCCTGCGCTCGATTTCGCGACTGGTTCCGAAGTCGAGCGGGATCATGCGTTACGGCACGCACGATCTTTCGGCACTTGCCGCGCATGAGATTCCCGCGCTCGGTATCGCTCACGTGCCCGAGGGGCGTCAGATCTTTCCAGACATGACGGTCGAGGAGAACCTGCTGCTCGGCGCGTTCACCGCCCGCAACGAGGCGGACTTGCCGGCGCGAATTGAAGAAGTATTCGGCCTGTTTCCGCGCCTGCGCGAGCGCAACCGCCAGCTTGCCGGAACACTGTCGGGCGGCGAGCAGCAGATGGTCGCGGTCGGCCGCGCCCTGATGTTGCGGCCGGCGCTCTTGCTTCTCGACGAGCCGAGCCACGGGCTGGCACCAAAGGTGGTCGAGGAAATGCACGCGGCGTTCAAGATCATCCACGGCCGCGGCACCTCGATCCTTCTGGTCGAACAAAATGTCGAACTGGCGCTGGAGGTCGCAACCCGTGGCTATGTCCTGGAAGCCGGCGTCGTGACGCTCGCGGGGACGGCCGCGGAGCTTCGTGCCAATCCAGAGGTGGTCACGGCGTATCTGGGGCTGTAGGGGGGCGGGTGCCGCGTTGTTTTTTGCTAGTGAGTGGAGAAAGCCGCTTTTGGCGAAAAAGGTGGCAGGCTGCTCCGCAGGGTGGAGCTCTTCGGCAGAAAAAGGGACTAGGTTTCAATGACGATCGGCACACCAATCGCAGCGGCGACCGGGGTGTAAAGATCGATCTCGACTTTAGGCGTTTCGATGGTAACGATCAACGAATAGTTCGCCGTTTTTTCGAAGGCGCCAAGATGCGGACGCTTATTCCACCATCCCATGGTCGGATAAACGGCGAGGTGACCGCGCGATGCGAGATCGATAGCGGCCCCTGTCCAAACGTCAGAATGAATCGACCCGAGCGATGTCAAAGAATTGTTTCGACCGAAACGCCAGCCGGGATCAGCTAAACCGGGCGCCTCGTAGTTTTCATCCCTAACGAAGCTGTTAATACGCTGCTCGAACGCGGAGGGCGTTTCCAGAGGTTTGCGAACCGCAAAGCGGAGTCCGTGCGATTGATAGCCGTATCGTGGTGTCCAACCACGCGCTCCGGGGCTCGGTTCGACGAAGTATGATAGAGTGACGCGCATCGTGACGTCTGTGTTACCGAGGGATTCGAGCACGTCGGTGGGCCACGGCAGTGGGTGCGGTCGCATCTCACGAGTCTTGATGCGCCCGCCTTCCTTGAAAAACGGCCGAATGCTGCTTTCAGATATCAAAGTTAGAGAATTGTCTAAACTTGAAAGTAGCCGCTGCAAGTCGGGTACGCCGTAGCCGAAGCAACGAAGAAGATTCTTATAGTCGATCTCTGCTCGGGCATTCGTGAAACGAGCTAGCATAGCGGGCGTCCAATCAGCCGAGTGTACCATCAGCGCCCTTACGGTCTCTGGGCTGAGGTGCGGATATTTTGCCCATACTTTTGCAGAGAAGTGTGCAGCAAGTGCTGCGGCTGCGCTCGTGTCGCCAAAACTAACCAAGGGTCGGTTCGCCGCGAAGTCGTGTGCGGTCGACAAAAGTTGCAACCCGTCGTCAATATAGTCGGGATCGAGGTAAGCGGGATTGTGCGCCATGTTGCCGGCTTCCATGACAATGTCGGGCTTAATTGGCCACTTACCCCACGTAGTTGAGGTGCAACTGCATGGCGAGAGATCTCCGCGTGGAGCCAGCGGCACCCACCCCGGAAATTGTGCTGCGTCGATCCTATATTTGTCAGTATATCCGCCGACCGTCAAAGCGTTCCATGCTTGAGCCGGATCATGAATCGCGTCTGTCATATTGGAATGGGGATAGTGCCGCCGTTCCGTAGTATCCGTGTTGCCTGCGGAAAGAATAAAGAGTCGCCGTGGTCCCCCGTCAGTGCCGGCTGCGAGATCGTCCACGGTAGCCGACCAAGAGGACGGGCGACCGCGGTCACGTCCGTCTTCCGAAGTGACGGACATGCAGAACACGCGGTTCTGTGCGGGCTTTACCTCAACGCGGAATGCACTTTCCCGGGTAACGGCGCCGTACAGTTCAGGATCATGCGGGTCAGGATCGTGAATGATCTTTACCGATTCCAGATTGTGAGTGCTCGCGATAGGGCCTGGTTTGGCGAGCGCTTCGCTCAAGTCGCCGTAGGCCGCGAGTCCGGCCATTGGAGTGCCATGTCCCGCGCGGTCGTCGACTCCCCAAGCTGGCTTGTAAGTATGCAAGCTGTCTATTTGCGCGAAGGGCGCAATCAGTGGATGGCCGTGATTCAAACCGGTGTCGAACAGGCAAACGCTGGGCGCACCCTCGCCGGGAGGCATTGTCCGGACTGCGAGGTTATCGACCCATTCTGTTTGTTCAATAGCGTTCATGTCAGTGAAGAAGGCCGCTGTTGCCTTCCGGCATGCGGACTTCTGCGATCATTCCCAGAATATCGATCGAACGCGCGAGGTCATCGCCGCTTCCCCGGACAAGCACGACCGTGCGATCGACAAATGCGACGGATTGCGCGCCAGCAATCAAATTGAATTGTCCAGCAAATGCGTGGAGGCGAGCGAGATGATCGGTGGTACCTTGTCGTCTGAGCCATAGCTCCCATGTTGTGATTGCCGTTCGGTCTGGGAAAGGTACTCTCTCTTCGGTCCATAGCGCTTCAAGGGCGGCAATTTTGATGTCGCTTATGCTCTCGACTAAGTCTTGATTCTTTGGTCGTGTTGGACCGCCCTCCTGGCGCGGAGTCGTATTTTCGTCGCGGTAGGCGACTATCCTATTCAGGAAAAGGTCAAGCTTGCCGTCCGGAACAAATACGGCGGCTTGCATAGTGTGGTCTGGATTTGTTTTGACGGAACATAATTCAATTCCGCTCCGGGTAAGGTCGAGACTCTCAAATTTAAGAGAAAAGTCCGGTTCACTTTGGAAGGTCAAATAGATTCCGAAACCCTGGTCAAGACCAGAAACCTTTTGTGTTTCTACTCGCTGGGCGGCTTCGGGGGCGAGGGCCTCCAATTTCGCGATCAAATTATTGGCGTGGTCTGCGCGGTCACGTACTGGAAGACTAATGCCTTCGCGAGGGCCGGAGTTCGGGCTGGTAAATCTTGCGGCTTCGCCAGCCGTTGGCACGAAGAGATGCGGATGTTGAGCCATAGCATTCCGAAATGAGAACCCTAAGGCTTGCTTTTGTGAGTGACGGCCAACCTGCGATCCTGGATCGCGTGCGCAATTTCGCTGTGGGTGACGAATATCCTTTCATGAATAAGCGCGTCCTTAATGGCGTCTTCGCAAGCGCGTGTGATGTCGGCATAATTCAAACCCCGCGCTAGCGTGGCAATGCGGGGCCACTGAATTTTCTGAGTCTTAAGGGCTCCGAGTTTTGCCTTTAACGTTGCAACGATTCGACTGCGATCGGGGAGGTCGTATTCGATCACGTCGTCGAAGCGCCGAAAAAGCGCTCGGTCGAGGATACCAACATGATTAGTCGCCGCAACAACTAAGCTATCGGAATGGTCTTGCTCGACCATCTGGAGAAAACTGTTGAGTACGCGTCGAATTTCTCCGACATCGTTGGTCAGACCTCTAGCCGATCCGATGCTATCGAATTCGTCGAAAAGATAGACGCCGCGCGTTTGGTTCAGCGTCTCGAAGATGAGGCGAAGCTTGGCGGCGGTCTCACCCATGAATTTGGTAATCAAACCGTCAAGTCGAACGACGAACAGCGGTAGACCGAGTTCGCCCGCAAGCGCCGATGCCGTGAGCGTTTTTCCCGTTCCGGGTTTGCCGATCAAAAGCAACCTTCGCCGAGGTGATAAGCCACGACCGCGAATGACCTGAATAGCGCGATGTTCGTGAATAACTCGTTCAAGTTTTTTCCTTATCCGGCTGCTGAGGATCATGTCTGATAGTCGAACATTGGGATACGAAACGCTCAGCAGTTCGGCTAGCTCGCCGCGAGGACGCGCTAAGGGGATAGGAGCTTTGGAAGTAGGGCTGATCCGAGATTTGGCCTTGTCAATCAACGAACGTATTTCCTCGGCCAGTTTCCCGTGGCCCATACGTGCCTCTGACGCAGCAATCTGCATTGCGATCGAATAGAAATGCGCTTCGTCGCCCTCGGCTAGGGAGGCGATAAGGGATTTGACCTGGTCCGCGCTGGGCATCGATTCCTCTTGAGATCAACATTGGCACAGAATCGGTTGTATTACAGAGTTAATTGCAACCTTCCCCTTGGATGTTTGCAGTTATCTTAATGGGTATGGCGCGTGAGCAAACAAAGTAAGATATCCGGTCCCCAGCTCGTGCGCGCAGAGACGAATTTCCTGAAGCAATTCAAGCTGATTCCTCCAGTCCAGCCCTTCCCGCAAAAATATTTCGTTTCGCCCGTCGGGCAAATCATCTCTACAAGCCCCCGCCGTCCCGCCTCGACAAGAGGGGCGGCTCGCGATCGTCACGAAACGCGGGGCGGGATGCGGTGGACGCCTTGGCGCCTTTGACGAATGGCGCTTGAGGTGGACGGCGAAGTCGTGTGGTCCTGACGCCCCGACGCTGGCGTCAAGTTCGCGAAAAGAAATTTTCGCGGATGACGGTGGCAAGAAGGCCCGGTCACCGGGGAGAGCACGAAGGAAACCGTTAAAACCATTGCGCGGGGAATGCCGGGTGTTTCCGGCGTGACCGTGGTGACTATACTCGTATGCTCTTTTCATTTTGCATGCGAGGCTGCGGGTGCGCACGGCGCGCCCGGCATTCCCTGCGCCCTCCGATGCCGGGGCGGAAGTTGCTGCAAAACTCGGGCGCTCCGCGCCGCGAGAACGCGGAGGCGTATCCGAAATTGGCTGTTTGACATTTGAATCGGAAACTGGGGCAACCAAATTCCTGTCGTCCCGGACGAGTGAGCGCAGCGAACGCGATCCGGGACCCATAACCACCAACGTCTATGTTGCGCGGGCTGCAGCCGCTATCCACAACTGACATCAACGGTCATGGGTCCCCGCGTGCGCGGGGACGACGTGAAGGGAGTGCGTAACTCCCGTCTCGGAGTCGTGAGGCGTGCGTCAAATCCCCAAATACGCCGCCTGCACCTGCTTGTTGTTGGCGAGTTCCGCGCTCGTGCCGTGCATGATCACACGGCCGCTTTCCAGCACATAGGCGCGTTGTACCAGCGACAGCGCACGGCTGACGTTCTGCTCCACCAGTAAAATCGCAGTGCCCATCCCGTGAATCTCGCCGATCTTCTCGAACGTCACGTCGGTCATGACGGGGTCAAGGCCAAGCGAGGGTTCATCCAGCATCAGCAGGCGCGGCTTGAGCATCAGGCCACGGCCCACCGCGAGCATCTGCTGCTCGCCGCCGCTCATGGTGCCCGCGAGTTGCTTCCGCCGCTCGGCGAGCCTTGGAAAGATGCCGTAGACCAACTCGAGCGTGCGGCTGCGTTCCGCCTTGGCCTTCGGCACATAAGCGCCGATCTCGAGATTTTCGTTCACCGTCATCTCGGGAAACACCTGACGCCCTTCGGGCACGTGGGCGATGCCCAATTCGGGTATCCGGTGCGGCGGATAGGACGCGAGATCGTTGCCGGCAAATGTGACCCTACCCGAGGTAAGCTTCACCAGGCCGGAAATTGCGCGCAGCGTCGTACTCTTGCCGGCACCGTTGGCGCCGAGCAGGCCGACGGCTTCGCCTTCGCCAATCTCGATGCTGACATTTGCGATCGCGGGTACTGAGCCGTAACTGGCGCTTGCCTTGTCCAGCCTGAGCAACTTACGCCCCTCCCGCTGCTTGTGGATGCACGTAAGAGCCGAGGTAGGCGCGGATCACTTCCGGATTTTCCACGATCTCCTTGGGCGTGCCTTCGGCGATCTTTTGTCCGTGATCGAGCACCACGATGTGGCGGGCGACCGCCATGATCGCGCGCATCACATGTTCGACGATGACGATGGTCAATCCGCGTTCTGAAAGCTTGCCGACCAGCGCGACCGCCTGATCGATCTCTGCCGGATTGAGTCCGGCCATGACCTCGTCGAGCAGCAGAAGGCGAGGTTGCGTGGCGAGCGCGCGCGCCATCTCCAGCCGGCGTTGATCGATGGTGGTCAAATCCTTCGCTCGCGTCTGTTCCCTGGCCGAGAGGCCAACGAAGTCGATCGCCTCACGGGCCTTCTCGCGCGCCACGGCCGAGTTCTTGTTGCGCAGGAACGCGCCGGTCATGACATTGCTCAACACCGTCATGGCGCCGAAAGGTTTTGCCACCTGGAAGGTGCGGGCGAGGCCATGTGCGCAGATGTCGTGGGGCTTTAAGCCGACGATCTCGCGTCCATAGGCTAGAACCGAACCAGCATCCGGGCGGTGAAAGCCGGTGATGAGGTTGAAACTCGTGGTCTTGCCGGCGCCGTTCGGCCCGATCAGGGCAACGGTTTCGTTTTCCTTCACCGTGAAACTGACGTCCTGCACGGCGCGCAAGCCACCGAACCGTTTGCTGAGGCCGGAAATGACGAGCGCGTCAGTCATGGGTTGCCCTTAAGCCTGCACCGGCTTGCGGCTGGTAAAACGATGCCGCGCTTCGTCGATCATGCCCATCAGTCCGGTCGGCCGCCACAGGATCACCGCCATCAGAATCAGGCTGTACACGGTCAACTGCACGCCGCCGATCGAACTGCCGAGCCAGCTTTGCAGCAGCGTAGATGTCGTCTCCAGCAGGACCGTGCCGATTACAGGACCCCACAATGTTCCGATTCCGCCGACGATCGATACCAGCGCCGCCTCGATCGAGATACTGAAGGAAAATGCCGTCGCCGGATCGATGAAGTAGATGTATTGAGTGTAGAAGGTGCCGGCGAGCGCAGTGAGAAACGCGCTGATCATGTAGATATCGCGCTTCATCCGCGCCGCATCGACGCCGATCGCCTCGGCAGCGTCTTCATCCTCGCCGATGGCAACGAGATAGTTTCCCACCCAGGATCGTTCGATCAGCCAGGTAATCAACAATCCGACGACGAGCAAGCCGAGCACGACGTAGTAGTAAGCCGCCTTGGTCTCGAATTGCATCATCAGCGGTGCCGAGCCGAGATTTGGAATCGTCGTGCCTTCCGCACCCCAGGCAAAATCGCGGAATTTGAGAAAGATCAGCATCAAGGCCTGCGCGGTCGCGATGGTGGCGATGGTGAAATAAGGGCCGCGCAGGCGGAAACACAGCCAGCCGATCGGCAGGCTCGCCAGCGTTGCAACCAGGCCGCCCGCGATCATCCCGATCCACGGCGAAATATCGAAATTGATCTCGAGGATCGTCGAGGTATAGGCGCCCAATCCGAAATAGGCGGCATGTCCGAGCGACAGTTGCTTGGCGTAGCCGCCCATGAGATTCCACGCCGTGCCGATGAAGGAGAACAGCAGGATCCTGATGAAGATGTCGATCGCAAACGAACTCTTCACCACCAGCGGAAGGGCGATCAGGATGGAAAGCCCGATGGCTAAGAGGACAATGTTGCGCGTATTCAGAGCCCGCTCCATCATCGCGCCCTGCCTCCGCCGAGACCGGTCGGTTTGAAGGCAAGCGTGAGAAGCAGCATCGCGAAAACCACGATCAATCCGGAATCCGCACCGACATATTGAATGCCGAGTGACTCGGCGATGCCCATCATCAGGCTCGCGACCAGCGCGCCGATGACGTTGCCGAGCGTGCCGAGTACCACGGCAACGAAAGCCATCAGGACGAACACCTGCCCGACAAACGGATAGGCGGAATAGAACGGCATCAGCAGCGAACCGGCCGCGCCTGCGAGCGCAAGCGCGATGCCAAGGGCCACGCAGAAAACGCGATTGGGGTTGATGCCCATCAGCATCGCCACGTCGCGGTTCTGCGCCGCAGCCCGCATCGCCTTGCCGAGATCGGTCGTGTGCAGGAATACCCAGAGCGCGCCGCTCAGCGCCATGGCGACGACGAAGGCGATCAGCTTGGCCACCGGGACATAGAGGCCACCGATATGAAGCGCTTCGTCGGAATAGGAGGTATGGACCGTACGATAGTTTGCGGTAAAGAGCATCAGCGCAAGGTTCAGCAGCAACAACGAGAGCGCAAAGGTGAGGAAGATCTGCGGCATGTCGTTGGGCCCGAGCACCCTGCGGATCAGGAAATGCTGGATCAGCACGCCCATTACGAACAGCACAGGCATCGATACGAAGAGGGAGAGCAGGGGATCGATGCCGAACTGACTGGCCAGGAAGAAGGTGATGTACATCCCGATCATCACGAATTCGCCCTGGGCGAAGTTGACGATCTTGACGACGCCGAAGATCAGCGTGACGCCGATGCTTACGAGCGCATAGATTCCGCCGATCAACAGGCCGTTGATGACGGCCTGGGCCACTGTCTCCCACATCTGGCTTGGCCGGCTTTCAGGTTTTCAAAAGGGGTGCACGGGCATCGTCCTTCGGGAAGACGCTGGCAAGGTCGCCATTCTGCCACTGTACGCCGACCGGGTGCCCATAGATGTTCTTGCCGTCGGGTCCGAATTTGACTTTGCCGCCCGGCGCCATTGCGGCGTAGCCGGAGGATACATCAAGCATGGACAGGGCTTCGCGAACCTTTTGGGGATCGGGAGAGGCGGCGCGTTCGAGCGCGTCGGCGAGCATGAACGTCTGTGCGATCAGACCTCCGGCATATTCGAACAGGAATTCGCCGGTGCGCTTCTTGAATTCGGCATTCACCTTCTGGGCGTCTTCGCTGACGTCATGATTCCAATGAGCCACGCCCTGCAAGCCCTCGGCAAGTTTTCCGACGTTCTTGTAAAAATCGGGAATGACGAAGCCCCCGGAACCGCCGTTGATCGAAACATTGAGACCGAATTGCTTGACGGTACGTACAATCAGAATGAGATCGTTCAGGTAGGAGACCGAGAACAGGGCATTGGCGCCCGACGACTTCACCTTGTTGATCAGTGGGCTTGCGTCGGTAAACCCCGCGGAATAAGGCTCGAACATCACGATCTCGACGCCCTCGGCGGGCGCAAGCTCCTTCAACCCGTTCGATGTCGAGGTGCCGAAGGCCGTGTTCTCGAAGATCACCGCGACCTTGGGCGTGTCGCTGACGAGTTTCGACATCTGCAATTGCGCGCGGGCAAACTGGGATGCTCTTGCGAAGGGCGTGAAAGTGTAGGTGCGTCCCTTGTTGAGTTGATCCGAACTCGATCCCGTGATCAGGGGGACCTTGGCGCGCTCCGCAACTTCGCTTGCGATCAAGGTCAGCGCGCTGGCGTAGCAGCCGTGGATCGCAGAAAGCTTGTTTCCGGTTATGAGCCGGTCGGTCTCCGTGCGGGTCACTGTGGTATCGCTCTGTACGTCGGAGATGATCAGGTTGAGCCTGGCACCGCCGAGCGATTTGATGCCGCCGGCTTCATTGACCATGTCAACCGCGAGTTTCGCCGCGGCGACGCAGCCGACGCCGATCTGCGCCATGCTGCCGGTGGTGGGGTAGAGCGCGCCGATATTGATGGGGTCGGCCGCCCAGCCGCGAAGCGGCACGGCGCCGAAGGCGCTGGCTGCGAGCAGGCCGCCCGTCTTTATGAGAAGTTCGCGGCGGCTGCGCCGCTTCGGCGGGGCCTGATTTGGCGTAGCCCCACTGCCGGCGGAATCCTTGCGTGCTTTGTTCATGCCTTCTCCCCTTTTTTCGGCGGGGGCAAAAAGCTGCATCCGCCCATTATGGCTGCTTTGAGCCTGTTTTTTCCGATGGTAACCGTCTTCAAGATTGTTTACAATACGGTTTGCAATTTACTTGCGCGGGATGCCTGATGTGGCCGGGGCGTGCCGCCGGATCGGAGATGATGGTCGGAAAACCAGCCAAACGTACGCCCCGCCGCGCGGCCAAAGCACAGCCGACAGCGCGATTACGCGCGCGCGAACCGGCCGCGACCATCATCGCCAAGCGCATCGAAGAGGACATAGTCCTGGGACGGCGTCAACCGCGCGAACGGCTGATCGAGCAGGATCTCTGCGACCAGTTCCAGACCCATCGCGGCGACGTGCGACTGGCGCTGTTCGAACTCGAGAAGAAGGGCCTGGTTGGGCGAATTCCCAATCGCGGTGCACTGGTGCGCGGATTGACCCCTCGCGAGGTAAGGGAAATCTACGCCGTTCGGGAAGAGTTGGAGGTGATGGCGGTTCGTATCATTCCGTTCCCGGTCGCCGCCGCAGATATCGAACGACTGGAGGAAATACAGCTCCGGCATACCGCAGCGATCGACTCGGGTGACTTGCTCACCGTCTTTCATAGTAACCTGAGCTTTCACCAGGTTTTGTTCGGGCTGTGCAGCAATTCCTGCCTTATCGAAACAATCGATCTGCTTGCCCAGAAGGTCTATGGCATCAGGTCCTATGCGAATGCGTTTCCCGACGCGCTCGACCGCGCCCGACGCGATCACCTGGCCATGATCAAGGCACTTCGCGGCGCTCGCCGCGACGAACTCGAGGCGTTGACGCGGCGCCATCTGCAGCCGGCGCCCGAGGCCTACATCAAAGATTACGAGCGCCGCTTCGGCAAAGCCGATCTGGCGGCGCAATGATCCAGAAGCGGATCCAGAAGACGGACACAACGCTTATTCGGCGCTGCT
>Ga0210390_10004672_pt1 | contig 11524 bp, 8 predicted proteins | sample IncBWH11OmetaG_FD_161050 | JGI IMG/M metagenome (GOLD analysis project Ga0210390, IMG submission 161050) | Forest soil microbial communities from Barre Woods Harvard Forest LTER site, Petersham, Massachusetts, United States - Inc-BW-H-11-O ... | reverse complement strand
TAACCATCGATGCCGCCTCAAATGGGGTGTTTGCTATCGTTCCGGTATGCGCGATCCCGGTGCTTGTGAGCATTGCGGGGAGGATCGGTGCCCCGCGGCTGATTGACGCTCTCAGTCTTGGCCGTCGCGACGCTGTGGGCATTGTACTCTGCGAGGGGTGCTTCGATAGACTAACTGATTTGGAGACAACAATTTGGGATTGGTTTCGCTAAAAAGCACGGGCCAGCGGCGAAACTGATCCGGCCCACAGCCCACCGACAGGGGTCCAGGGGGAGCAAAAGATCCTGTCAGCACCTAAATTCTAACGAATTAGCAGTTTGAGGCTATTTCTGGACAGGTCGCTGGTCGCTCGCCTTCTGTTTGTCGTCCTTTAGTTCCATACCGTCTGCTCTCGTCCCGGATCTAAAATCGGGACCAAGGTCTAGCGTCGTATCAGGTGTGAGCAAGATACCGGATTTCAAAGGCCATCATTTCGTAGAGGATTCAAAACCTGAAGAATGGCCAATGCGGCATCACTGCGAAAGAGTGATCGCTTCAAGTGTCAGTGAAACGACAAACTGGGTCCTCGTCGCCGTTTCCTGAGTAGTTCCATTCTGCGCTATGAGCAATAAGTAGTCACCGACGGAACGGCCGCCGCGAGTAGTTGTGTCTATTCAAAACCTCATCCGCGTGACGCAGCGCGACAAGTGTGTTACTGCAACGCGGGATCCTCGCATTGCCGATTCGGTTCCTGTCGGTCACGTGGGGAGTTGGCGATGCGCTGCCTTGCGCAGATGGAGCGCGCGGGCACTTACTCCAAGGCGAGCGGCTGCGCCGCGAATATTTCCCTGTTCTGCAATCGCGACTCGAATCGCAATTTCGCCAACTGATCTGCTTAGTTGGCGCAGCGTTATCCCGTGCGCGAGCGCGCGCCGAATCTGCTGCTCGAATTGATCGTCATTCCATCTGGTCTCATGGCATTCTGCGATCGGCCGTTCTTCGGGCGGAACGTCGCCCACAGTGATGGGCCCGGGGCCCTCGTGACGGCTACAAATCCGCGCGATCAGGTGTTTCAGTTCGCGGATATTCCCGGGGTAGGCTCTTCCGAGCAAAAGTTCTTTGACGGCGCTGTCAAGTTCGAATGGCTTTCCATTCGATGGAGCAGCTTTCAGAAAATGTCGCGCTAACAGTGGAATATCCTCGATGCGTTCGCGCAGGCTTGGCAACGCGCAAACCCAAGCGGCGATTCGATAGTACAAGTCCTTTCTGAAGCGACCTTCTTCAGCCTCCTTGAGAAGGTCGCGGTTGGTTGCACAAAGAAGCCGGAAATTGGCTTGGCGCCATACGTCGCTGCCGACGCGTTTGTACATCCCTTCCTGGATTACGCGGAGCAGCTCAGCTTGCAGCGGAAGGGGAAGCTCGCCAATTTCATCCAAAAAAAGCGTACCTCCATGCGCCCGCGCAAATGCCCCGTCCCGAGTGGCGATCGCGCCGGTGAAGGAGCCTTTCTCGTGCCCAAAAAATTCGGAGCCGGACAGAGAAGGAACAATGGTGGTGCAGTCGAGGACAAGGAGCATGCCCTTGTTCTTCCGCGCGTCCAGATTGTGAATCACACGCGCTACTAGTTCCTTTCCGGTTCCGCTCTCCCCTTGAATCAGGACAGAAGCACTGGTGAAGTGAGCCACTTCAACAATTTGCCGCAGCACCGATTTCCAATTCGGACTTTCTCCGACTAGTGCTTCCTGGACTACCGGCGAGCGAATCAAGGTGTCAACCGATTCCAATCGTAACAGCCTCGCGGTTATGTCAGCGGCCGGATCATCTGAGTGGTCCCACGCCAAAACGTCCGAGGCGCCCGCGTCCAATAACTGCCAACAATTCTCAGAGTCAAAACATGAACGCGATGCACCGACTGCGAGGACACGTTCCTCGCGACCGCGCGTGACCTCGCGCAGAAAACCACACAACTCGGCCGACACAGCGTCAAAAAACACCAGCCCCGGGCCAGAGCGCTGATGATCATAAGGCACCAACTCGATCGCAGTACTGGTGAGTGCTCCGTGAACCGCGCTTTTCAGAACCGAATCATTGTCAAGGCGAAATAGGGTCCAAACTCGCATCTGAGCTTCCCCTCATGCCTTTCATCGCAACATGAACAGAAGGGCCCGTCGCGCTAAAATCCTGAGAAACTCAGAGGCTCGTGAGTTGGCTGATCGATCCTGGAGCTTTGCCTACCGGGCGTTCTCGGCACATCGTGTCGCGCGAGCAGATCGAGAGTGACGCAGCGATGGGTCGCAAGGGGAAGCTGGGAATACAGAACACGAACGCCGATATATCTTCTCGTGCAGCGCGTATGATACGCGCGGGAATGCAATTCTCCATCTGACGTCCCCTTGCCCGATCGCGAAGCTAATTCGACGACGGGCCTTCTGGGTGTATGTGCAAAGGAACGAGGCGACCTGGGTACCAATAGCGACGTCAACGCCGACTCGGATATTGATGGCGCGCCACTTTTAAGTCAAGTTTCTTTACAACTTGACGGATCAGCGTCACGTCGTTATTTCCAGAGCTGATCGACGTCCAACGTCTGCCGGCCCGACTACGGACCGACCGCACTTGGTCAAACCGAAACACTGACAACTTGGTGATAGTCACCGGAAATTGAGATAGCTGCAATGCAGGCGAGACGGGATAGGATCACGTCGTACGCAGAACCAGCCTTTCGGCGTTCGGATAGCATAGGCCAGTTCCTCAGCTTCGACTTGGCATGCCTTTTGCGCTGTACGTCGAAAGGGCAACCCAGGCTCCCTTCTTAAAGAGTCAGGTAAAGATGCCTCACAAGATCGTAAAGGCTAGAAGAAGATAAATTCAATTAGTCGGTATGTTATCCGAACCTTGAGGTTGCCATCATGAAAAGTCAGAAATCGGTATCTGCAAAGCGGTCGAGACGACGGAGCGTCAGCCCCCCAGTGGTCGAAGAACGGCTTGAAAGCGTCGACGTCCTCGAAATCAATTTGACCGACAACGAAGCGGTTCTCAGACAAATCATTAGCCTCCAAAGCACGGTAAGTGGTCTGCAAGATTCGCTTGAGAAGCAGGTCGAGAATCTCCGAGAGAAGATTGGTACTGTTCAAAAAGAGGTTAAGAATCTCCAAGGAAACGTTACGAAGATCAGTACGCATTTAGACAGCACGCAAATACCGCCCATCGTTACGCCGCCAACTCCACCTGTGATCGGCCTTTCCGAAAACCCTTCGTTCAACACTACGGATGGCACCCTCCTCGTGAGCGTGGCGGGCCGTGGTTTTCGTGCAAGCTCAGACGTGGTTTGCATCTCTATCAAGTGCAGTGATGTGGCGATGCCGAGTCGGAGCTATTCGTTCGCCGCTGGTCCGAGCGGCAACTTAATTGACCTCAAGACGGGCTCGTCGCCTCAAATTGTTTACCAGCCGGATACCTTGAAAGGTCAAACATACTATCTTGCTGCCACGGACGAGACTCCTAACGCAGAAGATTGGACCGGTAAGTTATGGAGCAATACGATCAGTTTTGTATGGTGACTCGGCGTCGAAATCCAGAACATCGACAGGATCGGGCCTACGAAAGACAAGATTCGACTAGGTGTGTCCGAATCCACACATGACGCATGTATAGCAATCATTGTTTCAGCCTATAGCGTTGGCTCTAACCGATCTTCAGTTCACAGAACTAGCAGCAGAAATTCCCTGTCAGTCCTAGCTATGCTTTTTCGGTGAGCCAGCCTAGGTCTTTTGCAGGCATGGCCTCGCCGGAGTAGTAGCCGAGCCGGATGCAGCTAGGCCGCGATGAACCAAACTTCGCACTCAATAGAGAAGGTTCACCGCAGATCGAAGTAAACTTCGCACCGCCCTTCCCAGGACTATAAAATTCGCCGGTCACCTGTCGGCATGGACCTTGCGCCATAGCTCGCGCGATGACTAGACGCGCTATCGAGCCGAGGCTCGATAAAAGGAGCACGACGCATGCACGACATCGATAGAACTCAACTCGAGTCAGGGGCCTTCGAGACAGATATTCATGAGTCGGCGGAAATGGCGCCCGAGCTTTTTGAGACGGCCGAGAGTCCGCTCAACGAGGAACAGGAGATCGAACTAGCCTCTGAGCTGTTGGAAGTGGCCGGCGATCAGCATCTCGAGCAATTTCTTGGCGATCTGATCGGCAAGGTCGGCGGAGTAGTAGGTCAGTTCGCCAGATCTGACACTGGCCGCGCGCTAGGCGGGATTCTCAAAGATGCCGCGCGCCAGGCGCTACCGGTCGTCGGAAGGGCGGTCGGCCAATGGGTATCACCTGATCAAGGGGGATCCGTTGGCGCGGATCTCGCGATGCGAGCGGGTCGCGTATTCGGACTCGAACTCGAGGGACTAAGTCCCGAGGACAAAGAGTTCGAAGTTGCACGGCAATTTATTCGTTTCGCAAGCGCTGCTGCCAGTAAGGCTTGCCTGACGCCTCAGACGGCCGAGCCGCTAAGCATGGCGCGCAAGGCCGCGCTGGCAGCTGCTCGTACGTATGCACCCGGCCTGGCGCCGCGCCTGCAAGGTCGATCGGGTCTGCTCTGGCCGCGGCGCGGTCGCTGGGTCCGTCGCGGAAAGACGATCGTTTTGTTCGGCGGCTGAACGCTTCGATGCAACTCAAATGGGAAATAACTGAAAAGGAGAAAGTGATATGAGCACATATGAAGGTCAAACGGGATCTGAATTCGGAGAGGTCGGTGAGTTTGGTGAATTTGGAGAGGTCGGAGAATTCGGCGAGCTCGGCGAAGGCGGGGAATTCGAGAGCGAGGTCGGCGAATTCGGCGAGGTCGGCGAAGGTCCTGAAGCACATGAGCAGTTCCTCGGCGACATTCTCGGCTCGGTCATGGGAGGTGAAATCGGTAGTCCGCTGAACGAAGCGCAGGAAGTCGAGCTAGCTTCGGAGTTGTTGGGCGTCACCAACGAGCAGGAACTCGAGCAGTTCCTAGGCGGCTTGTTCAGCAAGGTTGCCCGAGGCGTATCCAACTTCGCCAAATCCTCTGCCGGCCGCGCGCTGGGCGGCGTGCTGAAAGGAATCGCAAAAAAGGCACTGCCGGTGGTCGGCGGCGCGCTCGGCTCGATGGTGGCGCCGGGAATCGGTACCGCTCTCGGGAGCAAGCTAGGATCGATGGCGAGCGGGCTCTTCGAGTTCGAATTCGAAGCGCTTCCGGCAGAGCAGGCCGAATTCGAGGTGGCGCGTCGTTATGTTCGCCTGGCGTCGACGGCTGCTCGTCAACTCGCGATGGCGCGTCCTCGTCCAGGATTGGTTCCGCTGAAAATCGCCCGCGCTGCTGTAGCTCGTGCAGCCCGAACCGAGGCGCCCGGTCTCTACCGTCAGATGATCCGCACGCTGGTCGCCGGTGGCACGCCTGCCCATCAGGGAATGCGGCATCAGGCCTTCCGTCCGGGTGCTCCGCTCGCACGACCGCTGCGTGCGCAGCCGGGTCATCGCCATCATCACCGGGGTTACTATCCAGGTTCTTATTCGACGCCCGGCAGTTATGCGACCGGCGTCTACACGCCGGGCGGTTACACGCCCAATGGCTACACGCCTCCTGGTTACACGCCCACAGGCGGAACCGACCCGATCTCCACGCCGACCGCGACGACGCCAACGCCTGGCTACGCATCCACATCGTTCGCGCCAACGGCCGGCGTCGCAGACGGCTGGCCCGAATCCGTGGCCGACCACGGCATGGCGCAGAGCGGTCGATGGGTGCGACGCGGCCGCAAGATTATCCTCGTAGGAGTATGACCTGTGACGGCATCTGCACCCAACAGTGCCCGCGGCTCGACGCGCCTCGGTACTCTGGCAGCATCGCTGCTTGAGCATGAGGCGCGCGGTCTGCTCACCCGCCTCGATCGGGTTCAGCCCTTCGCCCTGAAGAACACGATGGTTTCGGCGGCGGCGCTGATGCCAGTCTCGCAGATAGCGATCGAGCGCTACCTGCTGAAGGGTCGCCGCACACTTCGCGAACAGGTGCGGAGCTATGTGAGATGGCTCCGGAGGGAGGGGCGCCTGGCGACGCCGGTGGAGATGCAACGCCGATTCACTACTCTGCGCCTGCGATTCAACACTGCGCTCTCGCAGCTTGATCTGTTCGCCGAGGCTGTCGGCCAGCGTAGTGAGCATGAGACCGGAGTTTGGCTGTCGGGTTTAGATGTAGCCGCACAGGACGCGTTGGTGCTTCCGTTTCAGTTCTTCGAACCTCCCCCGATCATCTGTCTTCTGCATCGAGGCATGGGCGGCGCGATTCGCCGCGCGCGCACCCGGCTTCCCGGTGGCGGCGAAAATCCGGTCGCGCTCATCCGCATCCCGCGCGAGCGAATGATTGGCTACGGGATCGCATCTTCGCTGGTACATGAGGTCGGCCATCAGGCCGCCGCGCTCCTGGACTTGGTCGAATCGCTTCGATTGTCGCTCCAGCAGGCCCAGCGAAGATGCCCTCCGGATGAGCGGCCGGCCTGGAAGCTGTACGAGCGATGGATTTCGGAAATCGTCGCTGATTTCTGGGCAGTTGCGAAGGTCGGTATCAGTTCGACGCTCGGCCTGATCGGGATCGTCAGCCTGCCGCGATGGTTTGTATTTCGAGTGAACGTTGATGATCCGCATCCATTCCCCTTTATTCGGGTGCTGCTGTCTTGTGCGATGGGCAATGCGCTCTATCCGCATCGACAGTGGGCCGCACTTCGCGCCGTGTTCGAGTCGTTCTATCCGCCACGGGGACTCGATCCGAAACGCGCCGGCATGCTCAGCCTGTTACGCGCGACGTTGCCGAAATTCGTTTCACTATTGGTAAATCATCGGCCGCGCTCGCTGCGCGGCGGATCGCTTCGGGAAGTCGTCGCGATGGCAGACCGGATTCCGGAGCGCCTGATGGCGCTCTATGAACGGTGGCGGTCCGCGCCGCGACTCATGCAGGAAGCGCCGCCCACGCTGATCTTCGCCGTCTTTGGGCGTGCGCGAGTAAGCGGAAGGCTCAGCCCCGAGGAAGAGAATCGCTGGCTCGGGAATCTCATTACCTATTGGGCACTGCGGAGCACGCTCGACATCGCAGACGTCTGCTCGACGCTGAGTGCGTCGCCTCATCAGCCGTCATTGTTGTTTGACAGGAAATCGACCGTTTGAACCCTTCGTAAGGAGAAGACCAATGGCAGATGAAAGTTTCAGATTGGAAACGGCGCCCTCGACGATAGCTATCGGAGACTCAGTAATGGTCACGGTAGTCGCTCCCTCGCCGCAGTCCGGGTCCCCGTATTCCTACTATCTCATGATTTGGGAGGCACAAAGTGTCGGGGGCACGCAAAGTGTCGGTAGTTTTTCGGCACTCCCGGGGCAGACCGAGACGGCGGTCTTGATGCCACCGTTCGCCACCCTGTTCGAGAATTCCCCGAACAAAGCGCAGTTCGCAGTGCTGTGGAATACCACCGATGTACCTCCCGGCACTTATGAACTCACGGCGACGATCTACGGACTCGCGACCAATATATCGGTCGCCGGTGTCCCCCCTCTAGCGACGGCGGTAACTAACTACTTGGCTGATTCCCCTTCATCGTTGGGAAGCTATACCGCGACCGTCAAAGTTAACGAATATCCAGGCCAACAAGTGACGGTTCAGATGCGGCGTGCGTTCGAAGATCCAACGCCCGATCAGGCGTTATGGACCGCGATCCGTAAAAGCACCAACGCATTGTCCTTTAATAACTACAGCAACTTCATGGACGTTGTATTGTGCGGCGTCGAGGCCAGCTCCATCAACTTTGATCCCGCAATCCTGGCCCGCGCCCAGAGAGTTCGCGCTCGCGTAGATCGCCGGCTGCGGCTCCCGTTTCCAGACACCGATGCATATCGGCAGCTGAAAGTCGCGACCGAAGTGTTCGTGATGCTGAATTGCGGTATATCGATCGATCATCCGGGGTTTACGAGCCTCACCCAGGAGCAACTCGACGATGAGAGCCGTCGCTACTATCGCGCGGTAGGACCCAACGATATCGAAACAGCGTGGAAGGAGCTCATCAGCGTGGGCAAGAATCTCGCTCCTGACGTCCCCGGTATCGGAACGCTGCCCTATCTGGCCATCATCCGCAGAAAGTTATCAGATGTCGCGATCTTCAATCCTGAGGATAAGAGTCCACTGCTGGAAGAAGCCGCCACTTCATGCATGGGCATCCTCATGGAAAAGCTAACCCATCCCTGCCTGCTCGAACTGATCTGGTCGTACTGGCACGAGGAAGGAATGCTGGCGCAGACCATGAATGCGATCACATGGCGCTTTCAAAATCGGCGCGGCCTCGGTGATCGCGATCCACTTGCGATGCTGGAAATTGATCCGCTGCGTCCGCTGAGCAATTTCATCTGGGGCTACATCCAGGACGAGCAGCATCGCTTGACTGTCCCCCGGCGTGCCTACGAGTACGATCATCAATACGGCTTCAACCTCGTAGGTAAGGCGGTCCCACCGGTGCGTGGAGCGGACACACGCTCTCGATTTATCGAGGCGTTCCACAACCTGCTTTTCCTCTGCTCGATCTTCTACAAAGAGGATGATGACACAACTGTGGTGGCAGATGGATTCCCTGTTCTCAACGGGCTGAAGGAAGTGCATTTGCTGCTTACCCAGGGCGCGCACAACCAGTATGGCGACCTGCCGTGGACGGCGCGCCAGGAAATGCTGATGCAGGAATGGTTGCTGGCACGGCCCGAGTTCCGCGAGTATCTGCCGTCGCGCGTGATGGTCGATTATCCGGAACCGTGGATGGATCGAGTCGAGGCCATGAAGACCCTACAGGGTTGGTCCAACACATCGATCATGCACTTCCGTGACCTGGGTGTATTCGGCGAACAGATTCTGCTCGGGATCAGATTCGGCGCGTGGCCCAAGCTGATCGAGCCGCAGTTTGCCGCGAACTGGGCACGTTACTGGCGGGCGGAGATCCAGGGTTATATCCATGCCTACCGCGCCGTCACCGGAATGGATCTGACGGAGCGCGCTGATGCTACGCCCCCGTCGGTGCTGCTGCTTCAGCGACTGCAGGGGCTGACATACGATAGGGCCGCTCTCTCCCAGGGTCGGGACCGACTCCAATTGTCCCAAGCGAGAACCGCTACCCGAGCCCTGCCGCGACCACGCTAGTGGACGACCCCGACAGTGCTCGACTTCACCTCCTCCCTGTACCTGGGCCTGCGGCACGCAAGTTCGAGCTTGCGGCCGTGGGCCCAGCTCACAACCGGAGTTCCGGCTGCGCTCACTACGCCGCCACTCGCGAGGACAGTCGCAAGTAGTCTAGCCGCGCTCGTCGGCACCGAACGCGCAACCCTCAGTCGATCGACGTTGCACGCATTCTGGGACCTGTTTCTCATACTCGGCGAGCGGGACACGGCGATTTACATGGATGCCGGCACTTATCCGATCCTCCGATGGGGGATCGAGCGGGCCGCCTGTCGCGGCGTTCCGGTAAGGACGTTCAGACATCATCATCCCGGCGACCTTTCGCGACAACTAGTGCACGACGCCAGGCGTAGGCTTCGGCCTTTGGTGGTGGCCGACGGCTTTTGCACCGGATGCGGCAGGCTCGCGCCGATTCGCCACTATCTGGCGCAAGCGCGGGAATTCTGGGGAACCGTTGTTCTTGATGACACGCAGGCTCTCGGGGTCTTGGGCCATTCGCCCACCGCAGCGACGCCTTACGGATCAGGCGGAGGAGGTTCCTTGCGTGCCAACGGTCTCTCCTGCAGCTCGATCGTTTTGGTGAATTCGCTGGCCAAGGGCTTTGGTGTTCCGATGGCGATGGTTGCAGGAAGCGCTGAACACGTCAGGCGTTTCGAGAGTGTGAGTATGACGATGGTTCATTCAAGTCCGCCGTCGTTCGCCGATCTGCATGCCGCCGAGCAAGCGCTTCATGAGAATCGATTCTCGGGAGACGCGCTCCGATCGAGATTGGTGATGTTGATTCGCCGATTTCGGCGTGGCTTGCGAGAGGCAGGGATTCGCCTTGGCAATTCTTTATTTCCAGTGCAGAGCCTCATGCTGGACGAAGGCTGCGCACGGATACTGCATCGGTCCCTGGAAAGTATGGGAATTCGGGCGGTACTGCATCGACCAGTTTGCAGGAATGGCACAACAGTCAGCTTCATCATAACTGCAAGCCATACTCCGACAGAAATCGATCGAGCTGTAGCAGCAACCGCGTACGCGATTAACTCTAACTCATCGATGCCTCGGCTGCGGAGGTCATGCGGATGATACCAAAGCGCCGCAGAACGTTACGTCCGCGGTTTCACATGTCGCCGCGTCTTCATCCCGTGATGATCATCGACAGCCATTGTCACGCTGGAAAAGGCGACGGTCTAACTGGTCCATGGGACACCAATGCGAACCTCGACAAGTATCTTCGGCGGGCTTCAACGGCTGGTATCGGCCGGACCGTTCTGTTGCCGGCATTTCACTCGAACTATAGCGAGGCGAATCGTCGACTTGCCGCCATCGTGGCTAGAGATCGGAATCGGTTTTATGGTTACGCGATGGTCCACGCTGAGCGCGACGCGGGGCGAATCGCGACGATGGTGAGGGAGGCCGTCGAGGGCTATGGTTTCTGTGGAATCAAGGTACATCGACACGATGCGCGCATCACTCGTGAGATCTGTGAAGTAGCACGTGCCTATACATTGCCAGTCCTATACGACGTGATGGGCGAGTCCTCGGTGATTGAACTGCTCGCTGGAGAATACCCAGATGTCGATTTTATAATCCCGCACCTGGGTAGTTTTGCAGATGACTGGCGCGCGCATATGGCGGTGATCGACCAGCTCGTTCGACATGCCAACATTTATACGGACAGTTCGGGAGTTCGTCGATTCGACTTCCTGGTTGAAGCGATTCGCCGGGCAGGGCCACGGAAGGTATTGTATGGAACGGACGGACCGTGGTTGCATCCGGCGTTGGAGCTGGAAAAGATCCACCTGCTAGGATTGTCGCAAAACGACGAGCAACTGGTCCTGGCCGGAAACTTTCTCCGATTGACGAGTCGCGTCCGGCGGGCGCCATCCTCGGTGGCCTCTTTTCCCGCAGCGCCGCTCTATCGCCCAGCGGCGGCCGATCCGTGGATTGCGACTAAGTTGTCTTAGTGGCTCCTCAATACTTTGTCCGCTCGAGTTCATTGATGGTTTCGATAGCCTGCGGATAGCCTTCGCTCAAGGCGATGCGACAAAAGGGCTTACCCTGTTCTGCGGACCTAATACCCTGTTACGCCCAGGAATTCCCTATTCCTGAAAAATATTTCCCTGTTCGGTTGAGTAGGGAATTCTGACCAAAACCGCAGAGAAAGCATGGCTTTTTCGGCTGCAGGTGGTCTCGCGGACATTCAAATCGCGAAAATCCCTGTATTTTCCCTGATGATCAGGGAATTTGACGGGGAGAGCAATTCGCATCGGACTGCGTCATCCGCCACCCAATCTTGATCTACGGCAGTCCTTTTCGGATTTGAGCTGAAAAATCAGT
>Ga0210390_10004669_pt1 | contig 11529 bp, 8 predicted proteins | sample IncBWH11OmetaG_FD_161050 | JGI IMG/M metagenome (GOLD analysis project Ga0210390, IMG submission 161050) | Forest soil microbial communities from Barre Woods Harvard Forest LTER site, Petersham, Massachusetts, United States - Inc-BW-H-11-O ... | reverse complement strand
GCTTGTTAGGAAGAATACGCTGGATGCGACTCTCTTCGACCTGAGGCAGCGCGGCAAGTTTTTCCTGTACCTTGGGAAGACTAATCGAATAAATATTCTTCCCCTCGGCGACATCCGCTGCGCGTAAGATCGCTTCGCGGGTCAAATTGCCGTCCGACGTCACTTCGATTGATTTCACGGCGTAATCGGAATTTGTAAAGAAGAGGGCATTCACGATCCGCTTCGCTCCAAAGGCGACTCCGCCCAGCACCGTGGCGATCAAAATAAAGCCGCACACGGTCAACAAAACGCTCTGGGTGCGCCGAGCGGCCACGTTCTTCGCCCGGATCTTGACATCCAGGAGATGTTGGCGCTTGCGCTGCCTGGAGGTGGAGGCACGCTTATTCTGTTTGCGCAGTTTCTTTTGAATGATCACCGCGTGTTGGCCAACCTCCTTTCCAAAGACAATCGCACGATGCTTGCACATAGTTGCGACATGGAAATCCCAGCCGCTGCGGCAGCCTCGGGTAACAGGCTCGTCTCGGTCATCCCGGGAATCGTATTCACTTCCAGGACTTGAGGCTCGCGATCCGCGTTCAAGATGACATCCACTCTCGAATAAATTTCCAAATCCAGAGATCGGTGCGCGGCCAGCGCCGCTGATTCGACTCTCTCCTTCTCGGTCCGGCTCAGCCGCGCAGGGCATTCGTGTTCGGCCGCACCGCCCCGATTGGTCCAAGTATATTTATTCTCGTAACTGTAAAATCCGCCGCGTGGTCGAATCTCGATGATGGGCAACACGGTCTCTCCCAACACCCCAACGGTCAGTTCGCGGCCGCTGACAAACGCCTCGACTAAAATGGTATCGGCTTGCGCAAACGCCTGTTCTAAAGCGGCTTGGCGCTCACTCATTGTTTTGACCAGGTAAACGCCCACGCTTGATCCCTGGCAGGGTACTTTCACCACGTAGGGAAGGGGCAGATCAGGGACCTCTCCTTTTTGCACCGTCACATATCGAGCAGTCGGTACGCCGTACTCCATAAAACGTTTTTTACTCTCGATTTTGTCAAAGGCCAGACGGCTGGATTCTTCACCTTCCCCGGTATAAGGAATCCCCTTGCTTTCGAGGATGGCTTGAACGGTACCATCCTCGCCAAAAGTCCCATGCAAGGCGTTAAACGCCAATTCCGTCCCCGCTGGCAAATGAAAATCGCCGTCTCGGACGTCGATCTCGAACGCATTCGTTCCCAAAGATCGCAGAGCATTTGCCACTGCCGATCCGGAGCGAAGCGAAACCTCGCGTTCGGAGCTTGATCCACCGCACAACACCGCAATTTTCTTACCTAGCAAAAAACTATTCATTATCCACTCCAACAATCTGAACTTCTGTTTGTAACTCGATCCCTCGCTGCTCCTTGGCTATGAGTTGGATCTCCGCGATCAACTGGAGAATTTCTTCCGAACGTGCACCCCCATCGTTGACGATGAAGTTCCCGTGCACTTCCGAGACACGGGCCGCGCCGACCCGCCGGTTTTTCAACCCCAATTCTTCGACTAGCTTTCCCGCGGGGCTCTCCCGAGGATTCTTGAAAATGCAGCCTGCACTGGACGCGATGGGCTGCGTTGTTTTCCTCTTATGACTCGATTCCATCAATCGTCGATCGATCGCGTCGAAACTGGCTTCCTCTCCGCGAAAGACGGCGGAAACCGCGTAACGATCCCTCAACGTTGGCACGTTACGATACTGGACCTGCATCTCACTCGGTCGGAGCGTCTCAAACTCACCGCGGGAACTGACCACCTGTACACTGACCACCTTTTCGAATGTCTCCGACCCCATTGCTCCGGCGTTCATCCGCAGACTGCCTCCTACACTGCCGGGAATCCCCTCCATCCACTCGAAGCCGCCGATCCTGGCATTGCGCGCCGCCGCAGCGACCTGCTTGAGGCGGACACCTGCGCCGACATGGATTTCAGACCCTTTGACCTTTAGCTCGACAAAGTCTCCACGGTTTAAATGGATTACGACGCCGGCTACCCCGCCTTCTCGCACCAAAAGGTTTGAACCGCGACCCATCAACAACACCGGCAAACGGCCCACCGCACAGAATTCTAAAACGTTGGCTAATCCGCCGCGCGTTTCCGGTTCTATCCAAAATTGCGCCGGACCGCCAACCCGGAGCGTGGTGTGCTTGGAAAGCGGCTCATACAGCCTCACTTCTCCTGCCCCCATCACCTCTCGGAGCTGCAACGAGATCTCGAGATCTCTAACCAGTTTGGTGCCTTCTTCGTGAATATCTCCAGCTCCAAGGCTCAGAATCAAATCTCCCGGCTCCGCGATTCGTCCGATCACCCGGTGCAGAATGCTGCGTTTCGGCACATAGACCGCCGCACCATGGTCGTGTGCCTTGAGGGCGGCGACAATCGTGTCGCCTGAAACCCCCGCGATCGGCGCCTCACTCGCCGCGTAAATATCCGTGACGTACACCTGATCGGCCAAATCGAACGATGCGCCAAACTCCTTCTCGAACGCCTTAGTCCTGGAATAGCGATGCGGCTGAAACATCACGATCACCCGTTTGCATTTGAGCGAGCGCGCCGTTTCAAGCGTTGCTTTGATCTCGGTGGGATGATGTCCGTAATCGTCCACCACAGTATAGTCGGCGGTTTGCAGCCTGATCTCGAACCTTCTCCTGGCTCCGCGGAAAGATTCGAGCGCTTCCACAATCTTCTGAAAGGAAACTCCAATCTCTATAGCCAGCGCCACAACTCCCAATGCATTACTAACGTTGTGAGCACCCGGAACTCCTAGGGCCAATCTCCCGAGACACTGATCTGCTCTCCAAACTTCGAAATGCGATCCGGACGGTCCGCCCTCGAAATTTCGATATCGGTAGAAAGCCCTCTCGGTTTTACCGTAGGAGACGGAATTTAGACGGGCAGAACAAAGTCGCGTAGCGTGCGGATCGTCGGCACAATAGACAACTTTGCCGGTGACCTGATCTAAGAAGCTGTTAAATACCTCATCGATAGCCGCGAGGTTGGAATAGTAATCGAGATGTTCCTCTTCAATATTAAGGATGATGGCGTGCTCCGAATGATAAATACGCAGGGTGCCGTCACTCTCATCTCCTTCCGCGACAAGATAACCGCCGTTCGGCTCCCAGTGAGCATTGGTACCGAGGATGGGGATCTCGGCACCCACATAATGCGAAGGGTTCAAGCCCCCAACCCGCAGTACATGTGCGGTCATCGCAGAGGTCGTGGTCTTTCCGTGCATCCCAGCGATCACGATCCCTTTTTTTATTTGCATCAGCGCGGCCAATGCTTCCGCACGCCGTACCATCGGAAGTCCCAAACGAACCGCTTCATCGAAGGCGGGATTTCCAATTCTGATCGCCGAAGAATAGACGATCAGTTCTGCCCCGCGAACCGTCTCCTCTGTCTGGGGAAGATAAAATTTCAACCCGAGCGTCTCCAGCCGCCTGGTTTCAAGGGTACTGACTCGATCACATCCACTCACCCGATGTCCGAGCGCTAACAATAGACCAGCGATCCCGCTCATTCCGGACCCAGCGACGCCTATCAAATGAATCCGCTGCGGATTTTTCAGAAGAAATTCAGCAAGTTTCTTTGGCAGGTCGATCATCATTAGCGGGTCATCATTAGCGGGATCTCTCGATGATTTCTACAATTCGATTGGCAGCGGTTTCCGGTCCCAGTGCGCGAGGTTGCCCGGTAGCACGGCGCACTATCGCTCCATTCTTCAAAAAGTAATCTATCAATGAGCCCAATGTGTCTCCGTTGACACGCGACTCTTCTAATACTTTAGCCACACCATGTCTCGCAAATATTTCCGCATTGAAAAATTGATGATTTTCCGCCGCAAACGGATACGGAATCAAGATCGTTGGTAAACCGAAGTAGGAGAGCTCGGTCAGGCTGGCCGCACCGGACCTGGCGACCGCGAGATCCGCCACGGTATAGGCTTCCTCCATTCGATCATAAAAGGCACTAACGAAAGCGGGAATTCCTTCCCTTTGATAACATTCGTAAACATGGGTCTCATCTTCGGTTCCGGTCAAATGGACAAACTGTACCTCTTTCTTTGCGAACCGGCGCAGAACCGCTAAGACAGCTTCGTTGATGCCATGGGCGCCCTGGCTTCCACCCATCACAAGGATGGTTCGTAAGCCGCTCTGCAAGCTCAGATTCTTGAGAGCCTGGCTGCGGTCAACCGGACTTCGCAAGCTGTCGCGGATTGGGGTACCGGTCACTTCGACAACTTTACCAGGGAAATAGCGTGCGCACTCCTCGAAGCCGAGGAGGACCTTTTGGGAAAGAATCGCATTCAGCCGATTGGCTTTACCGGGGATGGCGTTTGACTCATGGATGAAAGTCGGCAGACCGGTTATCCGGCCAGCCAGGATGGGCCCAGTCGACGTAAATCCGCCCATTCCGAGAACTGCGTCCGGCTTGAACGAGCGATAGAGCTGCAAGCAGGCTAGCAATCCGTTCATGAATTTGCCAACAAATGAGAAAAACTGCATCGAAACCAGCTTGGTCAGGCCAACAGAGGGAATCTTCTGAACGCGAAATTCTTTGCGGTTCCCGACCGCAATTGTATCGATCTGCTTTTCGGAGATCAGCAGAAGAACCTCATGTCCTCGGTTTTTCAAGACCTCGGCAACGGCTAGTCCAGGAAACAGGTGGCCGCCTGTTCCTCCACATGCGATCGCGACTTTCATCAGAAGGAACGATTATATTCGGGAGACATGCCTGACCCGAACCATCGTTTCGGTGTTTGCGGTCGTTTTATCCTCTTTACCTTGCCTGTAAATGTTAATGAGAATTCCAATGCAAATGAGGCAAAAAAATAAATTGGAACCTCCGTAGCTGATAAAAGGCAGCGGAAGCCCTTTATTCGGCAACAGCGACGTGGTCACTCCAATATTAATCGCCGCTTGCAAACCCAGGATGGCGGTACAACCAAATCCAAGCAACGAGCCAAATCGATCCTTGGCGTTCAGCGAAATCAGAATTCCGGAAGTGAAAATTAAGAGATAACAAAACACTATGGCGAGCGTGACTCGCAGCCCCAGCTCTTCGCCGATTACCGGAAAGATGAAATCGGTGTGCGCGTACGGAAGATAGAGCATTTTTTGTCGTCCGTTCCCCAGACCTAGACCTTCCACTCCGCCGGAACCGAAAGCGATCAACCCCATCCACTGTTGATGACCTTCCTTCTCCTGGTATTGATCGGGATGGAGAAAGGCCATCAGTCGCCCTTGCCGTTCAGAGATATGCCAGGCGATGGCCAGAAGCGCCGCGAGGCCGACGACCACCAGCGGCCCCAAAAATTTCGGACTGGCTCCTGCGACGAACATTATGAGCAGCACCGTTCCGCTGATCAGGAGCGTCGTTCCGAGGTCGGTCTCCAGCAGGATCGGGACAAGAAGCGTCACCACCACGCCCACCGGGTAAATCAAGCCCATCAGAAGACCTTTGCATTTGGCCTCAAATTTGGAAAACCACCAAGCGGAAAAAATGATCGCCACCAGCTTGGCCAATTCCGAGGGTTGAAACGTCACCGGTCCCGCGTGAATCCATCGCCAGGAACCATTGATTCGCATTCCAACCGGACGAATGAAGCAGAGAGCTAACAATGTCAGCGCGACCGGAAACAACACGTACCAGGCCCGTTCCAGTCGATGGTAGTCGAGCAGCGCAAATAAAATGGAAAAGATGAATCCCACGCCCAGCCAGAAGCTTTGTTTCTTCAGAAAATTAAATTGGTCACCGTGACTGTCGGGAGCGAAAGCTCCCGTGCTGTAAAGCATTACCAGCCCCAGAGTGACTAACACCGCAACCGCCAAGACCAGGATATATGCGCTCTGTTTATGCATTCGCCGCGTTATCGCTTTTAAAAACTATCCATGGTTCACGGAATCAATAACTTTTGGCCTATCTGAAGTTTCTTCGGATCTTCGATGTTGTTCGTCCTTAATAAATCCGCATAACTAACTTTGAACTTTTTGGCGATCACGGCGGGACTATCTCCTTTCTGGACCACGTAGGTCTTCACGGTGTCGCCGGAGCTTTCCGCCGCGAGATTATTCTGCGATTTCGCCCCGCTGCCTCCTGAGGCGTGTGATGCTTCCACCAGTTTTTGCACATCTGCAGGAACCGTTTTCCCACCAGATTTATCTGGCGTCCCTGATCCTCGCGCCCCGTTCCCCTGTGCCACGGTACCCTTTTGATTGCTAGTTTCCGCCTTGACCGTCGCACCAGTGGTTTGATGATCCTTGAGCGCACTAAAGGCGAAAATTCCGCCTACGGCGACAACGTGAAGCAACAGAACGACGACGAAGGCCCGCGATAGTTTGACGTTTGGCTCCTCAGCAGAGTCTTCTTCCGCGTATTTCGCAGCTCGCTGCGCTGCGGACCGAAGCTTTTTTCTTGGAGTTACCTTGAGAGGCTTTCTGATGATTCTCACCTTGCTAGCTCCTGGATAATTTCGCGGAACTGATCACCGCGATCGGCATAGTTTTTGAACATGTCGAATGAAGATGTCCCCGGCGAGAAAAGCACTACATCTCCCGGAAGGCTGTGCTGCCGAGCCTCGTCGATTGCGGCTGGCAGCGTCCTGGCACGCGAACATGGCACCACCTTCCTCCAACTTTGAAATATCCGGTCCGCCATTTCCCCGATCAAAACGGCGTGTTTCGCCTTGTTGTGAACCAGACCGGCGATCCCATCGAATTCAAAACCTTTGTCTTTTCCTCCCGCAATTAGGACGACCGGTTTCGGCTGCGATTCCAGCGCTTTGACCAGGGCATCCAGATTGGTGGCTTTGGAGTCGTTGATAAAACTCACACCATCGATTTCTCCAACTATCTCGCAGCGATGCGGGAGCAGCCGGTATTTGGCCAGTCCGCTCTTCGCTTTTCCCAACGGAATCTGGATGGCATGTGCGGTACCCAACGCCGCCATGAGATTCTCGGCGTTATGAATTCCGGTCAGATGCGTTTCTCTAATTCCCAGGACCGGTTCGCCCCGAAAATAGACGGTGTCTCCCTGCAGAATGAAATCAGCTTCCGGCGAGTACGCGCTGAAGGTTATCCGCTTGGCGACAAGGCCGGGTAAATTGTCCGAATAGTTCGTCACTGCATAATCACTTGATTTTTGATTCTCAAAGATTCGCAGTTTTGCCGTCCTGTACTCCGACATGTTCGAGTAGCGATCCAGATGATCGGGAGTTAAGTTCAGCCAGACCGCTACATCCGGACGAAACGTCGAAATCGTCTCCAATTGGAAGGAGCTGACCTCGACGGTGAAGATATCAAATTCCCCTTGGCGTTGGACGGCTTCGGCAAACGGCATTCCGATGTTTCCGCAGGCCACGGTGCGATGTCCGGCCGAGTTTAACATCGACTCAATCAATTGGGTGGTCGTCGTTTTACCGTTGGTGCCGGTGATGGCAATTACCGGCCTTTCACACAAGCGGAATGCCAGCTCGAGTTCTCCGACGAATGCCGCACCCTGCCGGCGGAAGTTTTCGACCAGTGGAACGATGGGATCAATCCCGGGACTCAATACCGTCAGGTCAAAGTCGGCCTTCGCCGTGTCTGCGGCTTCGCCGGTGACAACCGAAATTCCAAGATCTTGCAGTGCCCGAATTTTTTTGGGATCCGGCTTCCCGCTGTCAAAGACCGTGACGCTTGCGCCTCTCCGGTGAAGCAACTTGGCCGCGGCTTCTCCACTGGTCCCTAAACCCAGAACGGCTGTTCGTGCACGATCGAGCTTCATCTTAGTTTCAAAGTGGCAAGTCCCAGGAGCGCGAACATTAGCGACATGATCCAGAACCGGACAATGACCGTATTTTCTTTCCAGCCCTTCAGTTCAAAATGGTGATGCAGCGGAGACATCAGGAGGATCCGTTTACCGGTCAGCTTAAAGCTGAGCACTTGTAGAATCACCGAGAGTGCCTCGATGACGAAAATCCCTCCGATCACGATTAAAAGTAACTCCTGCTTACAGCAGATCGCGACGACACCGAGAGTCCCGCCAATCGAGAGCGAGCCGGTATCGCCCATGAACACTTTGGCAGGGTGACAGTTAAACCAGAGAAAGCCGAGACCTGCGCCCGCTAATGCGGTGCAGAGGATTGTTAGCTCCTCGCTCTGACGATAGAAGGGGAGGTCCAGGTAAGTTGCGACCGGGATGTTGCCGGCGGCATAAGCCAGGATCGCATAAGTCGAGGCCACCGTGATGGTGCACCCTGTCGCCAGGCCGTCGAGGCCGTCGGTCAGATTCACCGCGTTGGAAGTGCCCACAATGACGATCGCAAAAAACAGCAGCGTGAACCACCCCAAGTTGGAGATGATCGGCTCTTTGAAAAATGGGATGTAAAGCTCTTTCGCCTGGACTTCCAATGCGGGATTCAGCAGAAAAAACGCGGTCACAACGGCCGCTAGAAAAAATTGGCAAATTAATTTAACCCTGCCCGGGACGCCGTCTGACTTTCTTCTGGTGACTTTGATATAGTCATCTACGAACCCAAGACCGGCGGTAAAAATAATCGTAAACAGACAGAGCCAGACAAAGGCATTATCCGGTCGCGCCCAGATGATCGTGGAAACGACCACCGAGCCCATAAAAAACACTCCGCCCATCGTGGGTGTTCCCTTCTTGGCGCCGTGAAGTTCAAAAAGGCGGTGGACTTCGTCCGCTGTTCGAATCGGCTGCCCGAATTTAAGGGAGGTCAATTTGCGAATCACCCAATTCCCACAAACAAGACAAAGCAGAAAGGCCGTGATCGCGGCGCACACCGCCCGAAACGAGACATACTGGAAAACGTTGAATCCCCCCGCCAGAGCGTTTGGACCCTGGCTCAAATAGTACAGATAAAACATCATGGCGATCTCCACCTCGCTTGATCGAAAACGGCCTCAAGCCCGTGGACGACGCGGTCCATCGCGGACGATAGACTCCCTTTCACTAGAAGAAGATCACCGGGTTCCAGGTAGTCGAGCAGCGCTTCAATCGCCTGTTCATGGGTGTCTGCCCGGTCGGCAGATTTCAAACCCGCCGAGCTAGCGGCTTCCGCCATCAAACGGGCTTCCTCCCCGACAGTAATCAAATAGTCGAATTCGAATTCCGCGACTGCTCTTCCCACCCGTCGATGGGCCGATTCGGACTCTCTTCCGAGCTCTCCCATCCGGCCGAGAGCCGCCACCCGACGACCTTTGACCATTAACTGCGTTGCAGTTTTCAGCGCCGCCACCATCGAATCGGGGTTTGCGTTGTACGCGTCGTTGATCACCAGAACCGGACCAAGATTTTGGATCTTGAGACGATTTCCGGGGATCGCGGTCTTGGCCAGACCGGTTGCACATTCTTCAAGTGTAAGGCCAACCTCGAGTCCCACCGCTGCCGCCAGACATGCGTTGATGACCATGTGTTCACCGTGCACCGGAAGCCAGACCTGCGTTGTCCGCGTGCCGCAGGACAACCTGAACTTCGAACCCTTAACGCATTGCTCAATGTTCTGCGCCACCACATCTCCCTGATTCAGCCCCGCTCGAACAACCCGCCCTTTGCAGCGCGCCGCTATCCAATCCGTGAAATCATCGTTCGCATTGAGGACGACAAACCCTTCTGCTGGAACGGCCTCCGCAAGCACTGCCTTTTCCGCAGCGATGGCTTCCCGTGTTTCAAGATGTCCGATATGAGCGGTGCCAATGTTGGTAATCACTGAAGCATCCGGACGAGCAATGTCACAAAGCGGCGCCAGTTCGCCTGCGTGATTCATTCCCATCTCGAAGACGCCGAAATCATCTGCGCCGCTGGCTCCGAGCACCGTCAGCGGCAGTCCAATGTGGTTATTATAGTTACCGACTGTCTTGTGAACGGAGAATCGTTCCCCAAGCACCGAAGCAATCATCTCCTTCGTGCTGGTTTTTCCGCTGCTGCCCGTCACCCCGATCGCCTCCAGCCGAAGCTGATTTCGATACGCCCGGGCAAGCCGCTGTAACGCGGAATGAGTCTCCGGAACTTCGATCTGAGTGAAACCATTCAGTTGGAAATTCACCTCGCTCACCAACGCACCACTTGCGGACGCCTCTTTGACTGCGGGCAGGAAAGCATGGCCGTCAAATCGCTCGCCGCGCAAAGCCACAAAAAAATCGCCCGCGCGAATTAAACGCGAATCGGTGACCACCTTGGTCACCTTCTCGTGGTTAACTCCGTGGAGTTTCCCGCCCACCCAAGCCGCAATCTGTTCAAACGTTTTAGGATCCATGCCCCGACAACTCCACCGGATGTTCCTCTAAAGCCCGGCCGGCGATTTCAACGTCATCGAACGGAATGGTGTGATCGCGGAATTCCTGGTACTTCTCATGTCCCTTCCCGGCGATCAAAACGATGTCTCTGGGCTGAGCCATCGCGATCGCCCGTGCAATCGCCCCTTTCCGATCGACTATTTTTTCGTAATTCTTATGCGTGAATCCGGCTTCAATGTCGCGAATGATCGCTTCCGGATCCTCCTTTCGAGGGTTGTCTGAAGTGATGAACGCAAAGTCAGCGTATTGGTCTGCCACAGCTCCCATCAACGGACGCTTGGTTCTGTCTCTGTCTCCGCCGCAGCCGAAGACGAGAATCAGGCGGTTTGGATTCAGATCACGGCAGGTTTTGACGACATTGAGCAACGCATCGTCGGTGTGAGCATAATCGACAAACACATGGAACTTCCTTTTTGCCTGCACCGCTTCCAGGCGCCCGGGAATCTGTGGGGCTTTAGCGAGCCCCAGCACCGCATTCCGAACATCCAGACCTACCGCGTGCGCTGCTGCCAAAGCGGCCAAAGAGTTGTAAATATTGAACCTGCCGATCAAGGGAAGACGTACCAGGTAACTCTTGTCGTTGGCGTCCAATCGGTACGAAGTCCCACTCATTTCAACCTTGAAGTCACTGGCGCGAAATTCCGCTCGCGCACCCATCCCGTAGGTAATGATCGGAAGGTCCCTCCCAAATCGCGCGACCAACTGCTGACCGTACGGGTCATCGACGTTGATGATCGCTTTCCGATCCTTGCTCTTGCTTTGCCGTACGCCTTCAAACAGCAATGCCTTGGCTTCGAAGTAATCCTTCATTCCGCGATGAAAATCCAGGTGATCCCGTGTCAGATTAGTGAAGACTCCGACGGTAAACTCGATCTCCCTGGCCCGACCCAGACTTAAGGCATGAGAAGAAACCTCGATCACGACGTTACGACACCCGGTCTCGACGCACTGACTCAGCAGTTCCTGCAGATCAGACGACTCCGGCGTCGTCCGGGGTGCGGGTAAACGCCGTTCGCCAATCTCATATTGGACCGTCCCGATTAAGCCTGTCGATTGGCCCGCACGCTCCAGCAGGTGCTTGATTAGAAAGGTGGTGGTACTCTTGCCGTTGGTGCCCGTCACACCAATCATTTTCATTTTGCGCGACGGATAACCGAAAAAGGTCGCGGCCAATTTCGCGAGCGCGTCACGTGAATCTTGAACCACG
>Ga0210390_10004668_pt1 | contig 11530 bp, 6 predicted proteins | sample IncBWH11OmetaG_FD_161050 | JGI IMG/M metagenome (GOLD analysis project Ga0210390, IMG submission 161050) | Forest soil microbial communities from Barre Woods Harvard Forest LTER site, Petersham, Massachusetts, United States - Inc-BW-H-11-O ... | reverse complement strand
AGCTGTGCAAGACGACCGCCGCGGCCAGCAGCAGCAGCGCGGCCCAGGCGGGGATGCCGGTCGCCAGACCCATTGCCGAGCAGCTGACCAGGAAGATCACCCCGGCCCGGCGGAAGGCGGCTCCGCCCTGCCTGATGGTCTGCACGGTCTTGCCGACACGCACCTGGAACAGCACCACGATCACGGTGTTGATGATCACGAATGCCGAGACGGTCCACCGGGGCGCGCTGGTGTGGTAAACGACCCACACTGGCAGCAGCACGATCAGCACGAAGTACTGCGTGTACATCGCACCGGACAGCACCGTGTAGCCGACGAACGCCCTGTCCCTCAGCGCGGTAAACGGCGACTCCTCACGCGCGCCAGGTAGCGGCTCGTACTTGGGCAGCCGGCCCAGGATCGCGGCGCCGATCAGGCAGGTCAGGGCGTTGGCGAGGAACAACGCGCGGTACGCGGCCACCGTGTTGAGTTCGAGCGCGACGGCGGCGGTGGCCACGCCGAGCGTGATGCCCACGTTGAGTACCGCCGCCATCTGAGAGCGGAACGTCGTCGCCTTCTCGCCGCCGACCCGGCGCAGCAGAGCCACGTTGGCCGCGCCCGAGGAGATCAGCGCGGACCCGTCCACGGTGGTGACGATCAGGAAACTGGTGAAGCTGTGCGCGAAAAGCACGTAGCCGGCGGCCGCGGCGGCCAGGACCAGCAACACGACCCGGTACACATTCCGTGGCCCGCGCCGGTCGGCCAGCCTCCCGATCGGCATGGCAGCCATCAGGCCCACCAGGCCGGCGATGGTCATGGCCAGGCCCGCGCGCGCCGCCGGCAGGTGTACCACCCTGACCGCGAACAGCGTCAGCGTGGTGAGGACCAGCCCTGTCCCGTACGTGTTGATGAGCGTCGCGAGCAGGTACACCCGGCGTGGACCCGGCTCCGGAATGAGGGACAGGTTCAGTCTCGGCATCTTTTTCCTTCCAGACGCTCACAGGCCGGGAAAAGAACGGCCGGCCGCGATGGCTAGGGCTGCGCCGCGGCTGCCGCAGCCCGCATCTGCATGGCCCGCCCCACACGCACCGCGATGTCCGGGTGCATCAGCGACATCGGATCCTCCACCAGCCCGGCGACCCGGAGAAAAGCGTCAGTGACGACCGGGTCCATCGTCGCGGCGGCCAGCACCGCAGGGACGTATTGGTTGACCAGGCGGATCTGGTCCGTCCGCTCGCCCTCGACGCCCGGGTAGCCGAGGTCGGCGATGGCGGAGAACTGCCACGGGCCGGCGATCTGGCCTGCGATCTCGCCGAAGAACGCGGGCGCATTCAGCGGTCCCGGGATCTGCAGGTGCTTGCGCAGCGTCAGCGCCTCCATCCCGGCGACGGTCATGCCCTGGGCGTAGACCGGGTTGAAGCTGCACACCGCGTCGCCCATCACCAGCAGGCTCTCGGGGACCCGGGTCAGCGCCTCGTAGTGGCGCCAGACGCTGGCCGGGAACTTGAACCGCACCGGGTCGTCGACCGGCTCCCACTCCTGGATGAACTCGTAGTGGATGGGCAGCGGCAGCGACCTGACGTACTCGTCGAAGCCGTCTGGGTCCGTGGGCGGATGATCCCCGAGTACCCCGGTGAGCGACAGCTCGACGGTCTTGCCGTCGGGCAGCAAGTAGCAGAACACGCCGCGGGGACACACCGGCGTCCCGGCCTGATTGATCGCGATGTCCGTGGTGAACGGGTTGCCGTTCTTCAGCCGGTAGTGCCGCGTGGTGTAGGCGAGGTCGACCTTGATCCGGTCCTCGGGCGGCGCGTCGTAGCCCAGGTCGGTGAGCCAGGCAGGCATCCGCGAGCCCCGGCCGGTGATGTCGATGACCAGGTCGGCGGCGAACACCTCGGGCTCGCTGCCCTGCGCACGGCGCTGGACCCGGGCCCCGATGACCCGGCCGTGATCTGGCGTGGTCTCCAGGCCTACGATGTCGTAGCCCTCGCGGAAGGTCACGTTCGGGATCGCCTGGACGCGATTGCGGACGTGCTCCTCGAGGATCGGGCGCCCGGACGACACGCACACCAGGCCCGAGTCGGACGCGGCCAGCTTGTAGCCGTTGAAGTGCCACTGGATCTGGCCGTTGAAGTCGCCGAGCGTCACGCCGGCGTCGCTCATTCCCTGCGTGACACCGGGGAACAGCTCCTCGAGGATCTGCTGGCCCCTGGCCACGAGACAGTGCGCGTGGCGACCGTGTGGCACGCCGTTGCGCGCGCTGGTCGTCCCGGCCAGCTCGTCGCGGTCCACGACGATGACCTCGTTGTACGCGTCGGACAGGACACGGGCGGCCAACAGGCCAGCCATGCCACCGCCGAGCACAACCGCGCGTTCTCCTTGCTTGTCAAGCGTCACGGATGTCTCCTTGTATCTGGCCCGTCGCACGTGGAAGAGGCCGGCCGCTGGCGCCCTGGCCCGGCGGGCACGGCCCTTCCTGCCGGCTATCGCTGTCCTGCATTCCCGACGGTGGCATCTACCCATATGCAGCGCATCTCCGGGATTGCGCGGCATCCGGGCGCGGGGCCGATCGCAATCCGGGAGATGCGCCGGTTAACGGATCGCTGCGATCGTCGCCATAGACGTACGCGGTGCGAGTTGGTCGCATTCGCGCGTTTGGCCTGCGCGGCTGTCACGGATAGGCGGATCGGGGCAACATGATGGATTGCAGTTCCGTTCAGGAGCGCTTCGCCCACGTGGTGGCGCGGACACCGGGCGCGATCGCGGTATCATCGCCCGCCGAGGGTGAGGTGCTGACCTACGCCGAGCTCGACGAGCGGGCCAACCGCATCGCCCGCCGGCTGATCGGTCTTGGCGTACGGCCGGAAGACCCGGTCATGGTGCTGCAGGAGCGGACCGTGGCGATGGTCGCCTCGATCCTGGGCATCGTGAAGGCCGGCGCCACGTACCTCCCGCTGCATGGCGCCTATCCGCTGCAGCGCATGCAGTGGATCGCCGATCACGTGGGCAGCGCCGTGCTACTGGCGGACGAGGTCATGGGCGAGCGCGGCCTGCCCCAGGTTCCGGTGACCGTCTTGGTCGACTCCGACGCGGAACTGCCCTCGCTGCCCGGCACCGACCCGGGCGTGCGGACCGGGCTCGATCACCTGGTGCACGTGATCCACACCTCGGGCTCGACCGGCGAACCAATGGGGGTCGCCGTGCCGCACCGCGGTGTGCTGGGGCTGGCGCTGGACTCCTGCTGGGACGGCGGGACGCACGAGCGGATCGTGATGCTGGCGCCGTACGCGTTCGCCGTGTCCACCTATGAGCTGTGGGTGCCGTTGCTGCACGGCGGCCACCTGGTACTCGCGCCGCCCGGCCACCTGGACGTCGGCACCCTGCGCGAGCTGATCGCGGAACACAAGATCTCCGCCGTGCACGTTACGGCCGGCCTGTTCCGTGTGGTCGCCGATGAGGCGCCGGAGTGCTTCGCCGGCGTGCGCGAGGTACTGACCGGCGGGGACGTGATCTCGGCCAAGGCGGTGCGGCTGGTGCTCGAGGCGTGCCCCGATACCGTGGTGCGCGCCACCTACGGCTCGTCCGAGCTGTCGTTGTTCGTCCTCAGCTCGCCGATGCGGGCGCCGTACTCGATGGGCCCCGTCGTGCCGGTCGGCCGCGGCCTGGACAACATCAGGCTGTACATGCTGGACGAGCAGCTCAGGTCGCTGCGCCCCGGCGAGGTCGGCGACCTCTACGTCGCCGGTAGCCGTCTGGCGCGCGGCTACTACCGGCGTCCCGGCGTCACGGCCGAGCGGTTCGTCGCCGATCCGTTCGGCGAGGGCGGCCAGCGCATGTTCCGCACCGGGGACCAGGTGCGGGTGCGTCAGGACGGGCTGATCGAATTCGTCGGGCGCTCCGGAGACCAGGTCAAGATCCGTGGTTACCGGGTCGAACTGGCCGAGATCGAGAGCGTGCTTGCGAGATACCGCAGGCTGGCGCACGCAGTGGTGGTAGCTCGCGCGGTCGAGGACGGCGAGAAGCGGCTAATCGCGTACGTCGTTCCCGAGGCCGGCCAGATCGGAGAAGCCTCGGGGGCCGGCAGAGTCGACGTCGACGGGTTGCGGGCGTACGCGAAGGACCTCCTGCCCGAGTACATGGTGCCGTCGGCGTTCGTCACGCTGGACTCGCTGCCGCTGACCCCGAACGGGAAGGTGGATCGCGAGGCACTGCCCGAGCCGGCCGAGGAAGCTCGGGCGGCCTACCGCGCACCCCAGACCCCGCGTCAGGAGCTGTTGTGCTCGCTGTTCGCCGAGGTGCTCGGCGTGCCCAGGGTCGGGCTCGACGACAGCTTCTTCGACCTGCACGGCGAGTCGCTGACCGCGATGCGGCTGGTCGGCTCGATCCAGGACCGCCTGGGTGCTGAACTGCTGGTGTCCGACATCTTCGATACGCCCACCGTCGCCGAGCTCGATCAGCAGGTCGAGAAGGCCCTGCAGAGCAATTTATCCGGCTACGAAATGAAAGGCCGAAAGATGCAGCCATTCCGCATCGACATCCCGCAGGGCGCACTTGACGATCTGAAGAGCAGACTCGCCATGACTCGCTGGCCGGATGAGATCCCTGGGCTCGGATGGAGCCGCGGGGTACCACTGGATTATCTAAAGGAACTGGCCGAGTACTGGCGCACGGAGTATGACTGGCGTGCCGACGAGGCAGTGCTTAACTCCTACCCGCAGTACATCACGGAAATCGACGGGACGAATGTGCACTTCATTCATGTCCGCTCGCCGGAACCAGACGCCCTGCCGCTGCTTCTGACCCACGGCTGGCCCGGCTCAGTCGCGGAGTTCCTCGATGTAATCGGCCCGCTATCGGACCCGCGCGGGCACGGAGACCCGGCCGCCCCCGCCTTCCACCTTGTCATCCCGTCGCTGCCCGGCTACGGATTCTCCGGTCCGGTGCCCGAGCCCGGCTGGGGCCTCGTCCGCATAGCCGCGGCGTGGGCCGAGCTCATGAACCGTCTGGGCTACGACCGGTATGTGGCGCAGGGCGGTGATTTCGGGTCGGGGATCTCCCTCATCCTGGGCCAGCTTGACCGTCCGCACGTCCTTGGCGTGCACGTCAACATGCTGCCAACCGGTCCTTCGAGCAACGATCCGGCGGAACTCGACGGTCTCAGTGACTCGGAACTGGCCAGATTGGGACGCCTCGGGCAGTTCCGCAGCGACGGGTCGGGATACATGAAGATACAGTCCACGAGGCCGCAGACGCTGGCGTACGGGCTCACCGACTCCCCGGCTGGCCAGCTCGCCTGGATAATCGAGAAGTTCCGCGAATGGACAGATGCCGCCGATGTGCCAGAAGACGCGATCCGTCGCGACCGGCTGCTCGCGAACGCGACGATCTACTGGCTGACCGCCACGGCCGGATCGTCGGCCGCGCTGTACCTTGAGATCGCGGGCCTGCTGCCGATCGCGGATCCGCCGCCGGGCCCGAATCCGCCTAGCGATGTGCCACTCGGGATCGCCGTTTTTCCCCGAGACCCCTTCCTTCCGGTCCGCCGTTTCGCGGAGCGGGACTTCACGAACATCGTGCAGTGGAGCGAGTTCGATCGCGGTGGGCACTTCGCCGCAATGGAAGAGCCCGATCTGTTCGTCTCGGATCTGCGCAGGTTCGCTGTCGCGCTGGCCGGGCAGGCGGAGCAGCCGAGCGCCACCAGCGTGGCGGGATCCCGGTGACGAGCATGACCGCGCAACTCGGCAGCATCCTGCTCGGCAGTACAGATCCGGACAGGCTCAGAGCCTGGTACTGGGTCGCGCTGAGCCCAGCGGAAGGCCCAGGCGGGTTTCTCGATTTCGGCGGAGTGGGGGTGCTGATCGACAAACGCTCGGACGTCAGTACCTCTAATCCCGAGCCAGGCCGGGTCATTCTCAATTTCCACGTCGCCGACGCGAGGGCCACCGCCCAGCACCTGGACAAGCTCGGAGTTACCTGGCTAAGCCGCGTCGAGCGGCGCAGGGACGGCATATTCGGCACGCTGATCGATCCGGATGGCAACTACGTCCAGATTATCGAGCTTGGTGCTTAATACACATTTCTGCCGAACGGAGCGTGGTGCGTCCGCCCGGAGTCCTCCGCGCCGTCCGGGCGTAGCGCCGCCCTAACTGCCGGACCGGCAGATCTCGTCGAGCGAGGTTCCCGGGGCGGCCAGGGCGTTGCCCAGGATGCGCTGGTAATCGTCGGCGATGCCGATCATCGTTGCCGGGAGGAACTCGTTCTTGTTGAACTTGATGTGCCCTGCGATCTCGCCGGACGGCAGGATGTCGAGCGTCCATAGCACACCGTTCGGTATGTCCGTCGATGCCTGGCACGGCAGGAGCCGCCGCCGTATCTCACTGAGTTCGAGACTGCCCGCTCGTTGCCCGTTCATCGTGTAGGGGAACTGGAAGAGCTGGAAAGAGATGACGGCTAGGTTACCCGCTGCGTACGGCCGGGTGAGCTCGGGCGCCTGCTCGGCGATGTCACCGAAAGGAAGCTCGCGTGAGTAGGCCTCAAGGCAGGCTGACCTGGTCCGGGTCACCAACGCGGTGAAGTTCTCGCATTCGGTGAGGTCAGTTCGCACCGGAATCAAGTTGAGGAACGGGCCGACGGTCTGCGCGTACTCCTGATTGCCGCGGCCAGACGTGAAGGTCGGCGCCACCAGGTCGCGCACGCCGGTGAGCTTGTAAAGGACAGCCTCGAAAGCGGCTAGCAACACCATGAAGGGCGAGCAGCGCAGCGTCCTGGCCAGGGCACGCGCGTCCGTGGTGAGCCTGGCGTCGAGCAGGAACCGGTGAGTGGCGTACGCACTGATCTGGTCGGGCGGCGGGACCATGTCCATGGGAACGGCCGTCAGCTCCGCGTGCTGCAGTTTCTGCTGCCAGTACCGGCGGGACGTGTCAGCCTGCGGGCTGGCCAGGTGCTGCCGCTGCCAGGCCGAGAATTGCCGGTACTGGCGCGGGTCCGGCAGCTCCGGCGGGACTCCCGCCTCGATCGCGGCGTAGCAGGCCGCCAGGTCGCGCACCAGGATGGTCATCGTCCATCCGTCGCTGGCTGCGTGGTGGGCGACCAGGACGAGAACCGCGTCGACAGGGTCGAACCGGCCGAGCACGGCCTTGACATGCGGCAGCTTCGTAAAGCTCAGGGTGGTGCCCTCCACGCGGTTGACGAACTCTTCTGCGAGTTCGTCCCGCGGGCGGCCGGTGTCCCCAGGCAGGTCGACGACGTCGAGTTCGACCGGGACCGGGGGATGCACCTCCTGGTACTGATCGGTGCCCCCGCGCGCTACCTCGGTCCGGAGCATCTCATGCCGCGCTACGACCGCATCGAGCGCGGCGGTGAGCTTGTCCTCGCTGACCGGGCCGGTGACCCGCCAGCCCGTGACCATGAGATGCCTGGGGCCCAGTGCACCCTGCTCGTCACCCTTATCGAACATGCAGAAGAGCTCGAGGTTGGCCGAGAGCGGATAGCGGCCAGCGCCGGCCGTCAGTTCGGCCGCATGCCCGGATGTGCCCGCGATGCCCATGGTTACCTCCCGCACCACCCAAATGTGCTGGGACCGATCATGCGGATGCATCTTCGACCTTGCTGTACCGCCCATTCCTTACAGCGCGCTGACCGGCTGGAACGACAAAGCGCACCCTGCAAGATGTGCCAACGAGCCTGTGCTGCCATCGTCCGGTTGTCGGTCAAGAATCAGCAGCGTCGGCGATCGTACGGTCCGCGCTTCGTCAGGGAAAGGAACTCCGACATGCATCCTTACCGAACGGCGATTCCGCAAGCCGATCTGGATGATCTACGCGCGCGGATCGCTGCTACCCGATGGCCGGCCGCGCTCGGCGACGACAGATGGGATCGCGGTGTGCCGGTGGCATATCTGCGAGAGCTTGCCGATTACTGGTCGACGAGCTACGACTGGCGGGCGGCTGAAGCGGAAATCAATCAGTATCCGCAATGGATGACGGAGATAGACGGGACGAACGTGCACTTCCTGCATGTCCGGTCTCCAGAAAGGGACGCGCGGCCGCTGCTCATGTCGCACGGCTGGCCCGGGTCATTCGTGGAGTTCCTCGATGTTATCGGCCCGCTCACCGACCCGGCCAGGTACGGCGGAGACCCGGCGGACGCCTTCCACCTCGTCATTCCCACGCTGCCGGGATTCGGCTTCTCCGGGCGGGCCGAGCCCGGGTGGAATACCGGCCGTATCGCGCGCGCATGGGCGGAACTCATGAGCAGGCTCGGCTACGACCGTTACATCGCGCAGGGGGGAGACGCGGGCGCCGTTATCTCACTCCAACTCGCCCTGATGGACCCGGACCACGTGGCCGGAGTGCATGTCAACATGCTCATGACGTTCCCGTCCGGTAACCCGGCGGAGCTAGCCGATCTCAGTGAGACGGATCAGGCCAGGCTCGGGAAGATGGCGAAGTTCGACGACGAGCTGTCTGGCTACATGAAGCTCCAGGCCACCCGGCCACAGACGCTCGCCTATGGCCTGACCGACTCTCCGGTCGGTCAGCTCGCCTGGATCACGGAGAAGTTCAAGGAGTGGACCGATTCGGAGAAGACGCCCGAAGGGGCGGTCGATAGGGACCGTCTGCTCACGCTGGTCTCTATCTACTGGCTTACCGCTACGGCCGGGACATCAGGGACGTTGTATTACGAGGACGCGCCCCAGCTCAAGGCCATGTTGTCCGGTGCCCTGCCGCCGCCGGTGCAGGTACCCGCGGGGGTCGCGGTCTTCCCGGCCGACATCTTCCTTCCGCTGCGCCGCCTCGCCGAGCGCGACTTGGCGAACATCGTGCACTGGAGCGAGTTCGACCGCGGCGGTCACTTCGCCGCGATGGAAGAGCCCGATCTCTTTGTCGCCGACCTGCGGGCATTCTCGCGGACGTTGGGCGAGAGGTAATGACCTCGAATTCCGAGTCATTTGAAGGTGGCAGAGATGGACAATCAGGTAGGTAAACGCGCGGTGGTGCTTGGCGGCAGCATGGCGGGACTCCTGGCCGCGCGAGTCCTCGCTGACGCGTACGCCGACGTCGTCGTGGTCGACCGGGACACGCTGGCTGGCGTGACCGATGCCCGGCGCGGAGTTCCGCAGGGACGGCACGCCCACGCCTTGCTGGCCAGGGGAGCGCAGATTCTGGAAGAACTGTTTCCCGGTCTCATCGGGGAGCTGGTCAAGGCTGGGATGCCGCTGCTCGACATGGGGGAGATGCAATGGTGTCTCGAAGGGCAGCGGCTGCGCAATTTTCACACCGGCCTCAACGCGGTGAGCGTTGCCCGTCCCAATCTCGAAAGCCATGTCCGGGCTCGGGTATCCGGCCTTCCCAACGTGACGTTCGCCGAGGAGACGGACGTCACGGGCCTGGAGACAACCGCTGACCGGAGCCAGGTCACGGGCGTGCGCATCCATGACCGGGCCTCGGGCAGCGAGCGGGTCCTGGCCGCCGACCTGGTCGTCAACACGCTGGGACGCGGCGAGAGAATGTCGGCCTGGCTGAGCGAGCTGGGGTACCAGAGCCCGGAGAAGGACGAGGTGAAGATCGGGCTCGCGTACACGACGTGCGAGTTCCTGCTGCCGTCCAGGCCCCTGGAGAACGACCTCTCGATCATCTCGCTGGCCACGCCCATGAGCCGGCACGGCGCCTTCTTCGGCCGGGTAGGCGGCGACCGCCATCAGCTTTCTCTGACGAGCATGCAGTGTGAGCCTCCCTCGGCGGATATCGAAGGTGTCCTGGACTGCGCGAAGTCCTTGCCGGTCCCCGATATCTACGAGGCCATCCGGGAGGGAGAGGCCTGCACTGAGCCGGTGACGATCCGGTTCCCGCACAGCGTGCGGCATCGGTACGAACGACTCACCCGGTTTCCCGGCCATCTTCTCGTCATGGGTGACGGCGTCTGCAGCTTCAACCCGGTCTACGGCCAGGGGATGACCGTCGCGGCGCTTGAAGCGCTCGTTCTCCGACGGCATCTGCGTCGCGGCCAGCCGCCGCGGTCGCGCCCGTTCTTCCGTGATCTCGCCAAGGTCATTGACGCTCCGTGGGCGATAGCGGGCGGCGGTGACCTGGCCTGGCCAGGTGTCGAAGGGCGGCGGACCATGAGCACACGACTGATGAACGCGTACATGGGGCGCATGATGTTCGGGATGCTGTTCGACGGCCGGATCACCAACAGCTTCATGCGGGTCGCCGGACTCGTCGATCCCCCGCGGACGCTGTACTACCCTCGGAATCTCTATCGCGTGCTCAAGCAATCCCGCCACATGCCGAAACCCGGATAATCCGGGCCTGCCGGCACGGCACGCCAGTACCGGCCTAAGCCAAGGCCGGGAACTTAAGGCGCTCGTCGTGCCGAATTTGCGGGCTTTGTTGCTGGTCACGGTCGTCGCCGCGGGCGGAAGCGCCGTCGGCCGGCGGCGCGGACGGTGGTCAGCCGCAGTATGGCGTCCGAGGACGGCCTGCTGCGCGCCGCGAGTCCCGTTATGTCCGGTTATGCCTGAACTTTACAGTGAGACAATTCGGGCATCAGCCATGATCATGGCCAGTTTGGGGCTGTATTTGGCCCTTTCTGGCCACGATCATGAAACGGTCCGACCTGAGGGTGCTTCTAAGCCCGCGGGGCTCCCCCTCCGCGGGCTTTGCTACGGGTTCGAGGAATGACGTCCGGAAGGCCCGGGTGGCCGGGCCTTCCGGCGCATTGGGTCAGTCGTCGATCGCTGAGTAGGCCAGGGTCCAGAAGTCGCGGTAGATGGGCGGCGGCGTGAAGACGAACTTGGCGCAGCCGGTCATCAGGATCAGGTCGAAGTCCTCGCCGGGGTCGGCGTACCAAACCCCGCCCAGCGCACCGTTCCAGCCGAACCGGCCGGCCGGCTCGCCCAGGTCCTGGCGCTTGAGGGCGACCGACATGCCGAATCCCCAGCCGTGGTCGGTGAAGTAGGGGGCCCACGGCCCGCTCTCGCGCTTCTGCCCGGCCGTGAGCTGGTCGGAGGTCATCATCTCAACCGATGCCCGCGACAGCAGTCGCCCGCCGTCGTACCTGCCTTGGTGCAAGATCATCTCACCAAAGGCCAGGTAGTCCTGCACCGTCGAGACCAGGCCGCCCGCACCGGACGGGAACGCGGGCGGCTTGCGCCACTTGCTGTCGGCGACGGCGTCGTAGACGTCGACGCCGTTGTCGGCGACACCGGTGGCCAGCCGGGACAGGCTCGCCGCCGGCACGCTGAAACCGGTGTCGGCCATCCTCAGCGGCTCGAAGATCCGCTCGCGCAGGAATTGGTCGAACGGCTGCCCGGTGGCGCGCGCGATCAGCACGCCGAGGACGTCTGAGCCCGTGTGGTACATCCAGCCGGCACCGGGCTGATGCAACAGCGGCAGTGTGCCGAGGCGGCGCAGCCACTCGTCGGGCGGGGGCGGTACCGTCACGTCCGGCCTGTTCTGGTTCAGCTCCAGGTCGTCCATCGCCTGCTGGATCGGCCACTGGGTCGGCACTGTGCCGGGCGGCGCGACGACCATGCCCAGGCCCCAGACAA
>Ga0210390_10004665_pt1 | contig 11536 bp, 9 predicted proteins | sample IncBWH11OmetaG_FD_161050 | JGI IMG/M metagenome (GOLD analysis project Ga0210390, IMG submission 161050) | Forest soil microbial communities from Barre Woods Harvard Forest LTER site, Petersham, Massachusetts, United States - Inc-BW-H-11-O ... | reverse complement strand
CTGCAGATTGGAGAGCAGGTTCACCGGCAGGCCCTTGGGGAACGGACCAATGGTGAGGCTGCCGTCCGTGCCGAACAGTTTTGGCAACAAGGTATGCAGCCTGGCCGAGAGCGGCCGGAACGTCTCCGGCACATAGTCGGCGGGGATACTGATGTTGCTGTCCTGCGTCGTGCGATCGATGAGATAGATCGGATCACCCTGGTTGGTGTTGCCGAGCGACGGATCGCGCTCGCGCTTGTCCGGCCACAGCATCTGCTCGATCGACGCCTGGAACACGCGCATGCGCGCATCGACCGACGGATCCTGCTCGAATGCGTTCTGTCCTACGGTATTGTTGAGCAGGAAGGGCGCGGTGGACCACAGGCTGATCAGCGACGGCGGCCGCGTATAGCCACGCCCGCCGGCCGGCATCTTGTACTGCCAAGGCTTGCCGGTGAACGGATCATGCACCGTGATCGTGCCGACCGAAGGCAGCGTCTTGTACGACTGCGATGAGAAGTTGTCCCAGATATTGCCGGCCAGCGCATTCGTTGCCAGCGGGCTGCACGCGTTGGTTTGCATCAGCGTCACCGGAACCCGCGCTTCGGTGGACAGGAAGTTGCCTTCGAGGAAGTCCGGCGCACTGACGATGGCACGCATCTGCGTCTTGTAGTCTTCGGTCTTGGTCCACGCCCAATACTTGTTCCAGCATTGCAGATAGCCGGGGCCGGCACAGCCGGAAGGGTCAAGCCCCGCGGCAGGCTTCGGTATTTTGCTGGAATGGCAGCGCGCGCAGGTCTCGGCGAAAACCGTCTTGCCACGATCCAGCACGGAGGTGTCCGTGGTCAGGTATTTCGCGCCGCCCGGTGCATCCTTCAGTCGATCAGGTTTGGCCGCCTGCAGGAAGAACCAGGCCGTATGCGGCGTCCAGGCTTCGGTCGCCTGCCAGTAACTGGAGTTCTTCTCCGCGGATGCAATCGGGATCGGCGTGATCGGCTTGCCACCGACCACGGGGTTGAAGTGCAACAGCCACTCCTCGCTGAACAGGCCGATATTCAGATAGACGCGGTTCAACGCGCCCAGTGCACCCACCGAGTCCGAACCGTCCTTCAGCACGCGCGGTGCCCAGGAGACGTTCGGTTTCTGGAAGAACTGGGTCAGCGGTCCGCTGCTCAGGTAGTTGTTGAACTGCTTGTTGTTGAGCTGTCCGTCCGCCAGCGTCTCGCGTCCCCAGCGCAGTGCCTGCTGAAGCCGATCGCCCAGGCTGTATATCGCGTTCATCGTCCGCGGATTATTGATGTTGTCGGTGGAGACCAGCGAGGTGTCCATCGCGCCAGGTCGATAGGTGTGCACCAGCTGAAAGAAGTAGTTGTCGGGGTTGCGGCGGTAGATGAACAGCCGGTCCACCCACATGTACTGGGCGCCGACGGTGGAGCTGAGGTCGGCGAACTGCGGATTGGCCGGATCAGCCGGGGGATGCACCGGGCTTGGGCCGACATGGCAGAAACCACACGACATGCCGACGCGATACGGGCGCACCATCTTCGCGTCGCCCTTGAAGTAAGCGTCCGCATTCCACTTCGCCTTGGCTGCGTCGTCGAAGTCGGGATTGGGGAACAGCCGCAGTCCGATGACGCCGCTGGCATAGCCGTACAGCGAGCCGACCGGCACTGTGCTCCCACGCGCGCCGATCTTCACGCCAGGATACTTTGTCGCATCCTCGAACGGATCAGGGGCACAACCCGGCTTGCGCACGTCCAGCAGCAGACCGAACCGATCGGGATCGGGCGCTGTCGGCGCCTGCATGCATGGTTCGTTGATCAGCCCGAGCGCCTTCCAGCGATCCGAACGGTCGATCGGCTTGCTTGGGTCATAGGCGATGATCTTCAACAGGTCGAATGCGCCGAAGGTGTAGTCGGTCATCTTGTCCCAGAACCGGTCGTTGCCGCCGGACCACACCAGCCAGGTGTTGCGGCCGAGAACTGGATCAAGTTTCGTGGCAGGGTCAGGCTTCAGATCGGCGCCGCCATCCATGTCGTGGAAATAGTCCTCCGTGGGCGCCGGCAGCGAGGCTGCACTGCGGCGTGCCTGACGTGCCTCATCGAGGACTTTCCCGGGCTGCGGCGGATCGCCCGCACCGGCGATTGTCAGCAGACAGCACAGCAGCAACGCCCTCCTGACAATGCGCCAATCGACTCGCGCCATGACGTTCCCCCTCGACAGGCAGCCACGATTCTAGCGCCACCTATGCTACGGGATAGGCGGATTCGCACGTCCTTAAACTGGCCACAGTGCCCAAAGGCGCCCCCGCTGCGGGCTATCCCGCGTTGGCGGCCTGCTGCCTGACCTGATCGGCGATCTGGTCCAGTGTCTGGTTGGCTTCCGCGGCAACCACGGCATATCCCATCCCGCTGGCGATCCAGGCGCAGGAATTCAATGGACCCTGCGTGCCATCGGTGCGCACCGCGCGCAACTCGGGCGCCATCGGACGGAACAGCACAGTGAGCCGATGGCCGTCCGCGTCGTCATAGACGAACAACGCCGCCGCGCCACCATGTTCGGTCGCGAGCAGGCGCCCGCCCAGCAGCCGATAGCCGAGTGGGCTGAGATCAGGCGGCGCCACGCTGCGGCGCAACCGATTCGACAGCCATTGCGACAGATGCTCGCTGTCGGCGGCGGTAACCTCGATCGGGTGGCGGCGGTCGTCGGCGTAGACCACGTGGCTCGCCATCGCCTGCTGCTGCAGCAGCGACATCGCCAGTTCGTTACGGCTTGGCCTTGGTGATGACCCCACGTACCACCCCACCGCGCTGCCAAGCCCCAGGCACAGCACGACGACCGCGGCGGCGCGCCACCAGATGGGACGCTGTCGCAGACGCGCCTCCAGCAGGTGATTGAGGTTGAGCTGCGGAGGGATGGGGCTGGCCGCAAGAGGAGCGAATGCCGCACGAAGGCCGTCGCGCTGAGTGCGATAGGCAGCCACACGCCGAGCCAACTCCGGCTGGGTATCCAGGCAGCGTTCGACCGCCAGTCGCCGGTCGGCATCGAGCCGGTCGTCAACATGGGCGTGGAGTTCGTCGCTAGAAATCGGCCGATCCGCCGCCGCCATGCCATCCTCCGCCGCCCGGCAAAGGTGCTGGGCTACCGTCATCACTGACACCGCAGCGGGTATCGCTATTCCGTTGGCCGGGAAAGTCCGTCCGACAAATCTCCAGCCGGCGCAGTATTTGTCGGAGGGTTCAGGCGCTCCCCGGATAGTCCGGATCGTTGACGAAAGGATACGGACCGGGGAACTCCTCCACATAAACGGTATGGGAGACGATGCCATCGGCCGCGGTCCAGCGGTGCAACTGGAAGGCGGGCGGCTCGAAGTTGAAGGCCCCAGAGTCGTGCGGGTTCAGCGTCATCTCGACCTGATGCGCCACAGAAGGTGCGATCGATGCGATGGCATGCGCCAGCCGGGCGACGATCGGCCGGTGGTGGTGGCCACAGATGATCCGCTCCACCTGGCGGTGACGGGCAATGATAGCCGCGAAATCCGGTATGTTCCGCAGATTGATCCGGTCCATGTGGGCGATGCCGCAGGCGAAGGGCGGGTGATGCATGCCGACGATGGTCGGCTTGTCCGGAGCCGCGGCCAGGGCTTGATCGAGGAACTCCAGTTGCTCGGGGCGCAGTTCGCCGTGTCCGGCACCCGGCACGAGTGTGTCCAGCATGACCAGCCGGACCGGATAATCGTCCACGGTGTACTGTACGTAGTGGGGATCCGCGGCTACGCCGGGCAGATGCTTCAGTCCCTCGCGAAAATTGCCTCGCCGGTCATGGTTGCCGGGAATGACGAACACCGGCATTGGCAGGAACCTGCGCAGCAGCCGGTTCAGGTTCGCGTATTCCTCGTCCAGCCCACAATCAGTCAGGTCGCCGGTGATGACCACCACATCGGGGCTTGGGTTGAGCCTGGCCACCGCCCGGAACGCCCGCTCGGTGAACATGTTGGTCTCGGACACGCGATTGGCGGGCTTTCCCGCCGGCCGGACGTGCAGGTCGGTGAGCTGGCAGATCAACATGGGGCGCTCCTTAGGACTGGGCGGCCTATTCTGGCAGCTTCAATGCGGTTTGCTCCACATACGGCCGCATGAGTTCGTCCGCCTGTTTCTGAGCCGTCGCCATTGCCGCCTCCGGCGTCGCCTTGCCGGAGAGCACCGCCTGCACGCCGTCCTCGAGAGCCTTGCGAACGCCCACAGTGTTGTAGGTGGCGAACCAGCCGCGGGCATAGGCGAGTTGGTCGAGAGCCACTTTCGCGTCCGGATGTTCCGACATGAACGTCTTCATCTCAGGGAGGTCGTAGGCGGCGATGCGCGGGGCGAAGTAGCCGGTGAAACGGCTCCAGCCGCCAGCGATCTCCGGGCTCACCAGCCACTTGATCAGCGTCCAGGCGGCCGCCTGGCGTTCCGGCGAGTTGCCGCGCGGAATGATCAGGCTGGCACCGCCAATCGGCACGGCATTCACCAGACTGCGCGGGAGGAATGCCGTGCGATACGGCGTCTTCATGTTCTCGCGCACGAAGGACAGCGAGCCGGTCGAAAGGATCATCATCGCCGTGCGGCCCTGGAAGAACGCCGTGGTTACCGCGTTGGCGTCGGTGACGCCCTCCGGCATCACGTGCCACTTGTGCACTATGGCGTCGATCAGCCGCACCGCGCCGATCGTGGTGGGCTCGGCATAATAGACCTCGCCGCCGTAGCCGGGATTGTAGTACTCGCCGCCGTTCGACATCGCCAGGCCGCTGGTGATCCAGCCGAGATAGTCGTAGGTGCCCGGGAACATCAGGCCCCAGCGCGTCGTGGCGCTGCCGTCGTGCTTCGCCAGCTTGCGCAGGTCATCCACCCAGTCCTGCCAGGTGACCGGCGGCTTGTCAGGGTCGAGCCCGGCGTCCTTGAACGCGTCGACGCTGTAGTAGAGCAGTGGCGTGGAATTCTGGAATGGCACGCCGTAGACGTGCCCCAGCTCGGTGGCATTCAGTTTCAGTGCCGGCCAGAACAGGTCCATGAATTGCGCCGGTGTCTGGCCATCCTTGGTGATCAGGTCATCGAGCGGCGCAGCGTCGTTGTTGATTGCGTATTCGCGGATGAAATTGGCGCTCATGATTACCGCGCCCGGCGGATGACCGGCCTGGATGGCGGCGCGAGTCTTCAGGTTGGTGTCGTCGTAGCTGCCGGTATAGACGGCGGTGACATGGATGTCGGCGTGGTCCTTGTCGAACTGCTCGATCAGCCGCTGCATTTCGACCGCGAGCTTGCCCTGCACCGGTACCGGGAAGAACAGGTCGATATCCGTCGCCGCGTCTGCGGTGCCCGCGCCCATTGTCATTGCGAGGAGCAACGCGACGAAGCAATCTCGAACGGCAGGTGCTCGCAATGCTCGACCGAGATTGCTTCGCTTCGCTCGCAATGACATGGGGCCTCCTTACTTGATCCCGGACAACGTGAAGCTGGAGACGAACTGCCGCTGGAACACGAGAAACACAAGCAACAGCGGTGCGGCGACGAAGAACGTGCCGGCAGCGATGACGCCCCACTCGGATCCTGCTTCGGCGCCTGAGGTGAATGACGCAAGCCCCACGGTCAGCACCTGCGTGGACGGCGAAGAGGTCGCCATCAGTGGCCAGAGGAACTCGTTCCAATGCGCGGTCACCGACACGATCGCGAATGCGACGAGTCCGGGCCGTGCCAGCGGCAGCAATACGCGAAAGATGATCGTGGGAACCGACGCGCCGTCGACCAGCGCCGCCTCCTCATAGTCGCGTGGGATCGTCCGGAAGGTCTGTCGCATCAGGAACACGCCGAACGCCGAGGCGAAATAGGGCGCCATCACCCCGGGCAGCGTATCGTAGAGATGCAGCGTCACAAGCGTCGTCATGTTTGGCACGATCAGGATCGGCGGCACCAGCATGAGTTGCAGCAGGAACAGGTGGAACAGTGTGTCGCGATAGCGGAACCGCAGCCGCGCGAAGGCGTAGCCCGCGAGGCTGATGGTGACACATTGGACCGCGAGGATGCCGCCGCACAGCAGAATGGTGTTGAGGTACCAAAGCGGGAAATGGCCCGAGGTCCAGGCCTCGGTGAAATTTGCCAGGCTGAACGGGCCTGCCGGAAACAGCGAGGCGATGTCGGCTGCACCGGCGTCGCCGGGACGCAGGCTGGCAACCGCCATCCAGGCAAACGGAATTGCCCACAGCAGCGCCATGGCGCACAGCAGCAGCGTGACAATACTACGTTTCATAATGAATCCCGCGTTCGAGCGTACGCAGCGACACGATGGACAGCGCGAACAGGAATGCAACGCTGACTACGGTCGCCGCCGAGGCGAGACCGGTGTCGTAGTTCTGATGCGCCTGTTGGTAGATATAGTAGAGCAGCAGCGAGGTCGTATCTGACGGCCCACCCTGCGTCATGACGATGACGTGGTCCACCTGAGTCAGAACGTTGAGCATCGCGATCACGAACACGAAGGCAAGAGTCGGGCCCAATAGCGGCAGCGTGACACGCAGGAAGCGCTGCATTGCGCTCGCGCCATCGATCTTCGCTGCATCCAGCAGTTCCTGCGGCACGCCGGCGAGGCCGGCAAGGAAGAACAGCATGTAATAGCCGGTGTTCTTCCACACTGTGATCGCGATGATCGAGCCGAGCGCCAGCGACGGATCGCCCAGCCAATTGGTCTCGGCCGCACCGAAGCGTGCCAGGTAGTAGTCAAGCAGCCCGGCACCGGGGAGAAAAATGAAGATGAACAGCGAGGCAGCAGCGACCAGCGGGATCAGCAGCGGCAGCACGAATAGCGTGCGCAGGACACTGGTGAGGCGTGTGCCTTCGCGCAGTCCAAGCGCGAACAGCAGTGCCAGTGTCAGGCTGGGGATGATGGTGCCGGCGGCATAGACGAGGTTGTTCCGAACGGCAGTAGCAAAGTGGGGATCGGCAAACAGGCGGGCATAGTTGTCGATGCCCCAATGGGCAGTGCCGGCAAATGCACGCACGGTCAACGACCCGATGGCGACCTGCAGCACCGGCCAGTAGGTGAAGGCGAGCAGGAAGATCCCGGAGGGGAGCAGCAGCGCATACGCGGTCAGTGGCAGTCGCCCGCGACGTGTCGTCGCGATGGCTGATGGACGGAAGAAGGAGCTGAGGGTCGTGCTGCTCACGCGGGTTGATACGCGGCCAATCATGACGCTTGCGTGGCAGAATGGAAACACTTCAATGACAGCGTGTGCCTGTCATCGGTGCGTGCGCTCGATGGAGATTGCTTCGCTTCGCTCGCAATGACAGCGAAACGGTCAGGAGACTGCATCCGTCATCGGCTTCCGACATGGCGTTGCCCCCCGGTTCACAGTCCGACAGTTCGCGCTGCCGCGGCATAGCCGATCCGTCGCTGGGGTGGCAGCGGATGACGGCCGGCGACGCGTTCCAGCAGCAGACGTGCGTCATCAAGCAATCCTGCCTGCGTTGCGCAGTCCAGATAGAGTTGCTCCAGCACGTCCTGCTGGGCGTGGCTGCCGCCCAGACGATACATGCCGCCAAGCGCGGGACGCATGACCTCGACCGCCTGCGCGAATTCGCCCCGCGCGTGGGCCAACACAGCCTCACAGATCGGCAACGCGTAACGCGCGACCAGCGACGCCGTAATCCCGGGACCCTGCGCGAAATCACGCATTGCCTGCGCCATGCGATGGGCCGCCGCCTGCCGATCGGTCGCCGCGAGCGCCATCATCCAGTGCGGCAAAGTGAACGCAGACAGGCAGTCGCCGATGCGGGCCTCGGCTCGATCAGCCAGCTCGCCCCAACGGTCGCCCACATTCACGCCATGTCGTTGCAGGCGAAACAACATCGAGGCGGCGTTCTGCACGTCGATGTAGAGGTCAGGTTGCGCCTCGGTCAGCCGCGACCTCAGGTTGCGGAACTCGCGATCATACAACGCCAGGATGCGATCCGTCTCGCCTCGTTCCATATGAAACATTGCGGCGTGCCACCAGAGATGATGGCGCAGATTGTTTGCCTCCTCCCAGTTGCCGCGCAGGCTGTCGATCCAGGCAATCCCTTCGCCGCGCCGACCCTGCATTTCCAGCACGTGTGCCACGCCGTGCGCCGCCCATAGATCGCCCGGGTCGCGGTCAATCGCGGCACGGCCAGCGGCTTCCGCCTCTATGTAGTGGCCGCACTCCTCATGCGCGAAGCAGCGGCAACCGAGGATCGCGTTGTATCCTGGCAGCGCGTCGCTCCAGTGGCGCTCGACGCCGATCACCGATGCCAGCATGACGTCCGGCCGCCCGAGCCAGAAGTTGACGAAATGCGCCAGTCGAAATGCCAGGATGTCGCGCGGATGTTCGGCGAGGATCTGCTCCCAGATTTCCGCCGCGCGATCCGGTTCGCCCTCGATCCAGCGCCCCAGCGCCGCGACATGCGCGCGCTCGCGCGGCGTCGCACGCTCGGTGAGCCGTGCTGCCTCCGCAGCCGCCGCTTCCGCGATGGGCACCGCTGACTGTTTGTAGCCAAGCATGGCAAAATAGCCCTTCAGGCAATGTGCCAGGCCGAACTCCGGATCGACTTCGAACACCGCGGCCATGCGCTGCGGCGTGTCAGCGCTATAGCGCAGATAGCCGGTCAGCGTGTGGTCGAACGCCTCCATCGCTGCGGCCGATTGAGCCGTCACCTCCAGCCCGTGAGCGTCTCGAAACATCGCTGCCCTCGCCTGCTGACCGGCGAAGCATGCCACAGTTTCGCGACACGCAGGTCACCTCGGCGGCGTGTCACTCCTCGTCCGTCGGTGCGGTCCTTGTCTGCTTGATGCGCGCCCGGCGCGCCTTGGTCCGCAGACGCCGGCGCTTTGAGGCGGCCGTTGGCCTCGTTGCGATGCGCGGCACAGGCGGTTCTGCCGCGCGCTGGATCAGCCGGATCAACATATCCAGCGCGGCCTGCCGATTTCGTTCCTGTGTGCGAAAGCGCTGCGCGGCGAACAGTACGTCGCCTCGCTCGGTGACGCGCCTGCCGGCGAGTGAGCGCAGGCGGAGCTGCACAGCCTGTGGCAGTCCCGACACCGCCGGATCGAACCGTAGCTGTACCGCCGTCGCGACCTTGTTGACATTCTGTCCGCCGGGTCCCGACGCACGGATGAAACTTTCCTCGATCGCTTTCTCGTCGATCGCAATGGATGGCGTGATACGAATCATCCCGTCGCGGACGAGCCGCGGATTTCAGCCGCGCTTGCGGCGGCCTGCGCGCTTTTGTGTCCGGCCAGACTTCCGCCCAAGCCCGATCTTCTTGGCGAGTGCCGACCGGGTCTGCGCATAGTTTGGCGCCACCATTGGATAGTCGCGCGGCAGGCTCCACTTTTCGCGATACTGTTGCGGCGTCAGTTTGTGGTCGGTCATCAGGTGCCGCTTCAGCATGGAGAAACTCTTGCCGTCCTCCAGACAGACGATGCGATCCTGCCGGACGGACTGCTTCACTGGCACGGCCGGCGCAGGCCTCTCCGCCTGAGCTGGTTGCTGGCCGATATTCAGTAGCGCCCTGTATACCTCCTGGATCAATCCAGGCAGCGCATCCGCCGCAACGGCGTTGTGCCCGACATGGGCCGACACAATCTGCGCGGTCAAGCCGAGGACCTCGTCAGTCGATTTGTTCATCGTTCGCCCCTTACACCGGGGACTACATTAACGTTATTTCAGTAAATTTTGCTAGTCCTGACAGACCATAGAAATCAACAGATGTGCCGCCGAGGATTGCATCGGGATCGTGGGGCGATAGTCCTTCGAGCAATGTAACCCATGCATTCCGCCAGTATCCAGGGCCGCCAGCCAGATCGACAAAGGGCCAATCACTGCCCACATCAGCCGATCAGACCGAAAAGCATACAATAATATGATCGACATACCGCCGTATGTCCTCCTCCGACCAAGTGCGACCAGCTTCGGTTAACCGGCCGATCGACGGTGATCAGCGCCGAAATCGCGGGTTCGATCTCTTCATGCAGAATCCAGTTGATGTCTACGATATTCTCCAGCAATCGGCCGCAGACCCTTCAGCAACGGCTCGCTTGCCCACGCGGCAATGCGTGTCTGCGCGTCGCAATGGGCGAAATCCCACCCGCGGGCCCGGTCTCCCGGATGTCGTGCCACATCGAGCATGAATGCCGTCTCTGCCTCGATTGGCGCGGCCTGTACCAGAATGGTGGCTGTAGCGGGCGTAGATCGTTCAGCGTTCGGTCAGCCACCCATAGTCGCACGCGCTCGACGCACCAAACATGATGGTAAGAATCAACCCGAATCACGACGTCGTGTCAGGCGGCACGACTCCCTTGGTGAGCAGGATGTTTCCGTAGAAACGACGCTCACCGGTCTGCACCACGGCGAATGCTTCGGCCGCGGCGTGGTAGAATGCGTGCCGCTCGAGGCGTGCCGGTGGCGCAAGGTCGTTGTGTGCCAGAATGACGATGAATTCACGCACCGCCTCGGGAATCATCGCAGCATCGCCGACGACCTGCATCACCGATACGGGATGGGGTTCGAAATCGTCGATCGGCAACACTGACAGTACTGCTTCCAGTACCGCCGGCGCCGTGACTCCAGGCAGTACGATCAAACGCTTTGCATGACTGAGCGCAGGGAAATTGGCGTCCACCACAGCGATACGATCGCCGTGTCCCATGGCGGCGAGCGTGTGCAGCAGATCGGGTGACAGCAAGGGATGGATGCCTCGAAGCATAGTCGCCTCTGATTCGGTCCAATGGAGAGCGTAAGGAAGCAAGGGGGTGGCCGCAATCACCATTTGGTGGCAGGGTCGAGGGTTTGCAGGGCAATCAACCTCTGCTGACCGCGGGAGCCGCATATGAGTGAAGGCATCGACTTCATCCAACGCGCGCGTGATCTGGCGCCAATGCTGGACGAAGCCGGTGACGAGATCGAGCGCCGTCGCGAACTGCCGGAGCACGTGGTGGCGGCGCTCATCGATGGCGGCTTCTTCCGCATGCTGCAGCCGCGGTTTCTCGGCGGCGCCGAGTTGCGGCCGGTGCTGTTCACCCAGGTGACCGAGGCATTGGCACAGACGAATGCGTCGGTTGGCTGGTGCGTCGGCCAGAACAACGGGTGTTCGATGACGGCCGCCTATCTCGATCGTGAGGTCGCGCGCGAGATGTTCGGACCGCCGACCGGCATACTGGCATGGGGACCGCCGGGTGCGCCGTATGAGGCGCAGCCGGTCGAGGGCGGCTATCGCATCAGCGGCAAGTGGCGCTTCGCCAGTGGCTGCCATCATGCCAGGTGGCTCGGCGCTCATATGCCGGTAGCAGGCACCGGCAAGGTGCGCACCATGCTGTTCCCAAAGTCCAGCGTGCAGATGAACGACATCTGGCACACGATCGGCCTGCGGGGTACCGCCAGTAACGAATACGTGGTGCAGGACCTGTTCGTGCCGCAGCGCTTCTCCACCTCGCGGGACAATCCGGCGGAGCGGCGGGAGGACGGGCTGCTGTACCGTTTCAGCAGTAACCAATTGTATTCCTGCGGTTTTGC
>Ga0210390_10004663_pt1 | contig 11537 bp, 11 predicted proteins | sample IncBWH11OmetaG_FD_161050 | JGI IMG/M metagenome (GOLD analysis project Ga0210390, IMG submission 161050) | Forest soil microbial communities from Barre Woods Harvard Forest LTER site, Petersham, Massachusetts, United States - Inc-BW-H-11-O ... | reverse complement strand
TAATATTCTAAGTCCCTTTCATCAAAAAGAATTACATTTTCTTTCTTTGCTCTCTCCTTATCATTATCAGAAAGTCTAATTTTAGAAAGAACCATACCGTAAATGATTTGCTTTTTGGGATGAGAATCGAAGTGTTTTCTTACCGATTGAGTAAAACTATTTTTCGTTAAAACAAATTTGCCCAAATCGCTCTGAAACTGAGGTCTATTTGCTAATTCATTTGAAGATCTACATTCTATTGCTATAGCTATCTCTTCATCAATAGCAACGACATCAATTTGAGAGGTAGGAGCATCGCTGGTAGAACCCATTTGCACTTTACAGCCACCTTCCATAGATAAATATTGGAACCCCATCTTATAGAAGAGCATCCAAACATTATCCTCTAATAAAACATTATGAGATTTATCTTTTTTAATCTGAATACTTTTTTTATTTTTCCGAAGCAAAACCCATCCTTTGCTTTCATATTCTGGAAATAACGCTTCATTAATAGTTTTTGTTTCATACGAACGAGCCTTCCTCCTTGCAAGTCCACTCAAATCAGATTGTAACCCAATATTAGAAAGCATTTAAACAGGTTTAGAAATGTTTGTAAATAAATATTCGTTTATCTTTCCTCTCTGCGCGCCTTTCCCACCAATAGTTGAGGAACGGTAAACAGTCATAGGCTCGTTTATTTGACTATAAATCTCCTTAATTCCTTTATGTTTAGCATTAGTTAGAATATAATATGCGCCAAGTTCATTAATTTTCTCAACCCATCTAGCAAGTCGTTTCTGATCATTTAATGAAAATATTTTTTGATTATAAGAGATAAACCCATTATTCTCATGTGCCACTGTATATGGAGGGTCAAGAAAAACGAGATCGCCTTTTTTTACTTTTGATAAAGATTCTCCAAAATCCTGAGTTTTTAGCGTAGCCTTTTTTAATTGTAAGCTAACTGAAAGTAAACAAGAGCCATTTACAATATCAGCACTCTTTCTAAACCCATAAGGAACATTGTACCCTCCATTACTATTTACTCTATAAATACCATTAAAAGAAGTTTTGTTTAGGTAAATGAACCTAACTGCACGGCCCAAATCACTTTTGGGATCTGTTCGCCGAACTTGGTAATAATGAGTCTCACTATTTACATGCTTCTTTAACTCAATAATTACCTCATCAACATTATCCCTAATTTGTATATAGGTATTTATGAGCTCTTCATTTAAATCAGATAAATAATATTTTTTAGATGGAGCTAGGTGAAAAAAAATAGCTCCGCCTCCTAAAAAAGGTTCGTGATAGTTATTAAATGTTTCAGGAATATAATCATTAATAAACTTAATGAGCCACCCTTTACCACCAGCCCATCTTAAAAATGGTTCAGATTTATCTTTTTTTATTATTTCTTGTAGCATGGATATAATTTAACACCTTTAAATTTGCTGTTTACTAGTAGCATTAAAATTTACTTCAATAATATTAGGTGATTTCTGTGTGTTTGGTAATCTCTCAATTGCTACACCCTTAATACCTGGACTAACACGCAAAACAGTTAAATCACTATATTTGATATATAATAATATACTGATAAGCGAAAATAGTTTAGGCCCCAGTGGAGCAATTATTACCCGATAATCTTTAGATAGTAAGTAATTGCAAAGTGATTCCAATAAATTTAATGTATAAGTAGTATTACCTTGTTCATACTGGAAATGGTTTTTTTCAGGGATTTTAGTAAGGATATAGGAATTATTTTCGATGATTTTATTATAAAATTGCTCATCATTTGATTTACTTGTATAGAACAAATATGTATCAGGGTTTTCAATTTGCATGTGTTCAATTAACCCCTGTGCCTTCCCTTTTTCATATCCTAATCCAACAATAAGCGCGATTTTTTTATCTGTCAATTCAACTGTAGGGAATAATAATGGCTGATTGTGTAAATTAGAATTCGTATCAATAGGTTCAGAAAAAAGCGCTTCTGTATATACAAAATATATGGTCACTTCTTCAAATAAATCGTTGGTAACATCAAAATACTTTAGTAATGCTGCATACATTACTTTAGTCATACATGAATAATCAAAAAGGATTTTAATGGAATCATCATTTGTATGTGAAAATATTTCGGAATAAATCTCGATTAACTCTTTTAAATTACCACTCTCAAGAACAATAGGGGTAAACAAATGATCTTTAAAAAAAATATCATTTTCATCTCTCGAAAGAGAAATTCTATCTTTAAAGGAAAGAGAAATCTTTTCACATGGGTGAGAATAAGTTTCACAAAATCTCGAATAAAAATAACTAGCTCTCTTCTCGTAACCAGAAGCACAAATTATAAAATCAAATTTTTCATTAGTAGCTTTCTCAAAAGAGCTATGCGAAGCATAGTTAATTTTCATTACCTTCTCCAAGTTTTAATTGGTTACCAATTGTTATGGGCTCATTTCTTAGAATGCGGCCCAAATTTCTTGCCGCATATAGTCTAAGGGGTAATTTAAACTGTGGAGCAATTAAATAGGATAGGCGATACCTAGTGAGTTTATTATCTTTCGAGATTATATTTTTTTCTTGATCAAGTTTAATAAATGCACCTAAATCAACTCCTAATTTTAATATTTCATAAAATTCTCTGCCCAGTTTTTCATCAATTGTAAAACTATTGGCGGGGTTTATTTTTACTTCACCCTTATTTACTTCTTTATCGAAATATTCGCCTATTCTTGTAATTAGCCATTCCAAATCATAATATTTATTATTAATCTTTTGAGATGAAGGGTAAGTATATAGCATTGCCATAAATCGATCAGAAATATCTTTTATTAGTTTAACTTGGTCTAATGGCGTAATTTTTAATTCCGATACATTCTCAGTTAATTCCACTTGATTAAACATATCTGCTAGCATTCCTATAATAAATCTTGGATTACCTTCACAAATATTAAGTAATGTTTTTTTTCCATAGTAAATTGGAAATACTTTTCTTGTCTGCGAAGAATGTGAAACTCTTTCTCTGTTATTAGGGTCAAATCGCATGAATACAAGCCTATTTATTACTATTTCTTTTATTTTTCTAATTATAGTATCTTGATGTTTTTGAACCCTTGGTACCGGATTTTCGGGGTTAATTCCGTTCTTATCTAAGAATCTCGCAAAGTTTAAATCCAATTCTCCTAATTTTTTAAAGACATGCCAAGTAAGAGAGTTTGGTTCTGATTCTTTAGCAGAAGGGTTTACTTTAAAATCATAATTTTTAAGGGCAAGTAAATTATAGTCTAAATCTCCAAAAATATGCAGCATATCTATATCTTCACATTTTTTAGAGTTCTTGGACTCCATAACCTTCCTAATCCTTTGAACAGCAATCTCTTCACAAAATTTCTGGTATCTAGGTTCTTGGTCATAATTATATGGCCACATTTTTACAATTGTAAAATCATGTAATATTTGAGCAAGTGAATCACTTACATCAGCCAATGGCCCAGAGCTTAGCTTGAATAGAATATTTGGAGGCGCTATCCTTAATTTTTTTATCAATTCTTCAAAGAAATCCCTTGAGACCAATTCTAACTCATCAAAGCATAAAGCCCATTTAATTTCTTTCTCATTATTGTAAATCCGTTCAAATGATATGCAAGCGAGTCTAATACATTGGATATAATCTAAAAAATATGATTCATGGAAATCTACTCCCTTATTAGTTTGATCTTTATAAAAAATTGCTTTCTCAATTTTTGCTATTAAGCTATTTTTTCTTGATTCCAAAGCTTGACGAACAGAAGAAAGGCTATTTGCTGCATCTGGTAAACTCCATTCTTTAATCAAATTTTGAGCATATTCAAATTCTTTCGTAATATCTTTTTCAAATGTACATTCAATATGATCCTTTATATTTTTACAAAAATTGGATAAAATGTTAGTTGTAATTAAAGCATTAGAGATGATTTTTATAATTTCGGGGTTGTGTGATAATGATTCTTTAAAACTATCAAGTTGTTTTTTCCATAGTTCATCAGAAGGAATATAGATTGCAATAAATGGGATATTCTCTTTTAGCTCAATATCTTTTCCTGTTTTAGGGTTCCAATTCTTTAGTGCAGGTGTGGTTAGCATTTTAAACATTGTAGTCTTCCCACAACCACGTGGCCCTAAAATAACCGTATGTGCATTTTTTGCAATTTCAAAAAAATCAGAATTAGAAACAAAAGTTTCAGCTACATCAGCATGGCTAAAATGCCTTGCATTAAATGTTTCATAAAGGATCTTACTTTGATTCATATTAAGTTCGCTTAAATGAAATTATTTCTGGTTCACTAGGAAAACTAGGATATACATTGATCATCTTCTCCTTAAGAAATCTTCCAAGTTTAATTTTATCATTGGGTAAAAGGTAATTAATCATTTCAAAACTTGGAATAAAATCATTCCATTCATAATTATTTATTGTGTTACTCAAGAACCATTGATGAATTTCATTTGCAAGGGCTGTTATTATGGTTCTACATCCAAAGCCAACATTAGCATCAATATATTCATTTTTAACTTGTGAGTCCCAACCTTTTGATGGAGTAAAAAACCAAGTCTTAATTTTCCCATGATTTACGCAATCCTTTTTCTCTTCATGCTCTAAAGTTATAATATGAAAGGTATTGTAAGCACCTTGCAATAAAAGGTTTTTAAAAGCAGAGAAGCTTCCTGCTGAAAAAACAACTGGTGAATTAGTTCCACCAGAGGCATACCGTACTAAAGGGTCATGTTTGTGGCCATGAATAATTATTTGGAAGCTATATTTACCAAGCAGATCAGCAAGTTCAGTTCCATTTTCAATTAAATCGTGTGTACCCAAATTATGTCTTTCATGAGGAATCGGATGGTGATGACAGATCGCAATATTATATTTCTTTTTGTTCTTCTCTAGTGCATCTAATTCAGCATCCAAACAATTCAAAGACTCTTGGGAAATGTAACCATGTTCAGCTTGCTTAATAGAATTGTGACTAAAAGCACTATTAACAATAAGGATTCTAAAATTTTCATCTTCTATAAATACAAACCCGGTCTTCCAAAACTCATCATTTTTTGATGTATCCGTAAAAGGAAAGTCATTAGCTAAATTCTTAACCATTAAAAACGGATCTGAAGAATATAATTTTCTTGAATCAACATCATGATTACCTATTGTCGGAATAATGAATTTCGCATTTAATAAAGCACCGATCTCTTTTGTTACTTCCCAGCCTTTAGTAAATCCTTCTTCATCGCATTTATTAGTAATATCACCAGGCATTATAAGTATATCAACCGATACTTCCTCTCCTTTGTCATGTTTCTCTTTTATGAAATCCCTAAAAGAGGCTATGGGGTTTTGATTATCGGGAATATTAACATCTGTTAAAAAATAAGAGTCCTGTAAATTCCCATTCTTCCTCTTGTTATGGCAATGCAAATCACTTATAACTGCAATTTTCAGATTCATCTTATATAGCCGACGCTACTTTAAATTTCATTAAACTAGTTTATGTGTAATTTACTATCTTCTGCTATAAATACACAACCCGGGTTATTCTTTACAATATCTGTAACATATTTCCTGAAGTTTAACTCCGTTAAATCATTTCTCCCAACTAGTTCATGTAATTTATCCCACATAAAGGCTTCCCGTTTTTTGGAATTACGACGGTACCACTTTAGAATTGTAGTTCCTGCCCGAACTCTACTACTCGAACTATTTTCTGAATTATCACTATTTTTTACTTGAAGTAATGTTCCATCAGCTTTACAAAAATCAACAGCATCAATTGTATTACCCCAGCAGCAATACCATCCATCTTTGTGTAACTTATCTGCAAGATATTCTTCCAACAATTCACCAACAAGGTTTTCAATGTTCATCATAGCTTGATGACCAGCTTCTAATTGATCTATAAACTTTTCATTGACCTTTGGTAACCGCACTTGCAATATAGTTTTCATTATAGGGTCAGGGTGTGTTCCACTCGGCTTTTTTTCTCGGATCGAAGGGCGATTTTCATACGCCTTGAGGTATCTCTTAACCCATGTTTCAGCATAGTCCTTAATAGGAATATCCTGTTTAAATCCAAGTGCAGGCAAATTCCGTTTATCCGAAAAAGCAACCTTAATTACAGTTTCCATCTCAGAAGAATAGGCCTTTTGTGCAACAAGCTTTGCTGTTGCTATTGCAACCTTAATACTAAAGTTATCGAAGTTTATGTTTTCTTTCACGCCATGAAAATTACGGCATAAAAGTATGGTAATTAACGAACTATACCAAATCTAAAACAGTCTGATGCTTTTTCTTAGATTCTTGATGAGATTGCTTAGCCCGCTTAAAGAAATCTGCCTCCCAAGTTATTTCCGATGTATTAACGTATCTTGAATAAGTAAACCCGGGTATAATTTTAATAGCCTTATTATTATGGTGCCTAATAATTGTATTACCAATTGCAAATCCGAGGCCTATAGGCACCGCATTACCAATCTGCTTATACTGGTCTATTATGGCACCGCATATTTTCCAATTATCTGGAAACTGCTGGATTCTTTTATATTCTTGAACTGAAAGTGGCCTATCTTCCTCTGGGTGGCCAAGTTCCGTAGCAGGCATTGCTGGGTGTGTAACAACAGTTGGAGAAGGCTTATTCCATGCAAGTCGTCTAAAAAAACCCGTCTTACCGCCACCAAGATGGTATGAATTTCCTAAAGCAATAAGTTGTATATCTTTTGGCAAATCCTTCCAATATTGACCTTCCTTTAACATCCTAAAATATATCAATCGTTTCTCAGAAAAGTTGACATACTCTGCATCTTTTGTATTAAGGCCGATAACTGCATCCTTGAATGTTCTCCATGGCTTAAGATTATATTTAGGGTCATTTGAATGTGTTGGCTCTAAATGAGGTACAGGCTTTTTCAACCGGGTGCATATCATAACTACCCTTTCTCTAACTTGTGGCGTTCCGAAATTCGCTGAATTATATAAATTGAATGTTACTGTATATCCACCAAGTTCAAGCTTTTTCTTAATATAATATAAGGAAGAGCCTGCAATATTTTTGTAATCTACTGGGAAAGATTCAGTAACTTCATCATTAATGTCAATGGTCATTGTGGATGATAGTAAGCCACGAACATTCTCAATTATCGCATATTTAGGCCTTGCCGTTAGTATGAGATCAATGAATTTCAAAAATACATTACCGCGCGCATCCTCAAATCCCATTCTTTTACCGGCAGTACTAAAAGCCTGACAAGGAGGCCCGCCAACAATTAAATCGATTTCCTTATATGACTTTAGGCCAGAATATTTAAGTATTTCTTCATAGCTATAATCACGTATATCCCCTATTAGGCCTACTTTTTTGTCATTGGTTATAATAGTTTCCCTGCTTGCATTATCTATCTCGCAGGCAAGAAGAACATTAATTCCTGCCTTTTCCAATCCAATATCTAATCCCATCGCCCCTGAAAAGAAAGAGAGGCAATTAAGTTTCGTCTCACTTTTTTCCCTTGTAGCTATTCTATCTTCAATAGTTTTCTTCTTCATAGCTTTTGTACCTACTTTAGCAATATCCCATTGTTAAGCAACCGATTGCGAGTTCTTAGCATTTGTAGAAAAATGTCGTCATTTTTTGCCAGGCAGAGCTCATTATAGATGGCCTGATGTTCTTGGTTATTAATCACCTTATCATAAGCCAATTTCATGAAATCTCCAATTTTCCCATTTGCAATCTCAGGATGTTCAGCAATTTGAAAAGAATCTATCATAGTGTTGCCACCAGATATTTCATCATAAGATAATGCCACATCGTGACATAATATCATTAATTGGGCAAACTGTTTGATTTTAAATTCCATATAGCAAATTTACGAAATTGCAAGACATGATTACTATTTACTTATTCCAAGAATATAATACTTCGTTTTGGACATCGGGATAATTGGTATCCATATTTCTATGTGAAATCGTATGAGAAATTGTGTGGTACCTTAATATTTCATTGGGCGAGGGCTTCAATAAACTTTGTATCTTTTTTTTTGTGGTTTTAGGATCAATCCATTCTTGCCATCCTATATCATCCAGTATTAATGGCATCCGTTTCCCAGAATTATAAATCATTGCCATAATTTCATTTGCTTCAGTAGTAATAATGCTAAACGAACTGAGTACTTCTCCTGTTGTCTTATTGATCCAGGTATCATATATGCAACCCAATGAAAATATTCCCTTATCTTTTGGGAATATGTAATAGGGATATTTCATTTTGCCTACATCCCTCCATTCATAAAAACCATCTACCGGAAGGATACAGCGCCGTTGAATAATAGAATACTTAAACATTGACTTCTCAAAAATTGTTTCAGCTTTTGTATTTAATGTCATATTGCTAAACTCTTTAGCTTTTTCTTCGCTTTTTGCCCAAGAAGGTATAAGCCCCCATTGCATAAGCTCAAATCTTTTTCCGTTTTCCTGGACTAACACTGGTAACTTAGGATGAGCAAAACCAGTTACATGATAATATCCATGCGCAGCAAGTTCTGCATCCGGCTTTACACCATATTTGTTTTCTAATTCATCTACCTGCTGTCTTGCAGCAATATTATAACACATTCTATTTTTTATTAATGGGCTCTTGGTGTAACTATTCTGTCAACCCTAATATTTTTTCAACCTCATTTTTTAGCTTTTTCTTCATTTTTGCGTGGCAAAATCCTTCGCAAATAATACTAAAAGTTCCATTCTTATTTATTTTTACTGTTATATTTCGTGCAGGTGGTTTATTGCATATTTCGCAAGTAATCTTACTAATCATTGATTTGATTGCCTTTTCATATTCTTTTATCTTTTCTACGTTTTCCATTTTATTTGATTTCTTATGATTTATTATGCAAAGGTCAGTAAAACTTTTGAGATAATGCCTCTTAGGGAAAAGCCTTGTATCATTTATCATCAAAGGCTTTCAAAGTATAAATTAAGAAAGGGGCATAAACGAATGTGTGCCCCTTTCAGATAACGCTTTGTATGCCCTATGCAGCAATTTTTGCATCCTTCTTTCTCATGGATTCTCCTTTAATTTCCAATCGGTGCGCCTGGTGAATAATCCTGTCCATAATGGCATCGGCAACTGTTTGCTCCCCAATTATATCATACCATTTATTAACGGGAACCTGTGATGTTATAATGGTCGAGGCCTTCCCATGCCTGTCTTCAATAATTTCCATTAATTGCTTAATCTTGGCAATTTTTTATCAATAATGCGATAGTTTTACACCAATCACCACTATGCTACTGATGCCTTAAAACGCCGCCCCAGATTCACAGCAAAATGCCTGCACTGGTTGAATTTAAAAGGTTTTTGAGAATCGCTCCTGCCTCGGAAACGAATAGTTACGGGCGCGGTACAGATCATGCAGGTTGCTGAAATGGAGGCTTTTCAGAGATAAAATATTGCAGATGTGCCAGGGAATTAATATTCAATAACACTATTGTTTCTGTGTCTTTACTTTTACCACATACACTGTACTCTTTCCCTGCCCCATCCTGGTGATACTATTCTCACTTACCAGATAGTTAAGGTCTTTCTTCAACGTGCTTCGGTTTATTCCCGTGGCTTCAACTATATCGCTGAGCTTAACCGGTGCTTTCTTTTTTATAAAATCAAGTATTGTCTTCTGCCTTTCATTTAGATAGGCGCCCATTTTACTATATGCTTGATATTTATGTTCCAGCTTTTGAATGAGCGAAGCCATACAGTTAAAGAAGAACAAAGCCCAATGGTCTATTTTCTCGGTAGCTTTGTATCTGTTCTTTTGGCCCGTCATGAGTGCTTTGTAATAATCCTTTTTGCGTTCCTCTATTAATCCCTCGAAGGATACGTACTGCACGAACTGATAGCCGTGCTGCATTAAAAGTAGTGTAGTGATCAGTCTTGACAATCTGCCATTACCGTCTTGGAAGGGGTGAATAGAAAGAAACTCGTATACAAACGTAGCAATGATAATGAGCGGATGCAACTCGCCTTTCTTAAAGGCACTATTCGTCCATTCTACCAACTCTTCCATTTCCTTGCCAGTAAGATGGGGCTCAGTAGTTTTGAATATAGTTACCTGCTTGCCACCCGGATAATTGGCCACAACCTGATTCGACAGGTTCTTGTAATGTCCCTTGTGGCGGGTGTCCTTACTGCTGTGTTTCAATAATATACCGTGAAGCTGTTTTATGTAGCTCTCACTAAGCTTGATGTTATCATAGTTATCAAGTATAACATCCAGAGCTTCGTAGTAGCCAACTACTTCCTGCTCATCCCGCGATTTAAACTTGCTTATCTTCACTGACTTCAACAGTTTTTCAACTTCTCCATCGGTAAGCGTAGCCCCCTCTATACGGGTAGATGAGCCAATACTCTCAATTGTAGCCATGTGCCTGAGCTCTTTGAGGTAGCGGTTTTCTTTCTGCTCAATGGCCGTCCACTGACCTTTGAAGGAGTCTATAAAGCCTATCTGCTTTAATACCTGCTGCATCTCTTTGAAGCCAAACTGTAGTTTCTTTTCCATAGGATATATCCGTATTGTGTCCGCAATGTAACCATATTTTTTGGACTGGCAAAATCGGATATATCCGAATCGGATCCGTAAAGTATCCGAATCAACTCTGGAAACGGCTACTTCCGATAATATCATCGGAGGTTGATGATGAATGATTCGTGCTCGCTTGTTTCACCCACGTTTCACCAAAACAAATCGGCACTTTGTAACCGATTGTTATTCAATAATTTACAACGAAAGGTACAAATCCGCTCGGGACCCTCAACACCGGGTAAGCGCCAGAGAATATCAGTAAAAACTATAACAGGATATATTAAGAGCTTCGGGCGGTAGAACCCTTTAATTTCAATATCCTCAAATTTATTTGTTTTTTCATGGAAACTCTTTATCTGGTCAATGAGTTGATAAACTGCTTTTTTCTGGGCCTTATTTTTATCATTTACACTCAAAACCATACGATTATCCACATCTGATTTTATTTCATCATACGTCTGATTCAGAGGAAGGCTGGCACCTTTGAACTCAATAAATGAAATGTGATTATCTTTTCTATGATACAAATCTTGGTTCCAGTCCTTTTGCTCCCCACCAAACTTGCAAACTGCATCGTTTCGCTGAAGATACCGCATAACCATATCTTTAAAAATCACTTTTTCGTTAAAATCCTCACCCAGTTTTGCGGTAAATTGATTCCACTTTTTATCATCATCTCCCTTCAAGGTGTCTTTTATACCGGATAATTCAAAAAAATCATATTTCAGTCCATCAAAGAATTTATCGATAATAAAGTTCCAGTTAGAAACGAAGCATTTCCCTTCACTAATTCTAAATATGGGTTTTTGACGAACCAGCTTCATTTTCTTTTCTTCGGCTATAAATAGCTTGCTACTTTCGGCATCAATGTTTCTGATATACTGGGCTAATAGGGGCTGATTCCTTAACTCTTCCTCCTTAAAATTACTGTGATAATGCTG
>Ga0210390_10004661_pt1 | contig 11537 bp, 11 predicted proteins | sample IncBWH11OmetaG_FD_161050 | JGI IMG/M metagenome (GOLD analysis project Ga0210390, IMG submission 161050) | Forest soil microbial communities from Barre Woods Harvard Forest LTER site, Petersham, Massachusetts, United States - Inc-BW-H-11-O ... | reverse complement strand
TGGGCGACAAGAGTTTCACCGTGCTGCGCCGCCTCGACCACGGCTACAGGCGAATCTACGCCCCGTGCGAGGCGCGGTTCGACGGCCAGCAATACCAGCAGCTCCACGAGGATTGTCCGAACCCCGATGTGCCTCGCTAGCGCGGGCGCACCCGATCTCACGCTTATGTCGGCGCGGCCCGGAGGCCGATATCGACCGGCCACTCGCGGGCGCGATTCAGCCGATCTCGGTGCGCTCTTAGCCGAGCGCGGTTTACCGTCTGCGCATCGAAAGCGCGGCAAGTAGCGCCGGGTTAGTATCCGCGCTGCCAATCGATGACGTTGCGCAATGGCCGGCCTTCGATATAGGCGCGCAGGTTTTCGCAAAAGACGTCGATCGCGCCGTGGCGATTTTCGTCGCTGGCGCCCGAGACATGGGGCGTGATCAGCACCCGCGGATCGGACCACAGCCGCGCCGGCGGCAGATGCTCGAATTCGCCGACATAGACATCGAGCGCGGCACCGCGCAGACGATCGCGCTGCAACGCGTCGGCGAGCGCGTCTTCGTCGACGATCTCACCGCGCGCGACATTGACCAGCACGCTGCCCCTCTTCATCAGGGTAAAACGCTCGGCGTTAAACAGCCGGTCGGTCTGCGGCGTCCACTGGCAGCAGATCGCGACAAAATCGCTGTCCGCCAAGAAGCGGTCGAGATCCGACGGGCCGCCAATTTCGCTGAACCCGGCCGGCAGCGGCTCGACCGGCCGCGGCTCGCGGCGGGTGCCGACGACCCGCATGCCGAGCCCCGCGCACAGCCGGCCGACATCCTGCCCGATGCCTCCAGCGCCGACGACGCAGACGATCTTGCCGTCCAGCAACAGCGGCCGGTAGGCGCGGTGGTCAAAGGCGCCGGCCGCGCGATCAAGCGCGACGCGGTTCAAAGCCTTCGCGAAATAGAGGATGCCGGCCACCGCATACTCGGCGATCGCCAAGGTGCTGCCGACGCCGCGCGAGGTCGTCACGACGGTGTCGCTGCCCCAAAGATCGCCCAGGCGCAGATTGCTGGCGCCGGCCGGGCGCTGATGGAACCACTTCAAGCGCGGCGCCCGCGCGCGCAGATCGAGCGGATAGGGCCAGCCGCCGAGAATGATTTCCGCCGCGGCCAGCAATCGGTCGCGGTCCTCGCGGGTCCCTTGGCCCGCCGCCATCGGCGGCAGATAGCGCGCGGCGGTATAGGGCGGCCAAGTGTCGCGGATTTCGCCGTCGAACCAGCCGCCGGCATCGGTCAGCCGGATCGCCGGATCGACCGCCTCGATCCTGGCCCGATCCGACGCAGGAATGCGCTGAATGCTCAGGACGTCGATCGCTTTGGCCAAATCCTCACCTGATCGTCTTCGGGGCAGTTTTGATCCTGTTCCGGGCAAATTTTATGCCAGCTCGGGCATGCCGGTCACCGGCTTGCAAACCCGCGCCGCCAAGCTGGATCGAGCGGCGGCAGCCGGCCAGGGTCGAACGGCGCCAGATCGACGGCCCGCGCCGCGCCGTCGGCGATCAGTTCGGCCATCGCCTCGCCGGTCGCCGGCGCGTTCAGAATGCCCCAGACGCTGTGCCCGGTCGCGACATAGGCCCCGCCGACGCCCGGCACCTGGCCGATCAGCGGCAGCCCGTCGCGCGCGATCGGACGGAAGCAGGCCTGCCGCGCCAGAATTTTCGCGCCACCCAGCGTCGGCGACAGGTCGCGGCAGATCGCTTCGAGCCGCTCGATCGCGCCGGGGTCCGGCGCTACCGCCGCCGGGTCTACCGGCAACGGGGTTTCGCTCGAAATCGCGCAGACATAGGTGGTGCCGTCGGCGCGGGGAAACAGCTCGGGCGCCTGCTCCGTCCCGTTGGCCTCGCGGTATTCGCAAACAGCGCCTCGGCCGGGACGGCCCCCCCGGTCGCGAAGACCAGGCTGTGGCCCTTGAGCCCGAACACTGCGGGGAGCGGCAGCCATGCCGACGCGAGGATCGACCACGGCCCCATCGCGACCACCACCGCGTCGCCCTCGACGATCTTGCCGTCAACCACAGCCCCGGCGACGGCGCCATCGTCCCGCTTTACCAGGTCGGTCACTTGGCCGAGAAGCAGTTCGGCACCCTGTGCCTGTGCGCAGCGCATCAGCGCTTCGGTAAAACGCGCCGGGTGCACCTGTGCCGTCGTTTCGGTCGAGCCGAGCTGACGGGTGACGGTCGCGCCGGCCGACAGCCAGCGAAGATCGTGTGCGCGGCGCGGCTGCCCAAGACCCATCCGCCGGCCGGCGACAACGCCATAAGTGGTCATCCGGCGATAACCCCAGTCGCCGTCGATCTCCTGCGCGAGCTGCGCGTGTAATGCGAAGCTGCGCCGCGCGAGGGCGGCGAGTGGAGTCCCGTCGCACCAGTCGACCGCCAGAAAGCCGCCCGATTTACCCGATGCCGCACACCCGACCCCGGTCCGCTCGATGACGGTCGCATGAAGCCCGCGTCGGCCGAGGAAGTGGGCGATCGAGGCGCCGATCACCCCGCCACCGCAAATCAGGACATGCACCGGATCGCCCTATCATTGGTTCGAACTGAAGATCGGGTCGCGGGGAAAATTGTCGCGAAGGACACTGCCCGAACGAGGGCGACGCCTCCGCCGTGTGTGTATCCTATCGACGACCCCTCGCGATCGCAAAATCGGCGTCGCCATTTGAGTTCCCGCCAAAAGACGTCGCGGAAATGCTGCAAGACAAGAAGTTGGCCATCGTCGATACGCCGGTCGACAATTGCGTCGTCTTTATCGACATGAACGTCAAGACCCCGCGTTTGACAAGTTAAAGGTGTGGCAAGCGGTCGCCTATGCGATATCGTATCAAAAAATCATGTCGGCGGCGATGTTCGGCCGCGGCGCGCCGATGCTCGGGAGCCCCGCCGAGATCACCTCGCCGGCCTGGCCGCAGCCGAGGCCCCATGCCACCGTGACGCGCACCCTCCCGCGCGAGAGCTCTTCAGCACATCGAGTAGTGACCGCTATTGGCGTCGGTGCCCTACAGTATCAAGCAAGCCGGTTGCGATGTCGCGTGCGCATTCCTCAAGGTCCAACACCACACGCCGCCGGTCAGCTCGGCGTCTCACGAGAGCGGTCCCCACGGGTGGAACGTCAATCTCGATATACCTGATGCCGGGGTTCGAGTAGTAGTGCTCCGCCCGGCCGCCAAAGATGACCACTGCCTCGCCAGATTCCACGACCGTAAGACATTCCCGGACAGTTCCCAAGACAGGCCTCTTAGCAATCGGCCGTCCAGAGGGGGTATGGTCCGGGAAATGGGTCGCCGCCCACGCCCCAGCTGATGATTTTCGGGCAATGTCGGCAGGGTCTCAAGCGCCAGTTCTTCCGGATCGATCAAGCTTCTGCGTACCAGCCTGTGACCGGCAGGCACGACCAGCTTACGCTTATCCGCGGACAGGACCGCGCATTGGACCAGGCCGTCATGGGACAGGGGACGCCTGCAGAGCGCTGCGTCGACTTTACCCGCCGCGACCGCGGCAAATTGGTCCAGCACCGAAGGCTCCACCCATTCGACCTCGATTTGGTCGTCGCATGGTGTCCGGGTTGCGGCAACCCGGGGAGGCACCATGACCGCGCAATCGCCGATGGAGATGTCGGGATCTTCGGCCAGCCGGGTGCTCGGCCGCAAGATGGACAGCATTCCGTTCAGCCCCTACCAGGTTCTGATTATCTTCATCCTGGCCCTCGTCGGCTTTATCGAGGGCTACGATCTGTTTATGACCGGCTCGCTGCTGGTGCTGGCCAAGGCGCCGCTGCATCTGACCGGCACCGACATCCAGTGGCTGCTCCTCGGTCCCGCCATCATGGGGACCATCGGCGGCTTCGGGTTCTCGGCGGTCGGCGACCAGTTGAGCCGCAAGGCCATGCTGCTGATCGGCGTGATTGCGACGACGTTCTTCACGCTCTTGATCCCGCTGGTGCAGAATGCCGAGCAGCTGATCATCCTGCGGTCGTTGACCGGTCTCGGCGCCGGCGGTGTGTGGTCGGCGGTATACCCGATCGGCGCCGAATTGATGCCGGCGCAGCACCGCCGCACCTACGGTGCCGTCTACGAGATGGCGCTGGCCTCCTCGTTCACCGTCTTGCCGTTCGTCGGCGGCCTGCTGGCCGGTAATCCCGATGCGTTCCGGCTCCTGGCCTTGCCGGGCGGGCTGGCGCTCCTGGTCGTGCCGGCGATCGTCTTTTTCCTGCTGCCGGAGAGCCCGCGCTGGCATCTGCGGCGCGGCGGCGCGGATCGCCGTCGACTTCGTCAACCAGATCATCGGGCGGTCCGGCAATCGTGTCTCGCCGCTGACCGTGGCGGAGCTCGGCGACGTTCGCGCGACGGCTCGCGAGACGCTGCCGCCCTATCGGCACTTGTTCGCCAGAGGCCAGCGGCGCTGGACCGCGATCGGCGTGATCACCGGCACCTGCGCCGGCTCCGCTGCGTATATGACTGCGGCGCTGTTGCCGAAGGCGCTGACCAACCAGGGCTATGCCGTCAGTGTGAGCCTGGGAATTACCTCGATCATCTACGCGACCAGCTTTTTCGGGAAAGGCTTCACCGGCTGGCTGATGGAGATCATCGGCCGGCGCTGGGCGATCTTCTATGTGATGGGGGGCGGGCTGCCCGGGTTCTTGCTGATGCTGCTCTCGCATACGGCGGGACCATACGCCCGCGCGTTGATGATCGCGGGCGGGCTGATCACCGGCTTCACCGTGGTGTCGGCATTCCCCGCAACGCGCGTCTACCTGTCCGAGCAGTTCCCGACGGCGTTGCGCGGCCGCGGCCACATCTTCGGCGAGTCGGTCGGCCGGATCTTCGCCGGCGGCCTGTTGCCGTTTTTCATGGCGCCGCACACCGGCTCGCCGGCGATCTTCTTCGGCACGATGCTGCTCTTTTCCGTAATCGGCGCCGCTGTCCCGATCTTGTTCGGCAAGGAGACGGTCGGCCAGATCGAGCTCGTCACCGAGACCGCCCCCGAACTCGCGTGAAGAGCGGCTCGGTCGTCTCCGCACTTTGCCGATGACACACTGGCAGCGATACGCTGGGGTTAGCGCGCACAGCTGCTGGCAGGTCGTCCACCGCAAGGGTCGGGCGAACAACCGATCTCGCAGATGAGCAGGCGCGACGCCTCAACCCTGGGTACGCAGGCTTTGGGCCTGCTCGCCGGCAACGCCTCCGCCTTCCGGATTCCGGCATTGCCGGGCTGGCGCTGCTAACTCCTCTGCGTCGAGGGCCTATTGCGCGGTGATGCCGCCGTCGATGACGAGCCCTGCGCCGGTCATGAAGGCGGCGTCGTCAGAGGCGAGGAACACGATGCCCTTGGCGATATCGCCGGGTGTGCCCATGCGGCCGATCGGCAGACGCTCGATGACTTGGCGACGCGCCGCCTCGATGTCGTTGGTGCCGAGATTGCGCGCCCGCGTGACCAGCACCTGGTCGCCCATATCGGTGTCGATCGTACCGGGATGCATTGAGTTGACCCGAATGCGGTATCCCTTGCGGGCAAATTCGAGCGCGGCAGATTTTGTGAACAGCGTCACCCCGCCTTTGGTCATCGAGTAGAGCGGGTCTTGCGTCGAACCGACGAGGCCGGCGGTCGAGGCGAGGTTGACGATGGCGCTCCCGTGAGGGCTGTGCCGCGCCGCCTCGCGCAGCGCCGGCAGGCACAGCTTGGTGCCGAGGAACACGCCGGTCAGGTTGACCGCGCATAGCCGCTCCCATTCGGCGAGGCTGGCGGCTTCGATATCCTTGCCGAGAAACAGCCCGGCGTTATTGACCAGGATGTCGAGCTTGCCGAAACGGCCGAGGGCCGCGGCAACTGCGGCGCTCCAATCCTCCTCGCTAGTCACGTCGAGATGGACGTAGAGAGACGCGTCGCCCAGCGTGCGAGCCGTCTCCCGGCCGCGTTCGTCGAGCAGGTCGCCGATCGCCACCGTGGCGCCAGCCTCGACCATCAGCCGCGCGGTCTCGCCGCCGATGCCGCGCGCTGCCCCGGAGATCAGCGCCACCTTGCCGTCGAGTCGGTTCATCGCTGGCCCTCCTCGGGCGGCTCCAAAACCACAAAACGGGTTAAAGACATAAGGCTCGATCCAGGCCCGCGGTCAGTTTTCGAGCTTCATACCCTTCTGTACGCCGGGCCGCGAACCAACCCGCTCGCCCCAGGCTTGCAGATGCTTCAGACCGGCATTGTCGGGGAGCGCCTTGCGGCCGGCATAAATTGGGTAGACCGCCAGATCGGCGGCGGTGATTTCGTCGCCGGCCAGATACCGCGTCTTGGCAAGCTGCTCCTCGGCAAAGCGCCACAGATTGACGAAGCGGTCCTCGTAGAACTTGATCGCCGAATCCGGCACCTGTTCCGGCATCCGCGCGCCGAGGAAGAAGATGGTCTGGTTGACCGACGCGTAGTCGGCGGCGCCTTCGGCCATCCACTGGAACATGCGGACCCGGGCTACCGGGTCCGCCGGCAGAAACTTGCCCGTCTTTTCGCACAGATACATCAAGATCGCCCAGGACTGGATCACGGTCAGGGGCTTTCCCCCCGGCCCCTCGGGATCGATCAGGGTCGGGATGCGCGCAGTCGGGTTGATCTTCAAATAGCCGGCGGCCTTCTGGTCGCCCTGCCCCAGATTGAGCGTATGGATCTTGCACGGAACCCCGCATTCATTGACCGCGATCGCGGCCCGCTGCCCATTGCCGGTGCCGGCGGTATAAAGCTCCATTTGTCGCCCTCTCATCGACTGAAGTTCGCCATAGCGCCATGCAAGCTATGGATCGCTTGTTCCAACCAAGCGCACCGACGCCGCGACTGGCTGCTCAACAATTGATAGCAGATCTCTGTCCTCGTCGGTAGTCGGCCCTAAGGCGCCTTCGACGATGCGGCACTGACCGGCTCAACATTCCGAGGGGGCATGAAGGAGTCTTCAAAATGACCCTGGCGCATGGCACAGACCGGCTGGAGGGGGCTCGCCTCGTGCTGCGGCGTATCGCGCCGGGGGTCGTGTCCCGCAGGCCAATGAAGGGCGTGTGTCCGCGTCGGCCGCGCCCAGACCCTTCACCGGAGCGCTCGCCGCCGACATAAGCGTCCAGGAGAGGATTCCGCGGGTATCCTGTCGCGACGATCGCGGTCTACGGTCCAGATGACACCACAGCCACCAAGCTCACAGTCGGCATTGTGCCGGGCGAACATGCCGAGGTCTCGGATCTCCGGCGCTGGTTCTCCGCCGGCGCTGATATCCGCAACGATGCCACTGTTGCTCAGGAAGTGCCGGCGTTCATTGACGCGGCCGGAGCCAGGTCGGTGATAATGACGGACAGGATCATCGGCTGTCGGCACGAAGAGGGCGTCGACTACGATGAGGGCCAAAGTTGTCCTAATTGTCCGTTCTGGGCCAGGCGGGACCGCTGGACGGGCAACCGCATACACCAAACAAAACTTCCGAAACCGTATCTGATTAACGCTCAGCGGCAATCACCGGTAAAAAAAGCCGGGTTCCGCCCGCTTGGAGTTCGGCCTACGGCCTTCGACCGCCGTGGAGAGATCGCTGCTGATGCCTGAGCCCAGCAAGCCGGCAGTCCCGGTATCTTACGCCAGCGGCGAGGTTGCGCCGCGACGAACCGATCGGGTCCGCAGATATGGCACGATCCCGATTGCGATGCCGCCGACGCCGATGAGGTTGGTCGTCCAATCGTAAGTTGGTAGATTGTAAACGGCGACGAATAGACAGAACCCCACGCCGATCAATGGCCAAGCGAACAGCAAAATAAATCGGCCCAAGCCACTCAGCGCCTGTTTGCGGAAATGCCAGGCGCAGGCCAGTCCAGCGAGACCGTAGTAAAACGCTATCTGAAGGCCGATAGCGTTGACCGAGTCGCCGATGACCGTCTTGATTCCCGACAGATGGGAGGACAGCAGGAGCAGCAGCAGGCCGAGCACAGTAATTAACAGCGTAGCGAGCCACGGCGTGCGGTAGGTCTGGTGCAACCGCGCATAACGCTGAGGCAGCATGTTGTCCCGGCCCATGGCAAAAACGGTGCGGGTAAATTGGAGGATCGAGGTTTCCAGCGTGCCGACCGTACTCAGCAGGACGGCGATCACAGCGACATAATCCCAGGGATGCGGGATCAGCTTTTCGGCCACGGCGAAGACGATGTTGACGCCGGCATTCTGGATTTCGCCGTCGGTGAGCACCCGCAGAGCGACGGCATTGAATCCGACCAGCAACACAATGGTGATCGCCGCTGCGACGATGCTGCCGCGCCCGGCGAGGCGTGCTCCGTCGCAAGTCTCTTCGTTGAGGTTGACGGTGACATCCCAGCCACTGATCGCGAATAAGGCGATCCCGGCGCCGGCCGCGAATAGCCCGGGCGTAAAGCCGGCACCGGTGAACCATGCGGGAGAAGCGGCGTGTGCTGGCGTCGCGGCAAAACCCAGGGCGGCCAGGACGACGAGCAGCGTCACGACACCGACTTCGAACACGGTGAAAACGATTTGCGTATAGCTGCTGAGCTTGATCCCCTTCGCGACGACGGCGCCGATGACTAGGATCCACCCGGCCGCCACAATCGTGACGGCGGTTTGGTCGTTGACCAGATCAGGTGCCACCAGATTGAGCGTTCCCGCCGCCGCGGGAAGAGTGCCGGATACCATAAACAAGGCAGAGCCGGCGATCACCGACCAGCCGGCAAAAAACCCAATCGCCGGTGAAAAAATCGAGCTGAGCCAGGAATAAGTAGCCCCGGCGTTCGCGTCCACGCTGTTCAAATGGCGAAACGCGAACACAATGCCGAACATGATCAAACCGCAATAGAGCAAGCTGGCCGGCGCTAGCACACCGACCACGCCGATCAGCACCGCCGTGGTTGCTGCCAGGCTATAGGCCGGCCCGCTGCCCGCGACGCCCATGACCACCGATTCACCAAAACCGAGCGCGTCAGCGCGAAGTCCAGGAATGTTTGCGGTCGGAGGGTTCGAACTCGTCCTGAGCGGGACCATTACAGTAATGCCCTCGATCGCCCGGATCACAACGTCCCGCCGGAGGTGGGGTAGCTCTCGCGCCGATACGCACCGATCTCGCCGTCAACCTTGGCCGGTGACAGCTTGTTGAGCCCGCGCTGCTTGGCGCCCGTCCAGGCTTTCTCGAGCCAGTCGGGGGCCGGTGCGGCTATGCGAATAAAATCTTGCACGCTCATGATGACGACGGCCGGTTCGCCGCGCCGGTCGACGATGAAGCGCTCATTGTTATTTGTCGCTAGATCCATGATCTGCCCAAACTGGGTCCGAGCGATGTGGGCGTCGATGCAGTGGTTCATAATGCTTGCACCCATGGATTGATCAATTGATCGATCCATTATAACGGGTCAAGAGCAACATGACCGACTCCGAGGACCCGGACGACCACCCGGAAACCACGACCACACTCGCCAGCATCGACCGGCATACCGGTGCCGGCGATGATCGCCGCCGCCGCCGCCGGCGAGCGCGCGGGCTCCGCTTCATCGACTTCTTCACCGCCAACGGTCGTGACCGGAATGCGCGCATACAGCTGGGAAACTGCGCTCCTGTCCTGGATAACAGATTCCCAGAACCATTTTGCGTTCGACGAATTCCTCGATGCCGAATTCGAGTCTCGCGGCCGACGCGGCTGTCCTCCATACTGCCGAACGGGGCGATCCCGGTCGAGCTCGCCCCGATTAGTTGCCGAGGAACACCACATTCTCCCTGATGGGCTCGTGACTGATGCGTCAACGCGGGGCGTGAGTCGCCGCTGTACAGCGAGCGCGCCGCCCTTGCCCGGACCGAGGCAGTGACATTGGTGTCGGAGACGCATGTTCCCGATGCCGTCTACGACCAAGCACGTCAACATTTCTCCGAAGCGGAACTGGTCAACCTGACACTGCGCGTCGCTGCTATCAATGCATGGAACCGCATTGCGATCAGCTTCCGCGCGGTTCATCCGACACCCTGGAAGGGCGCCGCCTGAAGTTACGATTGAAAAGGCGCGCCGACCGCTCGGCCGGGATCGTTCGCCGCATTCGCATCGTCGGCGAGCCCGGCGAAAAAGTGGCGCGGGTTCGCCTGGGCTCCTACGAGTTCAGGACGAAGGGCGTTTCGCGCTTCGACCTGCGCGATCCCTACCGTCTCGCCGTTGCCCTGACCTGGCCGCAATTCCTCGCGGCTTTGCTCGCACTTTATCTCGCGGTGAATGTCGTCTTCGCCGCGCTCTTTTGGCTGGCTCCCGGATCGGTGGCGAACGCTCGGCCGCGTAGCTTCGGGGATGCCTTCTTCTTCAGCATCGAGACTCTGGCGACGGTCGGCTATGGCGAGATGTATCCGGCGACGATATACGGCCGCGTCGTCGCGGCGACCGAGATCCCGTGCGGGCTGGCGTTCACCGCCATCCTGACCGGCCTCACTTTCGTCCGCTTTTCGCGGCCGCGAGCCAAGTTGGTCTTCGCCGCCAATCCGGTGGTGGCGATGCATAACGGCAAGCCAACCTTGATGGTGCGGATTGGCAACGGGCACGCAGCCGTGCTCACGGATGGGGCGGCGAAGCTGAACATCTTCTTTTACGACACTACCGCGGAGGGCACCCCGTTTCGCCGCGCGCAGGAGCTTCGGCTCGAGCGGGCGCACATACCCGTCTTTACAATCTTTTGGACACTCATGCATGTGTTGGACGAGCGGAGCCCGTTGCACGGCTACGATGCGGCGCGAGCGATCGAAGCGGACGCGCGCGTGTTCGTGACGCTCGAAGCGCGCGACCCGACGCTGGCGACAGTGGTCCATGACATTCGCTACTATGAGCCGGGCGACATACGCTTCGGCATGCGCTATGCGGATGCCGTGAGCACGGCACAGGACGGCACGCTGGTTGCGGACCTGACGCGAATCGGAGCGCTGGAGCCGGATGTCGGCGACCGTCAGGAACAGGGTTGGACGGAGCGGGAAGAAGAACGGGAATAGATGCCGTGGCCCGTGCCGGCACCGGTCCCGCTGGCCTTGTTTTAAGCGTTGTGACCGGCCATCTCGGAACGTTGAAATCCGATAGCATTGCGCGCGCGACGGTCCGCCTTCGACATGCCGGTCGATGGATCGTTTCGCAGCATGGTGAGGGGAACCTGCCATGCCCGGTGAACTGACCGACAAGCGAGGTGCGAACAGCGACGAATCAAGCCGGACAGACACGCGCTCGGCCGGTGAAGTCGCTTCGGTTGAGCACGATACCAAGTCTTCGCCGACAACCCCACCATCGGGTCGTCAGTCCATCGCGATGGTATTGCAGATCGGCATGATGATCGCGGCCGCTTTGCCCTCGCCCGGGCAGATTGCTCCAAACACATAGGCCGAGGTGAAGCCGAGATCTTTGACCGCCGCGAGCCGGCGCCACCTGAGCGCCGCGTGCTCTAATCCTGCCAACGGACCGGCCCCTGACCTGGATACAGCGTCGAGGATTGTATGCCGACGCGACCAAGCGGCGCGCCGGCATGGGCCGATCCTCGCCAAA
>Ga0210390_10004660_pt1 | contig 11539 bp, 10 predicted proteins | sample IncBWH11OmetaG_FD_161050 | JGI IMG/M metagenome (GOLD analysis project Ga0210390, IMG submission 161050) | Forest soil microbial communities from Barre Woods Harvard Forest LTER site, Petersham, Massachusetts, United States - Inc-BW-H-11-O ... | reverse complement strand
ATTCTTCCCGGAGGCGCCGCCAACGCCACCAGCAATTTTGCCGCCCTCGGCGCGCGCGTCACTCCGATCAGCGCCGTCGGCGACGATGAAGCCGGCGATTTGCTGCTCCAGGCCTTCCGCGAAATGAACGTAAACCTCTCCGGAATCGTTCGCATCAAGGGCGGCATAACGCCTACGAAAACGCGCTTTCTCGCCGGTTGGGCGCACACGGTGGGCCAGCAAGTATTGCGCGTCGATTACGAGCCGCAGTCGCAGATCACGGAAGCGCATCGCAAAAAAATCCAGCAACTGCTGAAAGCAAAGCTCAAAAATGCCGACGCCCTGGCAATTTCCGACTACGGCCTGGGCGTCGCCACCCCGGAAGCGGTGCGCGAAGCCATAAGCGCACCGCAACAGCAACGTCACATTCCCGTGAGCCTCGATTCCCGCTACCAACTGATGGCCTACAAACGCGCGGGCGTCACTGCTGCCACTCCCAACGAAGCCGAAATCGAATCCCTTCACAATATCCCCATCGGCCAGGATCTTTCCCAACTCGAACGTTGCGGCCGTGCAGTCTTGCGCGAATTGAAACTCCAGTCACTCGTCATCACCCGCGGCAAGGATGGCATGGCGGTATTTCGAGCCGGCGAAAAAACCGTCTACATTCCCGTTCATGGCAGCGACCAGGCCGTCGATGTGACCGGCGCCGGCGACACTGTCTTGGCCGCATACACGTTGGCCCTCGTAAGCGGCGCCTCAGCCGTAGAAGCCGCCCACATTGCCAATATCGCCGGCGGCCTCGTAGTCATGAAGCGCGGCACCGCCACCGTTTCCCGCAACGAACTCCTCGATGCCATCCGCAAAGCCGCGGCGGGGGTGGCCCCTTAGGCAATTTCTATGCGGTCCGCCCAATCCAAAATTCTTTCTCGCGAAGCCGTCCGCACCGCCGTGCGCGAACTCCGGCGCCAGGGCGAGCGCGTCGTGCTGGCCAACGGTTGCTTTGACACATTGCACGTCGGCCACGTTCGCTATCTTTCCGGCGCCAAAAAAGAAGGCGACGCACTAGTCGTCGCCGTGAACGCTGATACTAGCGTCCGAAATTTAAAAGGCCGTGGTCGGCCAATCCTCGACGAGCTAGCCCGCGCGCAATTGGTCGCCTCCTTGCGCGACGTCGATTTTGTCCTGCTCTTCGCCGAACCAAACGTCGAGCAATTGCTTGAGGAACTTCGCCCGGACGTTCATGCCAAAGGTAACGACTACACCGCCGAAACCGTTCCCGAACGCGCCATCTCCGATCGTCTCGGCATCCGTGTAGCAATCGTAGGCGATCCCAAAGACCATTCCACCCGCGCCTTCCTCGACGCCATCCGCAAAGGCCCCCATGGCTGAGCCGCGCTTCGTCGTAGTTCGCCTTGGCTCTCTCGGCGATATCGTGCACACGTTCCCAGCCGTCGCCGGTCTGCGCGCATCCTTCTCCAACGCCGAAATCGTCTGGCTAACGCATCCTCGCTGGGTGGACTTAGTTTCCAGCAGCGGCCTCGCCACGGAAATCTGGCCTGTGGATTCGCGCGACCTCGGCTCTGTTCGCCGCATCCTCGCCAAACTACGCGCCTTCAAATGGACTGCGGCCATCGATTACCAGGGTTTATGGAAGTCCGCCTTTCTTCCTTTCTTCGGCGGCATTCCCAAACGCATCGGTTTTTCTTCCGCAACGATCCGCGAATTTGGCGTTCCGATTCTTTACACCGATAGCGTTCGCTGCCAAACCACGCACATAGCCGATCAAAATGGCGAACTCTCCGCTCGCGCTGGCGCAAAGCAACCCGTAGCAGCGGTAAATCTGAAAGTGAACGATGCCAGTGCAACGCGAGTCCGCGAGGATCTAGCCAGAGAAGGCTTGGGCTCCTACATCGTGCTCAGCCCGGGCGGTGGCTGGCGCTCGAAATGCTGGCCCGCGGATCGCTTCGGCGCCCTCTGCCAGAAAATTCGAAAACAGATTGGCCTTCCTTGCGTCCTCAACTATGGCCCCGGCGAAGAATCACTCGTAGCCGAAGTAAAATCCACCAGCGGCGACTCTCAACCCATACCCTACGACGGCGAAATGGGAACCCTCATGGCTCTCCTCCGTGGTGCTCGCTGCATCGTCGGAGGCGACACCGGACCTCTTCATCTAGCCGTAGCCCTGGGCACTCCCGCAATCGCTTTATTCGGTCCGACTGATCCCACGCGAAACGGCCCCTATCCTCCAGGCCAGCTCGTTCTACGCAGTCCCAATGCGGTTACCTCCTACGGCCGTTCGAATATAGCCGATCCTTCCTTGCTGGAACTCTCCGTAGACGCCGTATTCGCCGCCGTGAAGCAACGCTTAGGGGCTGGCGCGTGACCGCTCTCGATTTCTTTGCGCGTTGGCGCGTCCGTCTCGGCTACGTCGTCGCGGTCGTCACGCTCTTCCTCGCCCGTCCCACTCCACGCTCGATCGCAGTCGGCGGGCTTGTAGGAATCATCGGCCTTTGCATCCGCGCGTATGCCGCTGGCTATCTTCACAAGCAGGAAGTGCTCACCACCACCGGCCCCTACGCCCGCACGCGCAACCCGCTCTACTTCGGCAGCAGCTTTCTAGCCCTAGGAGCCGCCCTCGCCATGTATTCCTTATGGGCCGCCGGACTCCTCCTCGTCTATTTTGCACTCGTCTATACTTTCGTCATGCGCCGCGAAGCAATGGAGCTTCGCCACAAGCACGGTGACACCTTCACCGCGTACGCCAGCGGCGTCCCGCTCTTTTTTCCAAAGCTACTCGTCGCACCGCAATCGGCCAATGGCTCCGCTTTTTCCTGGGCTCAGTACAAAAAAAATCACGAATACCAGGCTGCGCTCGGCTTCATCCTATTGCTTGCCGGTTTGGTTCTCCTCTGGTGGTTGCGTCTTCGCTGAAACCGCGGCCACCCCTGCGCAACTCTCAAACAACTCACCTGCAAATTCTCCCCGTCCGTCAACACTTGCACCGCTCCATCCCGGTCCGTCCTGAAAATCCGCGTGGCGCTTCCCTCCAGCTGCTCCAGAAGTTCCGGGCTGGGATGCCCATAATTTTCTTCCCCGCCGAAATGATAGAGGTTTTCGGCGTCACGGCCCCCAGGAATTCCGGCATGGTCGAATTCTTGCTCCCATGGTGCCCCACCTTCAGCACGTCCGCATGCAGCAACGCCTGCTCATTCTCGCCGTGCATCTGATATTCCACTTGTTTTTCGGCATCCCCCGGCAACAAAATCGTGCGATCCTGGTATTTCATGCGCACCCAACCACACCGCAAGCGAAATCGTCGCCGAAGCCCAAACAAAGCCTCGCCACGCCAGGACAAATCCAGCAATCAAAAGGGAAATAATCGCCGCGCCTGCAAAAGCACGAAGGGAAGAGTGCTCAGCGTGAAACGCTTGAAGTGGCCCCAGCCCGAGCAAAATGCCGCCGGCAAATGCGGCGACAATCGCAACGGCTGGCAGCTTCATGAAACTCTTCGCAACCTCACCAAGGTCTCAATGTGGAAAGTCTGCGGAAACAAATCGAACAAATGCACTTCCGCAATTTCGTATTTCTGCTCGGCCGATACCGACGATTCCGGCTTTCGTTCCGACCCCGTCAGCACCGCCAGGTCTCGCGCCAAAGTTGCTGGATCGCAAGATAAATACGCAATATCCTGCGCGCCAAGATTCGCCAGCCGCGATGCAGCCTCTGCCCCAAGGCCGGCACGTGGAGGATCAAGCAGCACTAGGTCCGGCTTATCCTGAGCCTTCTTCAGGAAATCTTCCGTGTGTTCGTTCTCGGAAACAATCGATGCCCCGGCAATTTCCGCGTTTTGCCGTAGATCGCGCGTCGCTGAAAGATTCGCATCCACGCTCACTACCTTCGAAAACGCCTTGGCCAAAGGCAAAGTGAAAAATCCCACCCCCGCATACAGGTCGAGCGCATAGCCGCCCTTCGCGCCTCCGACCATCGTTTCCAGCAATTCTTCTACAAGAAAACGATTCACCTGGAAAAACGACAAATGGTTCACGCGAAACTCGAATCCCCCCGCCTTCTGAATCAAATAGCCCGGTCCTTCCAATTCAAACCGGTTCTTGCTTTGATCGAGCATCAGCAAACTCTCCAGAGCCGGCAGCGCTTCCTTGAATTTCGTTGCCACTGCTTTCGGTGGTCCGGGAAAGCGCTCAAACGCCACATTCAACGCAATCTTTTCATCTGCTCCATCGGCAAACGCTTCAACCTCCAGCACTCCCGGTGGCAGGGAGTTGCCGCGCGCTAGTTCTTGCAATCGCAAAAATGTCTCTGCCAGCCGCGGCGACAGCACCGGACACTGGTCAATCGGCAAAATGTGCGCGCTCTCCGGCAAAAAATAGCCAAACGCCCGCGGCAACGCGTCGCGATAAGCCCACTGCGCGCGATTCCGGTAGCCATAAGGCTGCGCCGCATGTTCCTTAATTTCTCCCGCCCATTGCACTCCGCCCAGTCGCGACAGCGTTTCCCGCACAATCTCTTTCTTCAGCCGAACCTGCTCGCCAATTTCAATGTGCTGGTAATGGCATCCGCCGCAAACCCGAAAATGCGGGCACTCGGCGGCAACACGCGACGGGGAAGCCTTCTCCACGTCCACTAGGTTGGCGTGAATCAGCTTCTTCTTCCGCGTCCGCACCGTGGCGCGCACCTGTTCCTCCGGAAGCACGAACGGCACAAACACAGTGTTCCCATCAGCGTGCGCCAATCCTTCACCGCCATAAATCATCTTCTCAATTGATAACTGAAACTCATCATTCATATAGGATCAATCCTGTCTTTCCCCGCAGGGCAATCGAACTAAAACAACTATAAACGTCTCGGGAGGGTACGGTTCCAGTGGGATCTCAGAGAACAACCACCGAAAACCTACGTAAAGTAATACAAACTCAATCGCGGCAATTGAAATTCATCCAGCAATCGTTTCTGCGAGTATTGCTTCTCCACCAGCGCCAATTGTTCTGCCTTCATTTTGCGCCGATAAGTGGCCAATTGCGAATCCACCTCGCGCCGGATCTTCAGCAGCAGCTCCTCGGAAGCATGCGTCAACAACGCTGCGTGGATCTTCTCGTCCAGAATCGTTAACCGCCGCTCCATATCCTCCAGATCAAGCGCCCCCGGAGCCTCCAGCAAAGTTTCCGCCGAGCACAACTTCTCCGCCGCCCCTCGCAAAAAGTCGCCAAGCCCCGCGCGCGTCTCCTTTTGTAGTCCCGCAGCCTTGCGCAGCATCTCCGCGTTTCGCTGCAAATAAGAGCGCAACTCTTCGCGCGAAAACGGCTCTTTCGCGTGCGGCTTCGCTGCCGGTTGAGCACCTGCCGCCGCCTCCTGCTGTTGCTGCGCCGCCTCCAGCACCGCGTCCGTACAATACGCCAAACTCTTCAGCGCCTTCCCCGCGCCCCTCCGCGATCGCTGGTAACTTTCGAACGCCGCATCAATCCCCTTGATCGCCGCGTCCAAAGGCACCCCCGCCTTCTGCCAAGTCTCCATAATGGCCCAATCCAAAGGCGAAACTAGCAAGTGCGCGCCGCGCCTCTTCCAAAAATGCTCCTCAATTTCCGTGAAATAACTAAAGTAATTCCAATTATCCATATCCACCATTTTTCAAATTCTGTTTAGGGGCTCGGAGTATCACACCCACTCCCCAAAATCCACCCTACCCAAAGTTGTCATCCCGAATCCCCGCGCCTTCTGCGGGGTGAGGGACCTGCTTTTCGCCGTCCAGAAGCCCTAAGCGCAAGGATTTCAACCGCGCTCTATTCCGCCTAGGGGCTCGGAGCTTCAGCTCGACATAAATACATCGAAAATCCGGGCCTTAGCCCCTGAGGGCAACTCCACCCTTCCAACTAAGCCGTTTACCACATCCTCACCGCGAGCCCTTCTTCAATCTCCCCCCATCGCCTTTCACAACCGCCACAGTCTTACCATGGGCGTCCGACGGCTGATTCTTGTCCCAGATGTACCGCAAACCCGTCAGCGTCAAAAATTCATCCACATGTTGGATGTGTTTCGATCCCCGCGCCACAAGCCTCGCCTGTCCTCCCGTGGCCACCACCGTAGGTTCGGCATTCATTTCCGCTTTAATGCGCGCCAGCATTCCGTCCACCATGTCCACGGCCCCGTAATACAAGCCAGCCTGCATATTCGTCACCGTGTTCGTGCCAATCACTTTTCCCGGATCCTTAATTTCCACCCGCGGCAGCCGCGCCGTACGCGAAAACAATGCCTCGGACGCGATGCCAATCCCCGGCGCAATCACCCCGCCCAGAAATTCGCACTTTGCGGAAATCACGTCGAACGTAATCGCCGTGCCAAAGTCCACCACAACGCACGGTCCGCCGTACTGGTGAAACGCCGCCACTCCATTCACAATCCGGTCCGCGCCCACTTCCATCGGGTTATCCACGTGTACGGACATTCCCGTCTTCACGCCCAACTCCACAAACAGCGCTTTCTTCCCCAAATAAATCCTAGACATTTCTGCTAGCGTCCAATTCAGCGGTGGCACCACGGAGCTGATAATCACCCCGCTGATCATTTCCTTGTTCAATTCCGCGATGGAAAACAGGTTGCGCGCCAGCACGCCGTATTCGTCCACCGTCTGCGTGCGCGCCGTCGTCAGCCGCCAGTTGGCGATCAGCTCCTCATTTCGAAAAACGCCCAGCACCGTATTTGTATTTCCCACATCGATGGTCAACAGCATCGTTCAGCGAACCTCGGTCACATCCCCGGCAATCACCGTCACCACTTGTCCATTATCTCTGGCCACCAGCAGCATCCCCTCAGGACTTAGCCCCGCCGTAGTTCCCATGTAGCTTTCCACGCCGGTATCCACACGAACCTTCCGGCCGCGCGCAAATGACGACACACTTTCAAATCGATCCACCACATAAGCCGGGCCTTCACGCAGAAATCGATTGTAATCGCTCTCGAATTGCGTCAGCAACCGCACCAGCAGCTCCAATCGATAGCTCAGCCGCCCGGTTTCTTTCCGTATAGACGTCGCAATCGTGGCCAGCTCTGGCGGAAAGTTTTCCTGGTTCACATTAATCCCGATACCCACGATCACGAAGCGCACCACGTTCGGCTCCGCATGCATCTCCGTCAGAATCCCGCCCAACTTCTTCCCATTCAGCAACAGATCGTTCGGCCATTTCAGCTCCGGTACCAGCCCCGTCTGCGCCGCAATTGCCGAGTACGCCGAAACTCCTGCCAGCATCGTCAGCAGCGGAGCCTGCGCCGGGGCCAGCCGCGGTCTCAGCAGCACCGTGAAGTACAATCCCGTGCTTTTTTCCGAGTGCCACCTTCGTCCGGTACGTCCGCGCCCCGCCGTCTGTGCCTCCGCCATCACCACGGTTCCTTCCGGCTCGCCCGCATAACCCAATTCCATTGCCACACGATTCGTGGAATCGATCTTGAAAAAATGAAACACCCGTTTACCGAACAGATTGCCCTTCAGCCTCTTGCGCAAAAGGTCCGGCGTCAAAACATCCGGTACTTTCTCCAGAAAATACCCGGTGCTTCGCTGCCCCTTTACCTGCACGCCCAATTTTCGCAGTGCCTGCACCCAGCGCCACACCGTCGAACGAGACATCCCCACTTCGCGCGCAATTCTCGCGCCACTGATCACAATCGTGGCATTCTCTGACAGCAGCGTCAGAAGCGCTGCCAGCCGCCGGTCAGTTGTTCCTGGTAGAGAGGGTGATTGGGGCATTCGGCCCGAGTCCTGTCATTCCGCCGGTCCCTAGCTTACTTTCACCAGCCGCTATCGACAAGCATCCGAAAGCCTTCAAACGCATCAAATCCGTCCACCATCAAATCCGTGGGGACGCAGCACTGTTTACCCCGAGCTTCGAAGGGCTGCTCCCCATGTCCGCAAGATCACAACCCGCGAGCGCCGCACCTTTTGTTTTTCAAGGGTGCGGGTTTAGATTCCACCACACACAACCCGATCCTTCTTCATACCGACCTTCATGTCGGTTCTCTTGGGTCACCCCACCCCCAACACCCTCAACCGCTCCGCCAATTTCCCCAACTCAATCCGTTGCCCGTTCAACGCCTCTTCCATCTGCGCAATAATCTTCTCTGGCGCCCGGCTCCGAAACGTCTCATTCCCCAACTGTTTTTCCTTCGATGCAATGGCCTTCTGCAGCCCCTCGATCTCTTTCTTCAGCCGTACCCGCTCCGCCGCCACATCAACCGTGTCCGCGGCATATGGGATCCGCACATCAAACTCCGCTGTCGACCGCGTGCCCCCGCCACCCTCAGCCAGCTTTTCTGCCCGCACCGCAAACTCCGAAAGAATCGCCAGCCGCAAAATCCCATCCTTATTCGCTTCCATCACTCCGCGCGCCCACGCAACTGCGCTCGAAAACTCCGCCGCCACCCTCTTCTTCGGATCGAGCTTCATTTCCGCGCGGATCGTGCGCAAGCTCTGGATAATCTCCTGCACCAGCCCATACTCCTTGACAGCCTCCGCATCATTCCACGAAGCCAGCGGCTCCGGATAACGATCCAGCGCAATCGATTTCGCCCCGGCCTTCTGCGGCAATTGATGCCACAGCTCTTCCGTCAAAAACGGCATGAACGGATGCAAAAGTCGCAGCGCCGCGTCAAATCCCGCAAACAAATTCCGCCAAGCCACAGTTGCCCGCGCACGATCCGTGTTCTGCAGTTCCGGCTTGATCCATTCAATGTACCAATCGCAGAAATCGCCCCAGAAAAATTGGTAAACGTTTTGCGCCGCTTCATGAAAGCGGTAACTCTCCAGCGCGGCGTTCACCGTTTTTATCGTCTCCGCCAAACGCGCAAATAGCCAGCGATCTACCAACGGCACATGGCCTTCAAACGCGTGCGGTGCCTTTGAGCGAATCGCCGGATCGGCCAATTCCTCCAAAGTAGTGCCGCCCGCCTCGAACTTGTCCAGGTTCACAAACAAAAAGCGCGCGGCGTTCCATATCTTGTTAGCAAAGGCCTTCGCGCCGCCCAGCCGGTCGTCGGACAGCACAATGTCCGTCCCTGGCGCGGCCATGGACGCCAGGCAAAAGCGCATCGCATCGGTCCCGTACTCCTCGTTCAAAGCAACGGGATCGAGTCCCGTCCCTTTCGATTTGGACATTTTCTCCCCGCTGGCCGTGCGCACCAGCGAATGCAGATACACCACGCGGAAGGGAACTTTCCCCGTGAAATGCATCCCCAGCATGATCATCCGCGCTACCCAGAAAAATAAAATGTCGTAGCCCGTGATCAGCAGGCTTGTCGGATAGTATGTCCGGTAATCCGCCGTATCCGCCGGCCATCCCAGCGTCGAAAATGGCCATAGCGCCGAGCTGAACCACGTATCCAGCACGTCCGGATCCTGCTCCAATTCTTCCGACCCACACCGCGAACACTTCGTCGGCTTTTCCCGCGCCACAATCACCAACCCGCATTTCTGGCAATACCATGCCGGGATGCGGTGTCCCCACCACAGTTGCCGCGACAGCGTCCAGTCCCGGATATTCCTCATCCAATTAAAATATTCTTCCCGCCGGTTCTCCGGAATCACCTGAATGTCGCCACGTTCCACCGCCGCGATCGCCGGTTCCGCGAGCGGCTTCATCGAACAAAACCACTGCGTCGAAATCCGCGGCTCCACAATCGTATGGCTGCGTTCGCAAATCCCGATCGCATTCGTGTGATCGGTGATTTTCTCCAGCAGCCCCTCAGCCTGCAGGTACTCCACAACCTTCTTCCGCGCCGCGAATCGCTCCAGCCCCGCATACGGCCCGGCGTTCTCGTTCATATGCGCGTCTTCCGTCATCACATCAATAACCGCCAGGTTATGCCGCTTGCCCGCCTCAAAGTCGTTCGGATCGTGCGCCGGCGTAATCTTCACCGCTCCGGTCCCAAATTCCCGGTCCACCATTTCATCGCCGATAATCGGAATCTCCCGGTTCATCAGCGGCAATATCGCGTTCTTCCCAATCAAATGCTTGTAGCGCTCGTCCTCCGGGTGTATGGCAATCGCCGTGTCGCCCAGCATCGTCTCTGGCCGCGTCGTCGCCACCACCAAAAATTCATTCGATCTCACAACCGGGTAGCGGATGTACCACAGGTGCCCATTCCGCTCCTCGTGAAGCACTTCCAAATCGCTCAACACTGTGCGACACCCGGGACACCAGTTCACCATCCTGTTTTCCCGGTAGATCAATCCCTCTTCATACAGCCGCACGAAAACTTCCCGCACCACCCGCGACAATTCCGGCGACAGCGTGAATTTCTCCCGGCTCCAGTCGCACGATTCCCCGATCTGCTTCATTTGCCGCTGGATCGTTCCGCCGCTTTCTTCCTTCCATTGCCACACGCGCTTGATAAATTCCTCGCGCCCCAGATCGCGGTAGTGAATCCCCTGGTGAGACAATTGCCGCACCACCACCCGCTGCGTCGAAATTCCCGCATGGTCCGTTCCCGGCAAATATAGCGTGTTGTACCCGCGCATCCGGTGCCACCGCGTCAACACGTCAATTTCCGTGTGATCCAGCATGTGCCCGATGTGCAGCATTCCCGTCACGTTCGGTGGCGGAATCACAATAGAGAAAACCGGTGCCGGCGCGTTCGGGTCCGCTTTGAACAGCTCTTCCGCAACCCAAAACTCTGCCCATCTCGGCTCAATTTGCTTCGGATCGTACGCTTTGGCTATCTCTCGCGGCATTCCATCCTCATGTTCCCATCATGCGCACAAGGCCAACTCTATCGCTCGCAGGGGAATCTTTGAATATACGGGCACGCAGTCCAGCCCGTCAATTCGCTCAAATCTGCCGGTTCTTGCGCACCCGCCACAGCACCGGTAACATACGAAAATGTTCCTGCGAACCGTCGCGCTATGTTTGTCTCTTTACAAGACCTGTGTTGTTTCCGCGCAGTAAAACACCTATCCCCACCTTCACAGAAAGGCGAAATCCCAGGCGGCAACACGTACTCCAACCCTGCCTTGGAAATCGTAATGCCCCTCCCAGGCTCCTGGAAAAGGACGGAAATGGATGAGTATTCCTCACCCGAACAAAAAGCAAGAATCAAGGCAGAGCAAGATCGCATTAGGGCTCATTGCACTGGCCCCCTTTGTGGACAGCGGATGTCAAAGAAGCATTCCAATCGGTTGTTGATGGACCGGTCGTCGATGGAAATCCGGTTTACACCATCTGGGTGTTAGCGTACAAGCTGTCGCCGGAATTTCAAGATCGACAGCGTCACCCTCTGTTCGAATTAGCTCAAATCATGACGTCAAGCGTTACGGTTAACCACTGGATTGTCGACGAAAATTTGACACCGATGCGTCTTTCGCGGCAGCACGCGTTCCGTCTCTTGATGCATAATCAAGTGAACATGCAAGCCAGAGGCTTCATTTACGTGTCCGATACAAATGGTCTTGTTTTTATGTTGGTCGCGACGGTGACAGTGCAGCCTAACTCGGTGCAGTCCGCAGTGGAAAATATGAAAATCACCCAGGCAGAAAAATGAATCAATAGGTGCGCTGGAC
>Ga0210390_10004659_pt1 | contig 11540 bp, 7 predicted proteins | sample IncBWH11OmetaG_FD_161050 | JGI IMG/M metagenome (GOLD analysis project Ga0210390, IMG submission 161050) | Forest soil microbial communities from Barre Woods Harvard Forest LTER site, Petersham, Massachusetts, United States - Inc-BW-H-11-O ... | reverse complement strand
TTTGTAAGCTCGCAAAACATTATCGCTGGCCAGGGGATCGAGCCATGCGGTAATGCCGAGGCTGTAGTTGTATTGCAAGGCGGCGCGGCCCGCGGCCAGCAACGCTTCGGGAGTGGGCTCGGGCAGGAGCGGTTCGATCTTTTCCAAACCCGCATCGACCAGGAAGCCGTTGGGCTGGCCATCTTTACTAATGCCGTAATAGCTGCGCCGGTCGGCCGAAAGTTTCTGCAGAAAAGCAGCAGTGATGCCGGCGCGCTGCAGCAATGCGCGATTGGCCCAGGCGGTGTGGCCGTCCATGCCGCGGAGCAGGATGCTTTGCGTGGCGTAGGCGCCGGTGCTGAAGTCGGCGTTGAGCACGTCCGGGTGCGACCAGAATTCCAGGGGCAGGCCCTGAATTTCAAGAATGTCGCCGCGCATGCCCCGGTGCGTTTTCTTCGCGTTGTCGACGAACGGCGGCAGCTGCTTGAGCGAGAAAACTTTTTCGCTGGCGTCGGCGCCGATCAGGCCGAGTCCACCCTCGATGGAGTGGCTGTGCGAATCGATGAAACCGGGGAACAGGCTCTTGCCCTGGAGATCGATACGCTCGGCGCCGGCGGAAACGGACTTTTCGACTTCCGAGAGGTTGCCGACCGCGACGACTTTGTCGGAGCGAATCGCGACCGCTTCGGCATAAGGATTCTGCGGATCGCCGGTGAAGACTTTGGCGTGGAAGAAAATTCGTTCGCCGGAAGTTTCCTGGGAGCGAAGCGGGGAAGTGGCCAGCAGAAGAAAGAACGAAGTGGCTAGAAGAGTCAGAATGCGGCGCGCGGTTTGTCTCACCCGATCTCCGTTTCCTATCAACCTGTTCCTATTAACCTGCGACAAAATCCAACGAAACGGGAACCCACACGTCAAACGTTGGCGAGGCGCACGGCGTTAGGCGGGTTCGGCCCCTCGCCACATTTTGAAGGTTCCCTGGCCTGCCGGCGAGACGCTAACGGTTGTTACTCTCCCGTTTACCGGCACGGTCACTTCGAACCTGCGGATATCACTGGTCGGCTGGAATCGGAACTTCACTTTGCCGCCTTCGGAATGCCAGTGGCCGTAGGTTCGAGAAGATATATCGATCTCGGGCTCGGCACTTCCTGCCGGTCTTTGGGGATAAGCGGCATACCACGCGCTACCTGCTGAGTCGAAGGCGAATTTTCCGTACCAACTACCGATCCTGGCGTTCCAGGCTTCCCCCACCAGTCCATTGTCCGGGCCTTTGCCGGGGAAATTATCGGGAGTCCAGCCATACAGTTTGTAGACGTGATCCCAGTAGATCCTGCGCACATCGCCCAGCGTCAGGCCCGCGCCCATGTCGTATTCGTCATTATCGTAGTTGTCTTTCATCAGTCCATAGGGTCCGCGGACGAGAACGTAGAAGTCGGTAGGCGACGGAAAATCGTCGATCTGCAACTTGCCCATCCAGTTCTGAATATAGCCGCGAACGCTTTCCAGTTGCTGGACGGGGGTCCAATCCCTGTCGGCGCGGGCTGCGAGATGGGGAAATCCGAACAGGCCTCCACCCTTATCGCTGGCGTTCACGGACCAATGAAGTCCGCTCTTGGGGTCAACTCTGTCCGGGCCCCAGTAAGAATCGTAGCCGTTGGTCTCCCAACTGATGGCGGCGAGCAACCACTCCACGGGCACATCGAAAAGCGAGGCTACCATGCGCGCGCGTGCGACAAACTCGGCCCCGAACCACTGCGCCTGCTCCGCTTCGTGAATCACATCCATACGTCACTTCCTCCGCCATTGCCGCGAGCGAGGGAATTCTAGCTGAGCTGCGGAAGGCGTTCAACCGTACGATCCTGTAGCTCCTCCGCTGCCGTCAGAAGCGAACTTCGGGAGGCAGTTGTGGCACGGATCGTCCATGTCGCGGATTAGAAGTTAAACTTCACCGCCAGTTGCATCTCGCGCGGACCGTTGCCGGACTGGTTGAAGATCTTTCCAAAGTTTCCGGTATCGTCGACCGTCGTGTCCGGTGTACCGAACACGGGGTGATTGAAGGCGTTCCGCGCCTCCAGACGAACCTCAACAAACATTTCCTCGCGGACCGGGAACTGCTTAACGACCGACATGTTTGTGGTAAATGACCACGGCGAACGGATGCTTCCCAGTGCGCGCGGGGCATTGCCCAGCGTGAAGTCGGGGGGACGAGAGAATATGCTGGTATCGGCAAAGTAGTTGTCGACCCAATCCGGACCGTGATTACGCTTGGGTGTTCCGGAAATGTTCGGCCGCATCGCGCCATAGGTCGGGATCGCGTTGCCATCCGCCAGGGTGAAAGCCAGGGGCCGGCCGTCGGCAATGCGCCAGATGCCGTTCGTCTTCCAGCCGCCAATGACCGCGTCGGCCCAGCGCGGCATGTTGCCCAGGAACGCGCGCTTCCGCCCAAATGGCAGATCGTAGGTGTAGCTGAACTGCAGAACGGATGGAATGTCGAACGTCGACAGGCTGCGCTCCAGCCACGGCTTGTTGGGATCCTGCAGGCTGGTGAAACTACCCAGCCAGGTCACGTTGTCGTCCGCTTGCGACGAATTGTCGATCGATTTTGACCAGACATAAGTGGCTAGGAACTGCAGTCCGTTGGAATAGCGCTTCTCCGCGCTCAGTTGCAGTCCGTTGTAGCTCGAAGCGCCTATCAGCCGAGGTTCGATAGAAACGCCGGTGAACTGCGGATAAGGAATCAGCAACTGCGTATATTGAACCGACGGGCTCGACAGCGAGCTGTTGGGGTCCGAGATAACTGAAGCGAGGGGGTTGTTGATGTAGGTATTGAGGCAAGCGATACTCATGACTTGGCATGGCTGCGTCGGGTCGGGGCCGGCAGCGGGTATACCCTCCACCCACGGGCCCAGGTGGTCGATATAGTTGGATCCGCTGAACGGCAGGTGGGTACCTTTCTTGCCGATGTATTCCAGGTTGAGCACGACGTTGCCACGCAGTTCCCGCTCGATGCCAAGGCTCCAGCTCTGGTCATACGGAGTCTGGTTAGCGCTCGCAGTGCGCAATGGGCCGTTCGCGTTGTAGCCAACATCGTTCAGCAAGCCGAGAGTATTCCCGGCGGGCTGAGTCAATCCGTTGGGATAAGGATTACTCAGGTGCAGGTAAGGAATCGCGCCGTCATTCTGATAAGTATTGATCACATTCGTGTATTGATTGAAGCCTTGACTGCCATATGGCACCACGCCGGTGACGCCCGACCGGGATTGACCGAAGTAAATTCCGTAGCCGCCCCGGACCACCATCTTCGGGAGAAACTGCAGGGCGAAGCCGAAGCGCGGCTGAATGTCATGCCAGTCGGTCACGTAGTTTGTGCGCTGGCTTGGGGTTACAAAAACCTCGCCGCCCTGCAGTGGGAGAGTATCGGTTGCGCCGCTCACAGGATCGGGGTAGGTGAGGCTGCCGCCGCCTAGGGGACTCGTCACGGTGGGGTTGAACCAGTTCTGCCGGTTATAGCGATCAGTTCGGGGCAGCGTAACGTCATAACGCAAACCCAGATTCAAAGTCAGTTTCGGAGTTGCTTTCCAGTTGTCCAGGCCAAAGAAACCGTACTGGAAGTTTTCGGTCGCCGGCCGAAACTGGATTTCGTAGTAGGAGTTGCCGTTCATGGTGCCCATCAGGAAGCTGGCGAAAGAGTCTCCGCCGCAATAGGCAATTCCTGTGTTTCCGTAAAGTGGATTACTCGCGTCCGGGCAGGCTGCGGACCCGCTCTCGTCGAAGCTGAAGATGCCGAGTGGCGCGTTGGTCTGGATGTAGTTCATCTGGTGCAGCCGCTGGTCAAAGCCGAATTTCAACTCGTGCCGGCCATGCACTTTATCGAGAGTGGCCGACAATTCGCCCGTATCCTGACCGAGCCGGTAGTTGCCGTAGGGATCCGTGCCCGTGCTCGTCCCGCCGTTGTTCGCATAAGTGTTTATATAAATGGCGGGCACACCGTTAAACCCGTTGCTCTGCAGATAGGAGGGGAACCCCAGTGTGGAGAGAGGATCGTTCACGCCGTGAGGGTTGTAGGCGTCGATGTGCCAGACGCCGCGCGTGAAGCCGAATGTCACATTCAGAAGCAAGGTTGGAGTGAACGTATGCGTGTCGTTGACTGCGAACAGGTGGGCATTGGTCCATCCCGGACCACCCTGGCAAGGGTCGGTGAAATTCTTGAAACAGTCGAGACCCTTGGAATGGCTGTACTGGTAGGAATACTTGACGCTAACCAGGTTTTTCTCGTTGAAACGGTTGTCGACCTTAATGTCGTACTGATCGTTGTAGTTCAGACTGGGACCTGATCCAAACCAGTTACTGTAAATGCCCTCCTGTGGGGTGTTCGGTTCCGGATAAAGCTGCAGCATCTTCTGCGCCACGGGATCGATCAGATTGCCGGGCACATTCGGCGGTTGGAGATTGGCCGGCAGGTTGGGGTTGCCGGGACTGGTGTAGGCGCCGACTTGGTTGAAGGGAATGAATGTGTTCGGGCCGGTTGCCAGGGCTGCGCCCACATTGCCGTCGTAGATGCGTTGGTATGGGTCGAAGAGTTGCCCACTCGCCACCGTTTGCGTAAAGTCATCGGCCTGCACGCACCGTCCGTAGTTCGGGTCTCCGACTGTCGAGTCCCAAGCTCCAGGATGAAAATTGCCGTTGGAATCGGTATTGCCCTGCGCTAAACACACCTCGCCGAAATCGGCGTGGTTACGCATGGCGTCCGTCGGCACGCCGAACGTAGCGGTGCCCAGGCCCGTCGACCGTAAGCCGTCGTAATCGACAAAGAAAAAAGTCTTGTTTTTGATGATCGGGCCGCCAAAAGTGAAGCCGAAATTATTGCGGCGCAACGGTGGCAGGGGTTGCCCAGCCCGATCGGCGAACCAGTTGTTCGCGTCGAACAGGGCATCACGCACGAAGTCATAGCCGCTGCCGTGAAACTTGTTGGTCCCGGAACGCGTGATCATGTTGATCACCGATGACCCGGAAAAGCCATATTCCGCGCTGAAGTTCGTCTGCTCCACCTTAAATTCTTCCACCGCCTCCGGAGACGGAAGATAGGTCGCCTCCGTGATGCCTCCGTTGGGCTCGGAGTTCGTGACCGAAGCGCCATCTGTCAGAATGTCGGCCTGGGCGCCGCGGCTTCCGTTGGAGACAAAGTTCGTGCCGGTACAGGTGACGTCGCACTGGTCGTCCATCTCGGTGACGCCCGGCGCTAGATTTACGAGTTCAATCACTTCGCGGTCGATCAACGGCAGATCGTTGATGAACCTCCGGTTGATGACCTGTCCGGTTTCCGCATCTTGGGTTTGGATAGCCTGGGCTTCGCCACTAACCACTACACTCTGGCTGCTGCCCGCGACCTTGAGTGTCAGATTCGTCGTAGCATTTTCGTTGATGTCCACTTTGAACCGGACGCTGACCACCCTTCCGAAACCCTTGGCTTCCGCCAAGACCACGTACACTCCGGGAGCAATTGAGCGGAAGAGGTAGCGACCGCTGCCGTCCGAAGTCGTGTTAAACGTGTAGCCCTTTTGTTGATCGGCAAGGACAACCTTTGCCCCCTCCACGACCGCCCCAGTACTGTCGGTTAGCTCACCGCTTACGGTGCCGAAGTAGGCCTGGCTGAAGAGCGTGGTGGGAAATGCAACTACGGTTGCCACGATGAACAAAGCCGCGAGAATCCTGTGAGAACTGCCCTGCAGTACGGAAGTGAGTGGATTCATCTTCCCCCCTTTGGTCGCGTGAAACGGATGTGAGGCGACCATGTCCGAGCGACGGTCGCGGAATATTAAACCGATTTAATGTTTCTCGTCCAGACAGAAATTAGCGGCTCAGGTTGGCGACCTGGGCAAGCCAGTTCACCGGCTGAGGAGTGGGATCCGGCGATTCCGGACACCTGGCTGAACCGGCAAAACCGGAGTCCGGGTCGAAATTGGTCACCCTTACCTTGATGTCCATGGGCGTGACCTTCGTAATCGCTGCTGGTCGTTACCGCATTGCTGCTGCTGAGGGGCGCTCCTAGAATCGGTGGAGGGTTTACTCCGCCTGATTCTGCATGCCTGACATCACAAAACGACTGGACCGAGCCGAGATAGCGAAGCGCGTGGAGCGCGCGGAGAAGCTTTTGCAGAAAGGCAAGACTCCGGAAGCTCTAGACGAATATCTCCTTGTGCTGCGGGACGATGTGGAGAACGACGTGGTGCGGCAGCTGGCCGCGGATCTGTGCCTGTCGCTGAGCCGCAACGCCGATGCGGTCAGGTTGCTCGGCGACCTGTTCGAGCGCCAGGTGGGGGCCGGGGACGCGACTCGCGCCAGCCTGACCTACAAGAAACTGGCGCGGCATGGCAGTCCGACGTGGCAGCAGAAATTCCGCTTTGGCCAGTTGCTGGAAGGCTCCAATAAGAAACTGGCGGTCGGCACCTACGAAGCGGCGTTGTCGGATCTGGTGAAACTTGGCAAAAAACACGAAGCGGCTGAGATTCTGGACCGCATTGTGGCGCTGGAACCGAACCGGGCCAACCTGCAGCGGGTGGCCGAGTTGGCATCGGAGCGGGGAGACCGCAGGGCCGCGGCGCTGGCGTTTCAGCAAGTGGCGCAGTTGTCCGCGTCCGAGGGCGGCGACTCGGCGCAGTGGTACGAGCGCGCTTACCAGGAAGATGCGTCGGATCAGGGCATCGCGCTGGCCTACGGCAAGACTTTGCTGTCGCAAGGGCAGGCCGGAGCGGCCATTTTCATTCTCGAATCGCAAATGAACTCCGGGCAGGTCACGGTAGGGTTGCGCGAAACCTATGCCGACGCGCTGGTGGCGGCAGGCCGCAACGCCGAAGCTGAGCCACTGGTGTGGCAACTGTTTGAGCAGAATCCGGGGCGAGTACAGCAGGTCATTTCGCTGATTGGAAGCCTGCTGGATGGCGAGCAGGATGACGAGGCGGTAGCGCTGGCGCGCAAGCTGGAACAATTCCAGCGCCGTCGCGGCGAGCGCCGCCAGTTTATCGCCATCATGGAAGACATCACGGCGCAGCGCCGCGCCTGCCCGCAGATGCTGGAGTTTCTCAGCGAGCTTTATAACGCGTCCAATCGCGAAAATGACTACTGCCAGACGCTCTTGAAATTGTTTGATCTCTATTGCAGCACCGGTGAGTTTGCCAAGGCTGCCGAGTGTCTGGATCGCGCCGCCGAAGTCGATCCCTATGAAGCCGGCCACCTGAAACGGCTGGATATGCTGAAAGGAAAGGTGGACGAAGGACGATTCAAAGTAATCTCGTCGCGTTTCAGCTCTGCCAGCAAGACGCCCGAACCCGCTCACGTGGAAGGGCCCACGCTGGGGGCTTCGACGCTGCAGGATCTGATGCTGCAGGCAGAAATCCTGGTGCAGTACGGGATGCGTAACAAGGCGGTCGAGCGGTTACAGAGAATTCAGGAATTATTTCCGCGCGAGGAAGAGCGGAACGAAGACTTACAGCGCTTGTATATGTCGGCGGGCGTGACTCCGCGCTATGCAGGGTCGGCGCCGTTGCCTCCAGCGCCGGCTCCGGTGGCTGCGACGGCTCCTGCTCCCGCTCCGGCGGCGCCGCCCGAGCACGCGACGGATGTGCGGGCGTTCACGCGCGTAGCCGAGATTTCGCGCAAGCTGTATCACCAGGGCACGGCCCCGGCGGTGCTCAATACCGCTGTGCGCGAGATTGGAACGCATTGGGAAGCGACGCGCTGCATTGCCGCGATGGGCAAGGCTGGCTCGTCGGCGACCGCGGTAGAAGAGTTCTGCATCGAGGGCCAGAAGAAGGCGAGTCATTCCGCGATTGGTGAACTGGTCGCGAGCCTGCAGAAGGCGGTCGATGGGCACGAGCCCCTTGCCATTGAAGACGCGCCCAAGGCCGTGGCCTTGCAGGCCGCGCGCAAGGCGGTGAGCGAGCTGGGAGCTGCGTCATTGCTGGCCATCCCACTCAGCGACGGCGAAGAAATTGTGGGCATGCTGGTGCTGGTGCACAGCCGGTCGCGGGCGTGGCAGCAGTCGGACATGGTGGTGCTGAAGACTCTGTCGGAGCAGATGGTGATCGCTCTGAATAACGCCGGGTTGCGGCGGCTGGTCAAGAATCTATCGGTAACTGACGAGAAATCAGGATTGCTGAAGCGAGCTTCTTATATCGATCTGCTGTTGGCCGAGAGTAAACGTGCCATTCAAAATGCGTCGGCGCTTTCGGTGCTGTTACTGCAGTTCGGCAAGAGCGCGGCCATGCTCAAGGAATATGGCGAGGCGGAAGTGCAGGCGGTGATGGAACGGGCGGGACAGCTGATTGCGGCCAGCATCCGCACCAATGATCTGGCGTTCCGTTACGACACTATGACGATCGCGATTCTGCTGGGCGAGACTGCGGAAAAGGAAGCCATGCTGGCGGTTGAAAAGCTGCGCAAGATCATTTCCGAAGTACGGCTGCCTGCGAAGGACGACGGCAGCCAGGGACATAACGCGCAGTTTTCCGCCGGGCTGGCTGAGGCGGTGATCCGCACGGAATACGATCCGGTCGACGTGGTCACCGAGGTGATCAATCGCGCTGAGCATGCACTGGCGCAGGCCATGGCGCAGGGACCGGGAAAGATTATCGCGCTGGGTCCGGCGCTGGCCGCGGGCGCAGTGGCGTAGACGTTAGTCCGGAATTCGAAGGCTGCCATCTTCGGCGATCGTGAACCCTGGATTCCACGCGACCTCCCATAGAAAGCCGTCCAGGTCAGAAAAATATCCCGAGTAACCGCCCCAGAAAGCTTCCTCGGCAGGTTTGACAATCTTTGCGCCCGCGGCTGCGGCTTCGTTGAGCACGGAATCGACTTCTGCGCGAGTGCGGCCGTTGTAGGCAAGCGTGATTCCGCTGAAGCCCTGGCCGTCGGAGGTGACGTGTGCGTCTTTGGCTAACTCGTTTCGCGGATAAAGGGCCAGGGCTATGCTTCCCGCCTGAAAAAAGACGATGCCTTCGGTCTGCGCCATCGACCGGCGCCATCCCAGGCGCTCGTAGAATGCGCGGCTGCGTTCGAGATCGGCCACGCCCAGAGTGATGAGGCTGACGCGCTGCTCCATGCGGGACCTCCTTATGTTCGCGATTAACACGCTATCGATCCGGAGCGCCCGAAGCAAGAGCCGCTCAGGGCGGTGACTCAGTTTAAGTCTTTGTCCTTGCGTCTTCCCGAACCGTGGCGCAGTTCAGCCACGGGAGGGATCTCGCCGGGCGCGATTCTTAGGGAGATCCCTCTCTCCGCCTGAAAAGCGGCTCCGCTCGGGATGACGCCGCGCTTGAAAGTTCAAACTGAGCCGCAGCCCCGCCAGCTTCGATGGTCAAACCTGCTTACGCGCTGCTAAACTAACAAGTTTGGCTAATCGATTCTGATCGGTTCTGGCCGGATTTCTGCCGAGAAAATCATGCTGAAGCCTGGGGACATCGCCATCGTCAGTGGGGCGCGCACGCCCTTTGGCCGCTATTGCGGCAAGTTGAAGGACTTTACCGCCCAGGAGCTGGCGGCCGTGGCGGCGAAGGGCGCGATCGAGCGGTCGGGGATCGACGCCAAGGAATTTGATCATGCCGTGTTTGGCAACGCCCAGCAGACTTCCGGCGACGCGCTGTATGGCGCGCGGCATGTGGGATTGCGCGCCGGGCTGCCGATTGAGACTCCGGCGCTGACCGTGAACCGGCTGTGCGGGTCGGGGATGCAGGCGATTGTGTCGGCGGCGCAGATGATCCAGACCGACGAAGCGAAAATTGTTTTGGCCGGCGGCATGGAGGCGATGTCGCAGGCTCCGTTTGTGATTCGCGGTCGCGATGGTTTTACTTTGGCGCCGGGCGGCAAGCTGGAAGATTCGCTGATGGTGGCGTTGCTCGATACTTACTGCGGGTCATATATGGCGAACACGGCCGAGTTGTATGGATCGCAGCAGGGGATCACGCGCGAGATGCAGGATGAATTTGCGCTGCGCTCGCAGCAGCGGGCGGATGCGGCTTACAAAGACGGGCGCATTCAGGAAGAGCTGGTTCCGGTGGCGCTGCGCAATCATAAAGGCGAGGCTAGTGGAGAGATGTTGACCGAAGATGACCACCGGCGTCCGCAGACCACGATGGAAGGGCTGGCGAAGTTGAAGCCGGCGTTTGGCCAATTCCAAGGAAAGCCGGGAACTGTGACGGCGGGAAATGCCAGCGGCATTGTTGACGGCGGTGCGGCCGTGGTGGTGATGTCGCTGGAGCAGTCGTTGAAGCGCGGGTTGAAGGCGCTGGGACGGATCTGTGGGTGGGGCATCGCCGGTGTTGAGCCGAAGCTGATGGGGCGCGGTCCGGTGCCGGCGTCGAAGATTGCGTTGCAGAAGGCTGGGCTGAGTTTGGACTACATTGATTTGATCGAAGTGAACGAGGCGTTTGCGGCGCAGTATCTGGCCGTGGAGAAAGAGTTGGGATTGGATCGCGAAAAAGTCAATGTGAATGGCGGGGCGATTGCGCTGGGGCATCCGCTGGGCGCGACCGGGACGCGGCTGGTGATCACGCTGCTATATGAGTTGCGACGGCGGAAGAAAAAGTATGGGCTGGCGACGGCTTGCATCGGTGGCGGGCAGGGGATTGCTATGGTGGTGGAGAGCATGAGCTGAGGGGGCTCCTATGAGAAATGCGCTACTGATTGCTTGTGCGCTTTTTTATGGGTTCGTGCCTGCACTAATAGACTTTCAGCATGCCATCTTTATTGCGCTCATCCCGATCTTGCTCGGCTTGACCTACTTCGTTTTTGAACGGCATGAATGGGGCGGGCCGCTTCTCCCGTGGTTGTTTGCCTGTATCGCGGTTGGAAGAGTCGCAGCTTATTGGTGGCTGAATGCCAGGCATGGCCGAACCGGTCCGATCGTGGATCAGGAGGTTTGGGTTTTCGGAGGCGTGTCCGGTTTGTGTTTTGCTCTCAGCTTCTGGAAGTGGTAAGAGATCACAACGAAACGCCGAATCCTGCGAATGGGAAATCGACCTAAAGCTTTTTGTTGAGAACGCTCGTCTGCCTCAGTGTCGAGTGCATAGGTCCTTCGCTTCGCTCAGGATGACAAGGCATTTTCGTTATGAAGGAAGCAATTATGGAGATTAAGAAGGTTGGTGTACTCGGTTGCGGCTTGATGGGGTCGGGCATTGCGCAGGTTTGCGCTACTGCTGGATTTGACGTCACGGTGCTTGAAGTGGAGCAGAAGTTTCTCGACAAGGGGTTTGCTGGGATTGAGAAATCTTTGGCGAAGTTTGCCGAGCGGCCGGTTGAGAAGGGCGGGATCACGGGCGCGCAGAAAGACGCGATCCGGGCGCGGCTTCACGGGACGACGAACAAATCCGATCTGGCGGATTGCGACATTGTGATTGAGGCCATCATCGAGAATGTGGACGAGAAGAAGAAGATGTATGCGTCGATCGATGGCGTGGTGAAGAAGGATGCGATTTTTGCTTCGAATACTTCTTCGATTTCGGTGACAGAGTTATTAACCGCAGTTAAAAGACCGGAGCGGTTTGTGGGGCTGCACTTTTTTAACCCGGTGC
>Ga0210390_10004658_pt1 | contig 11544 bp, 16 predicted proteins | sample IncBWH11OmetaG_FD_161050 | JGI IMG/M metagenome (GOLD analysis project Ga0210390, IMG submission 161050) | Forest soil microbial communities from Barre Woods Harvard Forest LTER site, Petersham, Massachusetts, United States - Inc-BW-H-11-O ... | reverse complement strand
GGACGTGCCCCCCTCGCACCTCACCCCTGCCCCCCTCCAGGGCACCCTCTCCGAGGAACAGGCACAGGACAAGGTGAACGTGGCCAAGAAGGGGCTCCAGCGGGCCGTAGAGCTCCTGGAAGACGCATTGCGGGAACTGGCACTGGCCCAGGCCCGCAAAGAGGCTCAGACGACCGCACAGGGGCCTGAGGAGTGACGGCAGAAGAGTGGCGTCCGATCGACGGCTACGACGGTGTCTACGAAGTCAGCAACATGGGGAACGTGCGAAGCTGGACGGCACGATCCAATGGGAAACTCCTGCGCTCACGTGCACAGCGCGATGGCCACATCCTTGTAAACCTGGCTAAAAACGGTCGTCAAACGACCTACCAGATCCACAGGCTTGTCGCAGAGGCGTTCCTCGGACCTATGCCGAGTGGCCTGGAGACCAGACATCTGAACGGCATCCCGTCGGACAACCGGCTCGCGAATCTGGCGTATGGCACGCGTCAGGAGAACATGCGAGACAAGATCATTCACGGCACGGATGCTGGCCCGACTGCGGAAAATCGCAGTAAGACCCACTGCGTTCGAGGGCACGTGTTCTCTCCTGAGAACACGTACATGCGTGCAGGTGTATGGCGTGTTTGTCGCAAGTGCAATGCAGACACTCAGCGAGAGAATCGCAAGCGCTAGCGGGAGGGTGACATGGTCACCCTCCCGCTGTAGTGCCAGGCCCTCCCATGCGAGTTAGGGGTGGTGACCGGTCACCCTCCTTTTGCCGGGGGGTGGTCAACATATGCTACGAAAACAGACATATCTTTCCGGCAGGGAGAGTCCCCAAGGCAACTACACACAGTCACTTGTTCAGACAAGATATTCACACACGCGTGTAGATGTACAGACAAACATGCAGGTCAGTCCATGGATAGTTCAAATATCCTCGCGCGAGGTTCAGACGCAGATCGTTTTGAACACGTTCAAAAAATCACCAAACTTGAGCTTAGTCCACTCAAGTTTCCAGACCGTGAGCTACACTGCCGACATGCAGGAACTGATCAAGCGACCGACAGCCAGCACGACCAGAGCCATGGTCGAGAACGCACTGCGCCGACTGTCCTACGAACGGACCGTTGCGGCACTGATGCGAGCCATGCGAGTGGTGGATGAATACGCTGCAACGTCGCACACGGATCGCGTGTACGCGCACGCAGAGCGAATCGTTGCGAAGTCGTTGGTGGAAGCGCAGCGTAATATTGAACTTGGTAAAAAAATTTTTATCGTTGCTTTTGACGGTAAAAAATTTCCACACGAACTTTTTGAAAAGTACATAGAAAATTTTTTTAATGAGGCCTCCTCGGATTTGCCGACCGGCTTGACGATCTTGGTCGGTGATCTTAGTCGGACCCCCACCCCCGACGGTTCGGGCACGACCGATCGTGCACTGACGGTTGAGCCGTCAACATCTGCGGTCGCAGGCATTGAGCCGTTGACTCTTCACGACTTGATCCCTGTCGACGCAGAGGATTCTGTGAGCGGCGACGTGAGCGCGACCGTCCGCGACACGTCCGTCAGTGAGGGTCCGTGCGACACGTCCCTCACGATCGCTCCCACAGAAGTATCTGACGGGTCAGACATTCCGACGCACAAGATCTGTTCACAGTGCACGGACCTACTCCCCCTCGACCGGTACAGCCGGAACAAGGCACGGAAGGACGGGTACGCGTCGGCATGCCGGGACTGCGAGCGTCGGCGCAAGCAGAGGACCCCCGCCCAGTAGGACGGGGGTCTGTCTGATGGAGCGTCAGCCGGAGAAGGTGATTCCGGTTGGTGCCGTTGGACGCCGGACGGTGGTCGGCTGCACGGTGAACGCGACCGCCGTCGTGTTGTCGGCATCCGCGACGGAAGACCGTTCGTCCGTGTGCAACTCACTTTCGTCCGTGTGCACACCGTCTTGGTCCGTGAGCGAAGGATCATCCGGGCACAGGCGGCAGTCCTGATGACCCGTCAGGTTGTACCCCTTGTACGGAAGCCTGCCAACACCGTCCACGTAGTACCGGATATCGGTGGGGAACAGTCCGTGCACGGACATGAGCTCAGCAAGCTCACGAGCCGCACCGGTCGACGTCGGCTCAGGAAACACGAACTTCCATGGTGCACCCGGCAGAGCAACCAACCGGCTGAGCAGAATGTTCGTCGGCAGAACAGTCTCACCGTTCGCCACGGTCAGCACGTCACCCATGATGCGCTGCTCTGCCGTCAGAACCGGTTCGGCCAGCGAGATGCCGGACTCAAGCTCAGCACACGCCGCTATCGCTTTCTCCGGCCAGTCGCCGCCTGCCAGCGCTGCCACCCGCAACAGCGGACGCCAGAGCTGTGCACGGCGGTTGGTGACGCTCTCCGGCGTCTCCACCACCATGCCGGAGACGACGTGCGACACGGAGCGTCCCCACGAGGAGAGGGACTGCCTCAGCATGTCCTGCGGGTAGTCGTGCATCTCGTCGTCGAATTCCTCGACCTTTGTGCCACGGGGCGCGGGGTGCATCTCCAGGAGCATGGAGCGTGTCCGCAACGGCTGTAGGTCGGGGTTCACGCCGAGTGCTTCCAACAGGCCGGAGTACATGACCAGAGCGAAGCTGTCGACCTTGCGGGAGCGGTGTCGGACGGATCCGCCACCCTGCTTGTATCCGGCGTTCAGGAATGCCACGACGTGCGACATGCGCCCGGTCTTGCCGAAGTACTTGTCTGCTTCGTCCAGGGCGACTGTCTGTCGTTCCTCGACGGCGTCCATGATTCCGGCAAGGGACGGTTGTACGAGGATCTCACCGCGTGGGGTGAGTTCGAGCGCGCGTTCCATGGCGGTGGTTTTGCCGGACTGCGGCTCGTTGCTGACGAATCCGAGGCGTGGGTATGCGCGGTGTACGGGTGTGCCAGTTTCGTCGGTCATGTGGGATCCGGCAATCCAGAGGGTTGTGATGGTGTGGTGCGCGTCGGACGCGTTGTACACGAATCGACGCAACCATCGTTCGGTTGCGTCGAGTACGGCTGCACCCTGGGGGTGTTCTTTGTCCATGACCGTATCCCTTTCCTGTTGGTGGACGAACGGCCAGAAAGGCGCATCCATGGGATGCGCCAATCTGACTAGTCGTCAATGTCTGCCAGGGAATCCGTGCGCTGGCACTCCCAGTAAGCCGTTTCCCCGCACGCGTCCTCGGAGCGTTCGCACCCCTCCTCGGTGCAGTCGTCGCAGCAGAAACCCTCGTCCATGCTGGCCGTGTCGTCACCACAGCACGGGCAACGGCCGGACACGCGCTCGACCTGCGTCACGGAGTACGCGATCCCTTGATCGTGTGATCCGTCGTATCCGGGGGTGGATCCGGGAACGGTGCCGGTACCATCGGCATTGGTCGGGCAATCCTCGTGCACGTTTCCGTGCTCATGCTCCCCGGACGCGATATACCGCAGATAGGAAAGCGTCTCGGTGTACTCCGGTGCGTCCGTGGTGTCTTCCTGCCGCTCGCGTTCTTCGGCGAGGTACTCCCATGCGTCTTTCGTGTTGTCGAACACCGGGGGTTCGTCGTCCGACCACGGCAGGTAGCCGGGGGTGTTCATGGTTGCAATGAAGCGCATTAGTTCGTCCTCTTCTTTGTGTGGTGGCGAATGTCGAGAATGGACACGATGCACGTAGCCATGTGCTCCGGGTGCGAGCACGCCTCGAACCACGTGGCGTTCTCCACCCGCTTGCCCATGAACTCGAAAGCGTGATAGGCGAGAATGCTGCGGCGACCGCAGCGCTTTCCCTTTTTGCTGGTCGCCGTGCACTGCCCCGACCAGAGGGGCCCCGCGATGTGGTGGGGAATGGCGTCCGACATGATCAGCTCTCCCGCCGGTAGTTGTAGAAAGCCTGCCACGTAGTGACCAAACCCTTTTCCGAGACGCTCGCTCCGGGGCCGCTAACACGCATCACGGGACCACCCAGACGCTTACGCGCAGCGTGCGTCATACGCGCCATGGCAGAGCGCTCGGAGAGCGTAGACGGGGCACGGAGGTACACCCGGACCCCAGTGGAGAACGCGGAATCCTCGACCGTGCACACAAGGTCGAAGGTCGTCTCGTGCACGGTGGCGGTCATGGGGAAAGGTGCACCCTTCCACCCCTCCGTGACCTTGTTCGCCTTGTCCTGTGCCGCTTTCTCCGTGTCGAACACGTAGACAGCTACGGCACCATTCGACATGCGGTAACGCGGGTCATTCGACCACAAACGGGTTTCGAACTTTGGCATTCCTGGTTCCTTTCTGACGGGTATTCAGTGAGCCGCGCATCCCCCAATACGCGGCAGGCTGATCAACCGTCAGCAACAACCGGTAATGCAGTGGTCGCACACCGGGTCGTGGTCGCCGTCACAGTCTTTCGGGCAGTGCGCACAGCACACGTCCGCGTCGTCTGCTTCCGGAGCGCTCACGGGGTTCGGTGCCGTTTCCGCATGCATGCGGTCCGTGCACTCCCCGCAGAGTTGACCAGTCAGCCCGTAGTCAGCTACGGGCGCACTGCACCGGGTGCACCTGGGGGTGTCGTCCGTTTCCGGTGCCGGACCGGGCGTGATGATGCCAGGATCCGGGTCTGCATTCGGGTCGCACGTGCAGGCGTCGTCCGTGCCGATGGCTGCCGGTCGGGTGTCCCCGTAGCAATCCGCGCACAGATGACACTCACACGGGTACTCGTCGCAGTCCGCGCACTTGCGATCCTGGTACCACCCGTCAGCCAACTGAATCATGGCCGTTTCAGCCATGCGGATAAGGATGACGCTTGCCCAATCCGTGACGCTCTGATCCTTGCCCCGCTCGTTCTGTTCCTCGTCGATCTCGCTGAAATCGTAGGCGCACAGATCAACGAAGATCTTCCAAATGGAGTGAGTGTGGTACGGAACCATGTTCTCCGCGCGGGAGTACAGGCTTTCGTAGTTGCCGGGCTGGTAGGCGTCCCCGTCCTCTCGGAACCCCTCCTGCGCTGCGTCCCACACTCGCAGACAGAACCGAGCGCCGGGGGACCACTCCTCACGCTCACCCGCCACGGTGTCGAACGACGTACCCGCGCCCATGCAGGCGAGTGCCTCACGTGCCCGCAAGCGATCCCGGTCGAGTTCCGTCCGGCGGACTCCCTCCTGTGCGGCGATCTCTCGGGTGTTGAACTTGCCGGACCAATACGGCCCGTAGCTGTCCGTCGGCGTTTCCGCCCACTCCCACCTGTGGCCGTTGCGGCGCACCAGTACGGCGGGTGTGTCCTCGTCCCCGACCACGTTGTACCCCCCGTACTCCGACGCACGGGTGTAGCTCAGACGCATGGTGCTCCCTTCCTGTTTCCTGCAAGCAACCGTTCTGGCCACTCCGGCAACGCACGGATGGATGCCCGTGCGCTCCCAGTAGGTCAGACGTCAACGATCTCGGCGTCAATGACAGCGGGGTAGTAGGCCGCTTGCTCGATACCCCGGCACCAGTAGATCCGCTCGTGATCAGCGGGTGAGTGCGTGCATGGACGGGTCAAGATCACGCGTCCCGTGCTGCCGGGGTGGCGGGGTGCTTCGATCCCGGTCAAGGTGTAGACCTCTTCCCGGAACGTGATCACCGTGTCGCCCTCCGCGATGCGGATGCCCGTAACAGCGTGCTGCAATCGGATGCCCATGCGTCCCGCTTTCCTGGTTCCTGTCGTCCGCCCCGTTCGGGCCGGTCGGTTGGTGCTCCATCAGCATGCGGGGTGGTGGGGGGTGCGTGTCAAGTCACGGAACGGTAACGGTTGCTGTCAACTCTGAGCGGTATCACGCTATGTAGCTCTCTGACTGATCGTCAGTTCCGGCATGTGCACTGACCTGCACGGATGAATGGTCTAAACCAGTATCCCCCAGAGGTCTAAACCATACGCAGAGTGAAAACGCCGTCAGACAGCCAAACTCAACTAGGTTGGGGTGGCTGGACCTTGTCCACGCTGAACGGCGCTCAGAGGGGCCTTTACGGGCTTCCGTCACATACGGTGCGGTAACAAGTGCGCAGAGTGACACGGCAGCCAAAAACCGTTACCGTTCTGACACTTGACACGGCATCATGCCATTGAGAGGGTTTGAACGTCACACAGGAACCAGGAAAGCAGGGCATCATGATCAAGGCGTACTACACCATCGCCGGTTACAAGACCCACTACAGCACCGACGGACGCAAGACCCTCTGCGGACGTGAGGTCAGCAACGGCGCAGGCGAGACGCTGGACATGTGCAAGGCGTGCGTCAAGTCCGCCGAGAAGATCAAGGACGCCGAGACGGTTGCCGCGATCCACGCGGAGGTGATCGAAAGCCTCCCCGCGATCAAGGCCGCGATCAAGGAAGCGGGCAAGGTCGTCCCGTCCATGGGTGCCGCCCCGGTCGAGCCCACCTGCGCCCACCGCTACGCCACCGTCACAGGCAGCATGGCCCAATGCGGAGCCACCCCCGCCACCGGTCAGACGCTCTGCACGTACCACGGTGGTGAGGCTGCACCGGTCGAGCCGACCCCCGCCCCGGTCGCGGACGCGCACCGCAAGTGCGAACACCGCAAGACGCTCACGTGGGACCACGCGCAGGACTGCCCGGTGTTCACGTCCGGCGCGGAGGGGCGTGCGTGCACGTGCCACTACTCCGACGCGCGGTGCGATGAGTTGGACGCCCCCGCGCCGGTCGAGCCGACCACGGACGCCACGGACGCGTTTGAGTCGTACGAGAGCCACGCCCGTTGGGCGGTCGGGCCGGTCGCGACCCGTGAGCAGCGCGACGCGCAGATTGCACAGATCAAGGCGGACGCTGCTGCTGGCACCCTGTCCACCAACCCCGCCGAGTGGGGATGGAGTGAGGCCGAGTTGACCAAGATCAAGGCCGACGCTCAGGCATCCGCAGACGCGTTGCGTGCCACGGACGACCTTTCCTCCGACCCGGAGTTCACCGCAGCGCTCACACGGCTTGAGACGGCTGTCTCCGTCCCGAACGACCTCCCGTTGACCCTTTCCCTCACCCCGGCCCCCAACGGGCGTCTGACGGCCCGTGTGGGCGCGTACGAGCGGACGTTCGCAGACAACCCGACGGCGAAGATGCACGCCGCGTGGTGGGCCCGTGAGCAGCACGGAGCGCGGCCGGTCAAGGGGAACCGGTTCCTGTGGAAGCACCAGGGTAAGACGCTGGTCGCTCCGGCCAAGTTCTGATCTACCGTCACGGGGCGGGCAGATTCCCTGCCCGCCCCGTGTTTCAGACGTCACACACCGGGCATCCTGTAGGCAGGAACCAGGAAAGGATAAGGCCATGAGACTCAGCATCCGTCCCCGCATCGGCACCCGTGTAGGCCGGTTCTATGTCGGAGCGAATATCTACAGCACCAACCGCCGTACGGCCAGCACAGCCCAGACACGCCGTGCCCCTGCCGCACCCAAGCCGAGGGCCGCCCGTAGGCAGGTGCGGAATATCCAGCGCATGGCCACGCAACAGGGGTGGCCGCAGGCGTCACAGCCCCAGCGCACCACCGGCCAGCACCAGCCGTACCCGATGCCTGCACCACGACCGACCGGTGCGCCCATGGCCGCTGCCGGTAAGGCTGTGGCACAGGCGTACATCATCCTGCTTGCCTTCCTCTTCCTGTGTGCCGTGGTGGTGATGGTCGTCTCTGCGGTAGCCCGCATAGTTTCTCCGACCACGGTCGTTATTGTCCCCAGCAGCGTGCCGAGTATTTCAGCGAGTCACGTCCCCAGCACCGGGCTAGGCGTGGCGAAAATCACAGTCGTCCGGCAGTGATCGTTACCCAATCGTGACTGTCACTGACAGCGATGATCAGTGACACACAGTGGTCGTGACTGTGAGTGATACACATCGTGCACGACCGGTTGGTGTACAAACTTCATAGGCTTCGCTTGCGAACCCGGCCGGACAAAAAACCTAATCCTATTTTTCGCCCCCCTAACAACTCCTGACGCACCGTCAGTTTTTCCTTCTTGACATGTCACTCCTTGTACGTTCTAATACTTCGGACGGGACAAGTCTGTCTGGAGGCCCGATGCGTTTCGACGACGACTCCTCGCTTCTTCCCCTCGCTGATCCGGACCGTATCCGCAAGGGTGCGGGGGTGCGTGCTGAAGCCGCCCGCCTGAAGGCTCTGGGCCATCCCCTCGAAGACATCGCGGAGCACTTCTCCTGGTTTACGGATGACGGTGTTCCGGATACGAGCCGTGTGGCGACGGCGATCCGTGCTCATCTCGCGTCTTTGTACCGGTTCACGGTCGATGAGATGAAGGTGATCGAGCTTCAGTCCCTCGACGAGCTGGAGTACCGGTTGTGGAAGCTCCTTGAGGGTGATCATTATGTGATCTCGCAAGGGCAGGTCGTCATCGACAAGATGACGCAGCAGCGGGTGCAGGACAACCGGTTCATCTTGGAGACGTGCGACCGGATCCAGAAGGTGAAGGATCAGCGGGCGAAGATGATGGGTCTGTACGCGGCTTCGAAGATCGAGGTGATCTCGATCGACCGGATCGAGCAGGAGATCCAGAAGTTGGAGCAGCAGCTCCTGTCGGCCGAGCTTCCTTCTCCTTCGGCTCCTGCTCTTCCGCCTGGTACCGTCACGTCGTGAAGTCTGACGATGTGTACACGGGGTGGCCGGACGGCCTGATGCGTCCGCTCACGATCGTGTGGCCGGATCGGGACCGTCCGTTGCATCCGGTCGAGATCATGTTCTTTGAGTTCCCTTCGGGGGAGCCGATCTATTCGGTGACGGACATGGTGCTGCGTGCGAGTGCGGGGAATGCTCCGGTCACCGCCGAGTTGACGATGATTATCGGCGCGGACGATCTGCCGGTCCTCGGGGACATGCGCTGTCTTCCTCCGGGTTCTGTCCATGCGGACGGATCCCCTCGTACGGGGGTTTTCCTGTGGTCGGTTGTCGGGATGCGTACACGTTCGTAAACGAAGGGGATTTTCGTGGATTTCGGTGCGGCACTGGTCGTTCTCAAGTCGGGCGGTCGGATTTCGCGTTCGGGCTGGAACGGCGCGGGTATGTGGGTGGCGCTTGCGGTGCCGGATGAGCACAGCGAGATGCGGCGTCCGTACTTGTACATGTGTCCGGTCGGCGGTGAGTTGGTGCCGTGGGTGGCGTCGCAGTCGGATCTGCTGGCTGAGGACTGGGCGGTTGTTGGCTAGTTGAGGGGAGCCCGCGTGTCTGCTCCTGAGACCCTCGAAGAGCTGAAGCTGGAGCGTCTCCAGTACTTGAAGGAGTTGCAGCGTCGTGCGGCCAGCTTGAACCAGGGTGTGGAGCGGTATTTCGACGACCCTGTGGGATTTGCGCGGGAGTGTATCGACTGGGGTAAGGACGAGGACGGCGGTCTGACGTTCTACCAGGAGGACATCCTTCGGCTTCTGGTGGCGCATAAGCGTGTGTCTGCGCGTGGTCCGCACGGTCTGGGCAAGTCGATGACGGCTGCTGTGACGGTGTTGTGGTTTTCGATCACGCGGGATGCGGCTGGGGTGGACTGGAAGGTTGTGACGACTGCCGGTGCGTGGCGGCAGTTGATCAACTATTTGTGGCCGGAGATCCGGAAGTGGGCGAACAAGCTCCGGTGGGAGAAGATCCGGGATGAGCCTTTCCAGAATTCGGAGATGCTGAATCTTGCTCTTCGGTTGAATCACGGTAACGCGTTCGCGGCTGCCGCTTCGAATCCGGCTCTGATCGAGGGTGCGCACGCGGACGAGTTGTTGTTCATCTACGACGAGTCGAAGGCGATCGACGCGACGACGTTCAACGCGTGTGAGGGTGCGTTCTCGGGTACGGGTAACTGTTATGCGATGGCGATGTCGACGCCTGGCCCGCCTCAGGGCCGGTTCTATGACATTCAGGCGCATAAGCCGGGTCTTGAGGACTGGGCTGTGAAGCATGTGACGCTTGATGATGCGATCCGTTCGAGGCGTATCAGTCCGGAGTGGGCGGAGCAGCGTCGGATTCAGTGGGGCGAGAACTCTTCGATGTACCAGAACCGTGTTCTGGGTGAGTTCTATGCGGGTGAGGAGGATTCGGTTGTTCCGCTCAGTTGGGCGGAGCAGGCGGTGGAGCGCTGGCATGCGTGGGACCAGGCGGGTCGTCCTTCCTCTTCGGGTCCGAAGACGGTCGGGGTGGATGTGGCGCGTCAGGGTACGGACAAGACGTGTCTGGCTCTTCGTGACGGCGATGTGGTGACGGAGATCCGTAGTTATTCGCTTGAGGACACGATGACGACGTCGGGTCGGGTGGCGGGGATTCTTGAGGCGGATCCTGAGCGTTCTGCGATTGTGGATGTGATCGGGATCGGCGCGGGTGTGCTGGACCGGTTGCGTGAGCAGGGTTTCAAGGCGGATGCGTTCAACGCGGCTAACTCTTCGCGTCGGCGTGACAAGACGGGCGAGATGGGGTTCTCGAATCTGCGGGTGGAGGCGTGGCACAGGGTGCGGGAGCTTCTTGATCCGTCGTCTTCCCCTTCGCCTACCTTGTGTCTTCCGCCTGATGATGATCTTCTTGCGGATTTGACGACTCCGCGTGCGGCTGAGTTGCTGTCGGGCGGTAAGTTGAAGATGGAGAGCAAGGACGATATCCGTAAGCGGATCGGCCGTTCGACGGACAAGGCTGATGCGGTGATCATGGCGTTGTATACGGCGTCGGGGTCTTGGCATGACGCGTACGGGACGCTCAAGTGTCATAAGTGCGGGGGCGGTTTCATGGCGTCGACGCCGCAGGGTCCGCGTAGGAACTGTCCGTTTTGTTCGGCTCCGGTTGTGTTCGAAGGGGATGACTAGGTGAACACGTACTCTGTGCAGCTTTACCCGGAGCGTTTCACCGCGACGGGTGGTTTGCCTGCTCCGATCACGGTCACGGCTGCGCAGTTCACGACGACGGAGGACTACGCGGTGTTCCTCGACAGTGAGAATCCGCAGCAGGCGGTATTGCTGGTGCCGTTCTCTTTGAATCCGGTGATCATGCGGACTGCGGTTGGTTCGTGAATATGTCGGTCGATTGGATGGTTGAATCATGATCACGCAGACCCGCAAGGAAATGCTCAAGGAGATGCGGGACGAGAAGCTTTTCAACACCCTTGAGGACGCGTTCAACATCGGCTGGAGTTTGTCTGGTGTGCACTTGGTGTGTGCGCATTGCTCCGGCGGCATGCACGGTCCTGTCTTCGAGTTCGGTCCGGATGTTGGGGTCCTGGTCGTGAAGGCATCGGACGCGGTTCCTGCGATGCGGGCGCATGCCCGTCGTGAGCATGAGAGCTGGCGTTTCCTGGACGGCCGTGGCTGATGGATCCTCTGGAGTTGTCGGCTGCGGAGAAGGCTGAGGCGCGGCTGATCTTCGAGGGTCGGATGGAGGGTGTGACGGCGTGTTGGTACTGCGGGGGTATCCATACGCGTGTGCACAGTCTTCCGGCGCAGATGCAGCCGTGTCCTCGGGTGAAGCGTATCGAGTGGTATGCGGACGGTCAGACGATTCAGGCGGTTGAGTTTTGGCCGAACGGTTCGTGGGAGGATTCGGTGGTCTTCCC
>Ga0210390_10004657_pt1 | contig 11545 bp, 10 predicted proteins | sample IncBWH11OmetaG_FD_161050 | JGI IMG/M metagenome (GOLD analysis project Ga0210390, IMG submission 161050) | Forest soil microbial communities from Barre Woods Harvard Forest LTER site, Petersham, Massachusetts, United States - Inc-BW-H-11-O ... | reverse complement strand
CGTGCCGACCGGCATCGAGCACGGCACCGTCACCGCCATCATCGACCATCAGGCGGTCGAGGTCACGACCTTGCGCCAGGACGTCGAAACCTTCGGGCGTAAGGCTCGTGTCGTCTTCGGCCGCGATTGGAAGGCCGACGCCGAGCGGCGCGACTTCACGATCAATGCGCTCTCCGCCGGGCCGGACGGCGTGGTGCACGATTATGTCGGCGGCCTTGCCGATATCGCAAAACAGCGCGTGCGTTTCATCGGCGAGCCGCGGCAGCGGATCGAGGAAGATTATCTGCGCATTCTGCGCTTCTTCCGCTTTCATGCGCATTTCGGTGCCGGCACGCCTGATCCCGATGGCGTCGCGGCCTGCGTCCGCGGCCGCGCCGGCCTGGAAACGCTGTCGCGCGAACGCGTGCGCATGGAGATGCTCAAGCTTCTCTTGGCCGCGCGGGCCGCGCCAACTCTCGCGGTAATGGCGGAGAGCGGGCTTTTGGGCACCGTCTTGGGCGGCGTCGCGTATCTCGCGAGCTTGGAGAACATGATCAAGCTCGAAGAGACGCTCGGGCGCGAGGCCGATGCGGTGCGCCGGCTCGGTGCGCTCGGGGTGTGGGTGGAGGAAGATGCCGAGCGGCTCGGCGAGCGGCTGCGCTTGTCCAACGCCGAGTGCGAGCAATTGCTAGCGCTGGACGGCTGGTGGCGCCTGGCTTCGGAGCAGGACGCAAGGTTGGCCCGCGGACTTCTTTATCGCCTCGGCGCGCAGACATTTGTCGACCGCGTATTGGTGGCCTGGAGTCGCTCGGCAGCAGGCGCAGCCGATGCTGCCTGGCATGAATTCGCCACTCTGCCGCTGCGCTGGGCGGTGCCGGTTTTTCCGCTCAAAGCCGCGGATTTCATGAGTCTCGGCCTTACGCCTGGCCCGCCGCTCGGCTGCGCCTTACGCGCGGCCGAGGCGGCCTGGATCGCGGCCGATTTCCCGGCTGACCGCGCCACGCTCGATGTCATCGCCAAAGAGGCGGCAGCGCGCGTATCGAAATCGTAGGCGGAACGCCGCGCCATTGCGGCCGAGCTGCCGGAACGTTCCGCGCCGCAGCCAGTTCACATGTCGCAGGAGTTCGCTTGGGGGGCTTCGTCATGGGAGGCGCCCAAATGCAAAAGGCATGCGGAATCATAGCGATCGCGGCGATCGCTCTTGGCGCATCGCAACTGGCCTCGGTTCAAAAAGCTTCGGCTCAAACATCGGACCTATGGCGCCGGACGGCGGATGGTCCGTCCGCGCCGGCGGCGGACCAGTTTGCGACCACGCGAGACGAAGTGAGAGCGAGGCTCGAAGAAGCCGGATTTAGCAATATTCAAATCATGTCCGAATCGTTTCTGGTGCGCGCCATCGGACCCGACGGCAGTCCGGTCGTGATGGTGGTGCATCCGGATTCGCAGGCACTCATGCCGGAGGCGTCCGAGGATCAGGACGCCGCGAGCGCGCGCGAGCGAGGCGATGCGGACGCGCTCGGCGACCTCTCCGAGGACGATGAGGAAGAAGCGGTCGCGCCGGCACCGCACAGCCACCGCTTCGGAAAATCGGCAAAGACGATGGATCGCGCGCCTTCGGCGAAGAGCGAGCGCGAGGCGGAGGGTGAAAACTCGGCCACGACGAGCGGCCGCCAGGAGAACACGGCCGCTGGGCAGCAACGGCAGTCCAACGCCGTGCCAAACCAGCTGCCAAATCCCACGCAAAGCCAGTCGGCGAAGATGCGTGACGAAGGTGTGCGTCAGAACGCCGACAATCAAACAACCCCCGACCGTCCGAATGGTATGGCGTCGGACATGAAGGAGAGGGAGCAGCGCGCGCTCGATCTCAGTACGGCACAGCGCGCCGAAATCTGGAAGCAACTCGGCAATCAGCAAGCCACCAATGCGCCGCCCGGCTTCCAGCCCAAAGTCGGCGCTACGGTGCCGGCGTCGATGCAGCTCCGATCGCTGCCCAACAGCGTCAGTAGCGAGGTGCCGCAAGTTCAATCGTACAATTACGCCATGGTGCACAGTCAGCTCTTGATCGTCGATCCGGCGACCAACAGGATCGTCAGCATCATTACGGAATGAGCGGCGGCGCTATGGAGCCGGAAGGGCGGCGGCGCGTCTTGAAACCGCCTGCAGAATGGCCTGCAATCAGATCCGCGCCGCTCCGACATGCTCGACGAAACTCGCGTGCAGGTCGGCCGGTGCGATATCGCGGGTGATAAAGACGATGCGCGACCGCCGGTCGGCGTCCGGCCAGGCGTCGAGCTGCACCGGCGGATGAAAGACATGATGCACGCCGTGAACGGCGACCGGCGCATCCTCGCCGATCAGATTGAGTATGCCTTTGACCCGCAGCAGGTCCGCCCCGGCCCCTTGACGCAGCCCCGCCAGCCAGGATGAAAGCGCATCCCAGGACAGCGGCTCGTCGCTGACCAGACAGCAACTGCGGATGCCGCCGGTATGGGCGTGTCCGGCGTGGTCGTGCGCATGGCTGTCGTGCGCCTGGCCGTTGTGCCCAATCCCATCGTACCCGTCCCCGTCGTGCTGATGCGTTTGTTGGGCGTGTGTTTGCGCGCCGTAGGCGCTCTCGTTGATCCAGCGCTGGACATCGGGGCTTTTACGCGCGGGATCGAACAGGGCGGCGCCGAACAAGGCGTCTGGCGCAATCTCGCCGTTCGATACGCGATGCCGCGTCGCCCCGGGATTGAGCGCAATCAACGACTGGTCCAGGCGCGCGATGGTATCCGCGGCGGCGAGATCGGTCTTGGTCACGAGCAAGCGGTCGGCGAGGGCGACCTGTTTGACCGCTTCGGCATGCTCGTCGATCTGTCGCGCGCCGTTGACGGCGTCGACGGTGGTGACCACGGCGTCGAGCCGCACATAGTGGCTGACCAGCGGATTGTTCAACAAAAGCTGCACGATCGGCGCCGGGTCGGCGAGCCCGGTGGTCTCAAGGAGGATGCGCGAGAAAGCCGGCACTTCGCCGCGGTCGCGCTTGATCAGAAGGTTGCGCAACGTCTCTTCCAGATCGCTGCGCAAGGTGCAGCAGACGCAGCCGCTCGCCAGCACCGCGATCTCGCCGTCGACCGCCTCGACCAGCAAATGATCGAGCCCGACCTCGCCGAACTCGTTGATGATGACGGCGCTGTCTCCCATCCCATCGTGGCGCAAGAGCGTGTTGAGAAGCGTGGTCTTGCCGCTGCCGAGGAAGCCGGTGATCAGCGAAACCGGGAGTCGTACAGCGGACTTATCTGTATCGAACAGCCCCACGCGTGTCCCTCCCGCTTTCAGATCGGCCGGAAATTCCGCGCCTATCGCGCGCGTTTAATGTCTTGTTCCAGTCTTGCGGGCACATTACCATGATTTCCGCAACGAATGACAATGAGCCCGCCCGGCATAGGGCGAGGCAATTCACGGGGAGGACTGCAACATGACCGACGGTCGTGAACGCGAGGCCGTGCCTGGATCGTCTTCAACATCGTCTGCAAATACGCCATCTGCGAAAACGTCTTCATCTGAAACGTCGCCGCCCGCCGACCGTCGCGAATTTCTGAAGGGCGCGGGACTGGGCGCGGTCGCCGGCGCGAGCTTCGGCAAGTTCGCCATGGCGCCGATCACGCCGGCCCACGCCGATCCGATCGCACCGCCAAAGCTCAGCAACGAGAAATGGTGGCCCTCGAAATGGGGCGCGGACGATCAGGCCGGCGCCTCGAACCACATCACGCCCGCCAAGGTGCTGGAGACGGCGAAGTGGATCAAGGACGGCAAGATCTACAAGCTCGGCCACGACTACGAAAGCTCGATGCCCTTGTTCGGGAAGCGCGTCTTCACGTTGCGCATCCCCGGCTCACCGACCGGCGGTCCGTTCGGCGACAACCGTCTGGTGTTCCACGATGAGTTCGTGACCACCGAAATCGGCCAGGTGGGAACGCAATTCGACTTTCTCGGCCACATCGGCGTCGCCATGGGAGCGCCCGGCGACAAGGCCGAGATGCGCTTCTACAACGGCCACACGGTGGCGGATTTCGGCGACGCTTATGGCCTCAAGAAGCTCGGCGTCGAGCACTGCAAGCCGCTGTTCACGCGCGGCCATCTCGTCGACATCATGGCGGTGAAGGGCCGCATGATGGAAGCCGGCGAGGAGATCAGCGTTGCCGACCTGCGCGCGGCGCTGGCGAAGCAGAACCTGAAGGAAGAGGATATCAAGCCCGGCGACGGCATCTTCTTCAACACCGGGTGGGGTTCGCTGTGGAAGAAGAACAATGACAAGTTCAACGGCGGCGAGCCCGGCATCGGGCTTGAGGTCGCCAACTGGGTGATCGAGAAGGATCTCTGCCTGACCGGCGCCGACACCTGGGCGGTCGAGGTCGTTCCCAATCCCGACAAAACGCTCGCCTTCGCGGTGCACATGACGCTGCAGACCAAGCACGGGATTCTCAATCACGAAAATCTCGTGTTCGACGACCTGATCGCCGACAAGAAATATCAGTTCGTCTACAGCTTCACGCCGGTTCCGATCGTAGGCGGGACGGGTTCGCCGGGCGTGCCGATCGGTATTACCTGAGCGTTCCGATCGTCATTGCGAGCCAACGGGGCCGACCCGAAGTGGCCGGCCCGATGGTAAACTCCGTGAAGCAATCCAGAGGTTTGCGCGCGCAATCTGGATTGCTTCGTCGCTTTGCTCCTCGCAATGACGGCGCTCGACCCAATGGGGCCGTGCCAAGGCGGGCATCCCAGTGCCCGCCTTTTGCTTCTTCAACACGAAGCTTGTGGTGCCGTCGGCGACCGTGCCGGTTACGACATCCGCTCTCGTAGCGAGCGAAGCCGACGGCGAGCGCGTGGCGCCACTTCGGCGAGGCGCGGGCGCACGCGCGCCATCATGCCGCGCGGACGCAGCCGCCCGACCTGCATTTCGTTGCCGCGCCAGACAAAGTCGTCGCCCTGCAGCGCGCTGACGAACAGCACCGGCAACAAAGCGTCGCGCAACAGACAAATCAGCGGATAGCGCGCCGAGACGTGCCAGCCGGCGGCCGCCGCCAACAACGTCTCCGCCGCGTACCAAAGCACGCCGAACAGCAGCACGGTTGGGAGGATCGGCAGTCCGATCGACGGCGCGACCGCCGCAAGCGCGATCATCGGCAGCACGCCTCCCGAGACCGCCTCGGGAAGGAAATAGGCGAAGAAGCTTGCCCGGCGCAGCCGCGCCCACCGCACCTGCCGGCGCCAGACTTCGGCCGCGGAGCGGTAGCCGAGCGGCTGCGGGAAGGGACGGTCGACGAGCTGAACCTTGCGGTCGGCGTCGCGCACCACTTTGGTCGCGGCAGCGTCCTCGGCGACTTCGCGGGCGAGCACTTCGATACCGCCGGCGCGATCAAGGTCGGCGCGCCGCCACAACATCGTCTTGCCCTGGGCAAAGGCGAAGCCGCAGGCGTCGGCGATGTATTGCCAGCGCGCCTGGTAGGTATTGAGGAAGGCGCATTCGAGCTCGGCCCAAACGCTTCCGGGCTGCGACCCGATCGGCGGGGAGGCGACAAGCCCGGTATCGCTCCGCCAGCTCGCAAACAGCCGCTCCAGATAGTCGGTCGGCATCAGCACATTGGAATCGGCCAACACGATCCACTCGTGGCGCGCCGCGTGCCAGCCCTTGAGGACGTTATTGAGCTTCGGGTTGTTGTTCACCCGCTCGTCGCCGATGAGCAGGCGTGCGTCGGCCGATGGCTGCTCCGCCATCAGTGATTCGATCAACGGGATGACCGGGTCGTCGGCGGAGGCGACGCAAAACAGGATTTCGTAGCGTGGATAGCTGAGCCCGAATGTCGAACGCAGCGTATCCTCCGCAAAATTATCGATGCCGCACAGCGGACGCACCAAGCTGACGGCTGGAAGGTCGATAAACCCGCGCACGTTGGCGCTCGGAGCGCGCCGCAACCGCAGGACCGCAATGGCGAGGCTCGCTACATGAACGCCGGTCGTGGCGACGAGGAAAAATGCAGCGGTTAGAATCGGCGCGGTCATCAGCGAATCGTCTAACGCTGGCGCGTGACATTGCTGTGAATGGGCAGGCGTGCGCGGCGTCCGACATTAAGGTTGCCGGCAAACAAAAAGACCGATTTGGTCGACGCTTTGATGCTGTTAGGCAGCTTGCTACCGGCGTTAAGCTCTTGGTTGTCATCTTGCTGCAATGCGACGCACCTATACGCGTGCTCAAGAGTCGCACCATGGCAGACCAGCAACAGATCGAACCCAGCAAGAGATCAAACATCGTGGCGATCGAGCGCGGCCCGCGTCTGTTCCGTACTCTCTTCATATCCGATGTTCACCTGGGCGCCCGCGGCTGCCAGGCCGATCGTTTGCTCGATTTCCTCCGCTACCACGATGCCGAGACGATCTATCTGGTCGGCGACATCGTCGACGGGTGGCAATTGCGGTCGGGCTGGTATTGGCCGCAGCCGCACAACGACGTAGTGCAGAAGCTGCTGCGCAAGGCCCGCAAGGGTGCGCGGCTGATCTACCTGCCGGGCAATCACGACGAGTTCCTGCGCGACTATTATGGCACCCACTTCGGCGGCATCGAGGTGGTCGAGAACGCCATCCATGTGGGCGCCGACGGCCGCCGCTATCTGGTAGTGCATGGCGACGTGTTCGACATGGTGGTCAAGCACGCACGCTGGCTGGCGCTGCTCGGCGACACCGCCTACGAGCTCGCCATTCTGATCAATCGCTACTTCAACGCCATCCGCCGCAGGCTCGGCTTCTCCTATTGGTCGCTGTCGCAATGGGCGAAGCACAAGGTGAAGAATGCCGTGAACTATATCGGCGCCTTCGAGCAGACCTTGGCCGAGGAGGCGCAACGCCGCCAGGTCGACGGCGTGATCTGCGGTCACATCCATCACGCCGTCATTCACGACAATTTCGGCATCCGCTACATGAATTGCGGCGACTGGGTGGAAAGCTGCTCAGCGTTGGTCGAGCATGAAGACGGCCGCTTCGAGATCATCACCTGGTTTGATACCGGCGCCGAGCAGCTTCCCGGGTCCGGTCCTCGCCTGGTCGAGGACGACGAAGAAGAAGAAGCCGAAATCGCCGCCTGAGCGGCCGAGACATTCAGTCCCGCTCGTCCCCGCGAAGGCGGGGATCCATTTTTGATGCACGCAAATTAAAGTGGCTTGGCTTGACTGGATTCCAGCTTGCGCGGGAATGACCGTGCAAGACACGAGCGGATCGCTTCGGCCATGCAGGAAGATCATAGAGCTTTCCAGAGCGGCGCGGATTGCAATTGCGAGCCGCGCAACCGTGCAATATCATCCTTGCAGGCGTCCGCAGCGCCGGTGGCGCGCTCATCATTGCGCTGGCGTCGAGCAGCTTTCCCTTCGCAACGTGCCGCTCTCGCAGCACTTCCACTGATGTAAAACCAAATGCAACTGCAAAAGATACTGTTGGCCGCGGTCGTGCTCGCGGCGGCAACGCCGGCCTCGGCGGCGAATTTTACGATGATTTCAGGATGCGGCGAAGATCACGCCGATAAATCCTGCACGAGCATCTATCTCGAGGGCGAAATTGAACCGGAAGACGGCGGCAAGTGGAAACTCTTTCTTGAAAAGATAAGAACGCCCCACGCTATCGTTACCCTCAACAGCCCTGGCGGAAGCGTGACCGCGGCTCTTCTCATTGCCAACGATATCCTCAACAGAGAATACGATACCGGCTACAATGAAGGCATTTGCTATAGCGCGTGCACCACGATTTGGTTGGCCGGGAAAACTCGGTACATGTCGTCAAGAGCAGTGCTCGGATTTCACCAAGCCAAAGACGCCATAACCAAGAGAAAATCCAGAGGTGGCAACGATGCGGCGTTTGAATTTTATGCGAGGCTCAAGCTTCCTGAAAAGGCGATGACGTATTTCTTTTCCGCATCGCCGGAGCAGTTGGCGTTGGTGACGTTTGATAAGGCGGCCGAACTTGAGCTAAAGCCGGAGGCCTGGCCACCGAAGAAACCTGATCTTCAAGGAAAAAGCGAACCGGAGAAACTTGCAACAAGATCGAACCAAGAGAACGCCTTGGTTGGGACTGTGGCAGGCGGATCCCCACAAAGCTCGGAGATCGACGCGATCAAGGAGAAAATAGACGACGCGCAGATGATGCAGAAGATGTTTGGGGGCGCGAAATATTGCAGCGACCTCGACGGCGCGAGTTTCTATCTTCGGAAGGACGATCGCGTCGTCAATCTGGAAGAATATCTTCGTTCCCTGCAAAGTCTGGTGAAGGCTGGGCGCTTCAATCAAGCAAAGCGCCGCCCGTGGACGCCAGAAGATGCGCAAGAACGCGAGGAAGAAGCCAAGAAGCTGGCGCAGGAAGATAAGAGCAAGTGCGAATTGGTTGCGAGTCTCCCCAAACTTGAAAAGCGACTGCAAGAGCTACAGTCCGCAGCTAAAAAGTAGCGCGTGCGTGCAGCCATCGCGGCACCGGCGCCTGAAGCCGCTCGGCGCTACGCGATCTACCGCCCGAAAATGAGCTGCGAGGGGTGGTCGTTGATATTCTTGATCGCTTTGTGCAGTTCGGCGAGCGTGTGCCGGCCCTCGACCGCCAGCCCTTCGTATTCCTTCAGGCCCGAATTGGAGAAGCGCACCAGTCCGGCGGAGATCTCGTCGGTGCGCTTGTCGAGATTGTCGGCAAGCTTGCGGATCGAGGAGGCGGCCTCGCCGAGGTCGCCTTTTTTGTCGCCGCTGCCGGTCAGCGTCTCCAGCCCCGCCATCACCGCATCGAGCCGCTGCGAGTTTTTGGCCAGTGCCGCCGTCACCGTCTCGACATTGTGCATCGAGGCCCGCATCGCTTGTTCGTTTTCCGACACCATGGTGTCGATGCGCCCGAGCATTGCGCGTGCCGCCTGTGTCAGGTCGGCACCGGCGCTCGGGTCGGCATAAATGGTCGGCGGTCCTTCCGCAGCGGCGGCAAGCGCCGGGGCGTCCGGCGCGCCGCCCATGAGCGAGATGTCGGCTTGGCCGGTCAGCCCCTGGAAGGCGAGCGCCACTTTGGTATCGCCGCGCACCGGTGTCGCGCGGTTGATCGCGACCAGCGCCTCGATGCGGCGCGGATCACGTGGATCGAGCGAGAGCTTGGTGACTTCGCCGACCCGGATGCCGTCGAACAGCACGGCAGCGCCAGGGCGCAGGCCCGACACCGAACCTGAAAACACCAGGCGGTAGACCGAGCGCTCGCTGCCGTCGCCGGCATTCTGCACCCAAAAGACGAAGCCGAACACGGCGGCGATGACCGCGAGCGTGAACGCGCCGGTGATGATGTAGCTAGCCCTGGTTTCCATCGTCGTTCTCTACGTCCCGTCTCGCGCCCCTCGTGCGTCCAGTCCCACTCTAATGCTGCATGGCCTTCTCTGTAGGCCGCTGCACTTGCCGGCCGCGTTTGCCGCCGAAATACGATCGAAGCCACGGATGTTTGGAAGCAAGCATCGTTTCGATCGGCCCGGTCGCGATCACGCGCCCTTCGGAAAGCACGGCGATGCGGTCGCACACCGCGTGCAAGCTGTCGAGGTCGTGGGTGACCATGAATACGCTGAGCCCTAAAGTCTGCTGCAGCGTGCGGATGAGCTCGTCGAAGTCGGCGGCGCCGATCGGGTCGAGCCCGGAGGTCGGCTCATCGAGAAAGACGATATCGGGATCGAGCGCCAGCGCACGTGCCAGCGCCACGCGCTTGATCATGCCGCCTGAGAGCTCAGCCGGGTATTTGCTGCGCACGTCGGCGCGTAAGCCCACCATTTCGAGCTTGGCGAGCGCGATCTCGTCCATGAGCCGCGGCGACAGGCGCAGGTATTCCCGCATCGGAAATTGCACGTTCTGCAGCGCGTTGAGCGAAGAGAACAACGCGCCTTGTTGGAACAGCACGCCCCAGCGCTGTTCGATCGCGCGCCGCTGGCGGCCGTTGAGGGTGTCGAGGTCGCTGCCGAAAACTTCGACCGTTCCTTTTCGCTTCGGGAGGAGCCCGATAATCGCGCGCATCAGTACTGATTTGCCGGCGCCGGAGCCGCCGACGAAGCCGAGCACTTCGCCTTCGAACACCTCGATGCTGGCGCCGTTGAGCACGGTGGCGGCGCCGAAGCCGACCACCAGATCGCGCACACTGATCACCGGCGGGTTGTTGCTCACGGTCATATTCCGATACTGGCGAAGAACATCGCGAACACGCCGTCGATCGCGATAATCAGGAAAATCGACTTGACCACGGAAGCGGTGGTCTTGAGGCCGAGCGAGGCGGCGCTGCCGTCCACCTCAAAACCTTCGCTGCAGGCGACAAGCCCGATGATCAGCGCCATGAACGGCGCTTTGATCATGCCGACCGCGAATGTCGGCAGCCAGATCGCCTCGCGCAGCCGCTCGAGAAAAACCGCCGGCGCCATGCCGCCATAAAGCCAGCAGACCAGTCCGGCACCGTAGAGCGCCGCCATCGAGCCGAGGAATGTCAGCATCGGCACCGACAGCACCAGCGCGATGATCCGCGGCAACACCAGCACCTCGACCGGGTCGAGGCCCATGGTGCGCAGCGCGTCGATTTCTTCGCGCATTTTCATCGAGCCGATTTCGGCGGTGTAGGAGCTGCCGGAACGTCCGGCGACCATGACGCAGACGATCAGCGCCCCGACCTCACGCAACACCAGCACCGCGACCATGTCGACGACGTACATGTCGGCGCCGAAGGCATGGAAACGGACAAGACCTTGTTGCGCCAGAATGGCCCCGATCATGAAGGTGGACAGCGTGATGATCGGCACCGCGCGCCAGCCAACCTTTTCCATATGATGCACGATCGAGGTGAACCGCAGCCGCCGCGGATGCGCGATGGTGCCGAGCGCGGCGAGAACGAGCGCCCCGAACATGTGCACGACCATCAGCAAGGAGGTGCCGACCTCGGTCATGCCGCGGCCCACGGAATTCAACCCGAGCAGAATGGCGTTCGGCGCCGCGCGTTCTTTCGCCGGCGCCTGATTGGCGGTCTGCAGTTCCGCCATGAGGGCGCAGTCGGTTTCCGACAGACCGGTAACGTTGGCGGCCGCGCCGCGGATGACAAAGGATCGCTTGAGGCGCTCGATCAGCCAGGCGCCGAAGGTGTCGAGCCGATCAAGCCCCGAAAGGTCGATGTCGACGGAGCGGGCGCGGGCGTGCCGACGGCTGGTGCGTTCGATCAGGCGCTCGAGCTCGGCGGCGCGCTCGACCGTCCAGGCGCCCGATATGGCGAGCGCGACATGGTCGCCCTCGGCGGTGGCGGCGAGCGGAGCGGCGCTCATCGGCGGCCGCCGACGGAAAACGCGGCGGTTTCGCTCAAGCCTTGAGCCGGGCGGCAAAGCACGGTCATACTGCTCCTCGCATGGAGCTCTCCGTCCGAATCGAGCGCTGGCCGATTGCCGGCGCATTCGCGATCAGTCGCGGCCGCAAGACCGAGGCTGTCGTGGTGGTAGCCGAACTCAACGATGGGATGCACCGCGGCCGCGGTGAATCCGTCCCCTACGCACGCTACGGCGAAACTCCGGACG